>Ga0208623_100054_pt1 | contig 165664 bp, 144 predicted proteins | sample HotLakConsUCCL28_FD_184737 | JGI IMG/M metagenome (GOLD analysis project Ga0208623, IMG submission 184737) | Hypersaline microbial mat communities from Hot Lake, Washington, USA - Hot Lake Consortium UCC-L28 (SPAdes) (version 2) ...
GTGGCAGACAAGGGCATTGCCTCAGGATGCGGCGCAGCAACGGATGCATGCAGCCATATTCGAAATTCCATCGGGTTTCCGCCCCATTTCGCATCAGATGTCAGCCTTGCAGAAAGGCGTGAACATCGCGTTGACACGACAGACCAAACGGGCCGCGAGGCTGCCGGGACGCAGCCCGGATCGGACTTGCGTAAAGGAAGATCGGTCCCAACCTCTCATGCAAAGGCACTATGCTCGCCGCGAAGACGAATCGAGCGACGGAGGACATCATGCTGCGCGACGACGCCACCCTCGACAACAGCCTCACCGCCTGGGACCGCGACCATTTCTTCCATCCCTCGACCCATATGGGCGGCCATGCGCGCGGCGAGACGCCCACCCGCATCGTCGCCGGGGGTGAGGGCTGCCACATCGTCGATCGCGATGGCCGCACCAGCCTCGACGCCTTCGCCGGTCTGTATTGCGTCAATGTCGGCTATGGCCGCGCGAAGATCGCGGATGCGATCGCGCAGCAGGCCTCGCAGCTGGCCTATTATCACGCCTATGCCGGTCATGGCAGCGAGGCGGCGATCACGCTGTCGAAGATGATCATCGACCGCGCACCCGCAGGCATGAGCCGGGTCTATTACGGCCTCTCCGGCTCGGATGCCAACGAGACCAACATCAAGCTGGTCTGGTACTACAACAACATCCTCGGGCGCCCGGAGAAGAAGAAGATCATCTCGCGCTGGCGCGGCTATCACGGCTCCGGCGTGATGACGGGCAGCCTCACGGGGCTGGAACTGTTCCATAATGCCTTCGACCTGCCGCGTGCCCCGATCCTGCACACGCAGGCGCCGTATTTCTACCGCCGCCCGGATCGCTCCATGGACGAGGAGGCCTTCAGCCGCTTCTGCGCGGAGGAGCTTGAAGACCTGATCGAGGCGGAAGGGCCGGAAACCATCGCCGCCTTCATCGGCGAGCCGCTGCTCGGCACCGGCGGTATCGTGCCCCCGCCAAAGGGCTACTGGGCCGCGATCCAGGCCGTGCTCGACAAATACGACATCCTGCTCATCGCCGACGAGGTGGTGACCGGTTTCGGGCGCCTGGGCACCATGTTCGGCTCCGACCATTACGGCATGAAGCCGGATCTGATCACCATCGCCAAGGGCCTCACCTCGGCCTATGCGCCGCTTTCCGGCGTGATCGTCGGCGAGAAGGTCTGGGAAGGCCTCGTCAAGGGCTCCGACATGATGGGGCCGATCGGCCATGGCTGGACCTATTCGGCGCATCCGCTGTGTGCGGCAGCCGGCGTGGCCAATCTGGAGCTGATCGACGAGCTCGGCCTCGTGGAGAATGCCGGCAAGGTCGGCGCCTATCTCAATGCCGGCCTGCGCGATGCGCTGGCCGATCACCGCCATGTCGGCGAGGTGCGCGGTGAGGGCATGATCGCCGCCGTGGAATTCGTCGCTGATCGCGATGACCGCGTCTTCTTCGATCCCGCACGCAAGATCGGGGTGCAGCTCGCCGCCGCGATGCTGGAGCGTGGCGTGATCGCCCGGGCCATGCCGCAGGGTGATATTCTCGGTTTTGCCCCTCCGCTTTGCCTGACCGAGGCGGAAGCCGATACCGTCATCGCCGCCGCCGCAGGCGCCGTGGAAGCGGTATTCGATCGCTGACGAAGGCGAGCGGGCCGGCGTCGGGGCCGAACCGGGGCCGGCCCTTCGCCAGCGCTAGCCCAGATTGAGCTCGCGGAAGAAGTCGTTGCCCTTGTCGTCGATGACGATGAAGGCGGGGAAATCCTCGACCTCGATCTTCCAGATCGCCTCCATGCCGAGTTCGGGATATTCCAGAACTTCGACCTTCCTGATGCAATCCTGCGCCAGACGCGCTGCCGGGCCGCCGATCGAGCCAAGATAGAAGCCGCCATGGGCCTGGCAGGCCTGGCGCACCTGTGAGGAGCGGTTGCCCTTGGCCAGCATCACCATGGAGCCGCCGGCAGCCTGGAACTGGTCGACGAAGGAATCCATCCGCCCCGCCGTGGTCGGTCCGAAGGAGCCCGAGGCGTAACCTTCCGGCGTCTTGGCCGGGCCGGCATAATAGACCGGGTGGTTCTTCAGATAATCCGGCATCGGTTCGCCACGATCGAGCCGCTCGCGGATCTTGGCATGGGCGAGATCGCGCGCCACGATCATCGGCCCCGAGAGCGAGACCCGGGTGCGGATCGGATGCTTTGACAGCGCGCCGAGAATCTCCGACATCGGCCGGTTGAGATCGATCCGGACCACGTCGCCACCGAGGCTCGATTCGTCCACCTCGGGCAGGTAATCCGCCGGATGCGCTTCGAGCTGCTCGAGGAAGACGCCCTCACGGGTGATCTTGCCGAGCGCCTGGCGATCCGCCGAGCAGGAGACGCCGAGCCCGATCGGCAGCGAGGCGCCGTGGCGCGGCAGGCGGATGACGCGCACGTCATGGCAGAAATACTTGCCGCCAAACTGGGCCCCGACGCCGAGTTGCTGCGTCATCTTGTGGACTTCCTCCTCCATCGCGAGATCGCGGAAGGCGTGGCCGTCCTCGCTGCCCTCGGTGGGCAGGGCGTCGAGATAGCGGGTGGAGGCGAGCTTCACGGTCTTCAGATTGAGCTCGGCGCTGGTGCCGCCGATGACGATGGCGAGGTGATAGGGCGGACAGGCGGCGGTGCCGAGCGTCAGGATCTTCTCCTTCAGGAAGGCCATCAGCCGGTCCTTCGTCAGCACCGAGGGCGTCGCCTGATAGAGGAAGGTCTTGTTCGCGGACCCCCCACCCTTGGCCACGAAGAGGAACTTGTAGGCATCCTCGCCCTCCGCATAGAGCTCGATCTGGGCGGGAAGATTGTTCCTGGTATTCTTCTCCTCGAACATGGAGAGCGCCGCGAGTTGCGAATAGCGCAGGTTCTTCTTGTCATAGGCGTCGCGGATCCCCTGGGCGATGGCGTCCTCGTCGCCGCCATCGGTCCAGACGAAGCGGCCCTTCTTGCCCATGACGATGGCGGTGCCGGTATCCTGGCACATGGGCAGCACGCCGCCGGCTGCGATATTGGCGTTCTTGAGCAGATCATAGGCCACGAAACGGTCATTTGGCGTGGCTTCGGGATCGTCCAGGATCTTGCGCAGCTGGGCCAGATGGCCGGGGCGCAGGAGATGGTTGATATCCATCATCGCCTGCTCGGCGAGAAGCCGCAGGGCCTCGGGCTCCACCACGATCATCTCCCGCTCACCCATCTTCTCCACCGTGACGCCCTCGCCGGTGAGCTTGCGATAGGGGGTGGTGTCGGGACCGAGGGGGAAGAGCGCGTGTCGGGTATGAGCCATGATCGTCTCTCTTGGATGGCGGCGGATTGCGCCGTGAGGGAAGAGCGCGTCGCGTGACGCGGCAATGCCGCGCTGTTTAAGGCTTTTGTGGAGACATTCCAAGGCAGGATTCGCCAAGGCAGGATTCGCCAAGGCAGGATTCGCCGAGGGAGCATTTGGCGAGGGAGCATTTGGCGAGGAAGGATTCGCCAAGTGGGATTACAGGGCATGAACGCGCGGGGCGGAGCGAAGAAACCGCAACGACCATCTTGCCGGCAAGCCATCAGCTGCCATCTTGCCAGCAATAATCGCCGATGATATGGTTCGACCAATCGAAACAGGAGGATATCGTGGCCGAACCGCAACTCTCCGTACGCAGCGCCAGAGCACGCGATCTCGCACGCCGGCTCGCCCGGCGCGAAAATCGCTCCATTGCCGATATCGTCGAGCGGGCGCTCGAATCCTACGAGATTCGCGCGACCGGGCGCGAGCCTGCCTCTCGCTTCTATGAGCGTATTTCCGCGACCTGCGGAACCGATATCGATCTGGAGGCTGTCATCCGCGAGAATCGAAAGGCCCATACAGGGCCTGAACTATGATCTTCATCGATACGAACGTCATCTCGGAAACCTTGAAGAAAGCGCCTGACCCCGCCGTCATGGCGTGGCTGGTCAGGCACGATTCCGAATTGGCGCTACCGAGCGTCGCCATCGCCGAAATAGCGTTCGGCATCCAGAAAATCCGCCCTGATCAACGCGCTGATCGATTGGAACAGGGGCTCTCCGATTGGCGGGAGCGGTTTTCCGATCGGATTTTCGGGCTGAATGAAGCTGCGGCGCTGTCATACGGAGAGATCATGGGCACCGCCATGCGTCAGGGGCGGACAATGTCGGCACCGGACGGGATGATCGGGGCCATCGCCGCCGTGAACGGCGGTCGGCTTGCAACCCGAAACCTCGCCGATTTCGCCACAGCGGATCTCGAACTCATTAACCCGTGGGACTTCTGAAATCTATCCGGTTCGTCCGGTTCGGTTTACACTCTGACAGATCGATTGAGCGCACCCCGCCCCCCTCAGACGCTGCCCACCGTCTGCAGGCGCGTGCGGGTGTGGATCTCGCCCTGGCTCATCACCGGCGTCTCGCGGCGGAAGCGCTCGATGATGGAGCGCACGAAGGGCCGTGTCTGGATCGAGGTGACGAGCACCGGCATCTGACCCTGCTGGGCGGCCTGTTCGAAAGCGTCGCGCACGGCGGCGACGAATTCCGAGAGCTTCGACGGCTGCATGGCCAGATGCCGGTCCTCGCCCTGGCCGACAATGGCATCCATGAAGGCCTGCTCCCAGGCCGGCGACAGGGTGACAATGGGCAATTGCCCGTTGGGGCCGATATGTTGCGCGCAGATCTGGCGACCCAGCCGCATGCGCACGTGCTCGACGATGTCGCGCGGATTCTTGACGCTGCCCACCACCTCGGAAACCGCTTCCAGAATCGCGCCGAGATCGCGGATCGAGACGCGTTCGGCGAGGAGCAGCTGCAGGACGCGCTGGATGCCGGTCGTCGTGATCTGGCTCGGCACGATCTCCTTGAGCAGATCGGCGTGATCCTTGGGCAATTCGGTGAGCAGCTTCTGCACCTCGATATGGGTGAGCAGTTCCGGCATATGCGCCTTGATTACCTCGGTGAGATGGGTCGAGAGCACGGTCGCGGCATCGACCACGGTATAGCTGCGCAGCTGCGCCTGCTCGCGCAGGCCCGCATCGATCCAGGTCGCGGGCAGGCCGAAGGTCGGTTCGAGCATGTGCTGGCCCGGCAGCTGCACCTGCCCGCCCATCGGATCGATCGCCATGAACAGGCCGGGGAAGATCTTCCCGGTGCCCGCCTCGATCTCCTTGACGCGGATGACGTAATCGTTGGCCTCGAGCTGGACGTTGTCAAGGATGCGCACGCTGGGCATGACGAAGCCCATCTCGGCGGCGAGCTGCCGGCGCAGCGCCTTGATCTGGTCGGTCAGGCGTTCGCCCTCGTTGCTGCCATTGACCAGCGGCAGAAGCGCATAACCGATCTCGACCTTGAGGTCGTCGATCTTGAGCACCTCCGAAATCGGCTCTTCGGCCGGCTCCTCCGACTCCTTCGACGCGCGCGGCTTGCCCTGGGCGTCGAGGTTGTTCACCTCATGCTCGCGCGCCTTCGCCTGCTTGCCGACATAATAGGCGAGCGTCCCGGCACCGGCGGCGAGTGCGAGGAAGGGCAGCATCGGGATGCCCGGCAGGAGCGCAAGCGCCACCATCACCATGGCCGACATGCCGAGCGCTTTCGGGTAATGCGCGAGCTGCTGGCCAAGCGCCTTGTCGGCGGCGCCCTTGACACCGGATTTGGAGACGAGCAGGCCCGCCGCCGTCGAGACGATCAGGGCCGGGATCTGCGAGACCAGCCCGTCGCCGACGGTAAGCATGGTATAGCTCGCCGCCGCATCGCCGAAGCTCATCCCCATCTGCGCCACGCCGATGATGATGCCGCCGATGACGTTGATGAAGACGACCAGAAGACCGGCAATGGCATCGCCGCGCACGAATTTCGAGGCACCATCCATCGAACCGAAGAACGAGCTCTCATCCTCCAGCTTGGTGCGCCGGCGCCGCGCCTCGTCCTCGTCGATCAGGCCGGCGGAGAGATCGGCATCGATCGCCATCTGCTTGCCGGGCATGGCGTCGAGGGTGAACCGCGCCGCGACCTCCGCGATACGGCCCGAGCCCTTGGTGATGACGACGAAATTCACCAGGACGAGGATGGCGAAGACGATCACCCCGATGACGAAATTCCCGCCCATGACGAAGCCGCCGAAGGCTTCGATCACGTAGCCCGCCGCATCCGTCCCCTCATGGCCATAGCTGAGGATCAGCCGGGTCGAGGCCAGATTGAGCGACAGCCGCAGCATGGTCGCGATCAGCAGAACCGTCGGAAAGGACGAGAATTCCAGCGGCTCCTCGATGAACAGCGCCGTCATCATGATCAGCACCGAGAAGATGATCGAGACTGCCAGCAGCAGATCGAGGACCGGCGCCGGCATGGGAAAGATCAAGACGACCAGGATGCCGATCACGCCGAAGGCGAGCAGCAGATCGGTGCGCCGCGTATAGGTCGCGAGCCCGCGCAGGCCGGGCAGGCTGACACCATCCGTGGCGCTCAGCCCGGCAGCGCTCTGGGCCGGGCCGCTGGCCGTCACCGCATTCGCCGAATCGTTCATCAAACCCCTCACCGAACCACCCGGCAAGTTTTGCCGGGTGTATGGTTACCGAAGGGTTAAGACCGCTGTGATCAGGCGCCGCGCGCCTTGTGGACGATCAGGCGCCGCGCGCCCTGGAGAGATCGATCGGCAGCGCGCGTATGCGCAGGCCCGTGGCGGCATGGACGGCATTGCAGATCGCAGGCGCCAGCGGCGGAACGCCGGGCTCGCCCATTCCCGTGGGCGGCGCATCCGATTCGACGAGATGTACCTCGACGCGCGGCATCTCGGTGAAGCGCGTCGGTTCGAACGTGTCGAAATTGCCTTCGACCACGCGGCCCTCATCCAGCGTGACGGCGTTGCGCAGGACGGAGGAGAGCGCGAAGCCGATGGCGCCCTCGACCTGGGCGCGGACATTGTCGGGATTGATCACGATGCCGCAATCCACCGCCGCGACGATACGCTCGACGCGGAGATCGTCGCCTTCGACGGCGACTTCCGCCACCATCGCGACATGAGAGCCGAAGGAGCGATGCACCGCGACGCCGCGCCCGCGCCGGATGCCATTGCCCGCCGGCATCTCGCCGCCCCATCCGGACCTGTCCGCGGCGAGCCGCAAGACGGTCGCATCGCGCGGTGATTGCCCAAGAAAGTACAACCGATAAGCGACGGGATCGGCACCTGCGATGGCCGCGAGCTCATCCATCATGGTCTCGGTCACCTGCGCCGTATGGGTATGCCCCACCGATCGCCACCACAGCACGGGAACCTGTTCGCGGGTATTGTGGATCTCGAGCCGGAAATCATCGAGCGCATAGATCGGATCATCAGCGCCCTCCACCGTCTGGTGTTCGATGCCGGAGAGGTCCATTGCTTCGAAGGCGCTGCCGGCCAGGATCGGCTTGCCGACGATGCGCTGCACCCAGGAGCGCGGCAGATTGTCGGCGCCCAGCCCCACCAGCACGCGGTGATGCACCATCGGGCGATAATAGCCCGCGCGCATATCGTCCTCACGCGTCCAGACCAGATGAATCGGCGCGCGCTCTCCCGTCGCCTTGAGAACATGAGCGGCTTCGGCGATCCAGTCGGAAGTCGTCGCGCCCCGGCGCCCGAAGGAGCCGCCCGCAAACAGCGTGTTCAGCGTCACCCGGTCCGCCGTGACGCCCATGATCCGTGCGATCACCGCCTGGTCGAGCGTCTGCATCTGAAAGGCGCCCCAGGCCGCGTAGCCGCCATCCGCCTTGCGTTCGACCACACCATTCAGAGGCTCCATGGCCGCATGGGCGAGATAGGGAAAGTCGTATGCCGCCTCGATGATGCGCACGGCATTGCGCATACCGGCATTCGCGTCGCCCCGAAAGGCCGCACGCCGTCCCGGCTCGAGGCCGAGCGCGTGGAATTCCGCGCGCAGATCGTCGCTGGAGCGCGTCTCCGCGCGGCTCTCGTCCCAGCGCACGGAAAGCGCCTCGCGCCCCTTCATCGCCGACCAGGTATCGCGCGCGACCACGGCGACGCCGGTCGGGATGGCCACGACATCGACTACGCCGGGCACCGCCCGTGCGGCCGTATCGTCGAAGCCTGCGAGCCGCGCACCGAAGCGCGGCGGATGCGCCACCATGGCAGTGAGCTGGCCCGGACGGCGGATATCGAGGGAATAGACCGCTTCCCCGCGCGCCTTCGCCGCACCGTCGAGACGCGGGCGGTGCTTGCCGACATGGACGAAATCCGCACGGGTCTTCAGGATCGGATCAGCGGGAATCGCGCGCGCAGCCGCAGCGGCGGCAAAAGCGCCGAAACCGGATTCACATCTGCTCCCCGGATGGCGGATGCGCCCGTTCGTGACAGTGACATCGCCCGGCGCGACACCCCATTCCTGCGCAGCGGCGCCAATCAGCATGGCGCGTGCCGCAGCACCGGCCTTGCGCAGCTGCATCCAGGAATTGGGTATGCCGGTGGAAGCGCCAGTTCCCTGCACGGGTCCGAAGCTGAGATTGTTGTACAGGCGATGATCGGCAGGGGCGAAGGCAAAGCGCATCTGCTCCCAATCCGCATCAAGCTCCTCGGCGACGATGGTGGTGAGCCCCGTCGCGATGCCCTGCCCCATATCGAGATGCTTGATCAGCACCGTCACCGTGTCGTCGGCATCGATGCGGATGAAGGCGTCCGGACGCGCCGGCGGGTCGAATTCGGGCGCGTCCGCAGCCGCGCCGGCACGGCGCGCCCCGAACCCGGTCGCGACACCGACGACCAGGGCGCCGGTCAACGCCGCACCGCCCTTCAGCAGGCTGCGGCGGGAGGGCCGGGAGATCTCCGTGAGCGGGCGGAAAAGCATGATGATCCCCCTCAGGCCAGCGCGATGGCGGCATCGCGCACGGCGTCGCGGATGCGTTGATAGGCCCCGCAACGGCACAGATTGGCGTCCATCGCCTGCGCGATATCGTCATCGCTCGGATCGCTGTTTTGCGCCAGAAGCTCTATGGCGCGGATGATCTGGCCGGGCTGGCAATAGCCGCATTGCGAGACATCGCGGTCGATCCAGGCTCCGATCACCGCATCGGCGACGCGCCCCTTCGCCCCCTCGATCGTGGTGATCGTCGCGCCGTCGACATCCTCCAGCGGCACCACGCAGGCCGGCATGGCCATGTCGTTGACGAGGACGAGGCAGGCGCCGCATTGCGCGATGCCGCAGCTGTATTTCGCGCCGGTCAGCCCGAGATGATCACGCAGGGCCCAGAGCAACGGCATCTGCGGATCGAGATCGAGCTCATGGCTCTCGCCGTTGACCGTCAGACTGATCATCACCCGCTCCCGCCTTGCCTGTCCGTCACCCGTAAATTTCTCACCTACAAGGTAGGAAGGCTAACACGCGCCGCCACCCGGGCAAGTACGAACCGCCCGAAAATCGGGCAAGTGTGACGGCGCAAAGCCGCATCCGCAGCCTTCGCCTTGTCAGGCGTCGTTTTCTGACCGAACGTCTCGCGGAAGCGGAGGGTTGCGTCGCATGCAGGATCAGGAGCCCCGGGCCGCCGGGACATTCGATTACATCGTGGTGGGCGGCGGCACGGCGGGGTGCGTTCTCGCCAACCGGCTGAGCGCGGATCCGCGCAACAGCGTGCTCGTGATCGAGGCCGGTGGCGTGCCCCGCTCACCCTGGATCGACATTCCCGCCGCTTTCGGCAAGACCTGGAAGGATCCACGCTACAACTGGAACTTCGCCACCCATCCCGAGCCCGGCACCGGCGGCCGGGCGATCCCCGTGCCGCGCGGACGCAGCCTCGGCGGATCGAGCCTGATCAATGGCAGCATCTATGTGCGCGGCCAGCGCGAGGATTACGATCTGTGGGCGCAATCCGGAGCGCGCGGCTGGAGCTTCGCCGATGTGCTGCCCTATTTCCGCAAGCTGGAGCGCTTTGCCGACGATACCCCGGATGCCGGGCTGCGCGGTACAGACGGGCCGATGGACGTGATCCGCGTGCCCGAGCGCCATCCCCTGCTCGACGCCTTCATCGCCTCCGGGCAGGCAGCGGGGCATCCGCTCAACCCCGATTACAACGGCAGCCGCCAGGACGGTTTCGGCTATTATCAGGTGATGCAGCGCAAGGGACGGCGCTGGAGCGCCTATCGCGCCTGGCTCGAACCCGCCATGCGCCGGCCCAACCTCACCCTGCGCACCGGATGCACCGCCACGTGCCTGACCTTGGCTGATGGCCGCGCACAGGGCATCCGCTACCGCCGTGCCGGCATCGCGGAACACGCGCAGGCGCGCGGGGAGGTCATCCTGACCGCCGGCGCGATCCAGAGCCCGCATCTGATGGAGCTCTCCGGCATCGGCGATCCGCAGGTGCTCGCGCAGGCGGGCCTGCCGGTGAACCATGCCCTGCCGGGGGTGGGGGCGAATTACCAGGATCACTACGCCACCCGCATGAACTGGCGCGTCACGCAGCCGGTCACCCTCAACGAGCAGACCCGTGGCTGGCGCCTCCTGCGGGCCGTCGCGCAGTATCTGCTGACCCGGCGCGGCATCCTCACCCTCGCCACCGGAATGGCCCATGGCTTCGTGCGTACGCGTCCGGAGCTGGAAACGCCGGACGTACAATATTTCTTCGTGCATGCGAGCTACGCGAACGCCGCCGACCGGGTGCTCGACAAGCGTCCCGGCATGACCATCGGCGTCACCCAGCTGCGGCCCCGTTCGCGTGGTCATATCCATGCCGTGAGCCCCGACCCGCTGACGCCGCCGCGGATCAGCCCGCGCTTTCTCACCGACGATGTCGATTGCGAGACCTTCGCGGCGGGCATGCGCATGGCGCGTGAAATCATGGCGCAGGCCCCGATGCGGGCTTATCTGGGCGAGGAGATGAATCCCGGCCCCGATTGCAGATCGGATGCGGATCTCATCGCCTTTGCCCGCGCGACCGGCCAGACGATCTATCACCCTGTCGGTACCTGCGCCATGGGCGAGGGCCCCGGCGCCGTGGTCGATCCGCGCCTGCGGGTACATGGCGTGGCCGGATTGCGCGTCGCCGATGCTTCCGTGATGCCGCATCTCGTCTCGGCCAATACGCAGGCGGCGGTGATGATGATCGCGGAGAAAGCCGCCGACATGATCCTCGCGGATGCGTCCAGCAGCTGAGGCAGGCGCCCCGCCATATTGTGCCGGGTCACAAAATCTTGACTTGGCCAGCGCTTGCGGTCAGTGTCCGCGCCCGCACGCCTCGCCTTCCGCGCGGCGGCTTTGATGGTCTATCAGCGGAACCGCATGCGTACTTATCTGGATTTCGAAAAGCCCGTTGCCGAGCTCGAGGGCAAGGTCGAGGAACTGCGTCGGATGGGCGAGGCCGACGATGCGGTGGCGATCTCCGACGACGTCACGCGCCTTGAGGACAAGGCCTCGCAGGCACTTTCGGAGATCTATGCCGCGCTCACGCCCTGGCAGAAGACGCAGGTCGCGCGCCATCCCCAGCGCCCGCATTTCCGCGATTTCTGCGAGGGGCTGATCAGCGATTTCACGCCGCTGGCCGGAGATCGCAAATTCGGTGAGGACGAAGCCGTGATGGGCGGTTTCGGGCGGTTTCGCGGTGAACCGGTCTGCGTGATCGGTCAGGAGAAGGGCTCGGACACGCAGGCGCGCATCCGCCACAATTTCGGCATGGCCCGGCCCGAGGGCTACCGCAAGGCCGTGCGGCTGATGGAACTCGCCGACCGTTTCGGCCTGCCGGTGCTCAGCTTCGTCGATACGGCGGGCGCCTATCCGGGCATCGAGGCGGAAGAGCGCGGCCAGGCCGAGGCGATCGCCCGCTCGACGGAAGCCTGCCTCGGACTGGGCACGCCCAGCGTGGCCCTGGTGATCGGCGAGGGCGGCTCCGGCGGGGCCATCGCCATCGCCACCGCCAGCAAGGTGCTGATGCTCGAACACGCCATCTACAGCGTGATCTCGCCGGAAGGCGCGGCCTCGATCCTGTGGCGTGATTCCGCGCGCGCCCAGGATGCAGCGACCAACATGAAGATCACGGCGCAGGATCTGCTCAAGCTTGGCGTGATCGACCGCATCGTGAAGGAGCCGATCGGCGGCGCCCATCGTGACCCGCAGGCGGTGATCGAATCCGCCGGCGATGCGATCGCCTCCGCCTTGTCCGATCTGGCCGGCAAGGATCCCGATGCCCTGCGCGCCCACCGTGCCGACAAGTTCCTCGCCATCGGGCGCAATCTCTGAGCGTGCCCTGCCGGAGCGCTCAGGCACTCCCGGCAGCGCCGGATGCGAGGCGGATCAAGCATTTGTTAACCACGTTCACCCGCTCTACCCCCTCACTACCCCCTTGCGGTAACGCTTCGCTAACGGTAACGATCATACTCAGATGGGTCACCGTCGTAAGCGGTCGCGTCCGTGCGGGTCGAAATGATCGACCGGCGCGCGTTGCGGATACGGGGGTGAAAACGCATTCTGGAGCGGGGACCCCATGTTGAAGCGTTTGATGCTCGTGGCCGGCATCACGATCGCCCTCGGCGCCTGCAACGCCGATCGTACCGTTTCGTCGAACCGGCACCTCCAGCCCATCCCGCCGGAGACGGTGGCGCTGATGCAGCGCAACGGCGTGGCGCCCGAAGACCCGATCATGATGCGCATCTTCAAGAAGGAAGCCGAGCTCGAGATCTGGAAGGAAGGTCCCGACGGGCGCTACGCGCATCTCAAGACCTACCCGATCTGCCGCTGGTCCGGCCAGCTCGGCCCCAAGCACCGCGAGGGTGACCGGCAGGCGCCGGAAGGATTCTATACGGTCACGCCGGATCTGATGAATCCGAATTCGGCCTACTACCTCTCCTTCAATCTGGGCTACCCCAACCGTTTCGACCGCGAGCACGGACGCACCGGAAAGCACCTGATGGTGCATGGCTCGTGCACCTCCGCCGGCTGCTTCGCCATGACCGATGAAACCGTGGCCGAGATCTACGCCATCGCCCGTGAGGCCTTTGCCGGCGGGCAGCGCGGTTTCCAGGTCCAGTCCCTGCCCTTCCGGATGAACCCGGAGAATCTGGCGCAAAAGCGTTACGACGAGAACATCGCCTTCTGGCGCAATCTCAAGGAAGGGCACGATCATTTCAAGGTGACCCAGCGCCCGCCGCAGGTCGAAGTCTGCAATGGACGCTATTCCTTCAACACCCAGGGATGCGCGCCGACGGACGAGCGCGTCACGCAGGCCGTGGCCGAGCGTCGCAGCCGTGACGAGACCCGTATCGCGCAATTGATCGAGCGCGGCACGCAGGCCGTGCGGCTCGTCTATCAGGATGGTGGCAGCCACCCCTCCTTCCAGAATCAGGCCGTGGCCTTCGCCAGCGCCACCGATGCATCACAGCTGTCGCGTCGCGCGCAGCGCCTCGGCCAGGTCTCGCGCCCGGATGCGATCGCGAGCGGCCCGCGGACGATTCCCGTCGGGTCGGATGGTCAGCCCCTGGAATCATCCGCTGCGACGACCTTCGCGCAGAGGCAGACCCCCGCCCCGGGCGCCCCGTCCGCTGCGGGCACCGCCGAGGCGGGTGACGGCGGCGTCACCAGCGTGGCACGCGAGGATGCGCCGCCGACCCGTCCGCTGCATCAGCGCCTGTTCGGCAACCTGTTTTCGCGTGACCGCCTGTCGGGCGACGAACCGACGCAGCCGGATGCGACAGAACCTCCGACACCGCCGCAACGGGGCGCGCAGATGCTCAATGGCGCGCAGCCGCTCACGCCGCATGGCGATGCCCGCTACACGTCGTTCCGCTGAGTGCGCGAATCGCCACTGATTCGCGGACGCCGACCAACGGTTGCCAGAAATCCTCAACCCTTCCCCTGACAGGCATCATCTCCGTCGGGGGCAGCGTCGCCTTTGCCGGAAGCACGCCTTATGGTCAACGGGATGTTAATTTTAACAATCAATGAATGAGATTTTAACTTCCTGTTTACCCTAACGCGAAAGACTCACCTCACGATGACGGAGAAAGCCGGATCGGCCACGCGGTCGAATCAGCTGATCCCGGATCGGGGTCCGGCGCGAAGGGGCGGCGCCGGAACCGGGTGAACAATCTGTCCCACCGTTCGAGAGCGCAGCGATGCGGCACAACGTCCAGAGCAATACCCCCTGGTATCTGGAGGGACTTGATCCCGATACACGCGATGCCGCTCGTGAAGCGGCGCGTCGCTCGGGCATGAGCCTCGACGAATGGCTCCAGGCAACGATCTCCGATCGCGCAACACGCGCTTTCAGCGAACGTGGCCATCCCGAACGGGGTTACCCGGAGCGCGGCTATCCCGAACGGGGTTACCCGGAGCGGGGCTATCCGGAGCGGGGTTACGCCGAGCGCGAACCGGCCGAGCCCGCACCCACGGTGCGCCGTCGTGCCGCTCCCGCCCGCAGCCAGGCGCCTCAGGGTTACGGCTCGGCTTATGACGAGCTCGACGCCATTGCCGCACGCATCAACAAGGCGACGCGCCAACGCGGCCAGGCTCCCGCCGGCCAGCGCGCGGAAGGGCGCTCCCCCGAAGGACGTGCCGAGGGACGCGCTGCCCAGCACGGCGGCATCGACGCCATCGTCAGCGCCGTTGCCGGCGAGACCGAGCGCCGCAGCCGCGAATCCAATGCCCGCACCGCCGAGGCGCTCGATTCCGTGGTGCGCTGGATCGAGCGCAACGAAGAGCGCATGAACGAGAGCACGCGCACGCTTTCGGAGAGCACGCGCATGGCGCTCGAGCGCCAGGACCACACCGCGAACGTGCTCGGTGAAGCGCTGGCCATGATGACCAAGCGCCTCGACGATATCGAACACAAGGTCGTGGACGGCCAGCAGCCCTCCATCAGCGCCGCCTTGCAGGCCGTGGAGAAGGTCGAGGCGCATCTGGCCCGGCTCAGCGAGAGCCAGGCCCAGACCAAGGCCGAGATCGAAGCCGCCCGCGCAGCCCAGGCCGAACAGACCCGCCGCGATGCCGACCGCGGCAATGCGGCCGAACAGGCCGCACAGGAAGCCGAGCGCCGCGCCCAGGAGGAAGCGCAGGCCCTGCTCGGACGCCAGCAGGAAACCATCGAGAATGCCCTGCGCTCCTTCGAGGATCGCATCGCCGCGATCACGGAGAAGCTCGCCGAAACCAATTCGCGCAGTCAGCAGGCGCAGGCACGCCATCCCGCGCGGGGCGAAGCCACCGACAAATCCGCGCGCGAACGTCCCCGTTCGGGCCTCGCTGCCGAGTTGCAGAGCGCGGTGGCCGAAATCCGCGCCCGCCAGAGCGCGCTCGATGCCGAGGACCAGAATACCAGCCGGCGCAATACGGAGGAGATGCTCTCCACCCTGCGCGGTGACGTGGCCCGCCTCGGCGCCCAGTTGCAGGCGGTGAAGGAAACCGGAAGCCGCGAGGGCGAGCAGAGCCGGCGTGCCGTTGCGGATATCGGCAAGGACGTTCGCAATGATCTCGATGCCCTGTCGCAGAAACTCGAAGGCCTCGCGCGCAACGACGAACTCGCCGATCTCGAGGAATCCCTGTCCGAACTGACCCGCGAGGCCATCCGCGCCGCCGATGCCGGCCGCGACAAGGAGCTCGCGCGTATCAACGGTCTGATCGAGCGCGTCCAGACCGAGATCGCCGGCATTGCCGAGGCCACTGCCGAAGGCGTCCATGCCAGGATCGCCGAGGATTACCGCAAGCTCTCGGCCCAGATCGAGACGCTGGGCAGTTCCGATCGTGAACTCGCCGCGACGCTCACCCGCGAACTGGAAGCGATGCGCAGCCTCTATGGCCAGCTCGCCGATCCGAGCCGGGTGGACGAGCTGAACGCACAGCTGCGGGAATTGTCACATCGGGTCGGCCACATGGCGCGCGGCCAGATCGACGCGGTGGAATTCGCCACGCTTCGCAGCGCCGTCGACGACATTCGCGGCGCGGTCAAGGCGTCGCGGGCGACACAGGCCGATGCCGATCAGATCCGCGAGCAGTTCGGCAATCTGTCCGGCAAGCTCGATACGCTCTCCGAGCGCATGCCGCAGGTCGACCTCTCCCTGCTCGGGCGTCAATACGAGGACCTGGCCGGGCGGATTTCGCAAATTGCGGCCAATGACAGCCGCGCGGAGATCACATCGCTCGGCGAGCGGGTCGAGAGCATGGCCGGACGGCTCGAGGAGCTCGCCGGACGGCTGAGCGGCCCGCAGGCCGAGGCGATGGCGCGCGAAGTCGCGGCGATGTCGGCGGATCTGCAGAACCTGCCCCAGGCCGGCAGTGCGGAACTCGGCGCGCTGGCCCGGCAATTCGAAAGCCTCAACACCAAGATCGACGAGCTCGCCGCCCGCCCGGCCAATGCGGATCTCAGCCCCGTGGCGCGTCAGATCGAAGCGCTCGAGCGCAAGCTCGACGAGACCTGGCAGGCCCGCACCACTGCTCCGGAAGTGCCGGCGGAAGTGCTCGCCCGGCTGGACGAGCTCGCCGCCCGGATCGATCGTATCGGCAATGCCGAACGCCCGGATTTCGAGCGTGAGTTCAAGCAGCTTCAGAGCAACCTCGAAGCGGCCATGGCCTCGTCGAGCGCCCGGCCCCCGGTCGGTTTCGAGGCGCTGATGGAGCGCATGGACCAGATCGACGAGAATCTGCGCGCCGTCGATCTGCGCAGTGAAGTCCGTCCGCTGGAGGATATGCTCTATCAGCTCGCCGCCCGGCTCGACGCCGCCGAGCAGCCCAATGCGGGCCTTGAAGCGATCGACGCCCTCGAAGCGCAGATCTCCGAGATCGCCAAACGCCTCGAGAGCGAGCGCGATGCCGACGCCGAGCCGAGCCCGCTCGACAAGGCCATGGACGATCTCATGCGCCAGATCGAGAGCATGCGCGAAGGCGCCGTCGAGGCGGCGGAACGCGCGGCCAAGGCCGCCATTGCCGATACGCTGGAGGCCTTGCCGAAGGGCGATTCGCCCGGAGAGATCGACTTCCTCAGCAAGTCTCTGGCCGATCTGAAGGATCTCCAGAATGCTGCGGAACAGCGCAGCATGGACACGCTCGGCAGCGTCCAGGGGACGCTCGACAAGCTGGTCGAGCGGCTGACGCTTCTGGAAAGCAAGGCGCGCGCACCGCAACCTGCCAGAGCCGAACCCGCCAGGGCGCAATCCGCCAAGGCCCAACCCGCCAAGGCCCCGGCAGCAGCGCAGGCTGCGGAGCATGCGGACGCGCCGCGCGGACCGATGACGCCGGCCCAGCTTCTCGACCAGCTGAAGGCGCAACGCGGCGCCTCGTCTCAGGCGGTGCAGGCGAATGGCAAGCAGACGAATGGCAAGCACGCGAATGGCCTGAAGCCCTCCGATGCCGCTCAGATCAAGGCGAGTCCCGTCATCGCGGGTGAGGTCAGTGCCCATTTCCGGACGGATGGCTTCGACGATGCCGATCGCCCCTTCGCCACGGTCGGCTCGCTCGGTGACGATACCCTGATCGAGCCCGGTGCCGGGCGCCCCGGTCAGGCGCCCGCAAAATCCGGCGCGCAGGATGCGGAGACGGAATCGGCGGAGATCAAGGCGAACTTCATTGCCGCCGCGCGCCGCGCCGCCCAGAATGCCGCAGCGGAAGCCGCTGCCGCGACCCGCAAGGAATCCTCCCGGGATGTGCGCGACAAGGCACGCGGCGTCGCCGGTGAAGGCAAACTGTCGGCATCGAAGCCGGGCACCGCGCGGAATGCGGGCAACAAGGCCGGTGAGAAGGCCGGCGCCGAGAAGGCGGTCGCCGGATCGCGCCGCCGTCCGCTGCTGATGGCGGCTGCGGCGGTGGTTCTCGCAGCCGGCGCCTTCCAGATCGCCCCGCATCTGATGCAGGGCGATGAGCGCAATCGGATCGCGGAAGTCGTACAGGATGATACCGACGCGGTTCTGGCCGATATCGCGGATGCGCAGACGACGCAGACCGAGGACGCGCGTCCGGACGACGCGCTCCCCGAAGCCGCGCCCATGCTCGAGACGGCGGATGCGGGCATCATCACCGCCGAAACGGATGCGCAACCGGCCGAAACCGCCTCGATCGATGCCGGATCGCCGGCAAACGAGAGCTTCGATCCCGGCGCCCTGCCGAGCATCGTCGGCATGGAAACCCTGCTCAACCGGGGCAATGCGACGCGCAGCGCCGATGGCCAGGTCCCTGTTCTGCCGCCGCGCCGGGATGTCGGGCAAGGTGATTCAGAACAGGCCGGTTCGAAAAATGAGGCCGGCTGGGTGCTCGCACCGGAGAGCGAGCTGCATCCCAATATCGTCTCGGCCGACGAGATCCCCTCCGGGCGCGGTCCGGCGGATATCCGCGAAGCCATGCTGGCCGGCGATGTCACCGCAGTCTACGCCTTCGCCAATATGGCGGTCGACGGCAACGGCATGTCGCGCGATCCCAAGCTCGCGGCCAAATTGTTCGAGCGTGCTGCGGCACATGGGCTTGTGCCGGCGCAGTACCGGATCGGCAATCTCTACGAGAAGGGGATCGGCGTGAGCCGCGACTACGCGCTGGCCAGCCTCTGGTACCAGCGCGCGGCGGAGAACGGCAATGCCCGCGCCATGCACAATCTGGCCGTGCTGATGGCCGAGGGCGTTCAGGGCAACCCGGATTTCGCCGGGGCGCTGGACTGGTTCCGCCAGGCCTCGGAGCTGGGTATCCGCGACAGCCAGTACAACCTCGCCGTTCTCAAGGCGCGCGGCATGGGGACCGAGCAGGATCTGGCGGGTTCCTACAAATGGTTCGCCATCGCCGCCCGGGAGGGTGATTCGGATGCGGCGGAAAAACGAGACGAAGTCGCCGCGAGGCTCGATTCCCGTGAGCTGGCCATGGCAGAAGCCGAAGTCGAGGTCTGGCGCGCCCGCGAGCCGGATCCGGCAGCGAACAACGTGGCGATGCCGATGCGCATGCCGGGGCCGCAATCGTCCCGCCAGGCCATGGTGACCGATCCCGCAAGCTGAAGCGGGCGTCACATCACTGCCATATGGTGGTGAAAAAGCACATCTGCACCGGCGCGGGGCTTGATTCCCGTGCCGGTTCGTCGCGTATGGTGACGATAAAGGTAACGCGCCCGTGCAGATCTATCTTCCCATCGCCGAAATGTCGGTCAGCGTCTTTCTCCTTCTGGGGCTGGGCGCGGCGGTCGGATTCATATCGGGCCTGTTCGGTATCGGCGGCGGCTTCCTGATGACGCCGTTGCTGATCTTTCTGGGCATACCGCCGGCCATCGCCGTGGCCAGCCAGATGGCGCAGATCGTGGCCTCCTCCACGACGAGCGGACTCGCCGCCTTTCGGCGCAAGGCCCTCGATATCAAACTCGCCTCGTTGCTGACCGTGGGCGGGCTGGTCGGGACCGGGCTCGGTATCTGGTTCTTCGCCGCCGCCCGCGCCGCCGGCCAGCTCGATATCGTGATCGTGGTCTCCTACGTCACCCTGTTCTCGGTGGTCGGCGGGCTGATGCTGGTGGAGAGCCTCAAGGAGTTCTGGTCGAGCCGCAAGGGCAAGGTGCGCTCGCGCAGGCGGGCCGGGGAGCATCCCGCCTATCTCGGTCTGCCGCTGCGCATGCGCTTCCACCGTTCGCAGCTCTATGCCAGCGTGATCCCGCTTCTCGGGGTCGCCTTCTTTGTCGGATTCGCCGGCGCGGTGCTGGGTATCGGCGGCGGCTTCATCATGGTGCCGGCCCTGCTCTATCTCTTCCGCGTGCCGACATCGATGGTGGTGGGCACATCCCAATTCCAGATCCTGTGGGCGAGCACGGCGGCCCTTCTGCTGCACGCCATCGCCAACCAGGCCGTCGATGCCGTACTCGCCTTCATCCTGATCATCGGCGGTGTGTTCGGGGCGCAATTCGGCGCCCGCGCCAGCCGGCATCTGCGGGCGGACATGTTCCGCTTCCTGCTCGCCTTGCTGATCCTCGGCGTCGGCCTGCGTTTCGCCATCGAACTGGTGCTGCGCCCGACCGAGCTGTTCTCGATCGCGAATGGAGGCTAGAGCGGATGCATCATGATCGCCCCGCCCCCATTCGCCCCGGCGCCGCCGCACGCCTGCTGCATGGTCTGGCTGCTGCCCTGGCGGCGCTCGTCGCGCTGGCAGCGGCGGATCCCGCCCGCGGCGAGGGGCTGGTGATTTCCCTGTCGAACCATCAGGTGATGATCACCTCGAACTATACCGGCTCGCAAATCACCGTGTTCGGCGCCGTGCAGCGTGACGAACAGACCATCGCCCGCACGACCGGTTACGATGCCGCCGTGATCGTGCGCGGGCCACGCGTCGATGCGGTGACGGTGCGCCGCAAGGAACGGCTCGGGCCGATCTGGATCAACCGCTCGCAACAGACCTTCATGGACATCCCGCGCTATCTCGCCATCCTCTCCTCGCGACCGCTCGATGAACTGACGAGCGAGATCATGCGGATGCGCCTGCACCTCGATCTGGATCCGACCATCGCCTCCCGCAGCGAATCCGGAGAGTCCGGAGCCCTGCTGTACCCACGTGACGCGCCCCCCGAATATGCCGAAGCGCTGGTCCGGCTGCGCATGCAGGAGGGGCAGTATTTCGAAATCGGACGCGGGGTGACCTTCATCACGCCGACGATCTTCCGCGCCGCGATTCCCCTGCCTGCGGGGGCGCCGCCGGGGAATTACGAGGTCGAGACGCTGCTCTTCTCCGACGGGGTCCAGCTGTCGCGCGACATCACCAATTTCGAGCTGGTCAAGACCGGCTTCGAGCAGCGCGTCGCGGTCTGGGCGGAGACGCGGGCCGCCGCCTACGGGTTTCTCACCGTGCTCATGGCGATTTTCTTCGGCTGGATCGCGAGTGTGATCTTCCGCCGCGACTGAGGGACGCCGCGCCGTTTTCCGACTGCGGCACCGTTACGACACGCCTTTCCCCTTGCAAGCGCGGCGACAGGCGTTAAGTCTCGCCCGGGGGCCAGCGCCCGGGGCGCATGATGACGGCCTTTATCGGATCCGATCAAACCGCCGCGAAGAGATCATGACCACGAGCGCCAAGACCATCCCGCCCTTTCCCCGCATGCTCGGCCTCGCCGGGCTCGCCCCCTTCTGGCTGCTTGCGCTCGCGCTGGTCACCGGCATCGGATTTGGTACCGCTCCCGACAGCCTGCGCTTCGCCCTTGCCGCCTATGGCGCGGTGATCCTCTCCTTTACCGGCGGGATTCGCTGGGGCATCGCCGTGACGATGGAGGAGCAGGCGAATGCCGGGCGCGAATACGTGATCTCGGTGATCCCGGCGCTGCTCGCCTGGTGCGTGCTGCTGCTGCCACCCTCCTGGCAGTTGGGCAGCCTCGCCGCGCTGATCGTGATCGCGGGGCTGATCGATTACGGCATGGTCTGCCGCGAGAATGCACCGGAATGGTTCGGCAATCTGCGCCTGATCCTCGCCGGCGGGGCCGCCGCCGCCCTGATCCTCGCCGCATTGGCGGGGTGATACGGGGTTGATTCCCGCGCCCGGTCCTGCGAAGCCCTTGCGGCGATGACCGCCGCGAGGATGCATTCATGACCAAGCCGCTCTCCCTGTCCAAGGACAAGATCCGGATCCTGCTCCTGGAGAACGTCCATGATTCCGCCGTCACGCTGATCCGCAATGCCGGTTACGGCGCGATCACGCATCTGCCCAAGGCGCTTGATGCCCAGGCCTTGCGCGAGGCTTTGGCCGGGGTGCATATTCTGGGGATCCGCTCGCGGACGCAGATCACGGAAGAGGTTCTGGAGGCCGCCGACAAGCTCATCGCCATCGGCTGTTTCAGCGTCGGCACCAACCAGGTTGATCTCGATGCCGCCACCCGGCGCGGCATACCCGTCTTCAACGCACCGTTTTCCAACACCCGTTCCGTGGCCGAACTGACGCTCGCGGAGATCGTCATGCTGATGCGGCGCACCGTCCCGCGTTCGATCAGCGCCCATGCCGGCGGCTGGGAGAAATCCGCCAATGACAGCCACGAGGTGCGCGGCAAGGTGCTCGGCATTGTCGGCTACGGCAATATCGGCAGCCAGCTCTCGACGCTGGCCGAGAGCTTCGGCATGAAGGTGATCTATTACGATCACACCGAACGCCTGCGCCACGGCAATACCGAGCCGGTCGATTCCCTCGACGCCCTGCTCGCGCAGGCCGATGTGGTCACCCTGCACGTGCCCGAGACGCCGGCGACCCGCGACATGATCGGCGCGCGCGAATTGCGCCGCATGAAGCCGGGCGCCTTCCTGATCAACAATGCACGCGGCAGCATCATCGATCTCGACGCGCTCGCGCAGGTCTTGCGCGACGGCCATCTGCGCGGCGCGGCGGTCGACGTTTTCCCTGTCGAACCCGGCTCGAATGCCGAGCCTTTCTCCAGCCCGCTGCAAGGGCTCGACAATGTCATCCTCACCCCGCATGTCGGCGGCTCCACGGTGGAGGCACAGGAGCGGATCGGCGCGGAAGTGGCGCGCAAGCTCGTGGATTACTCCGATATCGGCGCCACGATGGGGGCCGTGAACTTTCCCGAAGTGCAACTTCCCGCCCGTCCGCACGGGGCGCGTTTCATGCATGTTCACCGCAACACGCCCGGCATTCTCGCGCGGATCATCGATATTTTCGCCGGCAAGGGCTTCAACATCGTCGGGCAGTTCCTGCAGACGCAGGGCGAGCTCGGTTATGTGGTCGTCGAACTCGACGCCGTGCCCCCGGATACACGCGGGCTGCTCGCCGAATTGCGCGCGCTGCACGGCACGATCCGCGCGCGCGTGCTGTATGTGCGCGATTGAGCAACACGCGGGGTGACTCGAGGATTTCGCGTTAACCCTTGATTCACTTTGTCGGGTCGGGGCAGCGGCGCGCATTGCCTTCCACGCCCCGTGAAGGCAACCTGCAGCGATCACACGTGATCGTGAGGGGTGTGGTTATGCTGCGCGCTTTGCTCGAAGCCCGGCTCCGGCAACATCGCGGCATGGCCCGCGCGGCGCGGCGTGCCTCATGGCTGGCGCTCCTGTCCCTCAAGCTCTTGGCCCTCGTCGCCGGCCTGACCACGCCCCCGTCGCCGGCAAGAGCCGCGACCTCCGATCCCGATCCCGTCGATGTGGCGCTGGTGCTCGCCGTCGACATCTCCTTCTCGATGACCATGCACGAACTCGCCCTGCAGCGTGACGGCTATGTCGAGGCCTTTCGCGACCCGCGCGTGCATGCCGCCATCGCCGCCGGACCGCATCAGCGCATCGCGGTGAGCTATCTGGAATGGGCCGGGGCCGCGACCCGGGAGGTGATCGCGCCGTGGCGGATCATCGGCGGGCCGGACGATGCTGAAGCCTTTGCCGATTTCCTCGCCGAACAGCCCCTGCGCCGCACCCGCCGCACCTCGATCTCGGCGGCACTCGCCGAGGCGGCTTCGCTTTTCGAGACATTGCCCGCAACGCCCCTGCGCCGGGTGATCGACATGTCCGGCGACGGGCCGAACAATGAGGGACGCATCGTCACCATCGCGCGCAACGAGACGATTGATGCCGGCATCACCATCAACGGGTTGCCGATCATGCTCGCGCGCGGCGGGGCGCTCGATATCCCCGATCTCGACCATTATTACATCGATTGCGTCATCGGTGGCCCCGGCGCCTTCATCGTGCCCTTGCGCGCCCATGACGAGTTTACCGAGGCGATCCGGCGCAAACTGATCCTGGAAATCGCGGATCTGACACCCCCGCGCCCCCTGATCCACCGCGCCGGCGAGCGCCCGGGCGCGGATTGCCTGATCGGCGAACGCATGTTCCAGGATTGGCGCGAGCGCAACCAGATGCGGTGATTCGCGCCCTATTGGCGCAACCGAGCATAAACATCACCCGAATTCGCTTGCGCTGGCAGCGCATCAATGGTGGCTGCGAGGGAATCCGCATCCTGCCAGGTCCCCGTGAGCATCTGGCTCTCGCCGAGTGCGAAATCGAACCTGTAATCGCCCAGCCGCGCGAGCTGGGCGAGGCAGTCGTGCACGATGCCGCGCTGGATCGTGGTGAATTCGAAGGAGAGCGCTGGCAGCGGCTGGCTGAGCCCGGCGAGCACCGCGGCCTCGAACCCCTCCACGTCGATCTTGGCGAAAGCGGGCATGCCGTATTGCGCGATCAGGCTGTCGAGGCTGACCAGCGGAACCGTGATCGCGTGATCCCAGGATTGCCCCTCCCAGCCCGGCGCACCGGAAGCGGCTTCGAGAAATTCGGCCGAGGCGGTGCTCACGGTCGGATTGGCGCTGTTGACATGCAGGGTGATCTCTCCGGGCTGCGGCCCGACGGCGGCGCGCAGCAGCGTCACATCGGCGTCGCGGCCATGGATCAGCCGAAGCGCCCGCATGGCGCCCGGCTGCGGCTCCAGCGCCACCACTTTCGCGCCGAGACGGCGGAAACTCGCGATCCGGTCGCCCACATGGGCACCGATATCGAAGACGAGGTCGCCCGATCGGACGAATTCCGCATAGAGCGCATCCATCTCTGCCGCGCGTTCCCGATCACCGTAATAGACATGCAGCGATCGCCCGATGGCCCGGGCGGTTCCCGGCGGGCGCGCAGGGCGCAACGTATCAGGGTCAGACATCGGCATATTCTCCGGCGGGCTTTGCGACATCGTGATCATCCTTTTCCCAGGTTCCCGCAGCACGTTGATCTGGCATGCCGGTGGTCTGAAGCGCCTCTGCGCGCGTATTGTTCCCGTTCGCCCGTTGCTGATGAACCCGTAACGCTTGACCTGCGTTAGCAACAGGCACACTTCTTCGCGAACGTCCACGTTTCGCACACGCTCAGGATATTTCAGGATCACAGCGAACTCATGACCGGCAATCCCGACGCGTCAGCGGCCCTGACGGCCCATGCCCTGTATTACGTCGCAAAGCGCCAGGCGGTTTTGCAGGAGACGCCGCTGCCATCGCCGGCGCAGAGCGAGGCGCGGGTGAAAACCCTGTGGAGCGGCATCAGCCGGGGGACGGAGCGTCTCGTCTTCGAAGGCCGTGTGCCGCCGGATGAAACCGAACGCATGCGCGCCCCCTTCCAGGAAGGCGATTTTCCGTTTCCCGTGAAATACGGCTATTGCGCCGTCGGCGAAGTCGAGGACGGGCCGGCGGGATGGCGCGGGCGCACGGTCTTCTGCCTGCATCCGCACCAGACCCGGTTCAACGCCCCGCTCGGCATGCTCGCCCCCCTGCCCGAGGGTCTGCCCGCGCGCCGGGCCGTGCTCGCGGCGAATATGGAGACGGCGCTCAACGGTATCTGGGATTCCGGCTTGGGCCCGGGCGCGCGCGTCATGGTGGTCGGCGGCGGGGTGGTCGGGCTGATGCTCTGCGCCATTCTCTCGCGCATGCCGGGCGTCGAGACGGTGCTCGTCGATATCGATCCGCAGCGCGCCGCGCTGGCTGCGCATTTCGGCATCGGCTTCTCCAAACCGCTCGATGCGCCGGGCGAGATGGATGTCGTCTTTCATGCGTCCGGGGTGCCCGCCGGCCTTTCCTGCGCGCTCGCCTGCGCCGGGACAGAGGCGCGTATCGTGGAGATGAGCTGGTACGGGTCGCAGACCGTGCCTGCCCCGCTCGGTCTTGCCTTTCATTCACGCAGGCTGTCGCTGATCTCGAGCCAGGTCGGTTCGGTCGCACCGGCTTATCGCGCCCGCTGGAGCCATGCCCGTCGCCTCGCCAAGGCGCTTGAAATGCTCGCTGATGACAGGCTCGATGCCCTGATCACGGGCGAGATCGCCTTCGCCGATCTGCCGCGGGCCCTGCCCGATCTGCTCGCACCGGGTGCCGCCGGCCTGTGCACCGCCATTCGCTACTGAGTAACCTGAAAAGAGGAGACGCCGCATGTTCGCCGTCGAAGTCCGCGACCACGTCATGATCGCCCACAGCTTCAAGGGAGACCTGTTCGGTCCCGCCCAGAAGCTGCACGGGGCAACCTTCGTCATCGATGTCGCCTTCTTTCGCAAGGAACTCGGGCCGGAAGGCGTCGTGGTCGATATCGGACGCGCGCATGATGCGCTCAAGGCCACGCTCGGCCCGCTGAATTACCAGAATCTCGACGAGCTTCCGCAATTCGCGGGCCAGAACACCACCACCGAATTCCTCTGCAAGCACATTTTCGACGCGATGGCGCAGGCGGCGACGAGCGGCGCGCTCGGGCCGGGATCGGAGAAAATCGCGAAGATCCGCGTGCTGATCGGCGAATCGCATGTGGCGCGGGCCTGGTACGAAGCCGAGCTCGCCGGCTGATCCGTCATGCGCAAAGCCTGTTTCCTGATCCCGGGCGATCTCGCCGCGCCCACCGGCGGCTATGCCTATGCCCGGCGCATCCTGCCGCTGATGCACGAGCACAGGATCGATCTGCAACACGTTTCGCTGCCCGGTGGCTTTCCGCATCCGGGGGAGGCCGATCTCGTTGCCACACGCAAGACGCTTGCGGATTGCCCGGATGATGCCGTGCTGCTGATCGACGGGCTCGCGCTGGGCGCCATGCCGCCGGACATGGTCGCGCCTTATGGCAGGCGCATCGCCGCGCTGGTGCATCATCCGCTCGGCCTGGAAAGCGGGCTTGACGCGGCGCGTGCCGAGGCCCTGATCGAAAACGAAGCCGCCGTACTCGGCCATTGCAAGCGCATCATCGCCACGAGCCGGCTCACCGGCGAGACGCTGGCGGCGGATTTCGGCGTCATGCCGGAAATGATCACCATTGCCGAGCCGGGCACGGATCCCGCAGCGCCAGCCGAAGGCTCACCTGCCGGCGCGCCGCTCTCGCTCGTCGCCGTCGGTGCCGTCTCGCCGCGCAAGGCCTATCCGCTGCTCGTCGAAGCGCTCGCCGCCTGCGCGGCGCAGAACCCCTGGCATCTCACCATCATCGGCGCGCATGACCGCGATCCGGACGAGGCGGCAAGGTTGCGCGAGACCATCGACCGAAACGGACTCGGCGATCACGTCACGCTTGCCGGCGCGGTGGATGATGTGGCGCTCGCGGCACATTATCACGGCGCGGATATCTTCGTGTCCGCCTCGCTCTATGAAGGCTATGGCATGGTGCTGGCCGAGGCCATGGCGCGCGGCTTGCCGATGGTGATCTCCACCGGCGGCGCGGCGGCGCAGACGGCGCCGGACGATGCCGCGCTGAAAGTACCGCCCGGCGACGGGTCCGCCCTCGCGGGCGCCTTGTCGCGCATCATCGATGACGAAGCTCTGTGCCGCCGTCTCGCCGGCGCTTCAACCCGTGCCGGCGCCGCCCTGCCGCGCTGGCACGATACCGCGCGCATTGTCGCCAACGTTCTCAGGGATATCAGTGCATGACCGGTTTTTCCGCCGATTGGCTCAGCCTGCGCGAGAGCGCCGATCACGCGGCGCGCAACGGCGCTCTCGTGGACAAGCTCGCGGAGCATCTCCGCAGCGCGGGTGGCGCGCGCGACAGCGTCGAGATCATCGATCTCGGCTGCGGCACGGGCTCGAACCTGCGCGCCATCGCCCCGGCGCTGCATCAGCGCCAGCAGAACTGGCGTCTCGTCGATCACGACGCCGGGCTGCTCGTGGCCGCGCGCGAGCACCTCGCCGCCTGGGCCGACGAGGCCTTGCGTGACGGCGATGCGCTCGAACTGGTCAAGGGTGAGCGCAGGCTGCACGTCTCCTTCATCCAGGGCGATCTCGCCCGCGATCTCGACCCGGTGCTCGACCCGCCCCCCGATCTCGTCACGGCGGCGGCCCTGTTCGATCTGTGCGCACGCGACTGGATACGCTTCTTCGCCAATGCCGTGACCCGCCGGCGCTGCGCCTTCTACACGGCGCTCACCTATGATGGCCAGGAGATCTGGCAGCCGCCGCATCCGGCAGATTCCGCCATGCTCGCCGCGTTCCATGCCCACCAGGTCACGGATAAGGGTTTCGGCCGCTCCGCCGGCCCGGAGGCGACGCAGGCCCTGTCGCAATCCTTCGAAAGCCTTGATTACACGGTCGAGACCGCTGGCAGCCCATGGCGGCTCACGCCTGACGATGCGGCACTGATTGCGGCTCTGGCGGAAGGTCAGGCGCAGGCGGTGCGGCAGGCCGGACTGGTCGAGCAAAGACAGGTCGAGGACTGGCGCGCGGCCCGCACCGGATCGGGCGTGACCTGCACCATCGGTCATCAGGACCTGCTGGCGCTGCCAGGCTGAGCGCCAGGCAATGAATTGGAGCGTTCGGCCTGACGCCGTCAGGCCGGAACGCACACTACACCCCTTACCCGGTAACCCGATCGACCTTGGCGATGATGCGTTTGGCACGCAATTCGGCGATGATGCCGTTGAGATGCTTGAGATCCCAGACCGAGAGATTGATCTGGATATCGGTGAAATCCGGGGTGCGGCGCTTCATGGCGAGATTGTCGATATTGCCGTCGTGATCGGCGATCGCCTGGGCAATCTGCGCGAGTGATCCCGGCTCGTTGATCGATTGCAGCTGAATCCGCGCGGGAAAGCGCTGCGTCGCCACGGCCTCGACATCCCAGCGCACATCGACCCAGCGATCGGGCTCGTTGTCGAAGGCTGCCAGCGCCCCGGACTGGATCGGGTAGATGGTGATGCCCTCGCCCGGCGTGATGATGCCGACGATCCGGTCTCCCGGCACGGCCCCGCCCTCCGGGGCGAAGCGGATCGGGAGATCCCCGTCGAGGCCGCGAATCGGGATGGCGTATTCGTCTTCCGGGCCATGCGGGATCTGGATCTTGACGAAACTCTCCTCGGATGGCGCCTCCCCGTCGGCGGTTTCACGCAGGGAGGCAGCGCTGCGGCGCTCATCCGTATAATCCGGATAGACCGCCCGGACCACATCCCCGGAAAACATCTCGCCGCGTCCGACGGCGGCCATCACATCCTCGATCGAACCTCGCGCGAGACGCGGCAGGGCCGCGGCGATCTTCTCGTTGGAAAAGGCCTTGCCGGCACGCTCGAAGGCCCGCTCCAGGATCTGGGAGCCGAGCCCGGCATATTGCTTGCGGACAGCGGTGCGCGTGGCGCGGCGGATGGCGGCGCGCGCCTTGCCCGTCCTCACCAGCGATTCCCATGCCGCCGGCGGCGTCTGCGTCGTGGCGCGGACGATCTCGACCTCGTCGCCATTGGCGAGTTCGGTCAGAAGCGGTGCCATGCGCCCGTTGATCTTGCAGCCGACCGCCGTGTTGCCGACATCGGTATGCACGGCATAGGCGAAATCGATCGGTGTGGCGCCGCGCGGCAGCGCGATCAGCCGGCCCTTGGGGGTGAAGCAGAAAACCTGATCGTGGAAGAGTTCGAGCTTGGTATGCTCGAGAAACTCTTCCGGATTATCGCCCTCGGCCAGCAGATCGATGGTGCGGCGCAGCCATTGATAGGCGCGGCTTTCGGCCACGAAACGCGCGATATCCGCGCCTTCCTTGTAGAGCGCATGCGCCGCGATGCCGTATTCCGCGATCTCGTCCATCTGGCGCGTGCGAATCTGCAATTCGACGCGCTGCTTGCCAGGGCCAACCACGGTGGTATGCAGCGAACGATAGTCGTTCTGCTTGGGGGTGGAGACGTAATCCTTGTAGCGCCCCGGCACCATCGGCCAGGTGGTGTGCACCACGCCGAGCGCCCGGTAGCAATCGTCGATCTCGTCGACGATGATGCGGAAGCCGAAAATATCGGATAATTGCTCGAAGGCGACGGACTTGCTCTCCATCTTCTTCCAGATCGAATAGGGCCGCTTGCGGCGCCCGTGCACCTGTGCCGTGAGCCCCTTGGCGGCGAGCAGCGAACCGAGAATGCGTTCGATCTCTTCGACGAGACGTTCGTTTTTCTGCGAGACGTCTTCGAGGCGCTTGCTGATGGTCTGCCAGGCTTCGGGGCGCAGGTGCTGGAAAGCCAGTTCTTCCAGTTCTTCGCGCAATTCCTGCATGCCCATGCGGCCCGCGAGCGGCGCGTAGATTTCCAGGGTTTCCTCGGCAATGCGCGGGCGCTTCGCTTCGGGCATGAAGCCCAGTGTGCGCATGTTGTGCAGCCGGTCGGCGAGCTTGACGAGCAACACACGCACATCCTCGGCGATGGCGAGCAGCAGCTTGCGGAAGTTCTCCCCCTGCGCTGCGCGCTTCGAAACGAGGTCGAGCCGCTTGATCTTGGTGAGCCCGTCGACGAGGGCGCCGATTTCCGGATTGAACAGCCGGGTGATCTCTTCCAGCGTGGCCTCGGTATCCTCGATCGTGTCGTGCAGCACGGCGGCGATGATGGTGGCATCGTCGAGGCGCAGATCCGTGAGGATCGCCGCGACCTCGAGAGGATGGGCAAAGAACGGGTCGCCGGAGGCGCGCTTTTGTGAGCCATGCGCCTGCATGGCGTAGATATAGGCCTTGTTGAGCAGAGCCTCGTCGGCCTGCGGGTTGTAGCGCTTCACCCGCTCGACGAGCTCGTATTGCCGCATCATGCGCAGCACACTCCGTTACCCTCGCATTCACGCGCCCGCCACGGGCGCGCAATACCAACACTCCGGCATTCTGTCGCAATGATGCGCGCCGGTCTGTTTCATGGCTTAGTCATGATGCGCGCATCTGGCAATGCGCGCGGTCGCCTCAGCGGGGGCGCAGGACGCAAAAACCGCTCCATGATGATCATGAAGCGGCTTCGCAGCACCGACAGGCGGCCCGGACGCGGCGATCAGCCCTGATCGTCCTCATCGCGCTTGGCCGGGGGCTGCAGACCTTCGAGACCCCGCAACAGGTCTTCCTCGCTCATGCGATCGAAAGATACGTCCGAATCGTCACCACCGCCGGCGGTGGCGGCCGTGTCGACCGCGCCTTCACCCGCCTGCGGCGCGTTGAGCATTGGCACCGTTTCGGCTTCCGGTTCGTCCACCTCGACATAGCTCTGCATCGAATGGATCAGCTGCTCACGCAGGTCTTCCGGCGAAATCGTCTCGTCGGCCACTTCGCGCAGGGCGACGACCGGGTTCTTGTCGCGATCGCGGTCCACGGTGAGCGGCGCGCCGGAGGAGATCATCCGGGCCCGGTGCCCGGCCAGCAGGATCAGTTCGAAACGGTTTTCGACCTTGTCGACGCAATCTTCGACAGTCACGCGAGCCATGGGCGGCTCCTCTCATTCGGGGAAAGATCTTTCAACCCGGCTCCATACAGGCTCTCACGCTCCGAGACAAGGGGCTGGCGCACGAAAACGCAGGCGCGGGGCGCGCGCAGCGCCTCACTGGCCGGCCATCACCTCGATATCGCGGTCGAGACCGGTAACGACGGAGAAATCGCGGGTATAGACCGCGCCGTCATGCCGGGCGATCACGACGTAATCACCCTCGGCCAGCGTGACGCTGGGAAAGGCGCCGATCGCCTCGCGGACCACGTCCCCCCCTGGCGTCAGCACGCTGAAGGCCGTACCGGCGAAGGCTTCGCCGCCGGCATAGCCGACGAGTTTCAAGGTCACGGTGGCGGCGCGGTGGTTGAGCGTCGCCTCGGTGATCTGCCCGGTTTCGACATCGACATCGGTGCGCATGATGGAATTGGCCTCGCCGAAGGTCGAGACCACGTGATAGCTGCCCGCGGGCAGGCGCACCATCTCGTCACCACGCACATTCGCGGCGACGAGGCGCCCCTCCTCATCCTCGCCGACGGGGACGAAGACCGAATAGCTGATCTGCTCGGGCGGGACCGGGTTATCCGACACGATTCCGCGCACCGCCAGTGCGCCGGCACTGACCCGCAGAACCTCCGCCACGTCGCTCCATTGCATCGTGATGCGCCGCGTCGCTGAGGCATAGCCGTAGGAGACATGCACGGTGTAATTGCCCGGTATCAGCCGGAATTCCGGTCGCGGATCATCGCTGCGCGCCACGAGCACCGGCCGGTCCTCGCCGAACCGGTCCTCGAAGACGCGCCAGATCAGACCCGAGGCAATCGGTGTACTGGTCTCTCCGAATACGGCTTCGAGGCGCATCGTCCCTGTCTGTGGCAGCAATTGCCGCTGCAGGATCGGATCGCCGCCGGGCTGGCCGAGCCCTTCGAACATGAAGCGCGTGCCACTCTCCCCGCTCTGGGTCTGGGCCAAAGCGACGCCCGCCAGCATCCCGGAGCCGGGAAGAAAAGGTGCCGTCAGGCTGAGCATGACCGTCATGATCACCACACCCAAAGCCCGCATCGCCCGATACTCCCCCTGGTTTCCCCGCATCTGCCCGGCGCGCCGCCGGGCACGTCACGCAATCCATCCGATGCCTGCATCATGGGCGGGACGAAAATGAGGCGGATCACCCGCGAGAGCAAGTCGTGATATCGCGCACGTCGCGATCCCGGACCGGTCCCGGTCGCCGGTCATGCCAAACCCGTTTATGGCGCAGCCGCGATTGACGTGCGCGCGGCCGGCGTCACAATCAAGCCGATTCTTCAACGCATCCTGAGGATGAGCCCCAATGGCGCTTCGCCGCTTCTTCGAGGATTTCACCCCCGGCACCACGGAGATCCACGGGCCCCTGAGCGTCGATCAGGCGGCGATCATCGCCTTCGCGCGGGAATTCGATCCCCAGCCCTTTCATCTGGATGGGCATGCGGCCCGCGAGAGTTTCGTCGGCGAACTGATCGCCTCCGGCTGGCACAGCTGTGCGCTGATGATGCGGCTTCTGGCCGACGGGATCCTGCAGGACGCCGCTTCGATGGGCGCGCCGGGCATCGAGGCGGTACGCTGGCTGCGCCCCCTGCGCCCCGGCGATGCCGTGCGGCTGCGCGCCAGCGTGCTGGAAGCCCGGCGTTCCGAAAAGCGTCCCGGCATGGGCCGCATCCGCTTTCGCTTCGAACTGGTCGCCGCCGATGATACCGTCCTCGTCGACCAGACCAACTGGATCATGTTCGGCACCCGCGATGCGCAAGCCGCCGCCCCCATCCGTTACGGCAAGGGGCCGCAGGCCGCCGATCCTGACGGCGCCTCTCCCGTGTCCGAGGGCGCCGGCGGCGATCACCCGCCTGCCGATGCGGCGCAGACGCCGCCGATGCCGTTCTGCGAGGATCTCGTGATCGGTGAAGAGGCCGCGCTCGGTTCCTACGTCTTCACCCCGGACAACATCATCTCCTTCGCCCGCAAATTCGACCCGCAGCCGTTTCACCTCGACGAGGCGGCCGCGCGCGAAAGCGCCTTCGGCGGGCTCTGCGCCTCGGGCTGGCATACGGCGGCGGCCTGGATGAAATGCATGGTCGGGCATCGCGAGCGCGGGCGTGAAGCCGCCTTGCGTGCCGGGTTGCCGGTGCCGGAACTCGGGCCCTCGCCGGGATTTACCGATCTCGTCTGGCGACGCCCGGTCTATGCCGGCGATGTGATCCGCTATCACAGCCGCATCACCGATTGCCGGCCCTCGCGTTCGCACCCCGGCTGGGGTCTGGTTTTCTCGCACAATACCGGGATCAACGCGGCGGGCGAGACCGTTTTCGCCTTCGCTGGCTGCGTCTTCTGGAAGGCCCGCAGCTGAAGGCGATTGCGGGGCGCGCGAGCATGGACTACACACCCGGATCGGGCTAGACCCCGGACGGGCGGGGTTTTCTCGAGGATGTTGCGCGACCGCTGCGGTGCGCGCCTGCGGCGATGTGGACGAAAGCGTGAGCGAAAAACCCAAAAACAAGCCGGCCAAGGACGAGAATTCCGTTTATGAATCCGTCAAGGTCATCATCCAGGCGCTTCTCATCGCGGTGGTGATCCGCACGCTGCTGTTCCAGCCCTTCAACATTCCGTCGGGATCGCTGATTCCGACCCTGCTCGTGGGCGACTATCTGTTCGTCTCGAAATATTCCTACGGCTATTCGCGCCATTCCCTGCCCTTCAGCCCGCCACTCTTCGAAGGCCGGATCTTCTCCTCCGAGCCCGAGCGCGGCGATATCGCCGTCTTCAAGCTGCCCACGGACAACAGCACCGATTACATCAAGCGCGTGATCGGTCTGCCCGGAGATACGGTGCAGATGATCGATGGCCGGCTGCATATCAACGGCGAGATGGTGGCGCGCGAGCCGGCGGGTACCTATCGCGCGCGCGATGCGTTCGGGCGCACCACCGAGGCAACGCGCTATCGCGAGACTTTGCCCAATGGGGTGTCGTATTTCATCATCGAGCGCGAAAACGATCGCGGCTTCTGGGACAATACCGAACTCTATGAAGTGCCCGAGGGCCATTTCTTCATGATGGGCGACAACCGCGACAATTCCACCGATTCGCGTGAATTGCGCGCGGTGGGCTATGTTCCGCTCGAGAATTTCGTGGGCCGCGCGGAGATCATCTTCTTCTCGCTGGAGGAGGGCGCTTCCGGCTGGCGGGTGTGGGAATGGCCTCTCACCGTGCGCTGGGACCGCCTGTTCACCGGGATCGAATGAGACCGGCTGTGCGGGGAGCGAACCGGGAGCGTCAGACGAGGAAGCCATCATGACGAGGCGCAGCGGCAGAACCGATCTCTCCGGGCTCGAAACCCGCATCGGCCACCAATTCGCCGACATCGCCCTGCTTGAAGAGGCGCTGACGCATACCAGCGTGGCCCGCACTGCAGATGGGCGGATGGTGAACTACCAGCGCCTGGAGTTCCTGGGCGACCGCGTCCTCGGTCTGATGATCGCCGATATCCTGTTTCACCGCTTCCCCGAGAGCAAGGAAGGTGAGCTTTCGCGCCGGCTCTCGGAACTCGTGCGCCGCGAGACCTGTGCACAGGTGGCGGAGAACTGGGATGTGGGGCCGCATATCGTCTTCGGACCCGGTGTGGCGCGCACGGCCAGCCGCGCCAACCGCTCGATCCTCGCCGATATCTGCGAATCGGTGATCGGAGCGGTCTATGTCGATGGAGGCTTCGCCTGCGCGCGGGCGGTGGTGCAAAACGGCTTCAGCGACGCTCTCGAGGGCTCGGCCCGCACACGCCGCGACCCGAAGACCGCGCTGCAGGAATGGATTCAGGGACGTGGCGGCGAACCGCCGCGTTATGCACTCGTGGAGCGCAGCGGGCCGGAACACGCCCCCAGCTTCACCATCGAGGTCATCGGCGACGGCGTGACCCCCGTGCGCGGCACCGGCACCAGCAAGCGCGCCGCCGAACAGGATGCGGCGGAGAAAGCTCTGGTTTCGCTCGGTCTGAGAAAGGAAGAGGCGCGTGTCTGACACCCCCACCCGCGCTGGTTTCGTCGCCCTGATCGGCGCGCCGAATGCCGGCAAGTCGACACTCCTGAACCAGCTTGTCGGCTCCAAGGTCTCGATCGTCTCGCGCAAGGTGCAGACCACCCGCGCACTGGTGCGCGGCATCGCCATGGCCGGGCAGGCGCAGATCATCTTCGTCGATACGCCGGGCATCTTCAAGCCGCGCCGGCGGCTCGACCGGGCCATGGTCACCTCCGCCTGGGGCGGTGCGGCGGATGCGGATGTGGTCTGCCTGCTGATCGATGCACGACGCGGCATCGACGCGGAGGCGGAGGCGATCCTGGAAAAGCTCGGGGAAGTCCGCCAGCCGAAAATCCTGATCCTCAATAAAATCGATCTGGTGGCCCGCGACAGCCTGCTGGCGCTCGCGGCCGCGGCCAACGAGAAAGCCGGTTTCGACCATACCTTCATGATCTCCGCCCTGCGCGGCGACGGCGTGGACGATCTCAACACCACACTCGCCGGCCTGATGCCGGAAGGGCCTTGGCTCTATCCCGAGGATCAGGTCTCGGAGGCCCCCCTGCGCGTGCTGGCCGCCGAGATCACCCGCGAGAAGATCTACGACCGGCTGCATCAGGAACTGCCCTATGACGCGCATGTCGTTACCGAGAGCTGGGAGAACCGCAAGGATGGCTCGGTACGCATCGAGCAGACCGTCTTCGTGGCCCGGGAAAGCCAGCGCAAGATCGTGCTCGGCAAGGGCGGACAGACCATCCGCGCCATCGGCCAGGCCGCCCGCGTCGAGATCGCCGAAGCGGCGGAATGCCCCGTCCATCTCTTCCTCTTCGTGAAAGTCCGCGAGAACTGGGCGGACGATCCCGAGCGCTACCGCGAAATGGGGCTCGAATTCCCCAAAGGGGCGTATTGAACCCGGCATGCCGGGCCCTTCCTGCTTCAGGCGAAGGCGCGCGCCGCCACCCGCCGGACGGCGCGCCAGCCGTCCCAGAGCCTGCGATTCTGCTTGAAGGCACGCTTCCCGTCGCGTGAAAAGCGCAGGGCGCGATCGTAGATGCGACCGCGCGCCGTGATCGCCGTGCTGCTCTCACAAAGCGTGATCGGGTCGCACCAGGCCTGCTTGTAACGCTCGTCACCGACGCCGAGGTCGAGCCCGGTCAGGCCCTCGGCACAGGCATGCGCGATCAGATCGTGCAGGGCGAGATCGCCGGGGCTGAATTTCTCGTAGGCCATATCGAAGGAATTCGTGAAGCAGCTGAAATCGCCGTTCAGGCATACGCCGAAATAGGTCGCGATGATGTCGTCGCCGGCGAGGAGATGGAAAGCGCTCATGGGCGCGTCACGGATGGTCTTTTCGCAGCCGGCTTCGAGGAGTTCCTGCATGAAGGCCGCCGCTCCCGGCCTGTCGAAAAAGCTGGGAATCCCGCAGGCCTGCTTGCGCGCATCCCGCTGCGCTATTGCCGCGAGGAGCACCCGCCGGCACGTGGCGATATCCCGGGCGCGCCTGAACTGTACGGGCCCGGCGGCATTCTCCAGGTTGGCACGCTTGCGTCGCAGCAGTTTCAGGGCCTTGCGCGAGCGGCGCGCCAGAGCCAGGGCCTCGAAATCGGGCTGCAGATCGAGGCGGTAGCTCGCGCTCGGGCTGGGTGTCGCACCGGGGGCGAGGAAGGGATTCTCCCGCCCGCTCCATGTTTCGGGCATGTTCGGATAGACGATGGTATCCGCGCTGATGACCGCGCCGATGCGCTGCATCAGATGGTCACGCTCGAGCGCCGTCAACCGCGCCACGCTCACGGAATTCCACAGCGGGATCTGCCAGTTGAAATGCCGGGCACCGACGGGATAGGCCACGTTCAGCCCGAGGCTGCGCTCCAGCACGAGCGGCATCACCGCCAGCGGCGTGCCCTCGCGGAAAAGACTGACGATACGCAGATTGCCGCGATTGCGCGCTTCACAATGCGCCCACCAGGCCCGCGTCCAGCAGTGCCTTTGATAGGGTGAAGCCACGGCACCGTTCTGGAGATCGTGCCACCAGGCGCTGCAGGCCTCGAAGTCACCGTCCACCCGGATCTCGATAGGCTCCTGCGAAGTAGGGCTGTCCATTGTTGCGCCGGTCCGAGGTCTGAACACACGAATCCCGCAATGCGCCTGACGCTGCGGAAGACATCAATGTTAGACGCAAAAGATTGACGCTTCCTTTGCTTGCACGCACAAGACCGCCGCCACTACCTCAAGCTGCTGCGCGGCGGATGATTCTGAGCAGTTCGCGCTGGATCGTCTCGTTGCCGCACAGCACCGAGCCCTTGGTCAGCATGTCGGCGCCGCCCTCGGTATCGCTGACATAGCCGCCCGCCTCACGCACCAGGATCAGTCCTGCGGCGATGTCATGGCTGGCGAGATGGCGCTCCCAGTAGCCGTCATAGCGCCCCGCCGCCACATAGGCGAGGTCGAGCGCAGCAGAGCCCATGCGGCGCACACCGGCTGTCGCGGCCATCACGGCGCCGAGTTCGGCGAGGAACTGGGGATGATTGCCGCGCCCGATGAAGGGGATGCCGCAGGCGATCACGGCCTCGATCATCTCCTGGCGCGCGGCGACACGCAGCCGCCGGTTGTTCATGAACGCGCCCTGGCCCTTTTCCGCAGCAAAGATCTCGTCCTTGATCGGATCGTAGATCACCCCTGCCACGATCTGGCCCTCGCGCTCGAGGCCGACGGAAATCGCGAAATGCGGGATTCCGTGCAGGAAATTCGTCGTGCCGTCGAGAGGATCGACATGCCAGACATGGCTTTTGTCGGTGCCTTCGACGACACCGGCCTCCTCGAGCTTGAAGCCATAGCCGGGCCGCGCCTTCTCGAGCGCCTCGCGCAGGGTCTTCTCGGCGCGGTGATCGGCGACGGAGACGAAGTCCCCCGGCCCCTTGCGGGAGACCTGGAGATTCTCGACCTCGCCGAAATCGCGCTTGAGATTGCGCGAGGCCTTCATCACGGCATCGAGCATCACGGTCATCAGGGGGGAGCGGATCATGGCGGGAACTTTGCTTTCTCGGATGGTCAGCCGACCGGGCACGCCGGCATTGGCCGGATCGGCAGGCGGGAATGCGCGAAACCCATGTCGAAAACCACGCCGCGCCGGGCGCGTCAAGGGTTTCGCGCGCAGCCGGCTCAGGGGCGGCTCGGATGCGGGTCGACGGCGCGGCTGTAGAAGACAAGGGCCAGCGCCAGCGCGCCGGCAAGTGCGAGGAAGACCGCATGATAGGCCTGGGCCGGATAACCGCCGGCCGGATCGGGGGAAAACTGCGCGACGAGCACCCCGGTCAGGGCTTGTGAGACGAAGACGCCACCCATCGTGGCGATATTCATAAGGGTGATGCCGCGCCCGGTCAGCCGTTGCGGGAACAGCGCCTTGCCGTGTGACGTCACGATCGGGACATAGCCGAAGGCGAAACCGAACAGGATCAGCCAGGCCGTCAGAGCAAAGCCTTCGAGCTGCACGAGACCGGCCACGAGCAACAGGCCCGTCGCGATGATGCCGCCGGTGAGGGCCTGGCGCCGGTAGCTTCGAAACCAGCGATCCGCCGCGCCCCAGGCGAAGATCCCGATAATCTGGGCCGCAGCGGCGATCAGGATCAGATTGCCGCGTTCCTGCAGCCCCGCACCATAGACGTCACTCAGCCAGGGGCCCGCCCACAGCCCGACAATGCAGGCGAAGGCGGAATAGGTCGTGGCATGCAGGGCAAAGACCTGCCAGAAGGAGCGCACGCGCAGGGCTTCCCCGACCCCCTTCACGGCCTCGGCCCAGCTCTCGCGCGCCGGCTCCTCGCTGCTGCGCCGGACCGGCAAGGACACCATCACGGCGAGAATGATCAACGCCGTCAGCCCGGCCATGCCGAAAAAGGCGCCGCGCCAGCCGATCCAGGCCGAGACCGCCGCGAGCGGCGCCGTCGCGACCAGCGTGCCGAGCGAACCGGCGCCCAGCGTCAGGCTGGTGAGAATGGCGAAGCGCTCGGGTGGGAAACGGCGCGCATAAATCGCCAGCGGCCCCATGAAGAAACTGGAGCAGCCGAGCCCGATCAGCGCGCGCGCGGCGATCAATCCGGTTCCGGTCTGTGCCATGGCAAAGAGCAGACTGCCCGCAAGGGCGATAGCGGCGCTCACGATCAGCGTGGCGCGCGCACCGTATCGGTCGATGGCGATGCCCACGGGAATCTGCGCAAGGGCGAAACTGAGAAAGAAAGCGGATGAGAGAAAGCCGAGCCGGCTGGCATCAAGGGCGAGTTCGCGCGCGAGATCCGGCCCGATCACACCGATGGCGCTGCGCTGGAACTGGCTGATCATATAGGTTGCGATCAGCGCCGCGAGGACGGCAACGACAGTGCCGCGCGTCATCGCCCGCATCCTGCCCGGCGCCGTCTCCGGCCCTGCGCCCGTTCTTCCGACGGGCCTCTCACCCTCGACCATCGCACTCTCCGTTCATCCGCGTCCGGTCAGGGCCATCTGCGGATGTGACATGACGTTCCCCCCTTTACCTTGTCGCGGTTGGGGCAGGCTTCGCGCAAGGGTCATGCAGGGGGCTTGCCGGATGCGCCCCGGTTGGTAAAAGCGCACGGTGGGGCGTGCCGGCGTGCGCTCGAAGAAAGGATGGCCAGCATGAGCCTGATCGAATTTTCCAGTTTCGTGTCCGATCTTGCGACACATTCCGGGCGCGCGATCCTGCCCTTCTTCCGCACGGCGCTGTCGGTCGGCGACAAATCGTCGGGCGCTGATTTCGATCCCGTGACCGAAGCCGATCGCGCCGGCGAATCGGTCATGCGGCACATGATCAGGCAGCATTTTCCGGGTCACGGCATCATCGGCGAGGAATTCGGTTCCGAGAACGACGAGGCCGAATACGTCTGGGTGCTCGATCCGATCGACGGCACCCGCGCCTTCATGTCGGGCCTGCCGCTCTGGGGCACCCTGATCGGGCTGACGCACCATGGCAAGCCCGGTTTCGGGATGATGCACCAGCCATTCATCGGCGAGCGCTTCTCCGGCGATGGCGGTGCAGCGCATTATCAAGGACCGCATGCCTCCCGCACGCTGATCACCCGCGACTGCCCGGATATCGGCGGCGCTACCCTCATGGCGACGACGCCCGACATGTTCACCGGCAATGCGGCCGATGCCTTCGCCCGGGTCCAGGCGAAAGCCCGCCTGACGCGGTTCGGCTGTGATTGCTACGCCTATTGCATGGTGGCTGCCGGGCATGTCGATCTCGTCATCGAAAACGGGCTCAAACCCTATGACATCGTGGCGCTGATCCCGATCATCGAGGGTGCGGGCGGCATCGTTACCAGCTGGGACGGGGGCGATCCGACCAGGGGCGGGGCGATCATCGCAGCCGGTGACCGGCGCGTGCATGAACAGGCGCTGGCACTGCTCGCGGGGCGTTGAGGGTCAGACCGCGCCGACCGCCGGCCCGGCCCGCGCCGGGCTGCTCTCGCCCGGATGCGTGCCGGGAATGAAGGCGTCGAAGGCAGCGAAGAGCTGATCGCGGATCTGATCGCGCTCCATCAGGATCTCGTGGCGCGCGCCGGGTATGACGATCACGCCGCCGCCCTTGAGCCCCTGGCCGAAACGCTCCGTGGCCCGGGTATCGACAATCGCATCGGCTCCGGCGCCGATGATCAGGGTCGGAATGCGGATATCCAGCGCCGCACGCGGTTCCTGCAATTGCGCCATGAGCCTGAAGGCCGCGGCGACCCAGCCGATGGTCGGCTCGCCGATGGCGCCGTCGCCCAGAGCCGATGCAAGATCGGCATTGCGGGCATAGCGCTCGGGATCGCTGGTGAGCGGATTGCCGTCGAAGGGGCGGGTTGTTTGCGAGGTGGCGCCACCGCCGGGAATCCACAAGCGCCCGAGGCCGAGCCCCGCAACCGCCCGCGCCATCACGGCTGTGCGCCGCGGTGAGCCCAGACGCGCGATCCCGAGCATCGGTGCGCAGAGTACCATCCGTTCGAAAGGCGACATGCCCCGCCGCGCCATGTCGAGGGCGATGGCACCGCCCATGGAATGGGCGAGGGCGAAGAACGGGCGCGGACACAGGCGCTCCAGAACGCGCTCCCGGATCGCGAGCATGTCACGGTGGAAGTGCCGGAAACTCCCGATATGGCCCTTCCTGGCCTGGCGCAAGGCCCGGTAGGAGCGCCCCTGGCCCCGCCAGTCGAAGGTGACGACGGCAAAGCCGCGCGCCAGCAGGTCTGCCACGGTCTCGCAATATTTCTCGATGAATTCGGCCCGCCCCTGCAGGATGCAGACCGTGCCCAGCGGCTCCTCGCATCGCGCCGGCCAGTAGACCGCGCGCAAGGGCGCGCCATCGCGCGCGGTCACGCGCATCACCTGCCCGCCATCGGGGATCGTATTCGACGCGGTTTCGACGAGTTGCATCACAACCTCCGTGGACAGGCTTAATCCAGGCCGGCGGCGCGGTCCAGCGGATCGTGGGCAGCCGACCGTCGCGCTCTTGAAATGCGGATTTACGGTTCCCACCTCACGATCAGCGTCGGCCATGATGGCGGCGCGGACAACCGATCCGGCCATTCGGCGGATCATTCAAACGCATGTTGCTCAAGGAGAATGTGCCATGAGACAGTTCGACCTGTCCCCGCTTTATCGCAACACCGTCGGTTTCGACCGGCTGTTTTCCGCCCTCGACCAGTTCGCCGGTGTCGAGAGCGCGCCGACCTATCCACCCTACAATATCGAGCGCACCAGCGAGAACGATTACCGCATCAGCGTCGCGGTGGCCGGGTTCACGCAGGATGACCTGACCATTGAGGTCAAGGAGCATGTGCTCGCGATCCGTGGCGCGAAGCAGGAAAGCGAGACCACTCGCAAGGCCGAGATGCTGCATCAGGGCATCGCCGCGCGCTCCTTCGAGCGTCGCTTCCAGCTCGCCGACGGCGTTCAGGTGCGGGGTGCCAGCCTCGAAAACGGGCTCCTGCATGTCGATCTCGTCCGCGAGATCCCGGAAGCCAAGAAGCCACGCCTGATCCCGATCGGGGGTGAGACCGGCACGCGCACGATCGACGCGCAGAAGGATGAGGCGCAAGCGGCCTGAGGCCGCGATGCGGCGTCCGACGCCTCAACGCGAGAAAGGTCCGGCTCGTTCACCACGGGCCGGGCTTTTTGTCCGGCGATCTCCGAAATACCGAATCGTCTGATCAGGCCAGCGACCGGGTGGACGCGTGTCTCATCGTAACGTTACCCCCCGGATCCGTTCCGAGCGGCGGCGCAGCAGCTCGATCGTGGTGAGCAGCGCGATCGACAGCGCCACGAGGATTGTCGCCACGGCGAGAATCGTCGGGCTGATCTGCTCGCGGATACCCGACCACATCTCGCGCGGGATGGTGCGCTGCTCGACGCCGGCAACGAAGAGCACGATCACGATCTCGTCGAAAGAGGTGATGAAGGCAAACAGCGCGCCCGAGATCACGCCGGGCAGGATCAGCGGCATGGTGATCTTGAAGAAGGCGTAACTGGGCGAGGCGCCGAGATTCGAGGCCGCCCGCGTGAGGGAATGGTCGAACCCGACCAGCGTCGCCGTCACCGTGATCACCACGAAGGGTGTGCCGAGCGCAGTATGGGCCAGAATCACGCCGGGGAAGGTCTGGGCCAGACCGATCGAGGAGAAGAAGAAGAACATCCCCGCCGCCGAAATGATCAGCGGCACGATCATCGGGGAAATCAGGATCCCCATGATCAGCCCCTTGTAGGGCATGTGCGGACGGCTGAGCCCCAGCGCGGCCAGGGTGCCGAGCGTCGTCGCCAGAATGGTGGAGGCGATGCCGATGAGGAAGGAGTTCTGGATCGAGCGCATCCAGCTCTCCGAGGTGAACAGATCCTCGTACCAGCGCAGGGAATAGCCCGCCGGGTCGAAGGTCAGCATCTCGCGCGAGAACGTGAAATAGGGCTGCGAATTGAAACTCAGCGGGACCATGATGATGATCGGCGCGATCAGGAAGAAGAAGATCAGACCGCAGATGACCCGGAACGTGTAGTACCAGATGCGCTCGCCGCGCGTGGCGTAGGAGGGCAGTGCCATGGCTTCGTCTCCCCTCAGCCGAGTTTCAGGTTGTCGGCGCCGACAAGGCGGTTATAGGCCCAGTAGAGCACCAGAACGCCGAGCAGCAGAATCGTCCCGAGTGCGGCCGCGAGGCCCCAGTTCAGTGATTGCTGCATGTGTCGCGCAATCTCGTTCGAGATCATCCGGCCCGACTGGCCGCCGACGAGGGCGGGGGTGATATAGTAGCCGATCGAGATGATGAAGACGAGCACCGCGCCGGCACCGATTCCCGGCAGCGTCTGGGGCAGATAGACCTTGCGGAACGCCGTGAATGGCGTGGCCCCGAGGCTCTTGGCCGCGCGCATGTAGGAGGGCGGGATCGTGCGCATCACCGAATAGAGCGGCAGCACCATGAACGGCAGCAGGATATGCGTCATCGCGATGATGGTGCCGAACATGTTGTACATCAGGGAGAATCGCCCGTCCTCACCAATGATGCCGACGGCAATCAGCGATTCGTTGATCACTCCCTGCTGCTGCAGGAGCACGATCCAGGCCGTGGTGCGCACCAGCAGTGAGGTCCAGAACGGCAACAGGACGAAGATCATCAAGAGGTTCGAATAGCGCATCGGCAGGATCGACATGTAATAGGCGATCGGAAAGCCGAGCAGAATCGTCAGCACCGTGATCGTGATCGACAGTCCCAGCGTGCGGATATAGAGATCCGTGTAGATCCGCCGGTTTTCGTCGCGCAGCTCGATTTCGCCCTCGTCATTGAACTGACGGTCGAGCGCGGCGACGTAATAGGCGCTCGTCAGCGGTCGACCCTCGCGCTCGATCACGCGCCAGAGCGCGACATCGCCCCAAAGCCGGTGCGAATCGAGGAAGGCTTCCTTGTAAGGCGGTTCAAAATCGGGAACCTTGCGCACAGTGCGTGCGACAGCGCCGCGGGCAGCGGACAATTCATAATTCAGGCGCACGCCGAGCGGCCCGGAAAACTGATCGCGGCGCGGACGTTCCATGTCACGGCGAAAATCGGCGGCGAGGGCGGCATAGACCTCTTCGCCGGGAAGCTCTTCGCCATCCCACCCCTGAAGCGCCTCGAGCGTCTGCGGTAGCGCGTTGACGACCTGCGGGTTGTCGACGCTGCGCCACATCATCTGACCAATGGGGAAGATGAAGACGACGAGAAGGAAAAGCAGCAGCGGCAAGACCAGAGCGAGGGCCATCAGCTTGCGCTGGCGCTCGGCCCGTTTCAGGCTCAGCTTGAGAGGGACGCCATCCGCCGTGACCATCTGGCCGGAAGCATCCTGCATCAGATCGGCATTTCCTGCATCAGCCTGTGCCATGCATCTCGTCTCCACCGGTCGCATTCATGCGTGCGATCACGCTTGTTCTTGATGGGTGGGGGCGCGCGAACGCCCCCACCTGAAAGTCGGATCGGGCGACAAGCCTTACTGGAGCATCCAGTTGGCGAAACGCTCGCGCAGCTCATCGCCGTAATCGGTCCAGAAATCGTTATCGAGAACGATCGGCGAATAGTAGTTGTCCGGATTGGTCGGCATGTGCTCGTTCATGTCGATCCCGAGATCGGCATGCTCGCCCACGAGAGGTGCGGAAGACGCACGCGCCGGGCCGTAGGAGATGAACTTGGCCTGATCCGCCAGACGCTGCGTGTCGGTGGCGTAATAGAGATAGTCCATCACGGCATCGACGTTATCGCCGTCAGCCGGAACCACCCAGCCGTCCCACTCGACGATCTGGCCGTCCCAGATAATGTCGAAAGGCTGGCCCTCGACCTGCGCGGCATTGAAGATACGGCCATTATAACCGGTCGCCATCACGACTTCCTCGTCAGCGAGGAGCTGGGGAGCCTGGGCACCCTCGGTCCAGAAGACGATGTGTTCCTTGATGGTGTCGAGCTTGGCGAAGGCGCGGTCCTGGCCCTCCGGCGTGGCGAGCACGTCATAGATATCCTCCGGCGCAACGCCATCGGCATAGAGTGCCCATTCGAGGTTCGTGCCCGGACGATCCTGCAGCGCGCGGCGGCCCGGATAGTTCTCGACATCAAACAGCGCCTCGATCGCATCGGGCTGCTCGTCTTCAGGGAACAGGTCGGTGTTATAGGCGAGAATCGTGGAATACACGATCTGCGGGATGAAGCACTCACCCAGCGAGCCCGGGAGGAAATCCTCGCTGGCAGGGGTGCCGTCCGGTGCCGGGGCAAGCATTTCGTCGTGATCGATCGGCAGGATGATACCTTCGTCGCAGGCGAGCTGAGCGTCGGAAGGCAGCATGTCGACGAGATCCCAGGTCACGTTGCCGGCCTGGGACTGGGCACGAAGACCCGCCAATGCATTGGCCGAACCGTCATCATTGATGATCTCGACATTCGGATTTTCTTCCATATAGGGCTCGTGATAGGCGCGCACCTGGCTCTCGGTATAGGCGCCGCCCCAGGAGACGATGGTGAGGTTGACCGGCTCCTGCGCATATGCACCCGCCGAGATCGCCGCCGCAGCGACGCCGCCGGCAAGAATCGAAAGTTTCTTCATGGACATACAGTTTCTCCCAGTCCTGTGTTGGGGAGCGCTTCAGGAGCGCTCCGCGCCGGTACGGCAGTCATCCGCCATCCGGCCTTCCTTGCGGGGCCACGCGAAAGACGCGGGCCGCCTGCCGAGCGGACCCGACGGGCCCGCCTGATCCGCCGCGCGCGCATCAAGCATCCAGCGCGCGGCAATCCTGTGTGATCCAGCCGATACGCACCTTCGCACCACGCGCCAGATCGGGGCTGTGCGAGGAATTCGGCACCTTGACGATGAACTCGTCATTGCCGCAGACCTTCACCCGGGTGCGGATATGGTCGCCGAGATAGATCAGCTCACGCACCTCGGCCTCGAAGACGTTGTCGAGATCGGCGCTGCCCTCCGGCGCGATCACCACGCGCTCGGGACGCAGCGACAGCGTCGTGCGATCCCCCACTGCGCCGACATTGACCCTGAGCGCGGTAACCTTGTCGCCATTGTCGAGCACGACCTTGCAGGTATCCCCGTCGATCGCCTCGACCTTGCCCATGAGCTTGTTGTTTTCGCCGATGAAGGCGGCGACGAAGGCGTTTTCCGGGCGCTCGTAGAGAGCCGGCGGTGATGCCAGCTGCTGCACCACGCCGTCATTGAAGACCGCAATGCGGTTCGACATGGTCAATGCCTCGGTCTGGTCATGGGTGACATAGACCACGGTGACGCCGAGCTGGTCGTGGATATGCTTGATCTCGTATTGCATCTGCTCGCGCAGGTTCTTGTCGAGCGCACCGAGCGGCTCGTCCATCAGGACGAGCTCCGGCTCGAAGACCAGCGCACGGGCCACGGCAACACGCTGCTGCTGGCCACCCGAGAGCTGCGCCGGCATGCGCGCGCCGAAATCCGAGAGCTCGACCATGTCGAGGGCGCGTTGCACCCGCGCTTCGACATCCGCCTTGCCCATCTTGCGCACCCGCAGCGGGAAGGCCAGGTTTTCCGCCACCGTCATATGCGGGAAAAGCGCGTAATTCTGAAAGACCATGCCGATGCCGCGCTTGTGCGGGGCGACATTGTCGATGCGCTGGCCGTCGAGCCGGATCTCGCCAAAGGTCGCGGATTCGAAGCCCGCGAGCATCATCAGACACGTCGTCTTTCCCGAACCAGACGGCCCGAGCATCGTGAGAAACTCACCGCGCGCAATGTCGAGGTTGAGATTTTTGACGACGAGTGTCTCGCCATCATAGCTTTTCTGCACGTTGTCAAAGCAGACGTGACCCGAACCAGTCACTCCGTCAGCAGTTTTCAGCACTGTGGACACGCTCCCTCTGTTGCCCGACCAATCGAAAACCGGGCTGCGCGTTTCTTGGCCTTATCCTTCACGATCCTCTTCTTTCCCGCAACCCCCGAATTCGATTTTCTTCACCGCAACGTCACACGGGCGCCATGATTCGGCCCTGCATTCCGGCATGCTCGAAAAACAGGCAAATCCATAAATTGCTGAAAATTATCACAAAATCCGAAACCTTCGGCGCCCCCACCGGCTTCCGCAAGGGCAGTCTGCCGCACCCGACCCGATGTGCAATTTCGCGGATGATTGCACTGCGTTTACGGTTTCGTGCTATAGGCTGCGCCGCGCGCGGCTTGCGGCTCGCAGTGCCGGCGTCAGGCGCGCGGCGCAGCCGGAGGCGAGACAACGAGACCAGAACGGAAGTGACGATGTCCGAACAGATACGCGCCGGCGACATGCTGATGGCGCTGTTTACCGGCGCCGGTTACACGGCGATCGAGCCGCCGGTCCTGCAACCGGCGGAACTGTTTCTCGACCTCTCCGGCGAAGAGATGCGCCGACGCATGTTCGTGACCCTCGACGCCAACGGCAACGAATTGTGCCTGCGGCCCGAATATACCATTCCCGTCTGCCGCGCGCATCTCGCCGCGTCACCCACCGACGCGGCCCCGGCGCAATATTGCTATCGTGGCCCGGTCTTTCGCCTGCGTGCGGGAGAGACCGGAGAGTTCCAGCAGGCCGGGGTGGAATCGATCGGACGCCGGGACATCGCCGCCACCGACGCGGAAATGCTCGGTCTTGCGACCGAGGCGCTCGACCGTCTGGGCATCGCACCGCAACGGATTGCCCTGGGCGATGTCGGCCTGCTCGAAGCTCTGCTCACGGTCCTCGACATACCCGCCGCCGCCAGGGCCCGGCTGATGCGCGCCATCGTCGCCGGCGAGGGTCCCGCCGCACTCGCGGAGCCTGAGGAAACGGATGAGGCCGAGAGCGGCGCGATGCGGCATGCGGGCCTGCTCGCCGCACTCGCCGGGCAGGATCCGGAAGCGGCACGCGCCTTCGTCGAGGACGTGCTCTCGATCGCCGGCATCACCTCCGTCGGCGGGCGCAGCGCCGGGGATATCGCCCGGCGCTTCCTCGCCCGCGCCGGTCGCCATGGCGGCGATATCGCCCCCGAAGCCCGGGCCGTGCTGCGGCGCTATCTCGCCATTGCCGGCAATCCGGATGCGGCGGCTGCGCAAATACGCGCGCTCGCCGCCGATGCGGGACTCGCCATGGATTGTGCACTCGATCTGTTCGAAGAGCGCAACGGTTTCCTGGCCGCGCACGGGATCGATCCTGCGCAACTCGGCTTTCGCGCCGATTTCGCGCGTAATCTCGATTATTATACCGGGTTCATCTTCGATATCGCAGCCGATCCCGACCCGGCGGCCAGACCGCTCGTCGGTGGCGGTCGCTACGACCGGCTGGCGCGCCATCTCGATCCCGGGCAGTCGCTGCCGGCGATCGGCTGCGCGTTCTGGCTCGATCGCATCGCCGCCTGCCGTGCCGGCACTGCTGCGGTCGACGCATCCGTTCAGGGAGAGACAGCATGAGTGCCGCACCGCTCGTCATCGCCGTGCCTTCCAAGGGACGGCTGCAGGAAAACGCCACGGCGTTCTTCGCCCGCGCCGGTCTCGAATTCGCCAAGGCGCGCGGTTCGCGCGGTTATCGCGGCACGGTCAAGGGCATGCCGGAGGTGGAAATCGCCTTTCTCTCGGCCTCCGAAATCGTCGGCCATCTGGTCCGCGGCGAGGTGCATTTCGGCATCACCGGTGAGGATCTGATCCGCGAGCAGGCGTCTGATGCCGATAACGACATCGCGCTGATCACGCCGCTCGGTTTCGGCCACGCCAATGTTGTCGTCGCCGCGCCGCAGGCGTGGATCGACGTCTCGGGCATGGCCGATCTGGATGAGGTCGCTGTCGATCTGCGCAGCCGCCAGGGCCGCAAGATGCGCGTCGCCACCAAATACGTGAACCTGACCCGCAGCTTTTTTGCTCGCCACGGCATCGCCGATTATCGCATCGTCGAATCACTGGGTGCCACGGAGGGCACACCGGCCTCCGGGGCGGCGGAGATCATCGTCGATATCACCACCACCGGCGCGACGCTTGCCGCGAATGCGCTCAAGGTGCTCGATGACGGGGTGATCCTGCGTTCACAGGCCAATCTCGCCGCCTCCCTGCGCGCCCCCTGGAGCGAAGCCGCGCGGGCGGCGGCGCGCGCCGTCCTGACCCGGATCGCGGCGCAGGAGGAAGCCCGCCGGGTGCGCGAGGTCCGCACGCTGGTGCCGCAGGAACGGCGCGCCGCCGTTGCCGCCGCAGCGAATGCCTTCGAGGCGCATCTGCTTTCGGCACCTGATGCCGCCGAACTGGTCATGCATTGCGAGGTCGGGCACGTCTTCGCCGTCACCGATGCCCTGGCAGCCGCCGGCGCGCGCGACATGACCGTGCGCAGCCTCGACTATGTCTTTCGCGCGCATAATCCGCTCCAGGCCCGCCTCGACAAGCGACTCCCGGTGCTCTGACCACCGCGCGGCTGACCAGTTCCCGGCAAGAAAAAGGCCGCTCCGGGGGAAGGAGCGGCCTCGACAGGGCGATGATCAGATCGGGGGAAGCGATCACCGCTTGGGGAAGAGAAGCCCGCATGTCGCGACCTTCATGCAGGTTACGGCAATCTCATCAGCGCGGATCACACGGAATCGGGAAAAATCGCAAGGGCGCCAAAAAACGCGGAAGCGCCGGCTGTCGAGATTTCGGCGGGAAGCGGCATCGCCCGGGACACCCTGACTTCCGGCATCAGCGGAGCCGGAACGTCGAAGCCCTCACGGGCGGGAGCGGCGGTCTTCGCAGTCATGGCGTAACCGGCGCTGATGCCGACAAGCAGCGCCGTCATCAGCAGCATCCGCATGCGATTGTCGTTGGCCGCCTTGTCGTCGCGGGGAAAGGGTTGAGCCGGCGTGAAAGCCTGCAGATCCGTACCGCCGACGGGGATGATCGCGCCGGAGGGAATCGCCGGCAACACGTTTGCCGCGCCGCGTTCATGCGCAATGTCGGTTGCGGCCCGACGCTGCGGCAACTGCCCACGTGCCCTGGCGAGCGCACGGGCCTGTCGCGCCAGACGCCATGCCCGCCGTGTCGCATCTTCACCGGGATGAGCATCCTCGCCGCCGCCATCGGCCTGTGCCTGGACCGCGCGCGCCATCGCCGCAGCGGCCATTTCGCGCGCACCCAGGGCAAGCACGCAATCGGCATCATCCGTTTGCAAGACGTCTGCGGCCGCTTGCGAAGTGCCTGCGGCCGCTTGCGAAGTGCCTGCGGCCGATCCCAACGGCGGGAATGACCCGCCCGGGGGGATCCCCCGCGTCCCGCTCAGATCGAGCGTCAGCCACCCGACCTGCGAGATGGCCCGCTCATCGATGGCAATGCTGTGCCTTTTGGCATTCTCTCCGGAATCCGGCGTCGAATCGGCAATCACCCGCGCACCCGTAAGGTTAATCAAGCGTTAACGCGGACTATGCGCAGATCGTCGCATCCGCGCCAGTCGCGATTGCCGATTATGGTTAACGGGCGTTAATTGTCTATCCGCACCGGCATGTTTTTTTGGCCGACCACAACCTGTATGCCGCTGCCCTCCATCGCCGCGACGAATCCGTCGGCATCCTGCGCGATGATCGGAAACGAGCCGTAATGGCAGGGAATCGCCACCCTGGCCCGGGAGAAATACCGCTTCATGGCGAGTGCCGCCGTGGTTGCATCCATGGTGAACCGGTCGCCGATCGGGACGATGACCACATCCGGCTGGTGCAATTCGGCGATCAGGGCCATGTCGCCGAAGATATCCGTATCACCCATGTGATAGACGGTCGGCTCGCCCGGCGCCTTGACGACGAGGCCCGCCGAGGGGCCAAGCGGGAAGTTCACATCCGTCTCCACCATGCCGGCGGAATGATCGGCGCGCACCATGGTGACGCGGAAACCGCCCTGATCCGTAGTGCCGCCGAGATTCATCGGGTCGAAGTTCTCGATACCCTGCTTGGCCAGATACATGCACAATTCGAAACTGGTAACGATCTTTGCCCCCGTGCGCTGCGCGATGGCCGGCGCATCGCCGACATGGTCGCCATGGCCATGCGTGATCAGGATGTGGGTGGTGCCCTCGCCCGCCTTCTCGGCATCGCCCTCGAAAGCGGGATTGCCGGTGAAGAAGGGGTCGATCAGGATGTTGTTCTCGCCGAATTCCAGACGAAAGGCCGAATGGCCGTACCAGGTGATCTTCATGGCTCGCATATCCTCCGTGTTTGACTTAAACAAGCGGCGCAACGCCTTTTCCTTTCCGGATCGCACGTGATGCCCGCCCGTATCGACCAGACGCCACCGCACCCTGCGCAACGCCACAGCAAGGCTTGCGTTTCATCCGGCTTCACACGTCCTGATTCGGCGCGTGCGGAGCGGCTCCCATGACAGTGGCGCTCGAAGGGCTCATCGGCAAGCTTCCCCGTTACGGGCGTCTGATCGGCATCGATCTGGGCACGAAGACGATCGGCCTCGCCCTCTCGGATGTCGAGCGGCGCATCGCCTCGCCGCTGGAGACGCTCAAACGCGGCAAGTTCACCCGGGATGCGGCGGAAATCGCCAGGATCGTGACGCGTTTCGATGTGGCGGCCATCGTCGTCGGTCTGCCGCTCAACATGGATGGCAGCGCCGGCCCGCGCGCACAATCGACGCAGAGCTTCATGCGCAATCTCGAAGGCGTGATCGCCTGCCCGATCGTGGGCTGGGACGAGCGGCTCTCCACGATGGCGGTGACGCGCACCCTGCTCGAAGCGGATGCCTCGCGGGCGCGGCGCGGCCAGCTCGTCGACAAGCTCGCCGCCAGCTATATCCTGCAAGGGGCGATCGACCGGCTGAATCTGCTCGAAGATGCCCGCACCCAGGAAGCTGATCAAGCAGCGGATCAGGCAGCGGATCAGGCGACGAACGTCGACGGCGAGGATCCGGACCGCGAATGAGGCGCAGCGCGCCCTGTTGCGGCCTCAGGCCGCCTGTGACGCAGCGTTCTCCATCAGCACGGCATAGATCGCATCACCATCGGTCGCGGCACGCAGGCGCTCCAGCACGCCGGGATGACGCAGCACGCGGGCGATGCGCGCCAGTGCCTTGAGATGATCCGCACCCGCAGCCTCGGGGGCCAGCAGCAGAAACAGGAAATCCACCGGCATGCCGTCGATCGCCTCGAAATCGATGGGCTTTTCGAGGCGTGCGACGAGACCGAAGAGCTTGTCGATATCGGCCAGCTTGCCATGGGGAATGGCAATGCCCTCCCCGATCCCGGTCGAGCCGAGGCGCTCGCGCTGGAGCAGCGTCTCGAAGATGTCATGCGCATCCAGCCCGGTGAGACGAGCCGCATGGGCGCTGATCTCCTGGAGCGCTTGTTTCTTGCCGTTGGCCTTGAGGGCCGGCATCACGGCTTCGGACGACAGGATCTCAAGAAGCATGACGTTCATCAGGCTCTGTCACGACGGGGGCACGCGCATGACCGCGCAGAAACACGCTTCGCGTCATGAAGAGCCCCCTGATGTTTCGGTGAGGCCGATCACGGCCTCATGAATGCTCCGCCGGGGGATCGATCCAGCCGATCGCCCCGTCGGTGCGGCGGTAGACGATGTTGATCCGCCCGCTTCCTGCATGCTGAAACACCAAACAGGGGGCTCCTGTCAAATCAAGTTCGATCACGGCCTCGCTCACGGACTGATTCTTCAAGGACTTGGTTTCCTCGTGGATGACGACGGGATGGAATTCGCCCTCGGGCTCCTCGAATTCCTGTGAATCGTCGAATGGCGCCTCGATCACCGAATAGCTCGCCTTCATCATCTCGGCGGCCTTGCCGTTCTGCGAATAATCGCGCAGACGGCGCTTGTGGCGGCGCAGGCGCTTTTCGATGCGCTGGGCCGTCTGATCGAAGGCGGCATGGGCATCCATGGCGCTGCCCGTCGATTCGAGGGTGACGCCCGTGGCGAGATGCAGCACGCAATCGGTGCGGTAGCCGCTGCCTTCCGGCTCGATGGTGACATGCCCCGTCACGGCGACATTGCCATCGAAATACTTGGCCAAGGCCGCCTCGACACGCTCTTCGACATGCGCGCGCAGTGCGTCGCCGATATCCATGTTCTTGCCGGAAATACGAAGCGTCATCATGTCCCCCTGTTCTTGCGCGCGGCGGGCCGCCGCACCGGGTCTGGACCTTTAGAGGTAAGCAGCCCTGATCACGGCGTCAATCGACGCGGCGCGCCTTCCGATGCTGCGCTTGCGAAGGCGCCGCATCCGTCATGCCCTGCGCGCGCTGTGATTGACAGGGCTCGCGGCACGGCGGATGCTCGGCACAAAGCAAAAAGCCAACTGCAACAGATGGTTGATGAAAGGTTTCGCTGCTGGCCATTGCGGGAACTGTCGGCCAAGGGAGGGCGTATGACGCAACAGCCGCATCGCGAGCGCGTGCAGGTGGGAATCGTGGGAGCCGGCCCGGCAGGGCTGCTGCTCTCGCATCTGCTGGCGTTGGCGGGAATCGAATCGATCATCGTCGAGGCGAAATCACGCGCCCATCTGGAGCAGCGCATCCGCGCCGGTGTGCTCGAACACGAGACCGCCACCGTCCTGCGCGAGACCGGACTCGGCGCCCGCATGGATCGCGAGGGGCTCGCGCATGACGGGCTGTTCCTGCAATTTGCAGGCGCGGCGCATCGCATCGATCTCAAGGCGCTCACCGGCAGGAACGTGATGGTCTATGGCCAGCATGAGGTGGTGAAGGATCTGATTGCCGCGCGGCTTGAAGACGGCGAGGTGATTCGCTTCGATTGCGCGGATGTCGCCGTGCGCGACATCGACACGGATCACCCCGCGATCCATTACAGCCGCGATGGCGCCATGCATGAGATCACCTGCGATTTCATTGCCGGCTGCGACGGGTTCCACGGCATCTGCCGCGCATCGATCCCGCCCGAGGCGCTGACGCTCTATGAGCGGGTCTATCCGTTCGGCTGGCTCGGTGTGCTCGCGCGGATACCGCCGGCTTCGCACGAACTGATCTATGCCGCCCACGATGACGGATTCGCGCTGCTCTCCATGCGCTCGCCTGAGATCAGCCGGCTCTATCTGCAATGCCCCCCGGATGCGGATGCGGCAGAATGGCCCGATGAACGGATCTGGGAGGCGCTCGATACCCGGCTTGCCCGCTCCGACGGTTTCAGGCTCACCCCCGGCCCGATCCTGCAAAAGAGCGTCACCGCCATGCGCAGCTTCGTCTGCGAGCCGATGCGCTTTGGTCGCCTGCTGCTGGCCGGCGATGCCGCCCATATCGTCCCGCCGACCGGGGCCAAGGGCATGAATCTCGCCGTCGGCGATGTCCGGGTGATGGCCCGTGCGCTGGAGCGCTATTTTGCGCGTGGCGATGAAGAGGCGATCGCGGCCTATGGCCCGGCCTGTCTGCGCCGGATCTGGCGGGTGCAGCGTTTCTCCTGGTGGATGACGCAGATGCTGCATCGCTTCGAGGATGACAGCCCCTTCGACCGCCGCCGCCAGCTGGCCGAGCTTGATTACGTGGTCAGTTCCCGCGCCGCCGCGACGACGCTGGCGGAGAATTATGTTGGCCTTCCCATGGATTGGGGAGATGGGCCATGATCGGCGCATGAGCTTCTCGCCCCTCGACAGCGCCCTGACCGGCCCGCTCTTCGTCAGCCCCGCCATGCGCGCGGTGTTCGGCGACGAGGCGCGGCTTGCTGCGATGCTCGCCTTCGAGACAGCGCTGGCGCGTGCGCAGGCGGAGGCGGGAATCGCGGATGTCGCGCTCCCCGACGCGCTCTCCGCGATCACGCCAGCTGATTTCGACATGACGGCGCTCGGCGTGGAAACCGCGCTCGCCGGCGTGCCGGTAATCCCCTTCGTCAGACAGTTGCGCGAGATGCTCCCGCCGCCGCTCGCAAGTGATCTGCACAAGGGTGCGACCACGCAGGATGTGCTCGACACCGCCCTCGTCCTCCAGATTCGCGACGCGCTCAAAGTGCTGGCGCCCGATCTCAAGGCGCTCGTCGAGGCGCTGCATCTGCGCGCGCAGGAACATGCGCACAGCCTCTGCGCCGGGCGGACTTACGGCCAGCATGCGGCGCCGGTGAGCTTCGGCTTCAAGCTGGCGATCTGGCTGGCCGGCATCTGCGATGCCCTTGATGCGCTCGACGCTGCCCGTCCGCAGGCGCTGCGCCTGTCGCTCGCCGGCCCCGTCGGCACGCTCGCGGGGATGGGGGGGCCCGATCAGGCTTTTGCGATTCGCGTGCGCATGGCGGAGAGCCTCGGCCTCACTGACACGCCGCTGCCCTGGCATGCGCGACGGGGCGGGCTTGCGCGGCTGGCCGATGCGTTGCGGCAATTGCTCTCGGCGCTTGCGCATATGGCGGGGGATCTCGCGCATCTGGCTTCGACGGAAGTCGGCGAGATCGCCGAGCCGCACCAGCCCGGTCGCGGCGGCTCCTCCGCCATGCCGCATAAGCGAAACCCGGTCTCCTGCACGGTGATTCTCGCCGCTTCGCATCAAGCACGGGGCCTCGCTGACGCCTTCGACGAGGCCGCGATCGGCGCGCATGAGCGCCCGGCGGGTGCCTGGCACGGGGAGTGGCACGTGCTGCCGACGCTCCTCGGCCTCGCCTCCGGCGCCCTGCGCGAGGCGCGGGTGCTGGCCGAGCGGATGGAGATCGACGTCACGCGCATGCGCGCCAATCTCGACGCAACACGCGGCCTGCTCTTCGCTGATGCCGCGAGCACGCTGCTGGCGCGCGACATGGGCACGGCGGAGGCCAGGGCGGCGGTGACCCGCGCCGCAGATCGCGTGCGCGCCGAACGGATCGATCTCATCGATGCGCTGAGCGCCGAGACGGGCCACGACAGGGCCACCCTCGCCCCCGCCTTCTCCCCCGAGCCGGCGATCGCGGCAGCAGCCGCGCATATCCCGTTGCTGGAAGCGCCGGTGGCGCGGGCGCGGGCGCAGATCGACCGGCTCGGCTGAACCCTCCTGTCCCCCTCACGGCCCTCCCGCGCCCTTTCCGCCCCGTGCGCGAAAACCGCAAGGGCGTGCGCGGATCGGCCCCTTCGCAGGGGCGGCGCAATCGCTTATTCACGAAGCCGTCCGTTTCACCCTCTGCCGAAGTCCGGAAGGTCTGTCATGTCCATCGATCCCAAATCCGCCGTCAACGCCTTCGATGATGAAGCCCGTATCGCCCGCATGGTGGAGCGGCTCAGCGAATGGGTGCGGGTCGAGAGCCCGACGCGCAATGCCAATGCCGTCAATGCGATGATGGATGTGCTGGTCTCGGGCATCGACGAGAGCATCGCCACGGTCGAGCGGGTGCCGGGGCGCGACGGGCTCGGCGACAGCGTCATCCTGCGCGCGGGGCCGCAGACCAACGAGAAGCCGATCCTTGTGCTGTCGCATCTCGACACGGTGCATCCGATCGGCACGGCGGAGAAGGACAATCCCGTACGCCGCGAGGGCGACCGGCTCTACGGGCCTGGCGTCTACGACATGAAGGGCGGCGCCTGTCTCGCCCTCGAGGCCTTCATGGAGGTGGCCCGGCGCGGCACGGCGAAGCGCCCGCTGACCTTCCTCTTCACCCCTGACGAGGAAATCGGCTCGCTGACCACGCGCGGGCTGATCGAGGAGCTTGGCCGTCATGCCGAGGCGGTGCTCGTCACCGAGCCGGCCCGCGAGGGCGGCAAGATCGTCACCTCGCGCAAGGGTGTCGGCCGTTTCGACGTGCATATCGAGGGCCGTCCCGCGCATTCGGGCTCGAAACACGCGGAGGGCCGCAACGCCATCCACGAGGCTGCGCGCCAGATCTCCGTGATCGAGGCGATGACCGATTACGAGCGCGGTGTCACCACCACGGTGGGGCTGATCAATGGCGGCACGGCGATGAACACCGTGCCGCAGCATTGCCGCTTCTCCATCGATCTGCGCGTCGCCACCGTGGCTGACGGCGAGGAATTCGCCGAGAAGATCATGGGGCTCGTGCCGCTCGCCCCCGATTTCAAGGTCACCGTTACCGGCGGCATGAACCGCCCGCCCTTCGAGCGCACGCAGGAGGTCGCGCAGATCTTCACGCTCGCGCAGGAGATCGGCAACGAGATCGGCCTCGACGTGCAGGAATGCCCGCGCACCGGCGGCGGCTCCGACGGCAATTTCACCGCCATCTTCGGCGTCCCCACCCTCGACGGCCTCGGCATTGATGGCGACGGCGCCCACACGCTCCAGGAATACGCCCTGATCTCCTCGATCGCCCCGCGCGCCAAGCTGATCGCTTCCTTCCTCGAACGGATCGGCTGACACAGCGGCGCGGCTGCGCATCGGCACGTGCTGCCGCGCATTCTCGCGCGGTGGCGCGGCCCCGGGCGCGACGAGCCATCCGCTCGCGATTGATCCAGATCAGCGCCAAGGCGGCAACGACATGCGATGACATCACGGCATTGGAGCGCGTTCCGAGCTGACGAAATCAGGCCGGACGCTCCCAGTCACTGGAAGGCGCTTCATTTTCCGTCAACCGGTATCCAGCTGAGGGAATGATGCTCTCGCCCGGATTGCGGAGTCTGTTCGATGCCGACCGGACCACGTTCCCCTTCATCGACGGATATACCGAACCAGGCTCTGATCCCCTTTGTCATGGTGACCTTCCTGATCACCTGGGGGCTGATGGGGATCTACGTCCTTGCACCCGAGATGGCCGCCGATGCCTTCGGCGAGATCAGCGGCTCACACCCGTTCTTCCTTCTCGCGACATGGGCGCCGGCTGTTGCAAGCTTCCTGATCATCGCCCGCCATGCGGGCCGATCTGGCATACGCGCCTTTCTCGCGCGGCTGCTGATATGGCGCGGATCGTGGGGCTGGGCAGCATTCATGCTGATCCTTGTTCCGCTCGTCTTCATGGCGGGCTCGCTGATCAAGGGCGGGCCGTTGCTCGCGCGCCTGCCGCCCGGGGGTGCGGGAGCGGCCGTGGCGGTGATGTTCATGATGCTGTTTCTCGGGCCCGTGGAGGAATTCGGCTGGCGCGGCGTCATGCAACCCCTGCTGCAACGCCACATGGCGCCGTTCTGGGCGGGCATCCTCATCGGCGCGACATGGGGTTTGTGGCATCTGCCGGCCTTCTTCCTTGCCGGCGTGGTCTTCGCCAACTGGAACTTCCTGCCCTTCTTCGTCGGCAACGTCATACTCGCGGTTCTGATCACGCCGATCTTCAACCATATGCGGGGCAGCCTGCTCTGGCCGGTCCTGTTCCACTGGCAGCTGATCAACCCTTTCTGGCCCGATGCACAGCCCTGGGACACGTGGATCCTGGTCGGCGTGGCGGTGATCGTGGTCTGGTGGAACCGCAAGACCATGTTCAGCCGCGTTGGCGCGGTGACTGTGGTGATCCCGGAGACACGCGCAAGCGTATGAAACGGCCAGCCTGTCCACGCACCGATGCGGACGATCATGCCATTGAAATATCGGTATGATCTCGGGAACAAGGCCTGATCGGAGTGCGCGATTTTCTCTGGAGGCGGGGCGCGTTCAGTCAGGATCGGCCTGCCGGCTTCTTGCGCCTTCTGGCCATCTCCCGGTAGAGCGCTTCGCGGGTGACCCCGAGTTCCGCAGCCAGCTCCTGCAATCGACCGCGCTCGGGAAAGGCGTTGCCCTCCGCCAACCAGGCGTCGAGGCGATCCGCCAGACGCGGAAGTGAACGGATTTCCGCTTTCAAACGTGCGCCCTGAAGGGCATGCGCGAGGTCCATCGCAAACGCGTTTGCCAGCTCGGAATTGCGTGTCATTTCGGTCCGGAACCAGCGTCGGGGGATGACCGCGACTTCGGCATCGTCGAGCGCCTGCGCATCACAATGATAGGCCGGCGACCAGACCGACGCCTCCGCCAGCATCATGCCCGGGCCGGCAATGTGCAGGAAGAGCGGTGCGCCGCTCTCGCGATTTCGACGAACGAGAACAATCCGGCCCGCACGTACCAGGAAGATTGATTGCACCGGATCACCGGTAAGGAAAAGCCTCTCGCCGGCTGGAAGCGCCTGCGTCCGGGCTTCGGAGAAAACCTGGTCGAGAATGCGTGACATGATCCTGATCATACGCGTGAAAGTGCCCAAGGGATAGAACGCCATCAGATTGACCTGGAGGTACACCATGCTTCGCGTTGCGATTCTGCTCGGCGCCCTGGCCATTCCGTTTGCTGCATCGGCCCAGCACGGGGGGCATTCCCCTTATGCCGGGATGGAAACGCGGGAGATCAAGAGCCTGTCGGAAACCGATATCGAGGAATTGCGCCGCGGTGGAGGCTGGGGCCTGGCGCTCTCGGCGGAACTCAACGGGGTCCCCGGGCCGGCTCATCTGCTTGAGCTGCGCGATGAAATCGGCCTCTCGGGAGAACAGGTGATGGCAATCGAGACGATCTTCGAGGAGATGCAGGCCGAAGCGCGGCTTCTCGGTGAGCAACTGATCGACGCGGAGATGGCGATCGAGGATGCGTTTCGCAATGATGACCTTGATGAGGATACGTTGCGTGAATTGATCGAAAACGCCGAAACGGTCCGTGCCGAACTGCGTTTCGTGCATCTGTCGCGTCATTTGTCGACGCCGCCGCTTCTGACTGAAGAGCAGATTGCCACCTATAATCGCCTGCGCGGATATGGTTCGGATCCGTGTGCGCAGGTGCCGGAAGGCCATGATCCGCAGATGTGGCGTCGCCATAACAACTGCGATTGAGCCGGCGAGGCGGCACTGATCCGCGCAGGTCTTTCCCGCTGCCGCGTCAGATCTTCGTGCGGCGCATGAGCTGGGCGTTGATGGCGACGACGACCGTGCTGGCGCTCATGAACAGGGCACCGACGGCTGGTGACAGGACGATACCCCATGGTGCCAGGACGCCGGCAGCGGCGGGGAGGGCGAGGATGTTGTACCCGGCCGCCAGCCACAGGTTCTGTACCATCTTGCGGCGGTTGAGCCGGCTCAGGCGCAGGATCCGCACGACATCGAAGGGCTGGCTCCTGACGAGAATGATCCCGGCCGACTGAACCGCGACATCCGTTCCGCTGCCGATCGCGATGCCGACATCGGCACGGCTGAGGGCAGGGGCGTCGTTGATGCCGTCCCCGACCATCGCAACCTTGCGGCCCTGCTCCTGAAGCGCGCGAATCCGGTCATCCTTGTTTTCGGGCAGCACGCCGGCAAACCATTCCTCGATGCCCAGATCCTCCGCGACCGCACGGGCCACATCCTCGCTGTCGCCGGTCATCATCACGACGCTGATGCCTTCCTCGCGCAACTGCTGCACGGCTTCACGGCTGTCCTCGCGGGGGCGATCAGCCATGGCGAAAGCGGCGACGACGGCCTTATCCCTGACAAGATAGGCCACCGTATGGCCCTTCTCGCCGTGGTCCTGCGCGAAGCTGTGAAGTGTCTCGCCTGGCTCCAGATCGAGCCCGTCCAGCATGTTGGGGCCGCCGACACGCCATTGGGTGCCATCGATTTCGGCGCGCACGCCACGCCCCTTGCTCGCTTCGAAGCCCGAGGCGCGTGGCACGTCGCGTTCTTCCTCCTCGGCGGCGCGGCGCAAGGCGCGGGCGATCATGTGCTCGGAATCGCCCTCTACGGCCGCCGCCAGCGCGACAGCCCGGTTCCGATCCAGATCCTCGGCGGTTTCGATGGCGACCAGGGAATGCTCGCCTTCGGTCAGCGTGCCGGTCTTGTCGAAGACGATGGTGTCGAGCGTCCGCGCTTCCTCCAGCGCCATGCGGTCATGCACGAGGATGCCGGCCTTGGCGCCCATCGCGGTCGTGTTGGCGAGGACGAGCGGCACGGCCAGCCCCAGTGCATGCGGACAGGCGATGACAAGGACGGTGGCCACCCGCCGCAGGATCGAAATATCCCAGCCGAGCACGAACCACCAGGCGATCGCCGTCAGCACTGCGACGCCGATCGCGACATAGAACAAGGCTGCGGCGGCGCGATCGGCCAGCATCTGGCCGCGAGACCTGGCCTCTTGCGCTTCCTCCACGAGCTTCATGATCCCCGCCAGCGTCGTCTCGTCGCCGACGGCCCCCACTTCGATCCGCAAGCTGCCGTCCCCATTGACGGTTCCACCCACGACGTCATCGCCGGATTTCCTGGGAACGGGCCGGGATTCCCCCGTGATCATCGCCTCGTCGACCTCGGATTCCCCCTCGCTGATGGAGCCATCGACCGGAATACTGGCACCGGGGCGCACGAGCACCAAATCGCCTTCGCGCAGTTCGGAGACGGGGACCTCTTCGGTCTTGCCGTCTTCGCCCAGACGTTCCGCCTTGTCGGGGAGAAGCTGTGCCAGCTTGTCGAGCGCGCCCGATGCCTGGCGCACACTGCGCCTTTCGATCCAGTGCCCGAGCAGCATGACGTCGATCAGCGTCACCAGTTCCCAGAAGAAGGCCTCGCCCTCGAGCACGAACACGGTCGCCATGCTGAAAACGAACGCAACCGTGATCGCGAGCGAGATCAGCGCCATCATGCCGGGTTTGCGCGCGCGCAGCTCCGACCAGGCCATCTGGAGGAACGGCAACCCGCCAACGACGAAGACGATCGTCGAGAAAACCGGGCCGACCCAGCCGTCACCCGGGAATGGCGGCAGGCTGAAGCCGAGCCATCCCTGCAGCATCTCGCTGGTCAGGAGAACGGGAATCGACAGGACGAGACTGATCCAGAACCTGCGCCGGAACATCTGCTCGTGTCCGGAATGATCATGAGAGCCATTGTCATGATCGCCACCATCATGGCCGGAATGACGTTGCGCGGGGCGATCGCTCTGCGAACGATTGCCGGCTTGCTCCTGCGCGGCCTGATCCTCTGCCGCAGGGACGCGATCATGCGTTTCGTCGTGGTTGTTCCGGCTCATCGGAATCCTGCCCGGTTGCTGTGCAATGCAAGTCGTGGCTTGCGCGTGAGCGACAGCCCATGCCCTGCCCGGCACCGGGCGCGACGGGTCAGGGGATGTCATGCCGAACGGGGCCCGTCTTTGCTGATCGAAGCGCCCGGAGCCCTTCACGATTCTGCGGCTGCCGTATTTCGCGGTATGACAACTCCCGAGTTTTCAGAAAGTTCTGCGGCTTCATCATACGAGGCTCCTGGACCTGACTCGCAACTCACAGCCCGTGCGCATACGAGGGTCGTTATGCCGGAAAGGCCGGCAAGGGGCTGGTGGCGCGAATCCACCATGGTGAAAGATTATCGAGCCACATCATGCAGGCCGCGCCTCGGTAGCCGGGAGGCTGGCGGCGAAGCTTTCGCAGGGAGAGACCGGACCGATCATCGCGCCGCGCAACCCGTGATGTGGCTTTCCACCCGCAAGTGACGACATGCGACGTTGTTCAACATGACGTGTGCCGTGCTTTGGCTGTGCGATCAGCTCGCCACGCATTCCTCGACCAGTGCGTCCACCGCGACCAGACCCTCGGCATCCGCGATCAGCGGGTTCATGTCGAGGGATCGAATGCGGCGATCCTGCATGATGGCGCCAGCGGCCATGACTGCTTCGACGACACTTTCCCGATCGATCCGGATGCGTCCGCGGATCTCTTCGAACATCGGCGCAAGGCGCAGCTTCGCGAGTTGCGCTGCCACTTCTTCGCGGGTGAAGGGCGGCAGCAGGAGGATGTTGTCGGGCATTGCCTCGACGAGTTCACCGCCATCGCCGACCATGACGACAGGGCCGAAATGCGGGTCGATATGGCCACCGATGACGAGTTCACGCTCGCCGCGCACCATTTCGCCGATCAGGATCCCGGAGATCTCCCAGCCGCCGGCTTTCACCCGGGCCGTAATATCGTCATAGGCGCGCGCGACATCCTCCTCGGTGGAGAGATGTGTCCTGACGAGGCCATGATCGCTCTTGTGGGGGATTTCGGCCGAGCAGGCCTTGAGCACGACCGGGCCGCCATTGCTGCGCAGAAATGCGACCGCCTGATCGAGGTCCGAACACAGCCGCCTGCGCATGCAGGCAATACCGTATTCCTCCAGGATCGCGAGGGAGCGGCTTTCATCCAGAACACGGGACGCGCGATCGGGGAGCGCTTTCGGGACAAAAGCCTCACGCGATGCCGCAGCCGCGATCTGCTCATGGTGGCGCGTGAACCGGCCAAGCGCCGTGACCGCCTGCTCGTCTGTCGGGAAACAGGGTATACCCAGTTCGGTGAATGCGGCGCGCACCTTCGGCTGGGGAATCGCCGCCACGAGGGGTATTGCGAACCGATCGACGAAATCGCGCGCATCCCGAGCGAAACGCGGATAATCATAACCCTCGCCGCTCACCGGAATGCCGACGATCAGGGCGTCGACGGCATCGTCCGCACCGAGCGCCGGCAGCACCTGGCCGAACAGCCCGCTATTGCTCAAAAGCGCTGCGGTGATATCGATGGGGTTCACGGTTGCGGCGAATTCGGGAAGGATCTCGCGAAGGTTCGCGACAGTCGCGTCACCCAGCCGCGCAAGCTGGAATCCCTCCCTCTCCGCAGCATCCGCCGAGAGGACGCAGGTCGCTCCCGAATTGCTGACGATCGCCAGATTGCGCCCGCGCGGCGGCGCGGCCTTCAGATAAAGTTCGGCGCAATCCACCAGATCTGCCGTTCCCGTGGCACGCCAGATGCCGATCTTCTCGAAGAACGTGTCCACCAGACGGTCGGAGGTGGCGATCGCGCCGGTATGGGATGCCGCGGCGCGGCGCCCGTCATCCGAACGCCCCGATTTCACGGCGATCAGGCGCACGCCGCGCGCATGCGCGAGACGCGCCGCCTCGGCCAGATTCGCTGGATCGGAAAGGCTTTCGAGATAGAGCAGGACGAGCCTGATATCGGGGTCCTGAACGACGGAAATCGCCAGCTCCGAAACGGTGACATCGACGTCGTTACCGGTCGAATGGACATGGCGGACACCGATCCCGCGCTCGCGCAGCAGGCCATAGGGAACGACGCTCATGGCGCCGCTCTGGCTGATGCAGGCGACCGGACCGTCGGCGGGCGCAGCCTCCAGGAACATCGTCGCGAAGGACAAAACCGCACCATTGCCGAAATTCGCAACGCCGAGGCTGTTGGGCCCGATAAGACGCATGCCGGCCTTGTGCGCGATGGCGCGCATCTCCTGTTCGAGCGCCTTGCCGGCAGCGCCGGTTTCGCCGAATCCGCTGGCCATGATCACCGCTGCGCCCACCCCCAGCTCGGCGCAGGCCGCCACGGCTTCCTTCACCGCAGCGCCGGCCACGGCGATGATCGCCGCATCCGGTGTCTGTGGCAGATCGGAAACGGATTTGTAGGCCTTGAGCCCCTGCACTTCCGTGCGGGCCGGATTGATCGGATAGATCTCACCCTGAAAGCCGAACATGCGCATGAAGCGAATGGGGCGTCCGCCGATCTTGTTGGGGTTGTCCGAGGCGCCGATGATCGCGACGGAGGCGGGGTTGAGCAGGCGGTCAATCGTCATCGGTCTTCATCTCCGGTTGCGGTGAATTGCAGAAGATAGGCCTCGCCGCGTTCCGCAAACGACAGTTCCACATGGTCACCGACTGCGATGCCAGGGCTGCAATTGCCCATCACACGCACGCCCTCCTCGAGATCGACGAGACAGATCCCGTACGGCACGCGCGCGCGGTATTGCGGGTCGGGGGCGATATGGGCCACGGTGATGGCAGCGACGACACCGCGCCCTCCGGCGCGCACCGTTGAAGGGTCCGGGGCGCCGCAGCGCGGGCAGAAATCGCGCGCGAACGCTTCCAGTGCACCGCATTCCGAACATTTGAAAAGACGCAGCTCGCCCTTGCGGCAGCCTTCGCGATAGAGATCCTTGGCGGTGCCCATTCTCATTCTCCCTGCAAGACCAGACTGACGTGGGACGAGAGCACACCGCCATCGGCGTGAACGAAGCCGCGTGATTTTCCGGCAAGCTGCCGGTCACCCGCCTTGCCACCGATCTGACGCGCGATCTCGGCGATATGCGCCAATCCCCCCGCGACCCCGGAATGGCCGAAGGAGAGCAGCCCGCCATGCGGATTCAGCGGGAGGCCGCCATCGCGTCCGTAGAGCCCGGAGCGCAGATCGGCGGCTGCCTTGCCGCGACCCGAAAATCCGATCTCCTCGAGCAGCACGCAGAGCGTGATCGTGAAGGAATCGTAGATACCCAGAATGTCCATCTGATCCGGCTTCATGCCGGCCTGCGCGAAAGCCCGCTGCGCCGCATGGCGCGCGCCGTAATCCGACACATCCGTCGCAGCGCTGATATGCTGGTGCTGATGCGCCTGCCCTGCCCCGGCGATACGGACAGTGCCCTCCCCCGCCGCCTTGCCGATGACCAGCGCAACGGCGCCGTCGGAGATCGGGCAGCAATCGAGGAGCTTCAGGGGCGTCGCGATCGTTCTGGATGCCAGCACGTCCGGCACCGTGACCGGCTTCGTCAGATGCGCGTCGGGATGCGTGGCGGCGTTGTCGCGCATGAGCACGGCGAATTCCGCCAGATCCTCTTCGCAAACGCCGTACGCGGCCATGTATTGCGAAGCAAGCAAGGCATAATAGGCCGGAATGGTCGCGCCGTAAGGCACTTCATGCAGCGCGTGACCGACCTGCGCAAGCGTCGAGATCGCCCCTTCCCGTCCGCCAGGTGCGGTGAGCCGGTTCTCGCCGGCGACGACCAGAACTCGCTCTGCCGTTCCCGATTCGACGAGCATCCTGGCGAGCATGACCAGCGCCGCGCCGGTCGCACCACCGACCTGCACGCCATGGCAGTAAATGGGTCTGACACCGAAATGCTCCGCAAAGAGCGTGGCGAGCATCAAATGCGGCATCGCGGTCGAATAACCGGTCAGGACCGCATCGATCGCCGGGCGCGCGGTCCCGGCATCCCGGACAGCCGCCTCGGCAGCCTCGCTCATCAGGGACAGCGTATCCGTACCCTCGAGCCGTCCGAATCGTGTGCTGCCGATGCCCTGGATGAAGGCTGCGGGTCTTGCATCTGCCATACCGGATTTTCCCTTCGGACCAGGCTGCGTCCTGATTGAGGCGATCGGGCGAGGGCTCTGCGGACAAAGCCTCGAAGCTCAGCGCGGGATTTCGCCGTGTCTCACGTGCGCGCTTTCTCGAAGGCCGCCCACGCTTTTTCGAATGCGGAGAAGTCGAAATTCGGGGCGCGCGCCGGGCCGAGGACGATTTCCTCGGTTGCCTGCATCTTCGCGATGGCCTTCGGCAGTTCCGGCAGCACGTCGTCGGGAATGACGAGGGCGCCATGGCGGTCGGCGTGGATGAGCTCGCCCGGGTGGATGGTCAGGCCGAAGACCGTCACCGCGCCCCCGATTTCGCGAACATGGACGAAGGCGTGGCTGGGGCCCACGGAGCCGGCAATGACGGGAAAGCCGTCCGGCAGCGCGTCGAGGTCGCGCATCACGCCGTTCGTCAATGCGCCCCCAATGCCGAATCCCTTGTGGACCGTCGTATTGACCTCGCCCCAGAAAGCCCCGACGCATGCGGGATAATCCACATCCTCGACGACCGCGATGCCGGGGCGCGGCGCTTCGGCCATCATCCTGTAATACGCCATCCTGCGTTCCCTGATGACGCCCGGATCCTCGGCGGGAGGCGTGCCCCCCGCGATCCTCGCGGTGATCGCATGGCCGACGATCGGAGCCGCATTCGCGTGGGACGACAGAACCGTCCCGCGCGTATAACGGTCAAATCCCCGCTTGCCCTGCACGACTTCGATCGCGTTGCAGATTGACGGCGTATCGACGCTCTTCAATGCCGTCATGAGTTCCTGCTGCATTGCCTTGTCCCCCTGCTGCCGTTCCGGGTGCTGCCGGCGCCGCGCGCCGGTGCCCGGTGGTCGATTCATCGAATAGCGTCACCAGCGGTCGAGCGCCTGATGACGAGATCGTTCCTGATCTTTACTTTCGAGACTTCCGCCACCTCCGCGATCTGCGCGGTCAGAATCGCCACCGTCTTGTCGACCATCACCTCGATCGGCTGTCGGACGGTCGTCAGTTCGTAGCTCTTCCAGGATGCGATCGGCACATCGTCATAACCGGCGATAGCGACGTCTTCCGGGATACGAAGCCCAACCTCGAACCGGATGTAATCCATCACCGCGAAGGCCATGTAGTCACTCCCGACGAATATCGCGTCGGGCAGCGTCTTCTCCTGGAAGAGTGTGCGCGCCGCCGCGACGGCCTTGTCGCGCGCATAATCGCCGCCGAGGATTGCGAGCGGCGCGATGCCGGACTCTTCGAGGCCGGCGAGGAATCCGGCGGTTCGGTCGACACCGGTCGAGGCGCCCTGCCAGCCGGCGATATGCGCGATCCGGGAGCGCCCGGTCGAGGCCAGATGCCGCGCGACGTCGCAAGCGCCGCTGTAATTGTCGGAGGTGACCTCGGATACCCGCCTTCCCTGCTGGCTGCGGTTGAGCATAACGATCGGAATCCCCGCAGCCTCACAGCGCCGGGTGATCTTGTCGTCGAGCGATACCGAGGCGGTGACGATCGCATCGACCTGATAATCGAGGAACTCGTCGACAATCGAGCTGACCCTGGACATCGGCTTTTCGGCGAGAAAAACCAGAATATGCAGCCCCTTCTCCTGCAGACGCCGCGACAGGGTCTCGACGAGGATCGAGTAGAACGGGCTCTCCAGATAGGACACGACCAGGCCGATGATCTTGGTCTGGCCGGTATTGAAACTGCGCGCGATGATGTTGGGGCGGTATCCGAGCTTCTCTGCGGCCTCGCGCACACGCGCCGCTGTCGTCGCGGACACGGATGCGCCCTGCCGAAAGGTGCGGCTGACGGCGGACTGGCTGACACCGGCCAGTCTTGCGACATCGATCGAAGTAGCGCGTTTTCCGTTCACCATGCTCTCGGGCCCGAACTCGTTCAGATACATCGCATTTCTGGCAGATGAGCCGGATCGGGACCAGACTTCAGTCATGACGCTGGGTCACATTCCGGTTCCGACCCTTGTCTCGCGCCATCTGCAGCAGCGCGAGAATGATCGGCACGACGATGAGCGCAAGCGTGGCAATCAGCAGCGTCAGGCTGACGGGGCGCGTGACGAAGACATCATAGTCGCCGCGCGACAGGACCAGGGCCCGGCGGAAGTTCTCCTCCAGCATCGGCCCGAGAATGAAGCCGAGCATCAAGGGGGCCGGCTGGAAACCCAGCTTGAAGAGGAACCAGCCAAGCGCCCCGATTGCCGCGACGACATAGACGTCGAACGGGTTCATGCTCGCGCTCAGAGCACCGAATGCGATGAAGATCATGATGGCGGGAAACAGGTAGAGCCGCGGGATCGACAGCACCTTGATCCAGACCCCGATCAGCGGAATGTTGAGGATGACCAGAAAGATGTTGCCCACCACGAAGCTCATCACCAGGCCCCAGAACAGACCCGGTTGCTGCTCGATGAGCAATGGCCCTGGCGCGATACCATGGATGATGAGGGCGCCCAGCATCAGGGCCATGACCGCATCACCCGGAATCCCTAGGGTCAGCGTCGGGATGAAAGCCGTCTGAATGGCAGAGTTGTTGGCCGATTCCGATGCCGACATCCCCTCCAGGGCCCCATGCCCGAATTTCTCGGGATGGCGCGAGATGCGCTTCTCCACCGCATAGGAGATGAACGATGCGATCGTGCCGCCCACACCGGGCAGCGCGCCGAAGAAGCCGCCGATCCCGGCGCCGCGCAACATCGGCGCCGCGGTGGATCGCAGCTCCTTGCGTGTCGGGATCATCGAGCGCCACGTCACCGTGGGCAAGCCCTCCTGCGCGCCCTTCCCGGCTGAGGCGTTGATCACCTCGGTAATCCCGAACAGGCCCATCGCGATCGCGACGAGGCTGATCCCGTCGAGCAGCGAAGCATGCCCGAAGGCGAAGCGCGTGACGCCGGTATGCACATCGGTCCCGATGGTGCCGAGCAACAGGCCGATCACCACCATCACGATGCCCTTCACGCGCGAACCGGTCGACATCGTGCCGGCGGCGGTCAGCGCCAGAGCCATCATCATGACGTAATCGGCCGGCCCGAGCATCAAACCCAGCTGGGAAATGCCGGGTGCCAGGGCAGCAAGGAGCACGAAGCCGATCATCGAGCCGACGAACGAAGCAATCGTCGTGATGAAAAGGGCGAGCCCGCCTTTCCCCTGCTGCGAGAGCGGATACCCGTCGAGGCAGGCGACGGCGGCCGAGGGAACGCCGGGCAGGTTCAGGAGGATCGCCGCCGTCGAGCCGCCATAGACCGTTCCGTAATAGACCCCGGCCAGCATCACCAGCGAGGCCGTCGAATCGATGTAATAGGTCACCGGCAGCAGAAGCGATATCGCCGCGAGTGCCCCGAGGCCGGGTATCACCCCGACGAAGGTTCCCAGCGTCACGCCCGCCAGGCAGTAGAACAGGTTCTCCAGCGTCAGCGCTGTCTGAAGACCCAGGGTCACATTGTCGATCAGGTTCATAGCAGACGCCCGAAGAGCCGGAGATTCATGCCGAGTGCGTAGACGAAGATCGCTGCGGCGATCGTTGCCACCGTCACCGACAGGCTGAGTCTTTGAAGAAGCGTGGCGTCACGATGCGCGAAGGAGGCAACGAGGGCCGCGATGAAACTCGCAGGGATCACACCTGCCGGGCGGATCAGGAGCGCGATGAGGATGACGCTCGCAATCGAGAAGACGAAGGCCCTCACTTCGGACCATGACAATGTCACGCCCCCCGCATCCTCGGCATCGGGCACGAAGAAGACCAGGATTCCCAAAAGGACAAGCAAAGCTGAAAGCATCTGGGGGAAGAAACCCGGGCCGATCCGCGCAACCGTGCCGAAACCATAGCGCTGCGCGTATAGAAGGACCGCAGCGCCGATACAGGCGATGACCATCCCGGCCAGTCTGTTTTGTCTCAGGATCATGCATGAACTCCACGGTTCAGGGGAGCGGCGCGCTGGAGGACGCCCTCGCAGTGCAGCGCCTCCAGATGCGCCGTTCCCAGCAAGGCCATGTCCGTCAGGAGTTCCCGGCGAATGATGTCGATGACATGGTCGACACCACGCTGTCCGGCGACGGCGGCGCCGTAGAGGAAGGCGCGCCCCGCAAAGACGAATTGCGCGCCGAGTGCGAGCGCCATGAGGACATGCGTGCCGCGCGTAATCCCGCCATCGAAGAAGACCGCGATCCGGTCGCGCGCTGCAGCGATGACGGCTTCGAGGGCTGCGAGCGTCGAGATGGTGTAATCGAGCTGCCGCCCGCCATGGTTCGATACCACGATGGCGTCCATGCCGAGTGCGCAGGCCTCGAGGGCATCCTGCGGATGCAGGATGCCCTTCAGGATCAGCCTGCCGCGCCACCTGTCGCGCAGCCATGACATTGTGCGCCAGGACAGCCTGTCGCGACCGCCACGAAAACCCTGGGGCGGATCTTCGGTGATCCGCGTGCCGATCTCTTCATAGAGGTTGGCGAAACGCGGGATTCCGCGCGTGCGCAGGGTCGGCAGCAAGGTGCCGGCCATCCAGCGCGGATGCAACAGGCCGTCGAGCGCCAGCGAAGGCGTCATCCGGAACGGGATGTCGAAATCCCGTCGCTTGATATTCTCCCGATTGGCCGCCACCGGAACATCGACCGTCACGATCAGATTCGTGATGCCGCAGTTCTCGAGCCGCGTGCAGATGCGATCAATGCGCTCCCTGTCGTCGGGAAAATAGGCCTGATACCAGGCGCCGGGGGCGTGTTTGACCAGCTCCTCCATCGGAACGACCGACGAGGCGCTGATCACATACGGCAAGGCGTTCTCGTGGAACGCCTTTGCGATGAGGACGTCGCAATCATGGCGCATCATGCCGGCGAGACCGGTCGGGGCCATGCCCACGGGCAGGCTGTAGCGCGCACCGAAGAGTTCCGTGGCCATCGAGGGCGCGGACACGTCGCGCAGGATTCGGGAGGTGAATGCGAAGTCGTGGAATGCCGATCTGTTGCGATCGCGGCTGAGCATGTCTTCCGTACCGCCCTGCAGGTATTCCCAGACACAACGCGGAAGCAGCCGTCGCGCGGCCTGTTCATAATCGGAAACCGAGTACATCCGCGACATGACAGCAGCTTTCTCAGACGATGATGTCTTGTTCGAGCAGGGCGCCGTCGAAGAAGCGCACGATATTCGTGGCGGCGTGGACGGCCATGCGCCGGTTCGTTGTGTCGGAAAGCGCCGCGACATGGGGCGTCAGTACGCTTCGCCCATTGTCCGGCAATGACGGGCGCCCCTGCAGCGGCTCCTCTTCGAACACATCCAGACCGACGGCAGCGACATGCCCGGATTCGAGAGCCCGCGTCAGAGCCTGCTCATCAATGAGGCCGCCCCTCGCGGTATTGATGATGATAACACCCGGCTTGCAGGCGAACGGATCGACAAGATAGCGCGTGGCGGGCATCAGCGGCACATGCAAAGTGACGATATCGGCTTGCGCGAGGGCTTGTGGCAGATCGCTCACGGATGAGCCGAATTCCGGCTCGGGCGCGGCGACGAGCGCCGGGTCATGATATCCGACATCGCATGCGAACCCGGAAAGCCGCTGCATCACGCCCTGTCCGATCTTGCCGGCGCCGATGACCAGAACCCGCTTGCCGGCAAGATCGGAAATCGGCGGCAGATCGCCGTGCCATTTGCCCGCGCGCACGCTCGCATTCGCCCCGACCAGCCCCTTCAGCGTCGCAAGTATCAGTGCAACCGTATGCTCTGCCACCGCGACGGCATTGGCGCCATTGGTGATCGTCAGCCGGATCCCGCGCCGGCGCAGCGCATCGACATCGACACTGTCATATCCGACGCCATGCCGGGAGACGATCTCCAGACCGGGGGCATGCTCCAGATGATCCGCTGTGAGGGGCCGATACTTGAGAATCGCCCCGGATGCCGTTTGCAACTCTGTCGCGAACCTGTGGGCGTCATTCGATTCCACGACACGGACCTCGAAACGCGGCAGCAGGATATCCAGCCCGCTCTGGTCTATCGGGCCGCAGACAACGATTTTCTCCACGGTGCGCTCCTGGCTGCATCTCGGGAATGGATTGGCCGGCACCGCCTGATGCCGGCCTCGTATCCATCATGTGCCGGTCAGTCGGAGCCTGCCGCGCGTTCCAGCAGCGGGCCGAAGACATCCTCGGCTGTTGCGAGTCGCTCGACGACGGCCTCGTCATCGGTCACGTTCAGGAGAACACCCTGCTCGGCGAGCGCCGCGCGAAGCTCTTCATCCTGCCCGACCACTGCCATGGCCGACCGAAGGCGCTCGACCACATCGTCGGGCGTGCCGGCCGGGGTGACCAGTGTTTGCCAGAACACGGCCTCGAAGAAATCGAGATCCATCGCCTCTTCGACGGTGGGAAGCTCCGGGGCGGCATCGAGCCGGTCCCGTGTCGTGACGGCAATGCCGACCGTGCTCTCGGCCTCGAGGAGCGGAAGCACTTCGAGCGTCGCGGCAAACATCATGTCGATATTGCCGGCGAGCAGATCCTGGCGCGCAGGAGCGCCGCCCTGATAGTGAACGATGGCGAGATCAAGATCGCCGACATCCACCCAGAATTCCGTGGCGAGATGGTTCACGGCGCCGATGCCCGATGTGCCGATGGCATAGGTGTCCGGGTTCTCCCGAATCTTCGCGAGCAGTTCATCCATGGTCGATACTTCGAGCGACGGATGGACGTGCAGGATGAACGCGGAGTCGATCCAGCCGGAAATGTAGGTGAAGTCATCGAGCGTATAATTCACTTCATCCTGGATGAGGTGATTCAGCGCCATGGATACCGCAGCGGCGTAAATCGTATAGCCATCCGGCTCCTGCTCGGCGACCCAGTTGCTCGCCACCGTCGTTCCGGCGCCGGCGCGGTTCTCGATCACGACAGGCTGCCCGAGTTCTTCCGACAGACGCTCTCCGATCAATCGCCCGCTGGTATCGGTCAGGCCACCCGGCGAATAGGGGATGACCAGTGTCACTGGCTGTGTCGGATAATCCGTGGCCCATGCCGCCGTGCTGGCGAGAAGCGCCGAGGCTCCGAGTATGCTCGCGAAAATACGCATCGTTTCCTCCCTTTTTATTCGGCTTGCATGCCGATTGGGCGAAGGATTGACTACGTATGCAAGCAAGTCAATTGCGCAACGAAAGCCCTGTCCGGAGGATGCGACGCGGCGGTGGAGCCGCATCCCGTATCGGGTTCACACCACGCGTCGCAGCGCAGCATGGGCGGTTCCTGATTGTTCACAGGTGGTTTCGCTGCAACGATCGCTGCAATGCAAGGCGCAATCACGAGGGGTTTTGCGCAATATTATTTCGATTTTGGCCATATATGCGAATTCTCGGAATCGCGCATTGGGATCATTCACATATTCGGAGATGAAATTGCTTGAAAACGGCAAGAAAACGCCTTCTTGTGCCGGATTTCGGGTGGTCTCTATCAGTTGATCTGCTTTCCTCGGGTAAGGATCACTTCGAATCGCACCGGGCAGAAATTGCTCTGCTACCGACCCTTATCTGAATGACCTTCGATCCGGAATACCATGCTCGAATTGTGCCGCGTTGCTGCGAAACATATTGCATGGGGATACGCTCCGGATCTTGAGGCTGGAAAAATCCGGTAGCGTTTTGCGCGTGTCCAATGCGTATCTGCCTTGGCGGTCTTTGTGTTTGTTTCGCATAGGCGGTTTGGGCGGATGCGCCTTGGCTTCTGATTGGTCGGATGCATGCTGCTCGCCTTGCATGATTGATATTGGAGACGATGCGATGAGGCCGACGATCCTGAGCTGCGCCGTGACGGGGACGTTTCCGACGCGCGCGCACAACGAGAATCTCCCCGTCACGCCGGAGGAAATCGCGGGCGCTTCCATCGACGCCGCGCGGGCCGGCGCCGCGATCTGCCATATTCACGTGCGCGACCCGCAGACGGGGCGCCCGAGCATGGAGCTTGAGTATTATCGCGAGGTCATGCGGCGGATCCGCGAGAGCGACGTCGACCTGATCGTCAACCTGACGACCGGACCGGGCGGGCGCTATGTGCCCGATCCCGAGGACCCGGCCAGGGCCGCGCCCGCCACCACGCTCACCAATGCCCGCATCCGCACCGAGCATGTGGTCGCGCTCAAGCCGGAAATGTGCACCCTCGATCTCAACACGATGTGGTTTGGCGGCGGCGCGGTGATCAACCACCCCGACAGCGTGCGCGAAATGGCGGGTCGGATCTATGCCGCAGGGGTCAAGCCGGAACTCGAGGTCTTCGATACCGGGGACATCAAGCTGGCGAAGGCGCTGATCGCCGACGGCACGCTGCGTCTGCCGGCCCTGTTCCAGCTGGTCATGGGCGTCGACTACGGCATGCCCGCGACGCCGCAGGCGCTGGCCTTCTTCCAGTCGATCCTGCCGCAGGAATGCGAATGGGCGGCCTTCGGTGCGAGCCGCATGGCTTATCCGATGCTCGCGCAGGCCTTCCTGCTTGGCGGCCATTGCCGCATCGGCATGGAGGACACGGTCTATCTTTCACGCGGCGTCAAGACGCCCGACAATGCCGCGCTCGTCGAAAAATCCGTCAAGCTGATCGACCTGCTCGGCGGGCGCGTCGCGCGCGTCGCAGAAGCACGCGAGATCTTGAAGCTCGCCGGATGATGCCCGGAATTTGCTGCACTTTATCGCGCGAATGGTCTCTCGGTGCAGGCTCGGCGCCGGAGTGCCAGGTGGGCCGTCCGATCGAACAGGGTCATTCGAAAGCGCTTGAAGGCCGCTTTCGCATGATCACAGCCATGGTTTAACGGCTCGATGGCGATCTTGCGTTCCGACAAATCAGCCAATGCACTCATTCTCGCACAGATTCTGATCACAGGGTTCGGGTTTGGCGCTTCTTGACAAGACAGGCGCGTCCGATGCGCCCCCAGACCCATGGATGACAATGGTGGGCAGATTGCCCCGCCGCAATGCGAAGGTTTTCCCGATCACAAGCACCGTTCGGCGCAAATACCCGTTGATCCGCTGGACTCTTTGAGCGATCTTGCGGCCAAGCTTCAGGACATTCGGGCCATCTTGGCCCAATCAACGGGACCAAGCAATGTTCATTAAGACACGCCGGCTTGCCCACTTGTTATGGCAAGCAACAATAGGACGATCCGGTTTTTTATTTCATGGGAACGACGAGCTATTCAAATCCCTGGCCAAGGATGCAAACGTTTACGGCGAGTATGGCGTTGGGAAATCAACGGTGTGGATTGTCAACAACACTTCCGCGAAAGTAATTGCTGTTGACACTTCAGAAAGATGGATTAATAAAGTAACAAAAAGAACTAAGCGGAGAAAAAATATTTATATACATCACTCTGATCTAGGCGATGTCGGCTTCATGGGGCGACCCAAGAACTATTCAAGGCGCGATTTTTTTCACGATTATACAAATTATCTTTGGTATCAAGAAGAAAAACCTGATCTTATCCTGATTGATGGTAGATTCAGAGTCTGTTGCTTCCTGACAAGCCTGAAATTTGCTGAGGAAGGCGCAAAAATCATATTCGATGATTATGTGAATCGACCCCACTATCACGTTGTTGAAAGGTATGTTGCGCGCACTGAAGAATGTGGAAGGCAAGCATTATTTGTTGTACCGCCAAAAGAATGTATTGACCTGCAGGAACTGGATAAGGACATAAATGATTTTCGCAATGTAATGGATTGATATCTGACAACATTCACAGGCAAATCTGGCCCCCAGGCGCACCGGCTCGGTGCCAAGCGGCATCAGACCGCATGGTCAACCTTCTGATCAAACGGAATCAGCCGATACCAGCGCTCATTTCCACACTCGCCGGGATGCCTGCCCTTCCCCACAAGGCAAGGCATCGATGCAACGCGCACCTTCGGAAATTTTTCCTGAACATGCCGGCAGAGAGTGAATGCCCCGCTTGCGCGAAACGGCGACACGGTCGATTGAGAGGGTTCACGCGGAATCAGGACATCTGCAGATAGTGTTCATGGCCGATCTCGATCAGGGGGTGGACGACCGGCGGGTCTCCGAGCGGGCGTACGGGACTGGGGATCTCGGAATGGTCCAGCGCACGTTCGCGCTGCCGCGTGGGGTCTGCGACCGGGACGGAGTCCAGCAATCGACGCGTATAGGCGTGCGCAGGATTGCGAAATACGGCCTCACGCGGACCGATTTCGACGATCTGGCCAAGATACATGACTGCGACACGGTGGCTGATACGCTCGACCACGGCCATGTCATGGCTGATGAAAATCAGCGCAATACCCAATTCGGCCTGAAGCTCGAGCAGCAGGTTCACCACCTGCGCCTGAATCGATACGTCGAGCGCGGAGACCGCCTCATCCGCGACGATGATGCGCGGGTTCAGCATCAGGGCCCGCGCAATCGCGATGCGCTGGCGCTGGCCGCCCGAAAACTCGTGCGGATAGCGTCGTCGGCTGCTGCGCGGCAGGCCCACCCGGTCCAGGAGCATATCGATCCGCGCCGCGCGTTCGACCGGCTTCAACGGCATCAACCGGCGATGGATCATCAGGGGTTCGAGCAGAATGTCTTCCACCGTCATGCGCGGATTCAGCGAGGCATAGGGATCCTGAAAGATCATCTGGATACGGCTGCGGAAGGGCAGCATGAGGTTCGGGCTCAAGGCCGTGATGTTCTGCCCTTCGATGATGATGTCCCCCGCCGTGGGTTCGACGAGTTTCATGATGGATCGTCCGCATGTGGACTTGCCGCAGCCGGACTCGCCGACGAGAGCCAGCGTTTCGCCCTCATGCAGGGAGAAGCTGACTTCCTCGACGGCGTGAACCATGCCGGTGATGTGCCGCAGGATTCCCTTGCGCACGGGAAATCGCGTCGTCAGCTTGTGCACCTCGAGCACCCGGGTGCGGCGCTTGTTGTGGGTTGCGGCCGGGAGCGCCCCAACCGGGCGCGCGAGGCTCTGCGCATTCGCGGGATCGAGCACGGCGAAGGGCTCGGGTGCCGGCTTTCCGGCCATGCTGCCCAGCCGCGGGATCGCCGAAAGCAGGGCACGGGTATAGTTGTGGCGTGGCGCGGCAAACACCTCTTGCGTCGGGCCGTCCTCGACCTTGCGCCCGTGATACATGACGACCACGCGGTCTGCGACCTCCGCGACGACGCCCATATCATGCGTGATGAAGAGCACCGCCATGCCGATTTCGGCCTGCAGGGATCTGATCAGCTGCAGGATCTGCGCCTGAATGGTGACATCCAGAGCCGTGGTCGGCTCGTCTGCGATCAGCAAGGCCGGGCGGCAGGCAAGCGCGATGGCGATCATCACACGCTGGCGCATGCCGCCGGACAGCTCATGCGGGAACTGCGCAAGACGCTTTTCCGCTTCGGGAATCCGAACGAGCTTCAACGTCTTCAGCGCAATGCGCCGCGCTTCCTTCTCCCCGACGCCCTGATGAAGCCGGATCACCTCGGTAATCTGCTGCCCGATGCCGAGGACAGGATTGAGTGATGTCATCGGCTCCTGGAAAATCATGGAAACCATGTTGCCGCGAAGACGGCGCATCTGCGACTCGGGAAGGCCGACGAGATCGCGCGTTTGCCCGTCCACGCACAGCCGCACCTCGCCCTTGCGTATCTCGCCGCCCATGAAATCGATCAGCCGCATGATCGAGCGGGCGGTGACCGACTTGCCAGACCCGGATTCCCCGACCAACGCCACCGTCTCTCCAGGTCTGATCTGGAAGGACACGTCATCAACGGCGACGACATCACCATCGACACTGGGGAACACGGTCGTAAGGCTGCGAACGTCGAGCAGGGGGGCTGTGCCGATCTTGCGGTCCACATGGTTCATCGCTTGGTCTCCAATGTCATACGGGCCATAAGCACGGGGTTGCGGCGCCGTCGATTGCCGTGAACCATCGCAGCAAGGAGTATGCCAGGATGCACGCTTACCGGTCTCATCGCGTCGCGCCGGTCGACAGCCACCCTCTGGAGGATCAACATGGTGACGGGTAAAGCAGGGGTTTTCTCGACGGAACTGACGACGCGGGCGCTCGAGACGTTCCTGACGGTCTGCGAGACCGGGACCATGAGCGCAGCCGCAGGCGCCCTCGGCATCAGCCAGGCGGCGGTATCGCAACAGACGGCACGGATCGAGCGGATTCTCGATGTGCGCCTGTTCGAGCGGACCGGTGCCGTGCTGATCCTGACGCCCGCCGGCCTGCAGCTGCGCTACCATGCGATCCGGATCCTTGAAGCCGCCCATCAGGCAGAAGTCGCAATGCTGCGCTATCAGGGGGTGCTGGTGCCGCGCATCAGCATCGGATTGATGGAGACGATGGCCGATGTGCTGGAACTGCCGATCATCGAGACGCTCAAGCCATTGGCGGAGCAGATCACGATCGCCGCGTTGCCGCAGCCCAAATTCGAAGAAGCCCTGCTGGATGGTCGCCACGATATCGTCGTGCTCGCGCAGGACGGCATGGTCGAGGGGATGCGGTGGTTCGAACTGGTGACGGAGCCGGGCGTCCTGCTCGCACCCAAGGGCTTCTTTCGCGGCGAAGTCGCGATCGAAGCACTGGCCGAGAGGCTGCCCATGGTGCGCTTCAGTTCCCAGCGCAGGCTGGCGCGTCTGATCGACACCTACCTGCGGCGTATCACGCTGGGTGTTCCCCGGCGCTTCGAGTTCGACCGGGTATCGATGATCGCGCATACCGTGGCGGCGGGCGATGCCTGGGCGATCACGACGCCTTACGGGCTGCTGCAGGCCGGTGACAACCTCGAGCGGATCGACGTTCATCCCCTGCCGGCGCCGGGGCTGAGCCGAACGATCGTTCTCGGTGCGCGCGGCGCGGAGCTCCTGAACATTCCCGACAAACTCGCACAGCAATGTCGTCTGGCCTTGCGCCGCGCCCGCGACACCCGGATCTCCCGCTTCGCCCCGAGGACTGTTCAGGACATTCGAATTCCCGGAAGCTGACGCCCACCAGAGCAAAACAAGGCGATTCCATGGGCAGGGGGCATAATATGAACTTATGATCCAAATTAACTTATTGAATTAACTATCTTTATAGCTTTCCAGCCGCCTTTGCAACGGCACTCTTCATGCCCATGAATCAATCAGACCGTCAGGCCCGCGCCATCGCCGGCGAGCCGGCGAGCGCGATGCCGTGCCCTCTGTCGGACGCGACCGGGGGATGGATTGGGCGCCAGGCCACAAATTCATATAAAATATCAATTAAAACAATGGCTTAAAATAAATAAAGATAAGTTGGCACGGCTTGTGCAACGCATCAATCGAGCGCGCTACCTTCCATAGCCCAACCTTATTCCGCAGCGGGCGGGCGAGGCGGCAGGCAGCAGAAACAGATGCAAACCACAGGAGGTTCTATAATGCCAGCTAAACGCAGCTTCGCGATCGCCCGCAGCCTCGGGGCCACAGCCATGCTCGGCGCAGCCGTGGGTCTTGCCGGCCCGGCCAGCGCCACAGACGACCCGGCGCCCACGCGTGTGACCGTCGCCGTGACCGAGACGATCGCGGGTCATAACCCCCATGCCGACAGCGTCTCGCTGATGAACGGCATCTGGTGCAAGGTCTATGGTTGCCTGGTCACCTATGATTTCGAGACCGGCACATTCGATTCCTACATGCTGGAAAGCTGGGGCCTCAAGGATCCCGACGAGCCGACCGTCTGGGCACTCGAGATCAAGGACGGTCTCATGCGTCACAACGGCGAGCAGCTGGTGGCCGCCGATATTGCCCATTCCATCGACCGCATTGCCAACGATCCGAACTCGCGACAGACGCAGAATGTGCGCCAGGTGGTTGAAGTGCGGGTCATCGACGAGCTCAATCTGGAAGTCGTCACGGACCAGCCCATGGTGACGCTGCCGACATTCATGCAGAACTGGATCGTCACGTCCAAGGCGCTCTATGACGAATACGGACCCGAAGTGGCGGATCGCGAGCATCCGCACGGTATCGGGCCGTATCGCCTCGTGGATCTCAGCATCGGAAACTTTCTTGTCCTCGAGAAGGTCCCCGATCATCCGCGTGCGCATCCCGATAACCCCGACGAGGTGATGCTGCGTATCATGCCCGAGCCGGAGCAGCGGGTGACGGCCCTGATGAACGGTGAAGTGCAGGTGGCCCAGTTCATACCGCCACAGCTGGTTCAGCGGGTCGATCAGGCGTCGCATCTGGATATCGCCTGGGTTGATGCCATGGAGATCATGTTCCTCGCCATGAATCCCGAGACCCCGCCCTGGGATGATGTTCGCGCCCGCCAGGCGGTCGCTCATGCCGTCAATCGCGACGCGCTGGTGCGGGCCCTTCTGGGCGGACAGGCGACGATCCTGAACGGGCCTGCCGGCCCCGGTGTCGTCGGTTACGACCCCGACATGCCCACTTTCTATGAATACGACCCCGAGAAGGCGCGTTCCTTGCTCGAAGAAGCCGGGCTGGTCGGCGTCGAGGTGGATTATTACGCGACGGTGGGTCGCTACATCGCGGATCGCCAGATCAGCGAAGCCATCGTGCCCATGCTGGAGGAAGTGGGCTTCAAGGTGAACTTCAATACGCCGGAATGGTCCACGCTCTGGGCCGATGTGCAGGATGGTGGCGTGCCGTTCTACTATATGGGTCGCGGCAGTGTCGTGGATCCGTCCGCCGCGCTGTCGCAGTATTTCGAGACCGGCGCATCGCCGCGCATCGCCTATTCGAACCCGGAGCTGGACGAATTGTTCCGGCTCGAGCGCGCCGAATTCGATCCCGATCAACGCAACACGCTGCTGCGGGAGGTCTTCACGCTGCTCGCCGAGGATGCGCCGGCCCATTTCCTGTGGCGCCACCGCATGGCCTGGGGCGTGTCGAAAGACATCGCATACGCACCACGCCCCGATGCCCGGCTCGAGGCCTGGGACATCTTCGTCCGCTGAACCCCGCTCCAGCCGCGCACCTGTGGGTGTGCGGCTGCCCCTTCAGCGCCGTTGACGGAGATCGCCCATGCTCGCCTATACCGCCAAGCGCCTGATCGGCACGGTACCGGTCCTGCTGCTCATCACCCTGCTGGTATTCGCCATGATGCACGCCGCGCCCGGTGACCCGGCCACGATGCTGGTCAACGAGGAGGCGACACCGGAGGAAATTGCCGAGGTCCGGGCACGATGGGGCCTCGACCAGCCGATGCTCGTGCAATACCTGCGCTTCATCGCCGCCGCACTGACGCTCGATTTCGGCGAGAGTTTTCGTTACGGCGTCCCGGTTGCCGAGCTGATTGCAGAGCGCTTTCCCGCAACGCTGGAACTGGCGGTCTATGCCACCCTGATCGCGGTGATCATCGCGGTGCCGCTCGGTGTCTGGGCCGGCTCGCGCCCCAATTCCTGGATCGACAGCGCTGGCTCGTTCTTCGGATTCTTCGGCATCTCGATGCCGAATTTCTGGATGGCCATCATGCTGATCCTGCTGGTGGCCGGAACCTTCAACCTGCTTCCGTCAAGCGGTCGCGCCACCTGGGGCATCGAGGTGCCCACCATGACCGGTTTTCGCACCGTGGACGCGTTGATCGCCGGCAACTGGCCCGCCTTTCGCGATGCCATGGCGCATCTGCTGCTGCCCGCCTTCGTGCTCGGCATCAACATGACCGGTATCCTGATGCGCATCACCCGGTCCTCGATCATGGAGCAGATGAACGAGGATTACATCATGACGGCGCGCGCCAAGGGCCTGAGCGGGCGGCTGGTGCTGTGGCGCCACGGGCTGCGCAATGCGCTGGTGACGATCATCACCATCGTCGGCCTCGAATTCGGCGCCCTGCTGTCGGGTTCGATCATCGTCGAGACCATCTTTGCATGGCCCGGCATCGGGGCGCTTCTCCTGCAAGGCCTCGGCGCGCGGGATTATCCCCTGATCACCGGCGTGGTGATGGTCTACACGCTCCTCTTCATCTTCGTGAACCTGTTGGTGGACATCCTCTATGCCTCAATCGATCCCCGCATTAACCTCGACCGCTGAAGCGGCAGGGGCAGAAGCTGCACGGCTGAAATCGGCGCGTCTGCGCGCCGTGCTGCGTCCCTGGCTGACGGTGAAGGCCGTATCCGCGATTGTCGTTCTGACGGTGTTCATCGCCTTTGCCCTGTTCGCGCCGTTTCTCGTGCCCTTCGACCCCAACCGTCAGAATCTCCTGATGGCCCTCACGCCACCGCAATATTTCGACGGGCCCCATTTTCTGGGCACCGATCACGTCGGCCGCGACATCCTGAGCCGCATCATCTACGGCGCGCGCATATCCCTGCTCATCGCGGTCGCGGTGGTCGTCTTCTCAGGGATCGTCGGTATCGTTCTGGGGCTGGTCTCCGGCTATTTCGGCGGCTGGGTGGATTTCGCCATCCAGAAGCTGCTCGAAGTCTTCTGGGCCTTTCCGCCGCTGCTTCTGGCCATCACCATCGTCGCGTTCTTCGGCCAGGGGCTGGCGGTGCTGATCGTCGCGCTCGCGATACAGCGATGGATTCCCTATTGCCGCGTGGCGCGCGCCAACACGCTCAGCCTGAAGGAGCATGAATTCGTCATGGCCGCCCGCTCGCTCGGCGCCGGGCATACACGCATCGTCGCGCGGCATATCGCGCCCAACCTGATGCAATCGGCCCTGATCATCGGCACTTTTGCCATGGCCACGGCGATCCTGGCCGAGGCCGCTCTCAGCTTCCTCGGCCTCGGCGTGCCGCCCCACATTCCCACCTGGGGCGCGATGCTGTCCGATGCGCGCTCCTATATCTCGACATCGTGGTGGATGTCGCTGTTTCCGGGCCTGTGCATCTTCCTGACCGTGCTGGCCATCAACCTGCTGGGCGATGCGCTGCGCGACAATCTCGACCCGCGCCTGCGCCGGTCGGGCAAGGCCTGATCCCGTGGAAGCGCCCCTCCCCGATGCGATCAGGGCTGCCCGGGGCTGGCGCGGCGTCCTGCGCGATGTGCCGGGCCTGCCTTTCATCATGGTCACCGTCGCGTTGCACATGATGATGTTCGGCATGCTGACGCCGGTCATGGCGCTGTACGCGCAGGGTTTCGGTATCGGCGAATGGCAGATCGGGCTGATGATCACCGTCTTCGCCATCGGTCGTCTGGCCGCCGACATTCCCGCCGGTCACGCCGCCCCGCGCATCGGGCTGGCCCCGCTTCTGTGGGGTGGCCCATTGCTGTGTGGTCTTGGATCGGTGATCGGGGCGCTCGGTCCGGATTACACGGTGGTCCTTGCGGGTCGCATGCTGCAGGGCGTCGGATCGGGTATCTACATGACCGCCGCCACCATATTCTGCGCCCGCGCCAGTTCACCCGCAAACCGTGGTCGGGTCATGGCCCTGTTCCAGGGAGCGTTGCTCTCGGGAGCGGCCGCCGGCCCGGCTCTGGGCGGGTTTGCGGCGGGGCTGATGGGACTGAACGGGCCGTTCTGGGTGGCCGGGGCGATCGGGCTCGTCACCGCGCTCTATGCCTTCTTCGCCTTCAGGCGCAGCGATGAAACCGGCGCACCGGGCCGGATCAGGCACGGGCTGCGCGGCGCATCAGCCTTGCTGCTGATGCTGCCGTTCCTGTGCGTGCTGCTCGTCAATCTGGCGATCTTTCTGACGCGCACGGCGGCACAATGGCAGATGATCCCGCTGATGGCCGCCGATCGCTTCGGCATGGGGGCGGATGCGATCGGACTGGCCCTGACGCTGTCCGCGCTGACGAATCTCGCCGTCCTGCCGCTGGCCGGCATCCTCGTCGATACCGTGCCGCGCGGGCGCATCATCGTCGTCTCGCTGCTGGCTGCCGCAGCGGCCCTGGTCCTGATCGTATGGGCCGATTCCACCGTGGCTTTCTATCTGGGCATGATCGGGATGGGGGCAGCAACCGGACTCGGCGGCCCCGCCGTCGCCGCGCATGCGGTCGATGTCGTTCCCGAGGAAGCCATCGGCCCGGCCATGGGAATGTTACGTTTCGCCGGCGACTGCGGATACCTGATCGGGCCGCTTTCGCTCGGCCTGCTGGTCGACATGGCACTGGTCGGCCATGGCGGCGCAATTCTCATCAACGCTGCGCTGCTCGCAGGCTGCAGCCTGATCTTCGCCCTGTTTGCCGGCGCGCCCGTGCGCCCGGGCGAGCCCGCCCCGCTACGATCTCACAGAGGAGAGAACCATGACTGAACGGATCTGGGACAAGTTTCTGACAGAGCGCGACAAGGCTGTGTTTGCCGCATCGGGCTACGGCGCGCAGGGCGCCTGGGGTGAGCGCCCGGCGCTGCTGGTGATCGACGTCAACTACGCCTTCTGTGGCGAGCAACCGACGCCGATCCTCGAATCGATCAGGAAGTGGCGTACCAGCTGCGGTGAGGATGCGTGGGAGGCGATACCCGTCATCCAGCGCCTGATCGGGACCTGCCACGAACGGGCGATTCCGGTGATCTATACCACCGGCCAGCGCCGCGCCGACAAATGGGATAGCGGATCATGGAACTGGAAGAACAACCGCGGATCAGAGGCACCGAAGGTCGATGGTTCGAACCGTGACGGCAATGCCATCATGGACGAGATCGCCCCCGGCCCGCGTGATCTCGTGGCGCTGAAGCAGAAGCCCTCGGGTTTCTTTGGCACGCCGCTGCAATCCTGGCTTCAGCTTCTGGGTTGCGACAGCGTGATCGTGACGGGGACGACGACTTCCGGCTGTGTTCGCGCAACCGTGCTGGATGCCTTTTCGCAAAATTTCCGCGTCACAGTGGTCGAGGACGGCTGTTTCGACCGCGCCCAGGCCTCCCACGCCATCAACCTGTGCGACATGAACGCGAAATACGCCAACGTCCTCCACAGCGAGGAGGTACTCGAATACCTGCGCGGCGTGCCGCAAGGGCTGTTCGACCTGCCCTCGGGCGTCGGCATGACACAGAAAGCAGCGGAGTAGAACCATGCAAGACGAGACCAACCACAGCTGGGATCCGTTCCTGACCGAGCGCGACAAGGCGGTGTTCAAGGCAAGCGGCTTCGGCGCCACCGGCGGCTTCGGCAAGCGCCCGGCAATCCTCGTGATCGATATCAATTACGCGTTCACGGGCGAGCGGCGCGAGCCCATCCTGGAGAGCATCAGGCACTGGTCGAATTCCTGCGGCGAAGATGCCTGGGACGCGCTCCCCCATGTTCAGAAGCTCCTCGATGCCGGGCGCAGCAAGGGCCTTCCAGTGATCTATACCACTGGCGTGCGCCGCCCCGACGGCTGGGACGGCGGCTCCTGGCTATGGAAGAACAGCCGCGGCGGCGAGCGCAAGCAGACCCGCGACACACAGGCCCGGGATGGCAACGAGATCAACGCGCTGATCGCACCGCAGCCGCAAGACATCATGGTCTACAAGCAGAAACCCTCGGGTTTCGCCGGTACGCCGCTGTTGTCCTACCTGACATTGCTGCGTGCCGACAGCGTCATCGTCGTCGGCACCACGACCTCGGGATGTGTGAGGGCGACCGTGATCGATGCCTTCTCGAACAATTTCCGCGTCGCGGTCATGGAGGAAGGCTGTTTCGATCGCAGCCAGGCGAGCCATGCCATCAACCTCTGCGACATGCATGCGAAATACGCGGATGTGGTGAGCACGCGAACCACTCTCGATTTCATCGAGGGCTTGCCTGACGGCCTGTTCGCCAGGACGGCGCCGCAGGTCACCCAGGCTGCCGAGTAACGCGCAAGCGGTGCGGCGCAAGAGCCGTCGCACCGCAATTCGAGGACATCGACGGATGAAGATCAAGACGGCGGACTGGGTGTTCGTGGGCGTGGCGCTCGCTTCGGGGGCTGCGTGCTGGACGCTGCTCGGACCATCCGGGGTCCGCGCAGGACTAAGCGATGCGGGCGATCTTTTGCTCATGATCATGCCCCAGCTCGGCGCCGGTCTGCTGATCGGCGGCCTCGTACAGCAATTTGTGGATCGCGAGCGTGTGGCCGCGATGCTCGGGCAGAATTCCGGCTTTCGGGGGCTGGGCCTCGCCTCCGTGGCCGGGATGCTGACGCCCGGCGGCCCCTTCGCCTCGTTCCCGCTTGTCTATGCGCTGTGGGTCGCCGGCGCCGATGCGGGCGCGCTGATCGCCTTCATCACTGCATGGTCGCTGATCGGCATCAACCGCCTCGTCATCTGGGAACTGCCCTTCATGGGGGCCGATTTCGCGCTTCTCCGGTTTTTCGTCAGCCTGCCGTTACCCATCCTGGCGGGGCTGATCGCACGCTGGCTGGTTCTGGCAACGCCACTGAAGATTCGCGAGGCACCGCGCTCATGACCCCGGTTGCCCTCATTCTGTGGAGTATCGTAGCGGCAATGGCGGCAATGGTCGGGGCGCGCAAGGGTGCAGCGGGGCTGCGCGGCGCGGGAGCCTTCGCCTTAGGCCAGGCATCCGTATTGCTGATCAGGCTGCCGATGGCCCTGCTTGCCGCTTCCTTTCTCACGCAGATTCTTCCGACCGACAAAGTCGCTGCCGTCCTGGGGCCTGAAACAGGCTTCTCGGGCATTCTGCTCGCATCCGTGGTCGGCGGATTGCTGCCGGGCGGGCCGATGCTGTCGTTCCCGCTGGCACTCGTCGTCTGGCAATCGGGCGCCGGCGAGGCCCAGACGGTGGCCTTGCTGGCCGGATGGTCGGTCTTCGCCATGCATCGGATGCTGGCTTTCGAGGCTCCGATCATGGGGTGGCGCTTTGTTGCGTTGCGCCTGTTGTCGAGCAGCGCCCTGCCCTTGATGGCCGGGCTGCTGGCTGCCGCAGTGTTGGGGCTGCTCGATATTCTGTTCCTCTGAAAACCCAAAAGGAGAAATACCATGACACCCGATCGTTTCGAAGATCATTGCTGGAAAGATGCCGTACCGCAGGACCTGATCGACCTGTATGCGCCGTATGCGCGCGAGACCTTCGTCGGGCCGAAGCCAGCGCTGTTGTGCATCGACTTCTACAATATCGTCTATCGTGGCGGCGCAAGAAATCCGTTGGAAATCCAGGATGAGCATCCCAATACATGCGGAATGTATGCGCATGCAAGCATCGAGCCGACGCAGAAACTGATCGCGGCGGCGCGTCTGGCCGGCGTACCGATCTTCTATTGCACGCAGGATTTCCGCCCCATGAACCGCCCGCCCGGGGTGGGCTCGACGAAGCGTCAAAAGGTTGCGTGGAAGAAAGAGGATTTCGATATCTACGAGCCTCTCGCTCCGCAGGATGGCGATGTCGTGATCTACAAGCAACGTGCCAGCATCTTTCAGGGAACACCAATCGTATCGCACCTGAATTATCTGGGCGTGCAAAGCCTGATCGTTTGCGGTGAAAGCACGTCCGGCTGCGTGCGCGCATCATGCGTCGATGCGTATTCGAACGGCTTCCACGTCTCGCTGGTGGAGGAATGCACGTTCGACCGGCATGAGCTGATTCACAAGATCAATCTCTTCGATCTGCACCACAAATACGTCGACGTCATGCAGCTTGATGAGGTTGTTCAGCATCTGGACGGCATGGGCCAGGGCAGGATTGCAGCTGAATAGGGAAGCGAGCCCCTCATATCCTCGGCTCTTGATTGTGGCCCGGGGCTTCTCGCTGACAGCGAAGAGCCCCGGGCGCCGATTCCGCCTTGAGAGTATCCGCGTGATCTGACGGATGCGGAATGAGGCCTGATCGAGCCGCTTGTCCCGCCGGCACGTCGGGGAGGCCGTCGCCGGAGCGTGGATATCCCGGCGGTTTTGCAAGGTCTCCTTTACGTTCTGGAGATCCGCTGTCGGTGGCGGCATCTGCCCAGGGATTTTTACGCGGCGCAGCACGGTCTGGGCGTGTTTCGATATCTGGCGCCACGATGGCACGCTCGATCGGATTCACGCGATGCTTTATCTGACGCTGCGTGAGGCCGAAGGGCGCGATGGCCCACCCGAAGCGGGCATAGTCGACAGCCAGTCGCTGAAATCGGCTGCAGCACATGACCATCGGCCCGCCTTCGTCCGGGTCTCGCTGGCGCGCAACGATCTGCGGCGGTGGCTGTTCGAGGCAATTCCGGTGCGGGACCGATCACGAACGGTGTGCGGCCGCGCGGGACTTCCGCGCCTCGGACAGTATTTCGAAGGCCTCGCGAATGACGTAAACCCCGATCCCTGCGCCGACGATAAGATCAAGCGCGCGGATCTCAGTGACGAGAACGGCGACACCGGAAACGATCACGGCCATGTTGGCGACGAGATCCGCACGGGTGAAGATCCATGTCGCCCGGAGATGGACTTCGCCGTCGCGATATCGGCTGAGGAGCTTGAGAACCGTGGCGTTCACCGCGAGAGCGATGGACGCGACGAAGACCATCAGGAGACCCCCGGGTAGCTCGCCGGAGATCGCGCGCCGCGCGACATTCCCAAGGCGGCGCCGGCCCCGGCTGTCGCCGCTTAAAGCATTGCGGCATCGTCATCGAAAAACAGGGCCCGGGCACATCTGCGTGCCGATGCCTGGCGGGCGTTATACGATCTCTGACAACATCTCGAATTTTCGAGTCCCCGAGCACGTCAAGGCGGACCAGGGTATGCAATTGCTGTGACCCCCGATAACTCGTCCATCTGATGCTCGAGTCCGGCCCAACCAGAGGACCGGACATGAAGCGATCGAGATTCACCAAGGAGCAGATCATCGCGATCCTGCGGGAGCAGGAGAGCGGAGCGAAGACCGCGGACCTGTGCCGCCGGCATGGGATCAGCAGCGCCACGTTCTACGCCTGGAAGGCGAAGTTCGGGGGAATGGAGCCTTCGGAAGCCAAGAGGCTGAAGGCGCTTGAGGACGAGAACGCGAAGCTGAAGCGGCTCTTGGCCGAGACGATGCGCGACAACACGGCGTTGAAGGATCTGCTTTCAAAAAAGTGGTGACGCCCGCCGGGAGGCGTGAAGCGGTCGCCTATCTCAAGGAGCATTACGAGATGAGCGAACGGCGGGCGTGTTCAGTCCCGGGCGTGGATCGATCGTCGGTGCGGTATCGACACAGGCGACCCGATGACGCCGGGCTGCGCGAAGCCTTGCGCAATACGCCGAGAAGCACCGGCGGTTCGGCTATCGGCGGCTGCATGTGATCCTGCGTCGCGACGGCCATGTGATGAACCGCAAGCGCACCCAGAGGCTCTACCGCGAGGAGGGTCTGGCAGTCCGGCGATGGCGGGGCCGCAAGCGCGCCCTCGGCACCCGCGCGCCGCTTGTCACCGAGGCGGTGGCCAACGCCCGATGGTCGGTGGATTTCATGCAGGACCAGTTCGCCGATGGACGCCGCTTCCGGATCCTCCATGTGCTGGACGACGTCACGAAGGAGTGTCTCGCGTTGATCGTCGACACCTCGATCTCGGACCGAAGGGTGGTGCGCGAACTGACAGCGTTGATCGAGCGGCGCGGGAAGCCCGGGGTGATCGTGTCGGACAACGGCACCGAGTTCACCTCGAACGCGATCCTGGACTGGGCCAGCAAGGCGCAGGTGAAGTAGCACTACATCGCCCCGGGCAAGCCCATGCAGAATGGCAATGCCGAGGCGTTCAACGGCCGGATGGGCTTTGGGGGTCACAGCAACAAGGGTGGCCATGTCCACCGCTCCGGCACTGCCGCAGCGGCCTATCCTTCCGCCGCTCCGGCTTCCGCACAAATCCAGGCATGAAGAATGTCGACATTGACGGGGTCATTGCTGACCGGGCCTCGAACGAGGAAATAGCGGAAGTCGGCCTGCTTCATGTGATGATTGTCGAGGACTGAAACGAGACGGCCGGCGGCCAGATCTTCCTCGACATTCGCCCGGCTGACGAGAGCGATTCCGAGCTCGGATATCGCCGCTTCAATCGCCATCATCTCGTTCGCGAAGTGGTGCCCCCTTTCCGCATGCGGATGGCGAATCCCGGCCGCCTGCAACCACATACTCCAATTCGGTACCGCGTCTCGGCCACCTCTCCAATCGGTATGAATCAGCGCGAAGTTCTGCAACTGTGAGATGTCATCCAGGCCGTCGCGCTTTTGTAACAATCTCGGGCTCACCACAGCGTGGTATGCGCCACTAATGAGCGGTGTCACATGCAGGCCCGGATAGTTTCCCTTGCCATAGCGTATTCCGATATCAGCCTGGCCATGACGAAGATCAAGGAGTTCGTCCGTCGCATCGATACGGACCTCGATATCGGGATAACGTTCCTGGAAACGCTCCAGACGCGGCACCAACCACTTCATACAAAACGACAATGGCGCGGTGACCACGAGCCAGTTACGCCGGGTATCATGGGCAATCACTTCGCAGGCGCGGCTGATATCGATCAATGCCTTTGAAAGAAGTGGCGCGCTCAACGCGCCGATCCGAGTGAGTGCCAGAGAACGCGCCCTGCGTTCGAACAGCTTGATGTCGAAATAATCCTCCAGGAGCTTGATCTGCTGACTGATCGCCGCCGGCGTCACATTCAGCTCCTGCGCAGCCATTTTGAAACTCACGTGTCTGGCCGCAGCCTCGAAAGCGCGCAGCCAGTTGAGCGGAGGGATCGGTGATGTCGGTCGTCTCTTGCTGGGCATAGTCAGACTAATTCAAGCGTTAGATATCTTAGGTTGTATAGGGTCAAAGAGCGACTTAGCACATGGACCAGCGTCGTCGCCACCCACTCCGTATTTTTCCCGACAGGCGACCGGCACCCGATTCTCAGGGGGGACACCGTGTCAACATCGACTCAACTTGCATCCGAACGCCTGTCGTCGCGGCAGAAAGGCATTCTCTTCGCCGGAATGACCAGCATTGTCGCGGCAGGCTCGTTCACGACGCTCGCAGGTCTTCTGACGACCGAATTCGTCGAGGATATCGGCTGGGGCGTCGACGCGATAGGCCCTGGGATCGCAATCAACATGCTGTTCTACGGATTGACGGCCCCGTTCGCGATCTACTTTATGCGCCGATACGGCATCGCGAAAGTCGCAAATACCGCGCTCATGCTGCTGATCGCCGGATCGACGGCGATCTTGTTCCCCATGCCACTGCTGTTCAACCTCGTCTGGGGTTTCGTGATCGGGATCGGCACCGGTTGCCTGACGATGGCGTATGGAAGCCTGATCGTGAAGACATGGTTTCCCAGCCGCCAAGGTGTGATTGCTGGATTCCTCGTCGCATCGAGTGTGTTCGGACAGTTTGCTCTGCTGCCGTTCTGGTCAGAGGTGATGCAGTTTTTCAGCTGGCGCGCGCCCCTCATCGGTTCGGCGATGATCGCAACCTCCGCCATCATCATCAATCTCGTATTCCTGAAAGACGCGCCGGCTGCCGATCAAATCCGCACAGATGATGTGGCCCCGACAGCGGCTGCACCGCGACCTTTAGGGGGGCTCTACGAGGAGCTTCTCCACGGCCTTGTCGGCGCAATGCAGTCGAGGATCTTCTGGATTCTGGCGCTGCTGTTCGTCATCTGCGGTGCCACCACGAACGGCATCCTGTGGAGCCATTTCACGATGGCGGCGATGATCTGTGGCCTGACCGTGACGGCCGCCTCTTCCGTGCTTCTTCTGATAGGGGTGTTCAACGTGTTCGGCACAACCCTGTCCGGTTGGCTTACGGACCGGGTGGACGTCCGCACGATCCTTGCCGTCGTATTCCTGGTGAGAGGATTGATGCTGCTCTGGCTGCCTTCGATCCTTATCGGCGTATTCGATGCGCGCATCGTCACCTTCGCGATCATCTTCGGCATTATGGACGTCGCCACCGTGCCACCCGTTATCGCGATCTGCAATCGGATCTATGGCGAACAAGGGCCTGCAATCTTCGGCTGGGTGAATGCATTCCACCAGTTGGGCGCCGGTATGATGGCCTTCTCAGGAAGCATGATCTGGCTCGTCTTCGGTAGTTACGACCCGCTTTGGTACCTCTCCGGCGTCCTTTGCCTGATTGCGGTGGCATTCGTCTTCACGAGTTCATACCGCCCCGCATCGACACCTCTGCCTGCTGCGACCTGAGCGGCTTCCCGATACCGGCTGCCATCGGCACACACTCTCCATCGAAAGGCCCCTATCATGGCTAACGTCATATTCCGAAGTCCGGACCTGTCCCATGCCAAGGATATTCTTGGCCTGGTCAACACAACGCAGCGCCTCGATGCGAATAGCCAATACGCTTACGCCTTGTGGTGCACGCACTTCGCTGAGCAATCCATTGTAGCCATTGCGAATGGCGAGGTCATCGGATTCCTGACAGGCTTCCGCTCGCCGCGAAACCCCGGCACGTATTTCCTTTGGCAGACGGCCACCCGGCCCCGCCATGGAGTGGCCGGACTGGGCGTCGACATGATTGCCCACGCCGTGGAGCGCGAGATCGCTCGCGGTGCGGATCGGATCGAAGCCTCCGTCGACCAGGACAACAAAGCCATTCGCGTCCTGATGAAGACCTTGGCCAAGCGTTTCGGCGGACGGATCGAGGAGGAGCTTCTCTATCCGGGAAGTCTGCTTGCCGGCGAAGGTCATGACCATCACGACGAAATTCTGATGCGGATATGCCTGGACCGACCGGATGCACCGGATATGTCGGATATGTTGGCGCGCGCCATGCCGGCACCGGCGCGCACGTCTTCGGAGGTCTCCGCATGAACAACGCACACATGCCGGTCACCGGAGAAATGTCCGCGCCGCGCGCCAGCTTCGACATACACGATGCCACGGGAGCCTGGCTGCCGAATCGCGAGCTTGCGGAGCGCGTCGGAGTAAAGTTCGGGACACCCGCATTCGTATACAACGCAGATTACATACGCGCAAACTTTGCAGAGCTGCGGCGTCGGCTGTCTCCGACCATCGACATCTTGTATTCGCTGAAGGCGAATCCGAACGCAGCCATCGTAGACTGTTTGAAATCCTGCGGCGCCGGAGCCGAGGTTTCTTCCCGCGCCGAACTGCATACCGCGATACGTGTCGGCGTTCCGGCCAGCAACATCATCTTCGTCGGGCCGGCCAAGACCCGTGACGAAATCGGAGACTGCTTGCGCTTCGGCATATTCGCGATCGTGGCCGAATCTGCACGGGAGTTGGAAATCATTGACGAGCTGGCGCGCGAGCAGGGTCTTCAGCGGCCCGTCGACGTCATGCTTCGGATCAATCCCGATTTCACGACGAGCGGCTCCGGGCTGACGATGAGCGGAAAGCCGCGACAGTTCGGCATCGATATCGAGCAGGTCCCCGATCTGCGAGACGTCATGGCCCGGCTACCGCGCGTGCGGGTAATGGGCTTCCACGTGTATATGGGCACACGTTTTCTGGAAGCCGGACCGATCATCGAAAATACGGTCAACATTCTCGATATGGCGCGGCGCCTCGGCGCATTGCTCGACATACCGGTCGAAGCGGTTGATGTAGGGGGCGGCTTCGGCATTCCCTATTTCGACAATGAAAGCGCGTTGGACCTCGAAACACTCGCGCTCGGCATCAATGAGACCGTCTCCCGCTTCCGCGAGACCTGCCCGAATACCCGCGTCATCATAGAACTCGGCCGTTATCTGACCGCGGGCTCCGGCGCGATGCTCACACGCGTGCACTACACCAAGGAATCCCGCGGTGAAGTTTTCGCGATTGCCGACGGCGGCACGAACCTGCACATGGCGGCTGTCGGCGTCGGCGGCTTTGCCAAACGTTCTTTCCCTATTCTCAACCTCTCGCGGGACGGCTGCCAGGGCCTCACCAAAACGACTGTCACCGGGCCATTGTGTACGCCCAGCGACACACTCGCGCGCAAGGCGGATCTCGGTGATGTCGCGGAGGGCGACGTGCTGGCGGTACTGTGCTCGGGCGCCTACGGGCCCAGTGCCTCACCCACCGGATTTCTCAGTCACGGCTACCCGAACGAAGTACTCGTCGATGGTGATGAACTGCACCTGGTGCGCGCGGGTGACGACACGAACGATATCGTCGGTCGCTATCGCCTCCCTGACGATCTGCCGCTTCCGCCGGTCGATAAAAGCTTCTCGATCTCGGTACGACTGTCGGCCTCCGATGCCCATTACGGTGGCGCGCTTGTCGATGGCGCGCACATCATGAAGCTGTTCGGTGATGCGGTTACGGGCCTTGCCGCGATCCATGATGGGGACGAGAGCCTCTTGCAGCGTTGGGAGGGAGTCGAATTCCTCAAACCGGCACGACCGGGCGACTTCATCACCGTGCGCGCCAGAATAAACCGACAGAGCCGACTGCGCCGTTTCGTCGAGGTCGAAGCCTTGCGAACCGTAAGGGCATGCGATCCGGGAAGCTCGGCGGTCGAGAAAGTCGACCCACCGGAGAAGATCGCATCCGCGCAGGGGTTGTTTGTCGTGCCCATGCCGAACCGAAGCAGAGCGCGCAAGGAGTCGATGACGTGAAATATCTGCACGAATTTCTCGAAGCAGCCGCCGCAGCCTCTCCCGAACATGTAGCAATCGAATGCGGCGAAACAAGGCTCACGACTGCTCGGCTCGCGGAAACATCGCGCATTGCAGCCGCGTGGTTGGCCTCGCAGGGCGTGAAGCATGGCGACCGGGTCGTCGTCGAAGCGTCGAACTCGGCAATGACTGTGGTGCTGATCCATGCCGTCAACATGGCCGGCGGTTGTTTCATCCCGGTCCATCCATCCACACCGACCGAGCAGCGGGCATATATCGCACAAGATGCCGGCGCGGTCTTGATCCTGTCGGCAAAATCCGAGACCTGGACTGCCGAGACCATCTCAGGACGCGTCGCTGTGCCCGATCTCGCCGATCTCAGATCCGAGAATGCGGCTATCGCCAACGGGTTGCTGCCTGCTTCGACCCTGATCGGCGAAGATCTCGCCTGCATGATCTATACGTCGGGATCGACGGGCCGTCCGAAAGGCGTCACCTGTCCGCATCGCCAGGCGGTGTTTGCAGTCGGCGCAATTGCCGAGGCCCTCGACTACCGCGCGGGCGATCGGATCTTCTGCGCCATACCGCTATCGTTCGATTACGGTCTGTACCAAGTGTTTCTGGCCTTGGCATCCGGCTGTACGCTTTGTCTCGAGGATCCCGGCATCGGCGGTCTGGGATTGTTCAAGGCGCTCAAGCAAAGCAGTGCCGACGTGCTTGCCGCCGTACCGGTGATGATCGAAACGCTCGCCGTATTGGGCAGGCGAAAGCCCGGAGAATTGCCGGCATTACGGCTCATCACGAATACCGGTGCAGCGCCTTCTCCGAAATCAATCCGGGTCCTGCGTGATGCGTTCCCGGGCCTAGGTTTCCAGCTGATGTACGGGCTGACCGAGTGCAAGCGGGTGAGCATTGCGCCGGTTGATGCCGATCTGGCGAGGCCCGGTACCTGCGGGGTGCCGCTGCGCGGCACGCGTGTCGAGGTCGTGGACGAGGCGGGGCAGGCGCTGCCTCCGGGCAAGACCGGCGAGTTCGTCGTCTCCGGGCCGCATCTGATGGCCGGCTACTGGAATGCGCAGGCACTCACGGACGCCACCTATCGTACCCGCCACGCAACCTTGCGCCGCCTGCATACCGGCGATTACGGCCGAATGGATGCCGAAGGTTACCTCTATTGCGAAGGGCGGCGTGACGACATCTTCAAAGTGCGCGGTTTTCGGGTCAGCTGTACCGAGATCGAAGCGGCCTGCGCTGAAGCGGAAGATGTTCAGCATGCGGTCATGGTCCCGCCGACTGCCGGGCGATCGGGCACCCTCTTCGTCTCTCCGGGCAGTGCGGATCTCCGCGATCATACCGATGCCGGGGCGAAACTGCGCCGGTTCCTCGCTGGCCGACTCGAGCCGCACAAGGTCCCCGAAAAAATTCGTTATCTCGCCCAGATGCCGCGAACGGCAAACAACAAGTTCGATCGCAAAGCCCTCGTGCGACTGCTCGAATACGAAGCCATGCCCGAACGGGCGCAAATCGAAAAGAAGGAAGTCTCCCTTGTCTGAATCACTCTACACGATCAACGAAGCGCGCCAGGACTTGCGCAAGGCGCTCGCCACAGTCCTCGAAGAACAGGTTCCCCCTCTCGACGACGAGATGAACCTGTTTCAGGAATTCCGGCTCGATTCGATGAGCATGCTCGAAACGCTCATGGAGCTGGAAGACATGCTGGGATTCAACGTCGACCCTGAAGAACTAGACATCAAAGATTTCGAGACCGTCGGTGGCTATTCAACATTCCTGGTCAATATCAAGGCCGCTGCCTGATCCCTATTACTCGAAATCGTGAACTAAGGAAAACTGCAATGATCATCCGCTCACTGAATGAAATCACGGACACGGATCGCGACGTCAAGGGCGCTCTCGGCACCTGGCGGAGCAAACGCCTCATCCTCGAAGACGATAATGTCGGTTTTTCGCTGCATGAGACGACAGTTTATCCGGGAACGGTGACCGATCTCTGGTACAAGAACCATTACGAGGCGGTCTTGTGTGTCGAGGGAGAATGCGAAGTCGCGAACCGGGATACCGGAGAAGTTCACATGATCCGTCCCGGCGATATGTATCTCCTCGACAAGCATGATCGCCATACCCTGCGCCCGAAGACGCTGTTCCGGGCGATATGCGTCTTCAATCCACCGGTGACGGGGCGTGAAGACCACGATGCCGATGGCGCCTATCCGGCGCCGAAGACCCTGGCCAAGGCCTGATCGACACCGGTCGGACTCCTTTCGAGTCAACCCGCATTGCGGCGCTTCGTGCGGTGCGATCGACTGCAGGGCTTGCTCGGCAGTCGACGCCCCATCGTCAGGCGCTATCCAAGAGGAAACACCATGATGTCCGAACAAGCTGACACGGAAACGGTATTCGAACGGCGTGAATCGGAGGTACGCAGCTATTGCCGCGCTTTCGGTGCGGTCTTCGCATCGGCCCGCGGCGCCGAGATTTTCGATGTGGACGGGACCCGCCGCATCGACTTTCTCGCGGGTTGTGCGTCCCTGAACTACGGTCATAACGATCCCGACATGAAGGCCGCTCTGATCGACCACATCGCCTCGGACGGCATCGCCCACGGGCTCGACATGCACACCAGAGCAAAGGGTGCATTTCTTGATGTATTCGAGCAGTATATCCTCGACCCGCGCGGGCTGGACTATAAGGTAATGTTCCCCGGCCCGACCGGCGCCAACGCTGTCGAGGCGGCGCTCAAGATCGCGCGCAAGGCGACTGGGCGCAGCAACGTCATCGCCTTCACAAACGGTTTTCACGGCGTCACCCTTGGAGCCCTCGCCGCCACCGGGAACGGCTATCATCGCGGCGGAGCGCACATCGCATTGTCCGGGGTCACGCGCCTGCCCTATGACGACTATCTCGAAGGTCTGGACAGCGCCGCATTGCTCGAACGGATGCTCGAAGACGCGTCGTCCGGGCTCGATGCCCCGGCCGCGATCCTGCTGGAAACGGTACAGGGTGAAGGCGGGCTCAATGCCGCACGGCCGGAATGGCTGCGCAAGGTCGCGGAACTGGCGCGAAATCACGGCGCACTCCTGATCATCGACGATGTCCAGGCCGGGTGCGGTCGCACCGGAAGCTTTTTCTCGTTCGAAGAGGCCGGGATCATCCCCGACATGGTGACCATGGCGAAGTCGATCTCCGGCTTCGGCCTGCCCATGAGCCTCGTACTCATCAACCGGGAGCACGACGTGCTGAAACCGGCCGAGCATAACGGGACTTTCCGTGGCAACACCCATGCCTTCGTCACCGCGCGGGTCGCGATCGAGAAATTCTGGAGCGATAACGGGCTCGAAACCCAGATTCGAAAAGCCGGCAATATCGTCGCATCACGCCTTGCGGCGAGCGGCGACGTGATCGGACGGGTCCGGCTCAAGGGTCGGGGCATGATGCGTGGATTGGATGTCGGTTCCGGCGCACGCGCGGCGCGAATCTGCGAGACGGCGTGGCGTAACGGCCTGATCATCGAGACGTCGGGTCCCGAGGACGAGGTCGTCAAGGTACTCGCACCGCTGACGACACCGATCCCGGTGCTCGAAGAGGGCCTCGCGATCCTTGATGCGGCGATACGCGCGGAAACGGAAACGACCCCGCTGATCGCTGCGGAGTAACGGCGAAGCCGATCGTCAGCGGATCGCCTCACCCAGCGCACCCCAATCGTCCCATCCGGGAAAGGCGAGCGGTGCATCCGCGTCAAGCTCCTGCAAACGCGCACGCCAGCTACGGAGATTATTGGCGAGCATGGCCTGCAGGGCGTCGTCTTCCGCATAGCGATAGCCGTGGCCCTGTATTCCGTGTGAAAGGAAGGGCGGCAGGACTGCGAAGCCGAGATAGTGCAACGAGTAGTGGATCGGCCAAAGCATGGTCCCGATATCGCCACCGCGCCCGCCGGGACCGAAGGCCTCGCGCGGCGCGCCGGTGGTCATCGAGACAATAGCGCGCCGCCCCCGGAAATAGCCGCGATCATAACGCATCCGGCTCGTATAGAGGCCGCCATTGACGAAGACGCGATCCATCCAGCCCTTCAGGATGGCCGGTGGCCCGTGCCACCAGAGCGGGAATTGCAGGATCAGCAGATCCCCCCGCTCCAATGCGGCAATCTCCCGCCTGATCTCTGGTGCGAGTGTGCCCCCACGAGAGGCGTGGCGCTGTTCGGCCAGGGGAGCGAAGGTGTCCGGGTCCAGCCTGTCGTCATAATGCATGCCGCGCTCCACCGGATCGAAACCCGCCTCGTAGAGATCGCTCACGCTGACAGAGGCGCCCTGATCGCTCAGGGCGTCGCAGGCGGTCCGGGTGAGCGCGCCGTTATAGGATGCCGGTTCGGGATGGGCGTGGACAATATGCGCATGCATGGTTTCGGACCCGTCAATGGCGGAAGAATTGGCCGTTGCCATCTCTTATCGTTCAAGTGAATTGTATGAAAACGATGAATGAGAAAGCTGGCCTTTCAAATATGAACGACATGCTCGATTGGGGCGACTACCGGATCGTTCTCGCCATCGCCGAGGCCGGTTCTCTGACCGGCGCGGCCAAACGGCTGGTGACGAGCCATCCGACATTGTTTCGGCGCATCAACGCGGTCGAGAAGAAGATCGGCGTGCGCCTGTTCGAACGTTTGCGGACCGGCTACCGTCCGACCGCCGCCGGCGAGGAGATCATCGCCACGGCGCGCAAAATTACCGAACTCACCCATGATACGGAGCGACGCCTTGCCGGGCGCGATCTGCGTCCCTCCGGCCATGTCCGTATCACCACGACGGACGGTCTGCTCTTCGGCCTGCTCGCGCCCGCACTGGCCGGCCTGCGCGAGAGCGAGCCGAATATCACCCTCGAAATCAACGTCTCGAACGAGATCTCCGATCTCGCCTTTCGCGAAGCCGATATCGCGATCCGCCCGACTTCGACGCCAGACCCCCATCTCGTCGGTCGCAAGCTCGGCCTGATCCGGCAGGCGATCTACGCGCCGTCGGCGATGGCGGCGGGTACCGGGGGGCGCGAGGCCTTGCATGAAGCGCCCTGGATCGGGCCGAGCCGTTCGATGGCCTATCCCGCGCTGCATGGCTGGATGGCCGCTCAGGGCTACGACAAACAGTGCCGGATCTGGTCCGACAGCATCCTCGGTCAACACGCCGCCGTACGCGCCGGCGCCGGGATCGCCGTTCTCCCGACCTATCTGGCCGAAGCGGATCCGGCCCTGACCCGCATCGGCCCCATTATCGCCGCCCTCGATGTCGAACTCTGGATGCTGACCCACCCGGACCTGCGCCACACCGCGCGTATCCGCACGGTCGCCGAATATTTCAGCCGATGCAGCCTGATCAGCCAGCGACTGGATAGGCGATAGCGTTGGCGGGCCGATCGAACGAGGCGGCTTTCGGATCGTGCATTCATGATATGGCGACCCCGACAGGATTCGAACCTGTGACCCTCAGATTAGGAATCTGATGCTCTATCCTGCTGAGCTACGGGGCCGTTGCGGATCGTTTAGCATGAAGCCGGGCTGCGGGCCAGCTTGATCATGGGGATTCGCGCCGAAGTTGCGCAGGCGGTGAATGCCGGGTTCGCCATCGGGGATTTGCGCAAGGGGGTCGCTCTGATAAGGCATGGGCATGCCGATGCTTCGGCACGCAGATCCCCGGCTGGCGGGGCGTCAGAGGAAGGAAAAGATGTCCGATCAAACCGCCACGACCCGCCCGGCGCCGCCGATCGCGGAAGACGTGGCCGCCCTGCGCGCCAGGGTCGGGCAATGGCGCGCGGCGGGGGAGCGCGTTGCGCTGGTCCCGACCATGGGGGCGCTGCATGAGGGCCATCTCTCGCTGGTGCGGCAGGGACGGGCCAAGGCCGACCGGGTCGTCGTCTCGATCTTCGTCAACCCCACCCAGTTCGGCCCCGGCGAGGATCTCGCGCGCTATCCGCGCACCTTCGAAGCCGATTGCGCGGCGCTGGCGCCGTGCGCGGACCTGGTTTTTGCGCCACAGGCGCAGGCAATGTATCCGCCGGGTTCGTCCTCCATGATCTCGCTGGAAGGCCCCGCCACAGCCGGTCTCGAGGATGCGTTCAGGCCCGGTCATTTTCGCGGGGTCGCCACCGTCGTCGCCAAGCTGCTGCTGCAATGCGGCCCCGATATCGCGCTGTTCGGCGAGAAGGATTACCAGCAATTGAAGGTGATCATGCGCATGGTCGCGGATCTCTTCATGCCCGTCACGATCCTCGGCGGCGAGACGGTGCGCGAGGCCGACGGCCTCGCCCTGTCCTCGCGCAACCGCTATCTCGCCGCCGACGAGCGCGCGCGCGCGCCGCAGCTGTATGCGGCCATGCAACGCTGCGCAAAGGCGATCGTGGCAGGCGACGATCCCGCCACCGTCCTCACCCGCGAAGAGGCAGCCCTCGTACAGGCGGGTTTCGCCGTCGATTACCTCGCCCTGCGTGATGCCGAATCGCTCGGAGAGCCCGACCCGGCCCGCCCGCGCCGCCTGCTCGCAGCGGCAAAACTCGGTGCGACGCGGCTGATCGACAATATCGCGGTATAGCGCATCAATCCGTCGGAACGGCGAGCACTGCCGGTCCGGGGCGACCCCTGTTCACGCCGCCGGGATGCGATAGGCGTAGCCATAGGAATCGGCAAAGCCCAGCCGGCGATAGAGCGCAATGGCAGCGGCATTCGTCTCCAGAACCTGCAGATAGGAAGCGCCCGCACCCCGGCGCAGCGCCTCGTCCAGCATGCCGGCGACGAGCCTGCGCCCCAAACCGCGCCCGCGCAGGCGCGCTTCGATGAGGATATCGAACAGCCCGACACAGCCGCGTTCGATCACCGCGAGCCCGTAGCCGCAGGGCGCGCCGTCCTGCACCAGCGTGGCGTAGAAGGCCTCGCTCCGGATCGCGGCGAGCATGGCGGTGAGGGTGGGGCGGATGCTGCTGCCATGGCGGTTGCCGGCGATGAAGCCGGCGAGCCAGGCTTCGTCGGGGGTGGCTGCGATGCGCAGGCCGGGCTCCGGACGCGCATGCGCGGCGGGATCGCGGCAGAGCATGACGCTGGTCGGCTCGATCCGCTCATAACCGCGCGCGTCGAGCCAGGCTGCGTCACCGGGCGTCGCGAAAGGCGTGAGGCGAAAGATCGGGGTCTGGCCGTGGCGGCGATAGAGATCCTCGATCGCCGCCCCTGCCGCTCCGAGAGGCGCCGCGCCTGCGGGCAGGGCACAGACCGAATTCGCGCGTTTGGTATAGCCGTCGGCAAAGCGCACCAGCCAGCCGTCCATGACGAGGCTCTGCAAGGCCGGCCAGGCATTGAGCGCACGCTCCTCGATGCCCGCCGGGCCGGGCGGGCGAGCCGTCACCCCCCCTCGCGCGGCATCGGGCGCCAGCCGGGCGGGGCCATCTCGAAACCGGCGAAATCGAAGCCCGGGGCAACGGTGCATCCCACCAGCGTCCAGGCACCCAGTGACGTCGCCGTCTGCCAGTGATTGGCCGGCACGATGATCTGGGGCTCCTGCCCGTTCATCAGATCGGGCCCGAGATGGCGCGCCTGCGCGTCATGGCCATTCGGCGAGAGCGTGATCACCATCGGCGCGCCGGCATGATAATGCCAGATCTCGGTGGCATCGACGCGATGCCATTCGGAGACTTCGCCGAGGCCGAGCAGATAATAGATCGCGGTCGAGACCGGACGCCCGTTCGCATCGGTGAGCGGATCGCGAAAGGTCTCCCGGAAATAGCCGCCTTCCGGATGCGGCTTCAGATCGAGCCGCCTGATCACGTCTTGCGCGGTGAGACCGCCAATGCCATGCGCCATATCCGTCAACCCCTGTTCTTCCATTCACGCAGAGCCCGGAATACAGCGTCGGGCGCACCGCCGGCAAGCCCGACCGCTTCCGCGACGGCGGGCTCGTGGACACGCAGGAACGGATTGGTCGCCTTCTCCTCGCCGATCGTGGTGATGCCGAACAGATCCCTGGCCTGCGCCCGCTCCTGCGCCTCGCGGGCCCGCTCGACCAGCGCGGCGTTGTGCGGCTCGACCTTGAGCGCGAAACGGGCATTGGCGAGGGTGTAGTCGTGGCCCACGATCGCCACCGTCTCGTCGGGCAGGGCCCGTATCCGCTCCAGCGCCCGGTGCAGCGCGTCGAAATCACCGCCGAAGACGCGCCCGCACCCCATCACGAAGAGCACATCGCCGGCAATCAGGAGGTGGTCGGTGGTAAAATGATAGACGATGTGATCGGCGCAATGGCCCGGCGTCTCCCAGATGATCGCGGCCATTTCGCCGACGCAGACACTGTCACCCTCGCGCACGATGGTATCGGCCATTTCCGCGATCTCGCCGGCGGAAGCGGGGGCGACGATGCGGCAGCCGGTGCGCGCCTTGAGCGCTTCGAGCCCCTGCACATGGTCCCAATGGCTATGGGTGACGAGACAATCGGTGAGTTCCCAGCCGGTTTCCGCGAGCGCTCGCGCAATGGCGGGCTCGTCGGACGCGTCGATCGTGGCGCAGGCTCCGCTGGCGGGATCGCGGATCAGCGCGCCGATATTGTCTTCCAGACAACGGAAGAGATGGATCTGTGCGGCCATGGCGTCCTCCTGTGACATCCTCCCGGGATGCGCATGCTTGACCTGCGATTCTCGCGCAAGCCCGGGCTGGCGTCCAGTGCAATTGGAAACTGTACTCACAGCTGATGCGGGCTTGCGCGGTCCCGGCCTTGCGAAGCCGGGCATTTGCAGGCAAATGAAGGCATTCCACGCAGCGAGGGAGAGCGGTGATGGCGAAGGCGGTACTGGGGGTGATCGGGGGTTCGGGTGTGTACGACCTGCCCGGAATGGAGGATGTGCGCGAGGAGCACATCGCCTCGCCCTGGGGCGAGCCTTCCGATGCATTGCGCTTCGGCCGCATCGGCCAGACGCAGATCGTTTTCCTGCCCCGCCACGGGCGCGGCCACAAGGTCTCGCCCTCGGATATCAACTACCGCGCCAATATCGACGCGATGAAGCGCGCCGGCGTGACCGACATCGTCTCGCTCTCGGCCTGCGGCTCGTTTCGCGAGGCGCTGCATCCGGGTCTGTTCGTTCTCGTCGACCAGTTCGTCGACCGTACCCACAAGCGCGAATCCTCCTTTTTCGGCAAGGGCTGTGTGGCGCATGTCTCGATGGCACACCCGGTGGGCTCCGCCCTGCAGGCGCGCCTCGCCGCCGCCGCCGAGGCGGAGGGCATCGCCCATGTGAAGAACGGCACCTATGTCTGCATGGAGGGGCCGCAATTCTCGTCCTATGCGGAATCCGTGACCTACAAGAATCTCGGCTACGATGTAATCGGCATGACCAACATGCCCGAGGCCAAGCTCGCCCGCGAGGCCGAGATCACCTATGCCACCGTCGCGATGGTTACCGATTACGATTGCTGGCATGACGGTCACGACGCGGTCGATGTCGCCGCCGTGGTCAAGGTGCTGCGCGCCAATGCCGAGAACGCCGCGCGGCTCGTGGCGCGGATGGCCCGCGATTTCCCCACCGAGCGCGAGCCCTGTCCGAACGGCTCGCACAATGCTCTCGAGGTGGCGATCATCACCGCCCCGGAGGCGCGCGATCCGGAGCTGATGGGCAAGCTCGACGCCGTCGCCGGGCGCGTCCTGCAAGGCTGAACCGGCACGTCGCCATTGCTGAAACAGACCACCCGCGAAAGAGGAAGCGAAATGGATCCGAGCTTCGAAGCCGCCCTCAAGAATGCCGTGCGTACCATTCCCGATTATCCCAAGCCGGGAATCATGTTTCGCGACATCACCACCCTTCTCGGCGATGCCGGCGCCTTTCGCCGGGCGGTGGATGCGCTGGTGCACCCCTATGTCGGCGGCAAGGTCGACAAGATCGCCGGGATCGAGGCGCGCGGCTTCATCCTGGGCGGCGCGGTGGCGCATCAGCTCTCCGCCGGCTTCGTGCCGATCCGCAAGAAAGGCAAGCTTCCCCATCGCACGGTGAGCGTCGCCTATGCGCTCGAATACGGCACCGACGAGATCGAGATGCATGCCGATGCGCTCGTCGCCGGCGAGAAGGTGGTCCTCGTCGATGATCTCGTCGCCACGGGCGGTACGGCGGAAGCGGCTGTGAAGCTCCTGCGCGGGCTCGGTGCGGAGATCGTCGCGGCCTGCTTCATCATCGACCTACCGGAACTCGGTGGCGCTGAGCGGCTACGGGCGATGGATGTCGAGGTGCGCACGCTGATATCCTATGAAGGACACTGACCCGGCCTGCACCAGGCGCGCGGGATGACGCCATGATGACAATCATGACGATTTCCCGCGGATTGCCGGCGATTGTCGCAATACTGTCGTATCGCCGTGGTTTCATCGTTGCATACTCGCCCCCCGAATCACGTTTGCCTCTTCGGCTTGCCTGTGCGGTGATACGCGCAGGTGAATCCGGATAGCGACGAGGCGGGGAACCGGCATGCACGAACGGGAACCGGGTGAGCCGATGAACCAGTATACGCCGCCACCCTTCCTGCCTTCCGGCACGGTCGGGCGGAGCAATGGCGCTGACGGGCCCGCGACCGGCGCGGATTCCGGCGGATTCGATACACGCGCGCTGGAACGCGCGGCCTGGCGCGGTGCGGCGATCGGTGCGGCGGTGGCGAGCGCGGCGCTGGTCGCGACTGCGACATTGTTCTACGGGTTCAGCTGGATTCTTCTCACCGTGGCTGCTGCTGCAACGGCACTGGCCCTCGCCATTGCCGTGACCCGCGCACGCAAGACCCGCAAACGCCTGCGCGTTTCCGCCGATCAGCGGATTGCCGTCGCAGAGGCTCTGCTGGCCAATATTCCCGATCCGGTGATTCTCGTCGATCGCGCGGCGCGCGTGCGCGAAGCCAATTCCGCAGCACAGAATCTCTTTCCCGCCATGCGCCGTCGTGCGCCGATCGCCTATGCCCTGCGCGCGCCGGAAGTGCTGGGCGGGATCGAGCAGGTCCTGCGCACCCGCGCGCCGACCCGGGTGAACTATACCCAGCGCCTGCCCACCGAGCGGGCCTTCGAATTGCTGCTCGGCCCGCTCGACATCGCCTCCGGATCGGAGCAGGACGAGGAAGCGGTGATGCTGTATTTCCGCGATCTCACCAATGCACACCGGATCGAGCGCATGCGCGTCGATTTCATTGCCAATGTCAGCCATGAATTGCGTACCCCGCTCTCCTCCGTGCTCGGCTTCATCGAGACGCTTGAAGGCCCGGCCCGTGATGATCCGCAGGGGCGCGCGCGCTTTCTCGCCATCATGCGCGAACAGGCCCTGCGCATGACGCGGCTGATCGACGAATTGCTGTCTCTCTCGCGCATCGAACTGCGCGCCCATCTGGCACCGACGGAGGCGATCGACCTGATGCCGGTGATCCGCCAGATCCTCGACACGCTCGCACCACTGGCGAAGGAGGAGGGTGTGGTCTTCAACCAGAGCTTTCCCGATGGCCCCGCCATGGTCTGCGGTGATCGCGACGAGTTGCTGCGGCTCGTGGAGAACCTCGTCGAGAATGCGGTGAAATACGGCGGCTCCGGCGGGCGCGTCGATATCGCCCTCACGCCCCCGGAAGCGGCGGGGCGGGCCTGGACCCTGAATATCCGTGATTACGGTCCCGGCATCGCACGCGACGACCTGCCGCGTCTCACCGAGCGCTTCTACCGGGCCGATATCGCGACGAGTCGCAAGAAGGGCGGTACCGGACTGGGCCTCGCCATCGTCAAGCATATCGTGGCGCGCCATCGCGGGCGGCTGAGCATCGAGAGCGAACCGGGCGAAGGGGCCTTGTTTACCGTGACACTGCCGGATGCGGCGGCGGAGCGCGCTGCGCAACCAGCGCATTGATCACGATCGACCTTGCATTCCTGACGAGTTGACCTTGCGGCTCTGGCGTTGTGTTTTGCGAATGCGCAAGTTTTCCTGCATGATGACAGCAGGAGTGAACCGTCATGCAACTCACCGGAATCCATCACCTCACCGCGATATCGGCGGATGCGCCGGGCAATCACGCCTTCTACACGCAGGTGCTCGGCATGCGCCTCGTCAAGAAGACCGTGAACCAGGACGACACCTCCGCCTATCACCTGTTCTACGGTGACGGGCGCGCCAGCCCCGGCAGCGACATTACCTTCTTCGAATGGCCCGTGCCGCGCGAGGAGCGCGGGACCCGGGCCATCACCCGCACTGGCTTGCGCGTCACCGGGCGCGCGGCGCTGGAATACTGGCTCGGGCGCTTCGACGAGCACAATGTGCAGCATGGCGGCATCATCACCCGCGACGGGCGCGAAAGCCTCGATTTCGCGGATCCCGAGGGCCAGCGCCTGAGCCTGGTCGATGACGGCGGCGCGGGAGCCGGCGCGCTCTGGGAGAGAAGCCCGGTACCGGCGCAATTCCAGATCCGGGGGCTCGGCCCGATCACCCTGAGCGTACCCGATCCGGCGCCGACGGATCTCGTGCTGACGCGGGTTCTGGACATGCGCCCGGTGCGCGCATTCGAGGAAAACGGGCGCAAGGTGCAGGTCTACGAGATGGGCGCGGGCGGGCCCGATGCGGAAGTGCAACGCGTCGCCGAGCCCGATCTGCCGCCGGCGCGCCAGGGGGCGGGCGGCGTCCACCATATCGCCTTCCGCACGCCCGATCGCGCGCAATACGAGGCCTGGGCCCAGCGCCTCGCCGCGCTTCGGCTGCCCTCGAGCGGGCCGGTCGACCGCCATTACTTCCGCTCGCTGTATTTCCGCGAGCCGAACGGCATCCTCATCGAAATCGCGACCGATGGTCCCGGTTTCGATGTCGACGAGCCGATGGAGACACTCGGCGAGCGCCTCGCCCTGCCACCCTTTCTGGAAGAGCGCCGCACGCAGATCGAGGCCGGGCTGAAACCCTTGTGACCAGCGGCTGATTCGGCGCATCATTTTATCCGACAACGGGCACCCGCCTGTCGCAATGATTCTCCACGCCCCGGAGCGGCAAGCTTCCGGGGCGTTTTGCTTGTCGTCACGACGACACTGCTTCGCGCGATACCGCAAAGCGCGATTTGAATTTTCAAGGCGTGGGAAATATCTGCGCTTCAGCGCATGCGACAATGAATTCCTTGCAAACAAGGGCGTCGCGACGCTTGGAGCCGGACGGTCTGAGTTTGGGATCAGTCAATTTACTACGGCAGAGCATGGCCATGATGGAAAATTTCAAGAGATTTTTATTTTACTCCTCTTGATGAAAAATATTTTTTGACATACTTGTCGGAGCAACATGTCAATTCGCGCTGATTCAAGCCTTGTTTGACAGCGCAACATCACCCATCGGTTGATAACCGGTAAATGAACATGGGTCTAACTTTGAAAGAGGTTCGTAACGATGAGTGAAACGGCGCAGGACAACGCCCATATCGAGCTGGCGGTCGAAATCGTATCTGCTTACGTCAGCAACAATTCTTTGCCTACGGCCGAGCTTCCGGGCCTGATCGAGGCCGTGCACAGCTCGCTGCAGAAAATCGCCACAGGCGCCCAGGAAGAGCAGGTCGAAGCGCCGGTTCCGGCCGTGCCGGTCAAGAAGTCCATCACGCCGGACTTCATCATCTGTCTTGAAGACGGCAAGAAGTTCAAGTCGCTCAAGCGCCATCTGCGCACGAAATACGACATGACGCCGGAAGAATATCGCGCCAAATGGGGCCTGCCGGCGGATTATCCGATGGTTGCACCGAATTACGCCTCGGCCCGTTCCGAGCTGGCCAAGGCCATGGGTCTCGGCGCCCAGCGTCGCAAGGCGCCGGAGGGCGAAACCGCCCCGCGCGGACGGCGTTCGCGCAAGGTTGCGTGAATCGCGCAAGGCATACTGCCTGAATCGAAGAGGCCGCCCTGTCCGGGGCGGCCTTTTTTGCAGGGTTTGTGCCTGTCATGCGCTCAGCGATCCCACGGATCCTTGCGGTCGGGGTCGAAATGCTTGTTCAGCCCGTCCCAGCAATCGATGTAATTCTCCTGCAATTCCGGCAGATCCGCCGCATAGCGCGTGATCCGCTGGGGGAAGCGCGTCTCGAACATGAAGGCCATGGTGCCGGTGAGCTTGACGGGTTTCAACTCGCCGTTGGAGGCGGTTTCGAAGGCCTGTTCGTCGGGTCCGTGCGGCAGCATGCAATTGTGCAGGCTGAACCCGCCCGGGGTGAAGCCCTCCGGCTTGGCGTCGTAGACACCGTAGATCAGCCCCATGAATTCCGACATGATGTTGCGGTGATACCAGGGCGGGCGGAAGGTGTTCTCCGCCACCATCCAGCGCTCTGGGAAGATGACGAAGTCGATATTGGCCGTACCCGGCGTCTCCGACGGCGCGGTCATCACCGTGAAGATCGACGGGTCGGGATGATCGAAGGAAATCGCACCCACCGGCGAGAAATGCCGCAGATCGTATTTGTAGGGCGCGTAATTGCCGTGCCAGGCCACCACATCGAGCGGGGACTGGCCGATCTCGGAGAGATAGAGCTCGCCGCCCCATTTCACATAGAGCTTCGAGGGCACCTCGCGATCCTCGTATGCGGCAACCGGCGTGAGGAAGTCGCGCGGATTGGCCAGGCAATTGGCCCCGATCGGCCCGCGATCCGGCAGGGTGAAGGCGCCGCCGTAATTCTCGCAGACATAAGCCCGTGCCGGCCCGTCGACGAGCTCGGTGCGGAAGATGACGCCACGCGGGATGATGCAGATCTCGCCGGGCTCGATCTCGATCACGCCGAACTCCGTACACAGGCGCAAGCGATTCTCCTGCGCCACGATCAGCAATTCGCCATCGGCGTTGAAGAAATACTCGTCCTGCATGGCGCGGGTGACGAACAGCAGATGCGCGGCCATGCCGACCTGGGTATCCGCGTCGCCCGCCGTCGTCACCGTGCACAGACCTTCGACGAAGCTGATCTTCTCGTCGGGCATCGGCACCGGGCTCCAGCGCATCTGGCCGATCGGCGTATCGGCATCCTCGCGGCAGGGCGCGGTGCGCAGATGACGCTTGTCGACCTTGCGATAGCGCCCCGAATGCTTCACCGTCGGGCGGATGCGGTAGAGCCACGAGCGCTGGTTGGTCGCCTGCGGCGCGGTGAAGGGCGATCCTGAAAGCTGCTCGGCATAGAGGCCGTAATTGCATTTCTGCGGTGAATTGCGCCCGATCGGCAATGCATCCGGCAGGGCCTCGGTCTCGAAGCTGTTGCCGAATCCGGACATGTAGCGTGCTGCCATGATGGACCTCCCCTCGCGCCGGCCCGCGCTGGCGCCGGACAGAATTTGGTTGCTTGTGGAACGAATTCTGTGGCAGATTGGTTGCACTGTCAACGAACCCCTGCGAGGGCGCATGTCGGTTTCCGCAGCGGCCAATGATAGCCGGACCTTGCTCAAGCTGGAAGAATTCCTGCCTTACCGGCTGGTCATTCTCTCGGCGCGCACATCGAATGCGCTGGCACGCATCTATGCCGAGCGCTTCCAGCTCACCATTCCGCAATGGCGGGTCATTGCCACGCTCGGCCAGTATCCGGTGCGGACCGCGCGCGACATCGCGCGGCACGGCATGATGCATAAATCGACGGTATCGCGCGCGGTGACAGCGCTGGTCGAGCGCGGACTTCTGCGCAAGGAGCCCAATGCCTTCGACATGCGCGAGGAGCATCTGCGCCTCACGGATGAAGGCCGGGCGATCTATGAATCCGTCGTGCCACAGGCACGCAGCTTCGAGGAAGAGATCACGGCGGCGTTCGAGCCGGGTGAGCGGGCGGAATTCATCCGGTTGATCGAGAAGCTCGACGCGCATACGCGCAACCTCGCACCCGATCCGGACCCGGACGCCTGAACGCCCGGGCACCCATCAGAACAGGAGGAACCAATGGGTCCTTTCCCCCACGATGCCCCACCCCCGGAGATTTCCGAGGACAATCCCATGGGCACGGACGGATTCGAATTCGTCGAATTCTGCCATCCCGATCCGGATGCGCTCGACCGCCTGTTCAAGGTGATGGGCTTTACTGCCGTGGCGCGGCACCGCTCAAAAAACGTCACGCTCTACCGTCAGGGCGACATCAACTTCATCCTCAACGCGGAACCCGAGAGCTTCGCCGCGAAATTCGCCCAGAAGCACGGACCCTCTGCGCCGGCCATGGCGTTTCGCGTCGTTGATGCGCGCCACGCCTATGAGCGCGCGCTTTCGCTTGGCGCCAAACCGGCGCAGACGCAGGTCGGCCCGATGGAACTCAACATCCCCGCCATCGAGGGGATCGGCGGCTTGCAGATCTATCTCGTCGATCGCTACGGCGCGAAGGGCTCGATCTACGATGTCGATTTCGAATGGCTCGGCGAACGCGACCCGCATCCCGAAGGTGTCGGCCTGCACTATATCGACCACCTGACGCATAACGTGCATCGCGGACGCATGAACGAGTGGGCAGAGTTCTACGAGCGGCTGTTCAATTTCCGCCAGATCCGCTATTTCGACATTGCCGGCAAGCTGACCGGCCTGCATTCGCGCGCCATGACGAGCCCGGATAATAAAATCCGCATCCCGATCAACGAGGATGCCGGCGAATCCGGCCAGATCCAGGAATATCTCGACCAGTACAAGGGCGAGGGCATCCAGCATGTGGCGCTGGGCTCGACGGATCTGTATCGCTCGATCGAGACGCTGACCGAGAGCGGGCTCGAATTCATGCCCGCACCCAACGACATCTATTATGCGCGCATTGACAAGCGCCTGCCCAAGCATGGCGAATCGCTGGAGCGCCTGCAGAAGAACGGCATCCTCATCGACGGCGAGGGTGTGGTCGAAGGCGGCTATACGAAATGCCTGCTGCAGCGCTTCTCGAAGACCGTGGTCGGACCGATCTTCTTCGAATTCATCCAGCGCAAGGGGGATGACGGCTTCGGCGAGGGCAATTTCAAGGCGCTCTTCGAATCGATCGAGGAAGACCAGATCCGCCGTGGCGTGATCAGGGAAGATGCGGGCTGATCAGCGCGCGAAGCGGCGGCGCGGGGCGTTCAGTCGCCCCCGCCGCAATCCCCGCCATCGGTACCGCCGCTGCCCTGGGCCCCGTGATCGCCCCCGCACCATGCCAGATACCAGTGCCCGAGCAGACCGAAGGCGTGCAGGATCACCATGATGCCCGCACACGCACCTGCCGCGAGAAAGAAGAAACTGTTTTCACGCAGCATTGCGAAAAGCGCATCCATGCCAATACCTCGCTGAGATCAATGGCGAGATCCCATCTTCGCGCAACAGTGCTTGCCATTGCGTTACGCGCTTGATGCGTATTCGCGCGGAGCTCTGACGAATTCGCCCTCAGGATTTGCCGTCAGAACCGGGCTTCGTCCCGGATTTTGCGGGCGATACCGGGCGCTGCGGCGCGGACTGTGGCGTGGTCTGCGGCACCGGTGCCGCAAGATCCTCCTTCGGATTGCGCGCGGCCTGCCACAAGCGCCCGCCGAAGACCTTGAAGCCCTTGGCGACACCGCGTCCGGCGCGGCCCAGATTCTCGCCGAAACGCAGCCCTTGGGGACTTCCCAGACGCCGGCGATTGCGCTGGGTCATCAAAGCTTCGCCGAGCTGGCCGGCAATGGCGTTATGCAGGGTATCGAGGTTCCATGACGGCGCCCGCGCGCAGACCGGGATCGGCGGCATGTCGCCGAGCTTTCCGGCGAAATCGGCGCGCAAAGCCACGATTGCCTTCCCGATCACGGCCTGTGCCGCCTCGGGCAGGCGGTTTTCGGTATAGGGCCAATCCGGCAACAGCGCATCCGCCGCCGTCGCCACCGGGATGATCGGCGCAAGCCGGCGCGCTGCATCTTCGGCGAAATACGCCATCACGGCGTCGCGCAGGGCGATGTCGACGGCGCGTCCCGGGCGATTGGCGCGCAGCACCCACAGCACCATGTCCGCCTCGGCGATTTCCTGCGCCAGCGTCTGTTGAACGCTTGCCGAGCCGTCGAGCCCCATCGTATCGACGAGGCGGCAGGGAATATCGTCGATCTCGATCGCGTGCGCCGTCAGCCGGTCCGTGGTCGGGGCGAGATCGGTCTCCGCAGGGCCGTCACCGGCCAGCGCGTTGATCAGCGTCGACTTGCCCGCCGAGACCTGCCCCACCACGATGATCCGCACCGGGTCGTCGGGCCGCGCGAGGCTGTTGCGATCACGCAATTCGGAGCCGAGCTGGATCTCGATCAGCTCGGCATCGGAGAATTTCAGGCGCCCGGAATAGAGATCGACCGCCGCCTGCGCGACCTCCTCCAGCAGGATCGCCTGCGCATCGCGCACCACCTGATCGCTGAGCCGGTCCTGCAGGCCGGCAGTCGCGGCGCGCTCGATCTCGCGCAGCACGCCCACCGGCGGGTTGAAGGCGAGCCGCAGGCCGCGATAGGCGAGATAGCCGTATTTCCAGACCGTGCGCGCCTGATCCTGCCGGCTCCAGAGCCAGTGTACCGCGCGCATCGAGAGCTGATCGGAGAACGGCACGTGGCTGCGCAGGAACTCCCGGTAGCGCAGCGCGACCCGGTCGATCAGCAACAGCGCCTCCGGCAGGGTGAAATCGAGCGCGCCGCGCTTGCCGTCAGACATGCGCGCGGCGACGTCCTCGACCACGGCGACGGCTTGTTCGGGGAGCGCCTCCCACGCGACCGGCGCGGTCAGGCGCTCGGCGATGGCGGCGCGCGAGGCCTCGTAGATTGCGGTCTCGCGCGCGCTCCATTCCGGATCGATCGGAGGATGAGCGAGCCGTTCGCGCAGACCGGCCCCCGCATCGCCATCCTGCGATGCTTCGCGTGCTTCACCCTGCGCACGCGCTTCGCCCTGCGCACGCGCCTTTCCACGCTCCTTGCCACGTTCCCGGCGCCGATACTGCCAGGCGAGCCCGAGCCGTCCGCTCCAGATCAGCGTGGCGAGGGCGACACAGCCGAGCACGAACCAGAGCAGCATGCCCCGTTCATGCAGCCAGAGAAAGCCGAGGAGCGAGGTCGCGGCGAAGGGCAGGACGAGCAGCCCGGCGGCGCCGAGGCGGCTCCAGCGCAGATAGGCCCGGCGCAGGCGCTCAGCCAGCTGCATCGCGCGCCCTCGCGAAGGCTTCCTCGTAGAGACGGCGCAGATCCGCCGCGCTCGCCCGCTCACCGCGCGATTCGCGGTCGAGCCAGTAGGCCGCTGCACGCCCGAGCGCGAAGGTGGTGGCGAAGCTGATCGCCGCCGCACTCGCCGCACCGAGTGTCTGTCCGACCACGGGGACGAGCTTCGCCACCTGGCGGGCCGCATGGGATCCGGCAAAGCGCATCAGCGCGCCCGAGCCGAGCGCCCCGGCGAAGGCACCGGCGCGTTGCGTGGTCCAGGGGACACCGTAGCGACCGGCCATGGCGTGGAGCATCGCGCCCTGAATCGCGGGGACGCCGACGGCACCGATCACCGGGGCGACATCGCTCGCAGCCGCCGCACCGGCATACCACATCACCAGAGGCTTGATCTCGGCAAAGCGCGCAGATTCCGCGTCGCGCGCGCCTTCGCGCATGATCAGCAGCGCCGCTTCCGGCAAGAGACCCGCCAACGCCGCACGCAGCTCGTCGAGCCCTTTACCGGTGGCCTCGCCGGCGGGAAGCGCGAGGGTCACGGCGGGCAGCGCGGCACCCGCTGCCTCCTCGAAACGCGACTGCGTGGCCGCCTGTGCGCGGGCGCGCACGGCATTGCTCTCGGCGAGATCGGCGCCGGTATGCGCAATCAGCACGGGAAGAGCGGCGCGGCGGCGGCGCAATTCACGCAGGATGTCGGCCACCGCGCCCTGTACCGGATCGTCCAGCCGCGCCACGACGACAAGGGCATGGCTGCCGCGTTCGGCTTGCGCAAGATCCTCCTGCGGGTCATAGCCGGCCTCGCCGATGCCGCGCGTATCGAGAAAGCGCAGCACCGGGTGCTCTGCCGGATAATCATAGGCCATGGCCGTGCGGGTGCAGGGCGCAAAACCCTCGCCGATATCCGCCTCGCCCGTCAGTGCGCGCACCAGCGACGACTTGCCCGCCCCGGTTTTGCCGAGCAGCCACAGGGTCGGCGTCGGCACCGCCTGGCCTTCGATCACCGGCGGCGAAACTGCCGCGCCCTTGCGCAAGATGCGTCCGATATAATCCCGCACGACCGATCCATTCGCCTCGTTGAAGCCGGAATCTAGTGTCTGCGCGGGCCCGGCGCAATCGGCGTCACGCCGGCCTCAGCCGACCACCGCATCCACCGCGTCACCGAGGCGCTCGACGATGGCGTCGATATCGGCCTCGGTGACGATGAAGGGAGGGGCGAGGAGGACGTGATCGCCGTGGATGCCGTCGATGGTGCCGCCCATCGGATAGCAGATCAGGCCGCGCGCCATGGCCTCCTGCTTGATCTGCGCATGCACCTTGCGGGCCGGGTCGAAGGTCTCCTTCGAGGAGCGGTCGGCGACGAGCTCGATGGCCTGGAACAGGCCGCGCCCGCGCATATCGCCCACATGGGGGTGATTGCCGAAACGCGCCTCGAGGCGTTGCGTCAGATATGTGCCCTGCTTGCGCACATTCTCCAGCAGATTGTCGCGGCGGATCACCTGTTGCACCGCGAGCGAGGCGGCGCAGGCGACCGGGTGGCCGAGATAGGTATGGCCGTGCTGGAACAGGCCGGAGCCCGAGGCGAAGGCGTCGATGATCTTCTCGTGCACCAGCACCCCGCCGATCGGCGCGTAACCGCCGCCCATGCCCTTGGCGATGGTCATCAGATCGGGGGTGACGCCCTCCTGCTCGCAGGCATGCAGCGTGCCGGTGCGGCCCATGCCGCACATCACCTCGTCGAGAATGAGCAGGATGCCGTGCCGGTCGCAGATCTCGCGCACGCGCCGGTAATAGCCTTCCGGCGCGATGAGCGCTCCGGCAGTGGCGCCGCCCACCGTCTCGGCGATGAAGCCGATGATCGTCTCCGGCCCGAGCTCGGCGATCATCGCCTCCAGCTCCTGCGCCAGGCGCTCACCGTATTCCGCGTCGCTCTCGTCGGCGCGGCGGTCGCGATAGGCATAGGGCGGGGAGACGTGATGCGTCTTGACGAGGAGCGGCTCGAACTGGGCCCGGCGCCATTCGTTGCCGCCCACCGCGAGTGCGCCGAGCGTATTGCCGTGATAGCTCTGCTTGCGGGCGATGAATCGGGCGCGCTGCGGCTGGCCGATCTCGACGAAATATTGCCGCGCCATCTTCAAGGCGGCCTCGATCGCCTCGGAGCCACCCGAGACGAAATAGACATGCGACATCCCCTCCGGCGCATGCGCCACGAGATCATCGCCGAGCTGCTCCGCCACTTCCGTCGTGAAGAAGCCGGTATGGGCGTATTCGAGCTGCTCGAGCTGCTTGCGCATGGCGCTCAGCACGTCGGGATGCATGTGGCCGAGACAGGAGACCGCCGCGCCGCCGGACGCGTCGATATAATCGCGGCCTTGCGTGTCGCGGATATGGATGCCGTGGCCGCTGGCGGCCCTGGGATAGGTGGCTTTCAGGCTGCGATGCAGGACGCTGGTCATGTCGGTCTCTCGATGATCTCACGCAGATCGTTGGATGCGGCTCGTATCAGTCTCGTCGCCCGCATCTGTGCGGGACGCCTGCGCGTGGCTCGTGGCAGCATGGCATGCGCGTCGGCGATGGCCTGAGCATAATCCGACGGGCGCGCGGGTGCATGCGTGAAATCGCGCAGATCGCGCAGGCGCGCATGCACGCACGGTCCTCATGCGTGCCGCCATGGCTCACCAACCCGGAGATGTGCCTCGTGATCCGGACCCATGCTTGACAGCGCGCGGGAGATGATGGACGTAACGCTTGACAGTTTCGCCTTTGCAGCCCGTTCCAACCGCACGAGTTCAGTCTGCCCATGTTCGACAAGATTCTCATCGCCAATCGCGGCGAAATCGCCTGCCGGATCATCAAGACTGCGAAGCGGATGGGCATTGCGACCGTCGCGGTCTATTCCGATGCCGATCGCGACGCGCTGCATGTGGAGATGGCGGATGAGGCGGTGCATATCGGGCCGGCAGCCGCAGCCGAATCCTATCTCGTCATCGAGAAGATCATCGATGCCTGCAAGCAGACCGGCGCCCAGGCCGTACATCCCGGCTACGGCTTCCTCTCCGAGCGCGAGGCCTTCGCCGAGGCGCTGAAGGCGGCGGGCATCGTCTTCATCGGTCCCAATCCGCGCGCCATCGCCGCCATGGGCGACAAGATCGAATCGAAGAAGGCGGCAGCCACGGCCAATGTCTCGACGGTTCCCGGCTTTCTCGGGGTGATCGAGAGCCCCGAACACGCGGTGCAGATCGCCGACGAGATCGGCTATCCGGTAATGATCAAGGCCTCCGCCGGCGGCGGCGGCAAGGGCATGCGGATCGCCCATTCGGCGGACGAGGTGGCGGAAGGCTTCGCCCGCGCCAAATCGGAAGCCGCCTCCTCCTTCGGTGACGACCGGGTCTTCGTCGAGAAGTTCATCGTCGATCCGCGCCATATCGAGATCCAGGTGCTGGGCGACAAGCACGGCAATGCGATCTGGGTCTCGGAGCGCGAATGCTCGATCCAGCGCCGCAACCAGAAGGTCATCGAAGAGGCCCCGAGCCCGCTGCTCGACGAGGAAACCCGCCGCGAGATGGGCGAGCAGGCCGTCGCGCTCGCCAAAGCCGTGGATTACGATTCCGCCGGCACGGTCGAATTCGTCGTCGGCCAGGACAAGTCCTTCTTCTTTCTCGAGATGAATACCCGCCTGCAGGTGGAGCATCCGGTCACCGAGATGATCACCGGAATCGATCTCGTCGAGGAGATGATCCGCGTCGCCGCCGGCGAGAAGCTGCGTCATGCGCAGGAGGATATCCGGCTCGACGGCTGGTCGGTGGAAAGCCGCATCTATGCCGAGGATCCCACCCGCGGCTTCCTGCCCTCGACCGGGCGGCTGACATTGTATCGCCCGCCAGCGGATTCCGGCATGGACGGTGTCAGCGTGCGCAATGATACCGGCGTCACCGAGGGCGGTGAGATCTCGATCTATTACGATCCGATGATCGCCAAGCTCGTCACCCACGCCCCCACCCGCGAACAGGCGATCGAGGCCCAGGCCCGCGCGCTCGATGCGTTTGCCATCGACGGCATCCGCCACAACATTCCCTTCCTCTCCGCCCTGATGGCGCATCCGCGCTGGCGCGAGGCACGGCTCTCGACAGGCTTCATCGCCGAGGAATTCCCGGACGGTTTCGCCTTGCCCGTGCCGGAGGGTGTCGTCGCGCTGCGCATCGCGGCGGTGGGTGCACAGATCGATCACCTGCTCAACGAGCGCAAGCGCCGCATCAGCGGCCAGATGCGCCCCGATGAGGCGGTGCGCTTCACCCGCGAACGCTCTGTCATGCTGGGCAGCGAACGCCACGACATCACGATCAGCGAGGCCGAAGGCCAGCTCGCCGTGGATTTCGCAGACGGTACCCGCATCCTCGTCGCCAGCGGCTGGAAGCCGGGTGATCCGGTCTGGGCCGGCACGATCGACGGCACGCCGGTGGCGATGCAGGTGCGCGCCCTCCTCAACGGCGTGCGGCTCTCGCATGCCGGCGCCTTTTCCGATGTGCGGGTCTATACCCGCCGCGAGGCCGATCTTGCCGCGATCATGCCGGAAAAGCGCGATGGCGGCGCCACCAAGCAGCTGCTCTGCCCGATGCCGGGGCTGGTGCGCTCGCTTCTCGTGAGCGAGGGCCAGGAGGTCAAGATCGGCGAGCCGCTGGTCATGGTCGAGGCGATGAAGATGGAGAACGTGCTGCGCGCCGAGCGCGAAGGCACGATCGCGAAGATCGTCGCGAAGGAAGGCGACAGCCTCGCCGTCGATGCGGTGATTCTGGAATTCGCCTGAGCATCCGGGGAGGTCGGCGGGTCTCGCAACCCGCCGCGCCGCGCCCGATATCCGGTGTCAGAGCGTCTCGACGCCCTTGATCTCGATCCCGAACCCGCCGAGGCCGACGAAGGCGCGTTTCGATGTCGAGAGATTGCGAATCGACTTCACGCCCAGATCACGCAGGATCTGGGCGCCGAGACCGACTTCGCGCCAGGTGCGCGTGCGCTCCGCCTCGGTGCCCGTCGTATCCTCCTTGAAGGAGGTCATCGGCACACCCGCCGTGCCCTCGCGCAGATAGACCACGACGCCGCGCCCTTCCTGCGCGATCCGCGCCAAAGCCGCATCGAGCCCCGCGCCACCCTGGAAGATATCCGTCACGACATTGGCGCGATGCAGCCGCGCGAGCACGTTATCGCCATCGCCCATCGCGCCGTGGACCAGTGCGAAATGCTGTACCTCGTCGAAGGGTGTGGCATAGGCATAAGCCGTCATCTCGCCATATCTGGTCTCGACCGGGAAACTGCCGAGCCGCTCGACGAGCTTCTCCCGCGCCTGCCGATAGGAAATCAGATCGGCCACGGAGACGCGCTTGAGGCCGTGTTTCTCGCCAAAGGCGGTGATCTGCTCGCCCTTCATCACGGTGCCGTCATCATTGGCGAGCTCGCAGATCACACCGACTTCCGGAAGGCCGGCGAGTTTGCACAGATCCACCGCCGCTTCGGTATGGCCGGAGCGCATCAGCACGCCGCCTTCCTTGGCGATCAGCGGGAAGACATGGCCGGGGCGCACGAAGTCACCGGCACCCATATTGCCGTTGGCGAGCGCGCGCACGGTGTTGCAGCGCTGCTCGGCGGAGATGCCGGTGGTCAACCCGTGACGGGTATCGACGGAAACGGTGAAGGCCGTGCCGAGCGGTGCATCATTGGAAGGCACCATAGGATCAAGGCGCAGCCGGCGGGCCTCGCTCTGGGTCAACGGTGCGCAGACGATGCCGCAGGTATGACGGATGATGAAGGCCATCTTCTCCGGCGTGCAATGCGTTGCCGCGACGATCAGATCGCCTTCGTTCTCGCGATCGTCGTCATCGGTGACGATGACGATCTCGCCGGCGGCAAAGGCTTCGATGGCTTCTGTGACGGATTGGGGCATGGTGGCTCACATTGGTATGGAGGAAGGGCGATCAGGAACCGCCTGCGGGCCAGGGGGCGCTTTTGCCAACCTGGCCCCTGTGTCTGAGATAGTGATCGGCGATGATGCAGGCCAGCATGGCCTCGCCGACGGGAACGGCGCGAATCCCCACACAGGGGTCGTGACGGCCCTTGGTGAGGATATCGGCCTCGGCATTGTCGCGCGTCACCGTGGCGCGCGGGGTCAGGATCGAGGAAGTCGGCTTCACGGCGAAGCGCGCCACCACCGGCTGGCCGGTGGAGATGCCGCCGAGAATGCCGCCCGCCTGGTTGCTGGTGAAGGTGGGCGCCTCCCCGTTGCCGGGGCGCATTTCATCCGCGTTTTCCTCGCCGGTCAAAGCGGCTGCGGCGAAACCGGCCCCGATCTCGACGCCCTTGACCGCATTGATCGACATCAGCGCCGCAGCGATTTCGGTATCGAGCTTGCCATAGACCGGCGCACCCAGACCCGGCGGCACGCCCTCGGCCACGACCTCGATCACGGCTCCGACCGAGGAGCCGGATTTGCGGATGCCGTCGAGATAATCGGCGTAGAATGCGGCAGCCTGCGCATCGGGGCAGAAGAACGGGTTGCGCGCGATCTCGTCCCAGTCCCAGTTGCCGCGATCGATCGCATGCGGACCCATCTGCACCAGCGCACCGCGCACGCGCAGACCCGGCACGACCTTGCGGGCGATGGCACCGGCGGCAACCCGCGCCGCCGTCTCACGCGCCGAGGAGCGCCCGCCGCCGCGATAATCGCGCACGCCATACTTGATATCGTAAGGGTAGTCCGCGTGGCCGGGGCGATACTTGTCGCGGATATCGGAGTAATCCTTCGAGCGCTGATCGACATTCTCGATCATCAGCGCGATCGGCGTGCCGGTTGTTACCTGCTGCGGCATGCGCTCGTCCTGGAACACGCCGGAGAGAATGCGCACCTGATCCGGCTCGCGGCGCTGCGTGGTAAAGCGCGACTGGCCCGGCCGCCTGCGGTCGAGCTCGGCCTGGATTTCCGCGACGGTGAGCGGGATCTGCGGCGGACAGCCGTCAACCACGCAGCCGAGAGCCGGCCCGTGGCTCTCGCCGAAGGTGGTGACGCGAAACAGATGGCCGAAACTGTTATGGGACATGGACGGGCCCGATCATTGCGAAACGGGGTATTTAGAGCATGTTCTCCCGCGAAGAAACCGCTTTCGCGCAAACATCGCTCCCGCTGCCGGCAAACAGGCGCAATCCGATCATTCCGCAGGCGCGGAGAGGCCGGCCTGTCCGCGCGGCAGACCGAGCGTGAAGGCGAAACACGCAGTCAGCATGAGGGCGGAGCCGATCAGGCAGGCGTGGATTCCGCCATACTGGTAGAGCAGGCCCGAGAGCAGCGTGCCCATGAAGCGGCCCGCCGCATTCGCCGCATAATAGAACCCGACATCCTCCGCCGCCTTCTTCGAACCGGCATAGGCGAGGATCAGATAGGAATGCAGCGAGGAATTCACGGCAAAGGCGAAACCGAAGACGAGGAGACCCGTCACCAGGATCAGGTCGGGTCGCAGGTCGAGGCCGATCAGCGCCAGCGCGATCATGACGGGCAAACCCGCGAGCGCCACCGCCCAGATCCGCGCGGCACCGACCTCGCGGCTGAGCCCGTCGGCGGAACGCGGCACGAGATGCGGCGCGAACGCCTGCACCGCGCCGTAACCGATCGTCCACACAGCCAGGAATCCACCAACCATGGTGAAGGTCCAGCCGGACGCATAGAGAAAGACGGGCAAGCCGACGACGAACCAGACGTCGCGCGCGCCAAACAGCATCACCCGCGCCGCCGCAAGCAGATTGATGGCGCGGCTCTTGCCGAAAAGCTCCCGGGCGCTCCCGCTCGCCTTCGCCTTGCCCATGAAGGCGGGAAGCGACAGGCTCACCGCGACGAGCACCAGGGCGAGTGCGCCGGCCATGGCGTAGAGCGCATGGCGGAAGCCCAGCGTCTCGAGCAGCAGGCCGCCGAGGAAGAAACCGAAACCCTTCATGGCGTTCTTGGAGCCGGTGAACCAGGCGACCCAGGCGAAGAGCCGGCTCTCCCCCGCCTCACCGCGGGCCTCGGCCTCCGCCACCTTGATCGCGGATTTCGAGGCGGTCTTGGTCAGATCCTTGGCCACACCGCACACGCCCTGCGCCGCCACCACCCAGGCGACGGAGAGCACCACACTCCATTGCGGCGAGACGGCGGAGAGGATGAGAAAGCCGGTAATCTGCGTCACCAGCCCCACGCTGAGCATCCGCGTGATGCCGAATCGCGTGGCGAGCCAGCCGCCGACGAAATTCGCTACGACGCCGGCTGCTTCATAGAGCAGGAAGAGAAAGGCCAGGGTGAAGGGAGAATAGCCGAGGTTGAAGAAATGCAGCAGCACCAGCATGCGCAGGGCGCCGTCCGTCAGCGTGAAACTCCAGTAGGAGGCCGTGACGATGGCGTAGTTGCGGGTGCCCGTCTTCATGCTCAGATCCCCGCCTCACGCATCTTGCAGGCGAGATCGACCATGCGGCAGGAAAAGCCCATCTCGTTGTCGTACCAGGCATAGATCTTCAACAGCGTGCCGTCGGTGACCAGCGTGGACGGCCCGTCGATGATGCTGGAGCGGGTGTCACCGGCGAAATCGATCGAGACCAGCGGGCGTGCCTCGAAGCCGAGAATCCCCGCGAGCGGGCCGGAAGCGGCGATGGCGAACAGGTCGTTGATCTCCTCGGCGCTGGTCTCGCGCGCCATCTCGAAAACGCAATCGGTCAGCGAGGCATTGAGCACCGGCGCGCGCACGGCATGACCGTCGAGCTTGCCTTCGAGTTCGGGATAGATCAGCGCGATCGCAGTGGCCGAACCCGTCGTCGTCGGCTGCAACGAGAGCATGGCCGAGCGCGCGCGCCGCAGATCCTTGTGGACGCCGTCCACCACGAGATTGGTATTGGTGGGATCGTGGATCGTGGTGATCTGGCCGTGGCGGATGCCGATCGCCTCATGCACCACCTTCACCACCGGAGCGAGGCAGTTCGTCGTGCACGATGCCGCCGTGACGAGGCGGTGCTCGCCCGGATCATAGAGATGGTCGTTGATCCCCATCACCAGATTGAGCGCCGAGCCGTCCTTGACGGGAGCCGCGACCAGCACGCGTTTCGCGCCGCGCGCGAAATGGCCTTCCAGCGTCTCCCGCTTCAGGAACTTGCCGGTGGCCTCGATGACGAGATCGACGCCGAGATCGCCCCAGGGGATTTCTGCGGGCGCGGCATGGGCCGAGACGCCGATACGCTTGCCATCGATGCTGATGACGCCCTGCGCATCGTCTCCGGCGATTTCGGACCGCCAGCGGCCCTGCATCGAATCGAAGGCGATCAGATGCGCGAGCGTCTCCGCCCCGCCCTTGATCTCGTTGACATGGACGATGTCGAGCCGGTTGTCGCGGCGCGGATCGTCCTGCGGGCGCTCCGCCGCACCCAGGGCCGCGCGCAGAACCAGGCGCCCGATCCGCCCCATGCCGTTGATGCCCACGCGCATGATCGTCCCTCCGCTTTCCATCTCATGCTTCGCATAGGCTTTTTCGATATTCATGGAAAGAGCCTGCGCGTTCGATGACGCGTGCATGTGACATCCGGATGACAGCCGGAGTGCCGATGGTTGCTGATGGCGATGTGCATCCGCCCCTTCCGGCTTTCGGCGTTCACGCCGCTCGACAGGGCCCTGCGCAAGGCCGATGCTGCCTGAAACGGGGGGCTGTTTCATGAAGGTCTTCATCAGCGTCGATATCGAGGGCTGCGCCGGCATCACCCATTGGGACGAGGCGCGGCGCACGCATGCGGATTACGCGGAATTCCGCGAGATCATGACCAACGAGGCACTCGCCGCGATCCGGGGTGCCCGCGCGGCAGGCGCGACGGAGGTCGTCGTCAAGGACGCCCACGCCTCGGGCCGCAATCTGATCCTCGACCGGCTGCCCCCCGATATCCGCATCGTACGTGCCTGGGCCGGCCATCCGCTGTGCATGGTGCAGGGGCTCGATGAAAGCTTCGATGCGCTGATGATGATCGGCTATCACGCAGCGGCGGGATCGGAAGCGAATGCGCTCGCCCATACACTCTCCCTCGCTGCCGCCGAAATCCGCCTGGATGGGCGGCGCGCCTCGGAATTCCTGATCCACGCGCTCGCAGGCGCCATGCTCGGCGTGCCGACGGTCTTCGTCAGCGGGGATGCCGGGCTGATGGCGGAGATCGCGGACGTGGCGCCGCAAGTGGGGCGTTGCGCGGTCAAGCAGGGTTACGGCCAGTCAACCCTGTCGATGACCCCCGCCGGCGCCTGCGCGGCGATCGAGGCCGGCGCGGCGCAGGCGCTTTCGCGGAGCGGGGAGAGGCAGCTTCTCGCCGTGCCGCAATCGCCGGTGCTCGAGATTACCTATAATGACCCGCTGCTGGCCGAACGCCATCGCTGGTATCCCGGTGCCGAACATCTCGGCGACCGCACCATCCGCCTCCCTGCGCAGGATTATTTCGAGATCCTGCGTGCCCTGAATTACCTCACCTGATACGGCGTGATGGCGGTCGCACCGAGCACGACCCATCCTCTGCGCGGTATTCTCGCGATGGTCGCCGGTACGGCGCTCTTCGCCTGTGGCGACGTTTTCGCCAAGATGCTGACCCCCGAACTGCCGCCCCTGATGATCGCCTGGATGCGCTACATTGTCTTCGCAGTGCTGATTCTGGGCTTTCTGCTCGCGACCCGAGGCGTGCAGGGCTTCGCCTCGCGGCGCCCCGGTCTGCAGATCGTCCGCGGACTGGGCATGCTCGGCTCTGCGGTCTTCTTCATGAGCGGCATCGTGTTTCTGCCGGTGGCCGATGCGACGGCGATCTTCTTCATCCTGCCGATCCTGCTGACGGCTTTTGCCGTCGTCTTCCTGCATGAAGTGGTCGGCTGGCGACGCTGGGCTGCGGCCGTCATCGGCTTTTGCGGGGTACTGATCGTGATGCGCCCGGGCACCGACGCCTTCCGGATCGCATCGCTCTTCCCCGTGCTGGCGGCAACCTCCTGGGCCATCGCGGGGACGATCACGCGCTATGTCAGCGCGCGCGACGCACCGGTGACGACGCTCGCCTGGTCGGCCCTGGTGGGTTTCGTCATCGCCAGCTTCGCCGTACCGTTCTTCTGGGTCGCGCCACAGGCAGACCAGCTCTGGGTTGCGCTGGCGATGGGGCTCGTCTCCAGCGCCGGTCACGGCCTCGTGGTCCTCGCCCTACGCGATGCCAGCGCATCGCTGGTCGCACCTTATGCCTATGGCCAGATCGTCTGGGCCGGCGCACTCGCCTTCATCGCCTTCGGCACGCTCCCGGATCGTTATACGATCCTGGGCGCCTGCGTGATCGCCGGTGCGGGGATCTACATCAGCTACCGCGAGCGACGCGGCGGCCAGGCTGGCGCGTGAATCGAGCCTGACGCAACGACACTTGATCGCGCAAGGTCATGAGCCGGCTCCTGACCAGAGCGTCACGCATGGCAGGCTGTCATGCAACTGTCATCCAAAGCCGCTATCAACGCCGTCATCCAACACCTAGGGGAGAATTATGAAAGCACTTGCAACCCTGACCGCGCTCGCCGCGCTCGCCGTCGCCTTTCCCGCCCAGGCCGAATTCCAGCTCGGCAGCCGCTATGTCGACAATGACGGCGATCTCATCGCCGACATTCCGGAAGATTCTGCGGACTGGATTGATCCGGACACGCTGATCTTCGCCTATACGCCGGTCGAAGATCCGGCTGTCTATGCCGAAGTCTGGCAGGGCTTTCTCGATCACATGGCCGAAGTGACGGGCAAGAACGTCCAGTTCTTCCCGGTCCAGTCGAACGCCGCCCAGATCGAGGCCATGCGCGCCGGTCGCCTGCACGTTGCCGGCTTCAACACCGGCTCGAACCCGCTGGCCGTGGCCTGCGCCGGTTTCCGTCCCTTCGCCATGATGGCGGCTGAAGACGGCTCCTTCGGTTACGAGATGGAAATCATCACCTATCCGGACTCCGGCATCGAGGAAGTCGAGGACATTCGGGGCGAGACGCTCGCCTTCACCTCGGAGACCTCCAATTCGGGCTTCAAGGCTCCCTCCGCCATCCTCATGGCCGAGTTCGGCATGGAAGCCGGCACCGATTTCGAGCCGACCTTCTCGGGTGCGCATGACAGCTCGATCCTCGGCGTCGCCAACAAGGACTACATCGCCGCTTCGATCGCCAATTCGGTCAAGGGCCGGATGATCGACCGCGACGTCGTCAGCGAAGACCAGCTCGTGACGATCTATCAGTCGCAGACCTTCCCGACCACGGGTTACGGCACGGTCTACAACCTGGCCCCGGATCTGCAGGAAAAGATCCAGGAAGCCTTCTTCAGCTTCGAGTGGGAAGGCTCTGCTCTGGCCGAGGAATTCGGTCGTAACGGTGAGGACCAGTTCATTCCGATCACGTTCCAGGAAGACTGGGCGGTGATCCGCACCATTGATGAAGCCAACGGCGTCGTCTACGAATGTAACTGAACCTTTCGTTGCAAGAACCAGCATGGGCGGCAGGTTGTCGCCCATGCCTCTTTTTTGGAAAGATGCCGCCATGCTGCACCTCGAAGGCTTGACGAAGACCTACAAAACGGGCGACGCCGCGCTCAGCGACGTGACACTGACCATCCCCAAGGGCCAGATCATGGGTCTCATCGGACCTTCGGGCGCGGGCAAATCCACCATGATCCGGTGCATCAACCGGCTGGTAGAGCCGAGCGCCGGTCAGGTCGTGCTCAGTGATGTCGATCTGGTGCGGCTCGGCAAGTCCGAACTGCGCCGGCAACGCCGCCGCATCGGCATGATCTTCCAGGAATATTCGCTGGTCGAGCGCCTGACCGTGATGGAAAACGTGCTTTCGGGACGGCTCGGCTACGTTCCGTTCTGGCGCAGCTTCCTGCGGAAATATCCGCCTTCCGACATCCAGCTCGCCTATCGCCTGCTCGACCGTGTCGGTCTGATGGACCAGGCCGACAAGCGGGCCGACGCGCTCTCCGGCGGTCAGCGCCAGCGCGTGGGTATCGCGCGTGCGCTCGCCCAGGAGCCGGAGCTCTTGCTCGTCGATGAACCGACCGCAAGCCTCGATCCCAAGACATCGCGCCAGATCATGCGGCTTCTCATCGAGATCTGCGCCGAGCGCGGCCTTCCGGCCATCATCAATATTCACGACGTGCCGCTGGCGCAGCAATTCATGCAGCGAATCGTCGGCCTGCGCGCCGGGCGCGTCGTCTTCGACGGGCCGCCAGAGCAGCTCAATGAAGCCGCCCTGACCGAAATCTACGGCGCCGAGGACTGGAACGCCATGCGCCGTGGTGACGAGGAGCAGGCGGATGCCGAGGCCGACGCCAAACGGCGTCTGGAGGCGATTGCGGTATGAGCACCACCTATCCGACAACCTGGCGCCGTCCGCCACAGATCATCAAGGACCGCACCTGGCGCATCGGTCTGCAGATCGCCATTCTGGTCTATCTTGTCCTCGCCATCGGCACGCTTGAGGTCAACTGGGAGCGTGTGATCGTCGGGCTGGAGCGCGGCCAGCGCTTCATCATGGGCTTTCTGCAGCCCGATTTCACCAGCCGCTGGAACGATATCTATCGGGGGCTGATCGAAAGCCTGACGATGACGCTCACCTCGACAGTGATCGGCGTGATCCTCTCGATCCCTGTCGGCATCGGCGCAGCGCGTAACCTGGCACCGGCGCCGGTCTATTATGTCTGCCGAACAATCATCGCGGTGAGCCGCTCGCTGCAGGAGGTGATCATCGCGATCTTCCTCGTGGCGATGTTCGGTTTCGGCCCCTTTGCCGGGTTCCTGACGCTGTCCTTCGCGACGATCGGCTTCATCGCGAAACTGCTCGCGGATGATATCGAGGAGATCGACGAGACCCAGGCCGAGGCGGTGCGTTCGACCGGAGCCTCCTGGCTGCAACTGATCAACTACGCCATCCAGCCGCAGGTCATGCCACGGCTGATCGGCCTGTCGCTCTACCGGCTCGACATCAATTTTCGCGAGAGCGCGGTGATCGGCATCGTCGGTGCCGGCGGCATCGGGGCGACTCTCAACACCGCGATGGACCGCTACGAATATGACAGCGCCGGCGCAATCCTCCTGATCATCATCGGTATCGTCATGATCGCCGAATACGGCTCCAGCTATCTTCGAAAGTTTCTGCAATGAGCGAGATCACGCATTACAAGGAGGTCTGGAGCCATCGCACGCCGCGCACACGGCTGTTCATGTGGATGGGCTGGCTCGGGCTCGTGGCTCTGTTCGTCTGGTGCTGGCAGTTGATGACGAAGAACACGATCTGGGCCTTCGTCCAGGACGCGCCCCGGCAGGCATCGGATATCGGCAGCCGCATGTGGCCACCGCGCCTGTCCTATCTGCCGGAACTGATGCAGCCCCTGTGGGATACGATCAACATCGCCACGATCGGCACGATCGGCGGCGTGATCATGGCGGTGCCGATCGCCTTCATGGCCGCGCGCAACACCACGCCCTCCGCCACCATCCTGCGTCCGATCGCCCTGTTCATCATCGTCGCCTCGCGTTCGATCAATGCGCTGATCTGGGCGCTGCTGCTGGTTGCGATCATCGGTCCGGGATTGCTGGCGGGCATCATCGCGATCGCCCTGCGCTCCATCGGCTTCGTCGGCAAGCTTCTCTATGAGGCGATCGAGGAGACCGATGTTCGCCAGGTCGAGGCGATCGCAGCGACCGGGGCGAGCGAGGCGCAGATCCTGAATTACGGAATCGTGCCGCAGGTCATGCCGGCCTTCTGGGGGATTTCGGTGTTTCGCTGGGATATCAACATCCGCGAGAGCACCATTCTCGGGCTTGTCGGCGCCGGCGGTATCGGGCTCAAGCTGCAGTCTTCCCTCAACGTGCTGGCATGGCCGCAGGTGACGGTGATCCTGCTGCTGATCCTTGCCACGGTCGTCTTCTCGGAATGGGTCTCGGCCAAGGTACGCCACGCGATCATCTGACGTGTCGGTACCAACCTGACGGACGAAAGCGCATCGCTGTTGCGAAAATCCTGAGGGGCACGCCCCTCAGAATGCCTCCTCCCATGTGCGCGAGAGCCGCACGGCCGCGTTGATCAGGCCAACCATGGAGTAGGTCTGCGGGAAATTGCCCCACAGGGCGCCGGTTTCGAAATCGGCATCTTCCGAGAGCAGGCCGAAGGAATTGCGCAGCTTCAGCACTTCCTCGAACATGGCGCGCGCCTCGTCACAGCGCCCGATCGCCCAGAGGGCATCGACGAACCAGAACGAGCAGATCAGGAAGCCCGTCTCCATCCGGCCGAAATCATCGGCGACGGCATAGCGCTTGACCAGATGCCCCCGGCGCAATTGCCGGTCGATAGCCTCCACGGTCATGATGAAGCGCTCGTCGCTGCAGGCGACGAAGCCGAGCTCGGCCAGAAGCAGCAATGTCGCATCGAGATCCTCACCCTCGAAGGTCGAGACGAAATGGCCTTTCCGCGGGTTCCAGATGCGCTCGCAGATGGCAGCGTGCATCAGATCTGCGTGGTTGCGCCAGTGCTCGGCGCGCTCATGCAACCCGATATGAGTGGCAATGCGTGCGAGCCGGTCGCAGGCGGCCCAGCACATCACGGCGGAAAAGGTGTGTATCGCCGCCATGGTGCGCAATTCCCACGGCCCTGCATCGGGCGTGTCATAGACCGCGACCGCCTTGGCGCCGAGCTTCTCCAGCTGCTCGAACAGGTGATGCATGCCGGCGCGATGCAGGCGCCTGTCGAAGAACAGATGCGTGGAAGCGAGCACGACGCTGCCATAGACGTCGTTCTGGATCTGCGTATAGGCGGCATTGCCGTAGCGCACAGGTCCCATGCCGCGATAACCGGGCAAGGCGGATGCCGCATGTTCCTCCAGCTTGCTCTCGCGGGTGATGCCGAAGAGCGGGGCGAGTTTCTCATCCTCCGAATCATCGACGATATTGGCGATGAAAGCGAGGAAGCCCTCCATGGTGCGGGTGGTGCCGAGCCGGTTGAGGGCATGGACGACGAAATAGGCATCGCGCAGCCAGCAATAGCGATAATCCCAGTTGCGCTGGGTATGCGGTGCTTCCGGGATCGAGGTGGTGAGCGCGGCGACGATGCCGCCGGTCTCCTCGAAATTGCACAGTTTCAGGGTGATCGCCGCGCGGATCACGTCCTCCTGCCATTCGAACGGGATCGAGAGCGAGCGAACCCAGTTCGCCCAGTAATCCGTCGTGCGTTCGAAGAAATCGCGCGCCGTGGCATCGACGGAACTGCGCAGAGGCTCGTCCGGGCCGAAGATCAGGGAAATGCGCGATTCGAGCACGAAGGGGCGCTCCTCCGCCACATAGGCGATCGGCGCGTCAGTGGTCAGCCGCAGCGCCTGGCCGGGGCCGACGAAGCGCATGTGATTGGAGCCGCGCGTGATCTCGGGGGCGCGCTCGCCCCATTCGAACATCGGGCGCAGCCGGATGCGGATGCGCGGGCGCCCTGCGATGGGGCGCACCCGGCGCACCATGCCGGGCTGGCGGAAGGTGCGGTCGTAATGGATGAAGCGCGGCGCGAAATCGGTGATCTCGACGGCATTGCCGTCATCGTCATGGAGCGTCGAGATCAGGATGGCGGTGTTGCCGAGATAATGCTGCTCGCATCGCGTCATGCCTTCCAGCTCGACGGCGAAAACGCCACGCTTCGCATGCTTTCCATTGCCGACTTCCTCCCCGTCCAGCAGGGCGCAGAAGACGGGATCGCCATCGATGCGGGGAAAGCATCCCCAGACGATCTGGGCGCGCCGGTCAATCAGCGCGGCACTCATGCAATTGCCGATCACGGCGAGATCGAGCGAGCTCATGGGCTGGCCCTCCGGTTGGCGCGATTCGTGATCTTGCTGATACTACCTGGATCACACGAACAAATCCTCAATGGCGTCGCAGCCGGAGCATCATTGCGTCAGATGGATACCGGCTCACGGTTTGAAAGACGCACCTGAACGGCAATCAAGAGCGCAGCTCGAGCATGCTGCAGACCCTTCACCCCATCCCGCCCATACGGATTGCCGAGAAAAGCGCCATCTGGGCAGGGCCGTACGGATTGCGGTACGCTGCGCTCTTGCGTATCGCTTGATGGAAACGGGCACCCGCCCGCGCTTGCTGATCCGGAGGTCGCCATGCCGCATGATTTAGCCATTCTCGACGCGCTGCGCGCCGTCACCACCGCGACGCTGACCACCGTCCTCCTGAAGAAGGGTCTGCGGCGCTCCTGGATGCGGGGCCCCAGACCGCTCTATCATGCGCATGAACGCCTCGTCGGCCCCGCCTTCACCCTGCGTTTCGTGCCCATGCGCGAGGATCTCGCCACGCCCGAATCCTGGTCCTCGCCGCGCTCCACCCGCGCCGCGATCGAAGACATGCCGGAAGGGGCCGTCGCCATCGTCGATGCGATGGGAATCGACGATGCCGGCATCTTCGGTGACATCCTGTGCGCGCGCATGCACAAGCGCGGCGTCGCCGGGCTGATCACTGACGGTGTGGTGCGCGACGGGGCCGGTGTTTCCGATACCGGCCTGCCGGTCTGGGCGAGCGGCGTTGCGGCGCCGGCCTCGGTGGCGGGGCTGACCTTCGTCGGCTGGCAGGAACCGATCGGCTGCGGCGGCGTGGCGGTGTTCCCCGATGATCTGATCGTCGCCGATTCGGACGGCGCCGTGGTGATACCCGCCGCCATGGTCGAGGAGGTCACCCATGCCGCTGTCGAGCAGGAGCGGCTCGAAATGTGGATCATGCGCGAGGTCGAACGCGGCGTGGCGCTTCCCGGCCTGTACCCGCCCAACGAGGAGACCAGGGCCCGCTACGAGGCGCAGAAGGACGGTCTGTGAGCCCGTATCCGACCTTGTGCCTGCTTGTCTCGCAGGCGCGAAAAGGTTAGGACCACGCGTCCTTCACATTTGACCCCGTCTGATGTGATCTCACGAGTGAGGAGGCTATCGCGATGCGTATCGACGCCGTTTCCATCGGCAAGAACCCCCCGGATGAAGTCAATGTCGTGATCGAGGTTCCGATCGGCGGCGAGCCGATCAAATACGAGCTCGACAAGGATGCCGGCACGCTGGTGGTCGATCGCTTTCTCTATACCTCGATGCGTTATCCGGGCAATTACGGCTTCATCCCGCACACGCTCTCCGATGACGGTGACCCGTGCGATGTGCTCGTCGCCAACACACGCGCCATCGTGCCCGGCGCGGTGATCGCGGTGCGGCCTGTCGGCGTCCTGATCATGGAAGACGAAGCGGGGCAGGACGAGAAGATCGTCGCCGTGCCGACCTCCAAGCTGACCAAGCGCTATGACGGCGTCAAGGACGTGTCCGACATGCCCGATATCACGCTCAAGCAGATCGAGCATTTCTTCGCGCATTACAAGGATCTCGAACCCGGCAAATGGGTCAGGATCGTGCGCTGGGGCGATGCCGCCGAGGCGCGCAGGATGATCAGGGAATCGATCGACCGGGCCCGCAAGGAAGGGTGAGCAGCAGATGAGGCGAGGGCGAAACTGATGGAAATCCTCGTCATCGGCGCCGGTGTCGTCGGGCTCGCCTGTGCGCGCGCGCTCGCCATGGCCGGCCATAGCATCGTGGTGGCGGAAGCGACCGGATCGATCGGCTCCGGCGTCTCCTCGCGCAACAGCGAGGTGATCCATGCAGGCATGTATTACCCCACCGGCTCCGGCAAGGCGCATCATTGCGTCGCCGGCCGCCGGCGGCTCTATGCCTTCTGCGAGAGCCACGGCGTGCCCCATGCCCGCCCCGGCAAGCTGATCGTCGCCACCAATGAGGCCGAGCGCAGCAAGATCGAGGCGATCGCGCAGCAGGGTGCGATCAATGGTGTCGAAGGGCTCACGCTGCTCGACGGGGCGGATGCCCGGGCCATGGAGCCGGAGCTTTCCTGCGTCGGCGCCCTGTGGAGCCCGCAGACCGGCATCGTCGACAGCCATGCCCTCATGCTGGCTTTGCAGGGTGATCTGGAGGATCACGGCGGCATGGTCGCCTTCGAGACCGCTGTCACGCGTCTGCGCCGTCATGAGGGGCGCTGGCAGGCGACGGTGGCGGATGAGGAAATGCCCTTCGATGCCGTCATCAATGCCGCAGCGCTCGGCGCGCAGGGGCTTGCACGGGCGACGGAGGGGTTCGCCGAAAAGCTGATCCCGCCGCTCGTCTATGCCAAGGGCAATTATTTCGGCTGCACCGGACGCCCGGCCTTCTCGCGCCTGATCTATCCCGCCCCGGTCGATGGCGGACTCGGCGTGCATGTGACCCTCGATCTCGGCGGGCAGATGCGCTTCGGCCCGGATGTGGAATGGGTCGAGAGCGAAGATTACGAGGTGGATCCGCAGCGCGCGGAGAGTTTCTATGCCGCAATCCGGCGCTACTGGCCCGCCCTGCCCGATGGCGCCCTGACGGCGGATTATTCCGGCATCCGCCCCAAACTCACCGGCCCCGGCGAGCCGGCGGCGGATTTCATGATCTGCGGGCCGCAGGAGCATGGTCTGCCGGGCCATGTCGCCCTGTTCGGCATCGAGAGCCCCGGGCTGACCTCCTGCCTGTCGATCGCGGATGTCGTGGTGGCGGCTCTCGACGAAAACCGGGCAGCGGCCTGAGCGACGTCCGCGTCTGCGCGCAATGCCGTTCGCTCTTGCCGCGCCTGCCTTCGACCCGCTATAGCCCCGTGGTCGACAGCTTTTGCAACACCCAGCCCAGGCACGCCCTCCCATGCCCGATCTTCTGCTCGAACTGTTCAGCGAGGAAATTCCCGCGCGCATGCAGCGCAAGGCTGCGGAGGATCTGCGCAGGCGGGTCACCGATGCGCTGGTCGAGCGGGGCTTTCTCTATGAGGGCGCGCGCACGCTGGTGACGCCGCGCCGGCTCGCACTCCACATAGCCGGCCTGCCCGCGAAGGGCGAGGATCGGCGCGAGGAACGCAAGGGCCCACGCGTGGGCGCGCCGGAAGCCGCGCTCACGGGCTTCCTCAAGGGCGCGGGGCTGTCGCGGATCGAGGATGCCGCGATCCGCAGCGACGCGAAGAAAGGCGATTTCTACGTGGCCGTGATCGAGCGCCCCGGCCTGCCCACGCCCGAGGTGCTCACTGAGATCCTGCCGGAGATCATTCGCAATTTCCCCTGGCCGAAATCCATGCGCTGGGGTGCGCAATCGGCCACCCCCGGTTCTCTGACATGGGTGCGCCCGCTGCGTTCGATCCTGTGCACATTCGGCCCCGAGACCGAAGAACCGGAGGTCGTACCCTTCGAGATCGGCGGCATCGCGGCGGGCGATGTCACTTACGGCCACCGCTTCCTCGCGCCCGCGCCGATCCCCGTGCGCCGCCTCGACGATTACGTCGCCGCTCTGGAGAAGGCCAGGGTCATCGCCGATTCGCAGCAGCGACAGGATATCATCGCCCATGACGCGCGGGACCTCGCCTTCGCCCAGGGGCTGACGCTGGTGGAAGACAATGACCTGCTCGAAGAGGTAGCCGGGCTGGTCGAATGGCCGGTGACCCTGATGGGCAGCTTCGACGAGGCCTTTCTCACCATTCCCGACGAGGTGATTCGCGCCACCATCCGCACCAACCAGAAATGTTTCGTGCTCGCCGGCCCGGACGGGCGGCTCGCCAATCGTTTCATCATGGTCGCCAACATTGCAGCCAGCGATGGCGGCGCGCAGATCGTGGCGGGGAACGAGCGCGTGGTGCGCGCGCGGCTCTCCGATGCGAAATTCTTCTGGGAGACCGATCGCGCCACCGGGCTGGAAGCGCGTCTGCCGCGTCTCGATTCGATCATCTTCCACGAGAAACTCGGCACCCAGGCCGCCCGCATCGCCCGCATCGGCGATCTCGCGCGCGAACTGGCTCCGATCGTGGATGCCGATCCCGCGCGCGCCGCGCGCGCCGCGCAGCTATCCAAGGCTGATCTCGTCACCGAGATGGTCGGCGAATTCCCCGAATTGCAGGGTCTGATGGGGCGCTATTATGCGCAGGCACAGGGCGAGGATGACGCGGTCGCCGCCGCCATCGAGGATCATTACCGCCCCCTCGGCCCCACCGACGCCGTACCGAAAGCCCCGGTCACCATCGCGGTGGCTTTGGCCGACAAGATCGACACGCTGACCGGCTTCTGGGCGATCGACGAGAAGCCGACGGGCTCGAAGGACCCCTATGCCCTGCGCCGCGCGGCGCTCGGGGTGATCCGGCTCCTGCTCGATAACGGCGTGCGTCTCGCGCTTTCGCGCGTATTCGAGCCGCTCTTCATCGCCTGGGGCGAACGCCTCGCCGCGCAGGGCGTCGCGGTCACGTCCGGCGTCGGCAAACGCGATTCAGGCAAGGAAGGTGGCGCGCCCGCGCGCTCCGACGAGGCCGATCTGCTTGCCTTCCTGGTGGATCGCCTCAAGGTGTATCTGCGCGATCACGGCGCGCGCCACGATCTGATCGATGCGGTCTTCGCCCTGCCTGGCCAGGATGATCTTACCTCCGCCGTGCGCCGGGTCGAGGCGCTCGGCCATTTCCTCGATACGGAAGACGGCGCCAACCTGCTTGCGGGTTTCAAGCGCGCGGCCAATATCCTGCGCATCGAGGAAAAGAAGGACGGCAAGCCCTTCGAGGCCGCCCCCGATCTCGCCCTGATCCAGGAACGCGGCCAGATCGAGGAAAAGGCGCTGGCCGTCGCGCTCGCACGCAGCCGCGACGAGGCGCAAGCGGCGATCGCGAGGGAGGATTTCGAAGCCGCGATGCGTGCCCTCTCGCAATTGCGCGCGCCGGTCGATGCCTTCTTCGACAAGGTCACCGTCAATGCCGAGGATCCCGCGCTTCGCGACAACCGCCTGCGCCTGCTCCACGCCCTGCGCGAGGCCACCCGCGCCGTGGCAGATTTCAGCCTGATTCAGGGCGGTGATCGCGGCTGAGGGCGTTGCTCAATCCGCCACGAGCCGGTCCCGGCCAACCGCATAGACGCGCGTACGCCCGATCACATGCGCGGTGGCGCCGTCGGGGAAATACGGGGCGAAGGCGGCGTCGCGCAGGTTGAGGCCGCCGGTGAAGGCGCCGAAGGCGGGCATGATGCAGCGTGTCGTATTGCGGGCGAAGCAGCGCGCGCGCAGCCGCCCGGCACGGCCCGTGAGCTTCGCGACGGGATGCAGATGGCCGGCGATTTCAGGCCCGCTGTCGAGAGAGGGCTCATGCACCAGCCGCACGCCGGCGAGTTCCGTGCGCGCAGCGACGTCACCGCCGAGTGAATCGGGCAGGGCGGGGTCGTGATTGCCGGTGAGCCAGAGCCACTCGCGCCCGCGCATCAGATCGGCCAGCATGGCGCGCTCCGTGGCGAGCGCCGGACCGGAGAGCCGGGCCGGCCCATGGCGATCATGGAAGGAATCGCCCAGGGCGATCACGCGGCAAGGATCATGTTGGGCGATGACCTTACTAAGCCGGCTTAATGTCTCGCGGGTATCATAGGGCGGAAGCAGGTAGCCGCGCGCCGCACGCGCGGCGCCCTTCTCGAAATGCAGATCAGCCACCAGAAGCGTGCGCTCGTCGGGCAGCCAGAGCGCGCCGGATAAATCGCAGATCGCAGCGAGACGGCCGAGGCTGAAGGCGCTCTCGGCGGTGTATCGTTCGTCGGCTATAGATTTAGTCGCCAATTTCATGAGCCGGCTACTACACAAGCATGGTCAGGCATTCCCGGTCCCCGCCGCTTCACGCATCAATTCCTCCTCCGCCTGCGCCAGCAGATCATCCGAACCCTCGCCATAGATGCTCTCGCGTCCGATCTCGAGCATGATCGAGACGCCAAGCGGCGAGACGCGCGCGAGCGGCTGGTGGATGATTCGCCCCTTGATCCGTTCCAGCATGATGGCGAGACGCGCAAGGTCAAGCAGCCCCGTCGCCGCATCCTGACGCGCCGCCCGCAGGAGAATGTGGCGCGGATCGTGCTTGCGCAGCACGTCATAGACGAGATCGGTGGAGAAGGTGACCTGGCGCGTGGTCTTCTTCTGGCCGGGATAATGCCGCTCGATCAGCCCGGCGATCACCGCGCAATAGCGGAAGGTCCGCTTCATCAGCGCCGATTCCTCAAGCCATTCCTCCAGATCGTCACCGAGCATGTCCTGGGCGAAGAGATCCGCGATGAAACCGGGTTTCGTCTTCTCCATCAGGCCGATATCGCGCAGCCCCCAGACGCAGAGCCCATAATCATTGGCGACGAAACCGAGCGGTTTCATCCGGGCGCGTTCAAGCCTGCGCGTGAGCAGCATGCCGAGCGTCTGATGCGCGAGCCGGCCCTCGAAGGGATAGGCCACGAGATAGGAGCGCCCCGCGCGCATGAAGGTCTCGACCAACAGATCGTCCGGGCCCGGCAGGCGCGAGCGCAGCCTTTGCAGATCGAGCAGTGCGACGAGCTGCGCAGGCAGCCGCGCCCAGCTCTGCGGATCGGCCAGATAGCCGCGCACCCGCGCCGCGAGATAGGTCGAGAGCGGGAATTTGCCCCCGGCATAGCTGGGGATCTTCGGATCCGTCCCCGCAGCGGCACGCGAGACGATGGCCGCATCCTCGGTGAGACCGTGAAAGGTCAAGACTTCGCCGGCAAAGAGAAAGGTATCACCGGGCGAGAGCGTCTCGGCGAAATATTCCTCGACCTCGCCCAGAACGCGCCCGCCCCGCCCCGCCGGCTGGCCGGCGCGACCGGGACGTCCGAGCCGCACCTTCACCATCGTGGCCTCGACGATGGTGCCCACATTCATGCGGTATTGCTGTGCGGTACGGGCATCGCGTACGCGCCACAGCCCGTCCTTGCCCTGCACGATGCGCGCGAAACGCTCATAGGCGGTGAGCGCATAACCCCCCGTCGCGACGAAGCGCAGCACGTCGTCGAAGGTCTCGCGGTCGAGATCGCGATAGGGCGCGGCCATGCGGATTTCGCTAAAGAGGTCATCGGCATCGAAAGCCTCGGCACAGGCCATGCCGAGCGCATGCTGGGCCAGCACGTCGAGGGCGCCGGGATGCATGTCGGGCGTGTCCTGGGCGGCTTCCTCCACCGCATCGAGCGCCGCGCGGCATTCCAGGATCTCGAAACGGTTAGCCGGCACGAGATAGGCGCGCGAGGGTTCGTCGAGCCGGTGATTGGCCCGCCCGATCCGCTGCAGGATCCGGCTCGCGCCCTTGGGCGCGCCGACATTGATCACGAGATCGACATCCCCCCAATCGATGCCGAGATCGAGGGTCGCGGTGCAGACCACCGCCTTGAGCCGCCCCTCGACCATTGCCGCCTCGACCTTGCGGCGCTGCGCGACGTCGAGGGAGCCGTGATGCAGGGCGATGGGCAGGGTCTCCTCGTTGAGCCGCCACAAAGCCTGAAAGACGAATTCCGCCTGCATGCGGGTATTGACGAAGACGAGCGTCGTCCTGTGGCGGCGGATCAGCTCGTAGATCGCGGGCATCGACGCCGCCGCCGTATGCCCGGCCTGCGGCAGCGGATGGTCGGATTCCAGCATCCGGATCTCGGCACGCGCCCCGCCTTCCACGGTGACGATCTGCGGCGGGCGGGCATCGTCGGGCGTGAGATAGCGCGCGAGCGCCTGCGGTTCACGCACCGTGGCCGAGAGCCCCACTGCCGTGAGATCGGGGGCGAGGGCGAAGAGCCGGGCGAGATCGAGCGAGAGCAGATCTCCGCGCTTGGAGGTGACGAGGGCGTGCAATTCGTCGAGCACGACGCGCTGCAATCCGGCAAAGAGATTGCGCGCCTCGCGATGAGCGAGCATCAGGGCGAGCTGCTCGGGGGTGGTGAGCAGGATCTGCGGCGGACGCTCCATCTGGCGTGCCCGCTTGTGGGCAGGCGTGTCGCCGGTGCGGGTCTCGATGGCGAGATCAAGCCGCATCTCCCGCGCAGGGGTCTCGAGATTGCGGGCCACATCGACGGCGAGCGCCTTCAGCGGCGAGATGTAGAGCGTGTGCAGCCGGTTTTCGCGCGGTTTCAACGGGGCATCGGCCAGATCGACCATGCTCGGCAGGAACCCGGCCAGCGTCTTGCCCGCGCCGGTGGGGGCGACGAGAAGCGCGCTGCTTCGCGCCCGCGCCAGGGCAAGCAGTTCCAGCTGATGGTCGCGCGGCTGCCAGCCGCGACCGGCGAACCAGTCGCGAAAGCGCAGGGGCAGGAGAGGATCGGGATCGTGTGACACGGGCAGAGAGTAGCGCGTTTGCGCGCGACGGGGAGCCCGCAACAACGAGAAAGAGCGCCCGGAAAAGGAATCGACCGGGCGCACCTGTCGCCCGGTCGTCATCAATATCGCGATCGCGCGCCGATCAGGCGGCGAGCTGGCGCAGGACGTAGTGCAGGATGCCGCCGTTGCGGAAATATTCCAGCTCGTCCAGCGTATCGATACGGCAGATCACCGGCACGTCCTTCACCGAACCATCGGCGAAGGTGACCTGCGCGGTGAGCTTCTGGCGCGGCTTGAGCTGGTCGCCGGCGAGCCCCTTGATGGAGACCTGCTCGGCGCCGGTGATGCCCAGCGACTGCCAGGTGTGGCCCTCGTCAAAGACGAGCGGCAGCACGCCCATGCCCACGAGGTTGGAGCGGTGGATACGCTCGAAGCTCTCCACGATCACCGCGCGTACGCCCAGAAGCCGCGTGCCCTTGGCCGCCCAGTCGCGCGAGGAGCCGGAACCGTATTCCTTGCCGGCGAAGATCACCAGCGGTGCGCCTTCCTCAGCGTAACGCATGGCGGCATCATAAATGTACATCCGCTCGCCGGAGGGGTGGTGGATGGTGTAGCCACCCTCGACCACGTTGCCTTCCTCGTCCTTCACCATCTGGTTCTTGATGCGGATATTGGCGAAGGTGCCGCGCATCATGATCTCGTGGTTGCCGCGACGGGTGCCGTACTGGTTGAAATCGGCCACGGCGACCTGATGCTCCTGCAGATACTGCCCCGCCGGCGAGGCGACGCGGATATTGCCCGCAGGCGAGATGTGGTCGGTCGTGATCGAATCGAGGAACAGGCCCAGCACCCGGGCATTCTCGATATCCGTGATCGGCGCCGGCTCCTTGGTGATACCGTCGAAATAGGGCGGGTTCTGGACATAGGTGGAACCACCCTGCCAGGCATAGGTCATGCCGCCCTCGACCTCGACAGCCTGCCAGTTGTCGTCGCCCTTGAAGACATCGGCATAGCGGGTCTTGAACAGTTCGCGCGTGACGGTCTTGTCGATGAAGTCCTGGATCTCCTTGGCGGAGGGCCAGATGTCCTTCAGATAGACCGGCTTGCCGTCGGGATCATGGCCGAGCGGCTCGTTGACGATATCGGCAAACATCGTGCCCGCCAGCGCATAGGCCACGACCAGCGGCGGCGAGGCGAGATAATTGGCGCGCACATCCGGATTGACGCGGCCCTCGAAATTGCGGTTGCCCGAGAGCACGGAGACCGCGACGAGATCGTTGTCGTTGATCGCCTTGGAGATCGGCGGATCGAGCGGGCCGGAATTGCCGATGCAGGTGGTGCAGCCGAAGCCGACCAGGTTGAAGCCGAGCGCGTCGAGATCGCCCTGCAGGCCGGCAGCTTCGAGATATTCCGCCACGACCTGCGAACCGGGTGCAAGCGAGGTCTTCACCCAAGGCTTGGTCTTGAGGCCCTTCTTCACTGCATTGCGCGCGAGCAGGCCGGCGCCGATCATCACGGAAGGATTGGAGGTGTTGGTGCACGACGTGATCGCGGCGATCACGACATCGCCGTCGCCCAGATCGAAATTGGCGCCCTCGACCTTGTAGCGCTTTGAGAGATCGATCGCCTTCTTGAACTCCTTCTCCATCGCGTCTTCGAAGGAGGGCTTGGCATCGGTGAGCAGCACGCGGTCCTGCGGGCGCTTGGGGCCTGCCAGCGAGGGAACCACATCGCCGAGATCGAGCGCGAGCGCATCGGTGACGACCGGATCGGGCGTCTTTGCATCGCGCCACATGCCCTGCGCCTTGGCATATTCCTCGACGAGGGCGAGACGGGATTCCTCACGGCCCGAGACGTTGAGGTAATCGAGCGTGCGCTGGTCGATCGGGAACAGGCCGCAGGTGGCGCCGTATTCGGGGGCCATGTTGCCGATGGTGGCGCGGTCGGCGACGGGCATGTCGTCGAGACCGGGCCCGTAGAATTCGACGAACTTCCCGACGACGCCCTTGGCGCGCAGCATCTGCGTCACGGTCAGTACGAGATCGGTGGCGGTGACGCCTTCCTTGAGCTTGCCGGTCAGCTTGAAGCCGATCACTTCCGGAATCAGCATGGAAACCGGCTGGCCGAGCATGGCCGCTTCCGCCTCGATGCCGCCCACACCCCAGCCGAGCACGGCGAGCCCGTTGACCATGGTGGTGTGCGAATCGGTGCCCACCAGCGTATCCGGATAGGCGATGGTCTCGCCGGTCTTCTCGTCCTTGCGGGTCCAGACGGCCTGGGAGATGTATTCAAGGTTGACCTGGTGGCAGATGCCGGTGCCGGGGGGCACGACGGAGAAATTGTCGAAGGCGGACTGGCCCCATTTCAGGAAGCGGTAGCGCTCGCCATTGCGCTGATATTCCAGCTCGACATTATGCGCAAAGGCCTTCGGTGTGCCGAATTCGTCGACGATCACCGAATGGTCGATGACGAGATCGACGGGCACGAGCGGGTTGATCCGGGCCGGATCGCCACCGAGCTGGGTGATGCCGTCACGCATGGCGGCGAGATCGACCACGGCCGGAACGCCGGTGAAGTCCTGCATCAGCACGCGGGCGGGGCGATAGGCGATCTCGCGTCCGGCCGAGCCCTTGTCTTCGAGCCAGGCGGCGACGGCGGCGATATCGTCCCTGGTGACCGTGCGCCCGTCTTCGTGGCGCAGCAGGTTCTCGAGCAGAACCTTGAGCGAGAACGGCAGGCGCGAGGCGCCTTCGAGACCGTTCTTCTCCGCCTCCGGAATGGAGAAATAGGTGTATTTCTGGTCGCCGACGGTGATTTCGCGGCGGCAATTGAAGCTATCGAGCGACATGAGCGTTCCTCGCTTGCTGGATGACCCAACAGATTCGACAAAGATGGCATTCCCATGAAAACCACCCGCGCCGCTCCGGGAGCGCCCGGACGCCCATCGCGATCGGCGCGCCGGGGCCCTGGGGCCGGACCGGCGCGCACTGGTAACGCGGCGCACTGTGCGGCGTATAACCGAAACGCGCCGCGCAATCTACCTCATCAGGAATGATTCTAAGGTCTGGGGTGTTGCGGACCGTCTTCGCTGCCGTCGTCGGAGTGTTCACCGGTCAGCGCCCGCGACAAACCGTCGAGCAGCGGATCGGCCACGCCCATTTCCTGCAGATGCGCCGCCGTGGCGATGACGTATTCGGGATTCTCGCCGGATTGCCCGACCCCCTGCCGAATCAGGCGCAGGAGTTCGCCTGTGGGCAGACGCCCGGCATATTGCTCGTGCGCGCGATCGACCACGTATGTGAGCGCCTCGATCTCGCGCCCGTCTTCAAGGGAGACCTTCACCCGGCTTTCCTCATACACCATGGTCGCCTGCTCGCGCGCCCGCAGATAGGCGATCACCGCCTCCGTTTCCCGCGCGGCGACCCGGAAAGCCATACCGGTACAGGCTCCGCCACGATCGAGGCCGAGCACGAGGCCCGGGCGATCCGGCGTGCCACGATGGACGTAGGAATAGACGCACAAGGCCCGATGGAAACCCAGAAGCTCGGCCCGGTGGCACTCTTCGTATCGAAAGCCCGGGCGCCACATCAGCGAGCCGTAGCCAAAGACCCAGAGATCGTCTGTCGCAAGCTGTCCGTCGGTCACGTTCTCGCCCTCGATTTCCTGCACGAGAGGCGCTATCAGGTTCGCGGGCGTATCGCAATCGATCGACCCGGCGCCCGCCCGGAATTGGAGCATTCGATGTCGAGCCCAGACGATTCACCGCCAGATTCTCCCGATCACGATTCCGACCGGGATGCCCCGGCACCGCGTCGCCGGACGCGCCGGTTCTGGCTGTTTGCGCCCTATATCCTGCTCGTGACACTGATCGTGGTATGGAGTGCGGCGTGGTTCTACGTGCGCGAGCGTGTCGACGGCGAGATCGAGGCCCGGCTGGTGCGCGAGGCCAATCTCGGGCGCAACTGGGATTGCGCCGATCGCAATATCGGCGGCTACCCGTTCCGCATCGCGATTTCCTGCGCGAGTCTGATCTTCACCCGCTCCGACGGCACCACCTTCTCGCTCGGGCCGACGCGGGCCGTGGCGCAGGTCTATCAGCCGCGCCACGTCATCATCGAAGCCGCAGGTCCTTTCCGCGGCACGGACGGCGTCGCCGCGTTCGAGGGCGATTGGGAAAGCCTGCAGGCCAGCATCACCGAGCTGGGACGCGGGACGGAGCAGTTCGCACTGGATCTGCGTGCACCCGAGATCACGGTCCGGGGGACGGGCACGGTTCCGATGGAGGCCTCCGCCGAACGGGTCGAGCTGTATTTGCGCCCCGCCCCCGATCTCGCACCCGGTACCGGTGCTGTCGACATCGTGATGCGCGCCAGCGACGCCCGCGCACCGGCACTTGACCGCCTGGTCGGCGATGATCGCCCGGCCCGGGTCGAGATCGGCGCGCGCACCACCAGTCTGCGCAGCCTGCGTGCCGGCTCGCCGCGCCAGATGGCCGTGAACTGGCGCGATGCGGGCGGGACGCTCATTCTCGAGATGATCGATATCCGCAAGGGCGATGCGCATGTGCAGATCGCCGGGGAACTGGGTCTGGACGAGGCCTTGCGTCCGCAGGGACGGATCGAGCCGTCAGCAGCGGGGATCGAGGATCTGGTCGGGCGCCTGCTCGGAGGCGGCCAGCAGCAGGGCAATGCAATGATGATGCTCGACGCGCTGGCGCCGCGCGACGAGACGACGACGGGGCCGGAAGACCTGCGCCGTTTCCCGCCGCTCGATCTGCGTGACGGTCGCGTCTTCATGGGGCCGATCCCGATCCCGCAGGTGCGGCTGCAACCGGTCTTCTGATACGAACCATGCGCGTCGGAAATCGCAGGGCAATGGCTCAGAAATCGCAGGCGGTGCCCTTGATTTCCCAATCGTTGTAGCGCACGGGCTCCAGCCCGCCGCGCCCGAGGCGCTCGGGATCCTTCGTGATCCCGGCGGCGCGGGCGTCGATCTCCGCGCGGCGCTCGGCCGCTTCCTCGAGCGCCCGGCGTGCGGCAGCGCTCAACGGCTTGCCGGGTGCCGCACCGGGCATCTCGGCTGCAGGCGCCTCTGCGGGCTCCTCTGCCGGAAGATCTGTCGTGATGCTGTCGGATTGCATGTCGTCCTCGTCGAAAACCAGTATCCTGAAGCACCGGAATCCCACCTCAGATCCTGCCATGACCTTGCCGTAAGACCGGTACACACCCCACATATAGGGCGGTTTTCACCAGAATGGGACCCGTCGATGAACTACTTCAAGACTGGCTTGCTGCTGGCTGCGATGACCGCCCTGTTCGGCGTCGTCGGACTGATGATCGGCGGTGAGGCGGGGATGCTGATCGCCCTCGTCATCGCCGCCGGGACCAATGTCTATGCCTATTGGAATTCCGACAAGCTCGCCCTGCGTGCCCATGGTGCCCGCGAGGTGGACGAGGCGAGCGCGCCGGAATTCGTGCGTATGGTCAGCGAACTCGCACAGCGCGCCGAGCTGCCCATGCCGAAGGTCTATATCATCGACAACCCGCAGCCCAACGCTTTCGCCACCGGGCGCAACCCGGAAAACGCCGCCGTCGCGGCGACGACCGGGCTGATGCGGATGCTCAGCCGCGAGGAGCTCGCCGGCGTGATGGCGCACGAACTGGCCCACGTCAAATCCCGCGACACGCTGATCATGACGGTCTCGGCGACGATCGCCGGCGCGCTCTCGACGCTGGCGCAATTCGGCTTCCTCTTCGGCGGGCGCGGCGACAACCGCCCGCATCCCTTCATCATGCTCGCCATGATGATCCTCGCGCCCATGGCGGCGATGCTGATCCAGATGGCGATCAGCCGCTCGCGCGAATACGTGGCGGACCGGATGGGCGCGGAGATCTGCGGCAACCCGCTCTGGCTCTCTTCGGCGCTGGAAAAGATCGCCGGCGGCGTCGCGCGCATCCCCAACGAAAATGCCGAGCGACATCCGGCCACGGCCTCGATGTTCATCATCAACCCGCTGCGGCGCGAGGCGATGGACAACATGTTCTCGACGCATCCCGATACCGCCAACCGCATCGCCGCTCTGGAAGGTCTCGCGCAGCAGATGGGGATCGGCGGGATGAGCGCCCCGGTGGGCATGGCCGCCCCCGGTGCCGCTCCCGTGCGTCGCGGCCATGCCGGCCCGCCGCCGGGTGCGCCCTGGGCGGGCGGGCGGGCGGGACGCCGTCGCGGGCCCTGGGGGTAAAGGCCTCTGCGGACCGTGAAGGCTGTCAGAACAGCTTCAGCCCCTTGAGGCTGACATGCCCCTCGCGGCCCACGATGATGTGGTCGTGGACGGCGATGCCGAGCGGTTTGGCGACATCGGCGATCTCTTTCGTCATGCGGATATCCGCCTGAGACGGCGTCGGATCGCCGGAGGGGTGGTTATGCACGAGAATGATCGCCGTGGCCGAGAGCTCGAGGGCACGCTTGACCACCTCACGGGTATAGACGGGCGTGTGATCGACGGTGCCCGATTGCTGCACCTCATCGGCGATCAGCGCATTGCGCTTGTCGAGGAAGAGCAGGCGCAATTGCTCCTTCTCGGCAAAGGCCATCGCCGTGCGGCAATAGGTGATCACCGCGCTCCATGAGGACAGGACCGGGCGTTTGGCCACGGCACCCTTGGCCAGACGCCGGGCCGAGGCCTCGATGATCTTGAAATCGGTGATCGTCGCCTCACCGAGGCCGGGGATCTCGCCGAGCCGTTTGCGCGAGGCGGTGATCGTCTCGGCGAAGCCGCCGAAGCGGCGGATCAGCTCCTTGGCCAGCGGCTTGACGTCGCGGCGCGGGATCGAGCGGAACAGCACCAGTTCGAGCAATTCGTAATCGGGCAGCGCATCGCCGCCCACTTCGCCGAATCGCGCGCGCAGACGATCACGATGGCCGTAATAATGCGGCGTCTCGTCCTCGAGGGCGGACATGGTGGCGAACTCCGGCGCGCAAGCGTGATTCTCGCGCCTATTCTAGGCGCCGGATTCCGGTTGCGAAAGCGTCAAGATTGCAAAATGCAAAATCATGCAATCTGATAGGGCGGCTTGTCGTAGCCCTTGGGCGAGAGCGTGAAGATCTCGCAGCCCGTCTCCGTCACGCCGATGGAATGCTCGAACTGGGCCGAGAGCGCGCGATCGCGTGTCACCGCCGTCCAGCCGTCGCCGAGCACCTTCACATGCGGGCGGCCGAGATTGATCATCGGCTCGATGGTGAAGATCATGCCCGGCGCGAGTTTCACTTCGTAATTGGGCTCGACGAAATGCAGGATCGTGGGCGCATCGTGGAAGACGCGCCCGAGCCCGTGACCGCAGAAATCGCGCACCACCGAACAGCGCTCGCCCTCGGCATAGGCCTGGATCGCCGCGCCGATATCGTTGGTGGTGGCGCCGGGCTTCACGGCGGCGATGCCGCGCATCAGGCATTCATGGGTGATGTCGCACAGCCGCTGCGCCTTGCGCGAGACATCCCCGACGAAATACATGCGGCTCGAATCACCGTGCCAGCCATCCACGATCAGGGTGATGTCGACATTGACGATATCACCCTCGCGCAGGGGTTTCTCATTGGGAATGCCGTGGCAGACCACATGGTTGATCGAGGTGCAGCTCGATTTCGGATAGCCGCGATAGAGCAAGGTTGCCGGATAGGCGCCATGATCCATGGCGAAGTCGAAGACCAGCGCGTCGATCGCCTCGGTGGTGACGCCGGGGCGAATCATCTCCGCCACGAGATCAAGCGCCTGCGCGGTGAGATTACCGGCCCGGCGCATCCCCTCGAAGGCCTCGGGCCCGTGCAGGGGGACCTTGCGGGTTGCGGTGTCGAGTTCGGTGGTTTCGTCGATGGTCATGGCTGCTCACGGCTGGTTCACGAGGGACCATAGCCACTCCGGCGTGGGATTCAAGGTTGTTGCGGTCATTGTCGGGGATGCAATATCGGCTGGATGCGGTGTGCCGGGCGCGCCGGGACGGCATCCGGTTCCGACAGCGGTGCTTACGCCCACAGCGCCTGATCGCTGGCCATGCCCGCGAGCGCCCGCGCCGCAGCCGTGATCAGCTTCTCGCCCTTTCCGGCAGTTGCATGCCTGGCATCGCCGATGACGCCCGTGCGCGTCAGCGCGGTGAAGTCACGCCAGCGATACATCGGCGCGCCGAGCACCGATGCCGCATCCTGCGCCGGCGGGCCGTAGGCGCCCGGCAGCGCATCGTCCCTGACGAGATCTTCAGCGAGAGCCAGCATCATCGAGGTTTCCGCCTCGCCCGCATGCAGGACACCGCGCTGATCCTCCAGGATCGCGGCAAATTCGTCCTGGGCGAGACCGAAATAGGTGGTCACGGCGATGCGCGCGGGAACCGCTCGGGACAATTCCCCGGAAAGGGCATTCAACGCGCTGGCATTGCCGCCATGGCCGTTGACGATCACGATGCGCGAAAATCCGGCATCCGCGATGGCGCGACACATATCCTGCAAAAGCGCGTGCCAGGTCGCAAGCGAGAGGGTCAGCGACCCGCCGAAGGGCATGTGATGCGCGGCCAGCCCCACAGGCATGGCCGGGGCGCGAATACAGGCCTCTCTCCGCGCGAGCAGCAGGCCGGCGGCGCGGTCGCAAACCGCCGTACACAGCAGGGTATCAACCCCCGTGGCAAGATGCGGGCCGTGTTGCTCGGTCGAGGCCACGGGGAGGAAAACGATCGCATCGTCACCCGCGCGGGCATTGATCTCCTCCGCCCGAAGCCGTTCCCAGGCTGTCTCCGGCAGCATTGTCGGATCATCCGCCATCGCCCGTCCTCCGCTGATCACGGATCGAACCAAGCATGGGATGGAGAGCCAGACAATTCCGCTTGCCGGATTTGCAGCCTGTGCGTCTGCGCACATCCGCCATGCGCCGCACCGGATCAGCGCCAGCCCCTGCGGGCCTGCCGCCACAGATGCCATAGCCGACGCCAGCGCGGCACTTCCACGCGCGTGTCATAGGGCGCGTAATCGGCGCGCTCCATGCGATCGAGATAGAGCGGTATCAGCGCGAGCGGCAGATAGAGCGGCCCGATGCGCGGATCGCAGGCGGACAGAGCCGTCTGCGCCGCGTCGCGATGGCGGCGGATCTGGTCGCGCATCCGCGCCATGGCGGCGGCGAGTTTCCGCGAATCCGCACGCCCGGCGACGATATCGCCGCGGGTGAGGCCCTGCTCTCCCAGGACATCCAGAGGCGGCAGTATCAGCTGACCGCGCCTTGCATGCACGGGAAAGGCACGCATCAGCGCCGTCATGCCCAGCGCCACACCGGCATGACCGGCGGCATCGGCATCGCCCGCATCGGCGCCATCGGTGAGGATCAGCCCGGCGAGGCGCAGTGGCGCGCTGAAGGTCTCGCCGCAATAGCCCTCAAGCTGGTTCAGATCCGCAAACGGATCGTCATAGAGATCATTCAGCCGCGCATCGATCAGATCGAGCAGTGGTTGCAACGGCAGATTGAACCGGGCGATCGTGTCGAGCAGCGCCGCAGCGACGGGATTGGCGCGCACATCGCCGCTCAGCGCGCCGGTCGCCGCTTCCGGTGCGAGCGCATCGCGCCACCATTGCAGCCGGATCTCGCCGGCAAGCGCCTGGCTCACCGCATCGCGCACCCGCGCGATCTCGAGGGTGAAGGCGTAGAGAGCGAAGAGATGCGGGCGGGCCGTCGCATCGGCGAAGAGGGTCGCGAAATAGCGATCCGGATCGCCGTCACGCACCAGGCTCTCGCAATGGGCGAAAGCGTCGAATCCAGACCTTGACGAATCCGCGTCCACCTGTCGTCTACTCCGTCGCACGCGATTGCGCAGGGGGCTGCGCGGCATCCGCCCCGCGCCCCGCTTCAAGCCCCAGCCGTGTCGCCTCGGTTCGGGCATGAAAGAAACCGGCGAGCACGGCAAGGCGATAGCTGCGAATATAAGCAACGGTGAGGGCGTAGCGCAGGCCGAACAAGCCCCCGGTGACATGACGCCGCAGGAAATAATACTTCGCGAATACGGCAACCGGCTCCACCAGCAGGCGGGGCAGGGTGGTCAGCTTCGAACGCCGCATCTCCACAGCCTGCAGATGGAAATAGGCGATGTTCTTTTCCACGAGATGGGCCAGCGAGCGGATACTCTCATGGTGGATCGGATGCTTTGCCAGGCGCATCGTCGCAGGATCGAAGGTGATCGCATCGTGCACGAGCGATGCCGGAATGCGCACGCGGCGCCTGTCATACAGCCGCACATGCGCATGATAGCCAGCGAAGGGGCGCGGTCGCGCGCGGCCCGGATAGACGGTGGGAATGCGAAACCGGAAACCCGCCAGAGCGGGCTCCCCCTGCGCGAAGAGCGCTTTGATCTCCTCACGGGCTTCGCGCGGCAGCCATTCATCGGCATCAAGGGAGAGAATCCAGGCGTGCCGCGCCGCATCTTCCGCGAAGCGCTTCTGGGGACCGTAGCCCGGCCATGCATTGAAGATCACCCGTGCACCATGCGCCTCGGCCACCGCAACCGTATCGTCGCGCGAGCCGGAATCCACGACGACGACATCGTCGACGAGATCGCGCACCGATTCGATGCAACGCCCGATCCGGTCGGCTTCGTCACAGGCGATGATGGTGCAGCTGACAGGCAGGCGGCGCCGCGCCGCCGGGACCTGCTCTTTTGCCGGGACCTTGTCCGGATCCTGGTTCATCACGACTCCCGGTGGCGCCACACGCGCCGGATCAGTTCCCCGGATAGGCGTTTGCGACCACGCGGTCAACGACCGGGATCGGCGGTTGCCGCCTCGGGCGTACGCAGCCAGAAACGCTGCATCAGATAAACCGAAGCACCAGTGACGGGGCCGTTCTGCGTCTCGATCGCCGCAAGACGCGGCGCGCTCGTCGAGAACGGGACCGGATCGAACCGGCAGATCACCCAGGCGCGCTCCGGTCCCGCGCGGCTGCGGATACCGATTTCGGCGCTCGGGGTGACGGTATAGTCGATCCGGATACCCGGGCCGTCGCGCGCGGGAACGAGACGCGTGATGCGGATATCGGCCCCGTCCGGATTGAGCGCCGGCAGCGTCATCCGGCACAGCCGCGCCTGCTCCTCATCAATCCGGGGCGTACATCCCGGCAGCACGAGAGAGGCTGCGAGCAGGGCGCTGCCGGCGACGAAGCAGGCCGCCTTTCGGCGCGCGCGCGGGGCGCGGCCCTCAGGCCGCGCTGTCGGATCCACCGTTCCCGTGCCCGGCCGGAGCCGGCTTCGGCCCGCCTTTGGCGACGCCGACCATGGCCGGGCGCAACACGCGCTCACCGATCACATAGCCGTCCTGGACCACCTGCACGACCTGACCGCTCGGCACGCTGGGATCCGGCACCTCGAACATGGCCTGATGCAGGTTGGGATCGAATTTCCCGCCTTCGGGTGAGAGCTTGCGCACACCGTGGCGCTCCATGCTCTTCATCAGATCGCGCTCGGTGAGCTCGATCCCCTCGATCAGCGCCTTGAGCGCATCATCCATTTGCACGCGGGCTTCCGCAGGCACGGCGTCAAGGGCGCGATGAATGTTGTCGGCCACCGTGAGCATATCGCGGGCAAAGGCCGTCACCGCATAGGCACGCGCATCGGCGACTTCCTTTTCCGTGCGCCGACGCAGGTTTTCCATGTCGGCCAGGGTGCGCAGGAGCTTGTCCTTCATCTCGGCCTTCTCGGCTTCGGCGGCGGCGAGGGCGTCAGTGCCGGGAGCCGCGTCATCGACCCCGCCGGCGCGAGGGGCCGTCGCGCCATGACCCTCGTCCTGCCGGGTACCCTCCTGGGCGCCCTCCTGGGCGGCTGCGGCATAGGCCTGGCTGGCGAAAGCGGCCCCGGCTTCCTGATGGCGCGGAGCAGGGCCGCCATTCGCGGGATCGGCATTGCCGGATTGGGGATTGTGGTTGGGGTCTTTCGGATGGCTGTCTGTCATGGCTCGTCCGTAATCACTCGCTCTCGAAAGGCATGGGCCGCGTCAACGGCGGTTCACGGGCCGCTGATGCGGCGGTTTGGCATCGTTGCGCCTGATATCATGGCGCCGGGGGCCGAAATCAAGCACTGCGTCGCGCCCCGCGCGCCGCATTGGTGCCGCCGGGGGCTGCGCTTTTGCCGTCGGCCTTGCTTTCGGCCTTGCCCTCAGCCTTGCCCTCAGCTTTGCGTTCGCCCGCAGAGGCTCCCTGGATCACGTCCTGGAGGGCCTTGCGGATGGCGTTCTGACGGGCGGGGCGGATGATCTTGCCGCCGGTGAGATCGGTCACGTAGAAAACGTCGACGACCTTTTCACCGAAGGTGGCGATATGGGCCGAGGCGATATTCAGATTGAGCCGCCCCAATGCCGTGGTCAGATCGTAGAGCAGGCCGGCCCGGTCGAGCCCGGTCACCTCGATCACCGTGAAACGGCCCGATGCGGTGTTGTCGAGCACGATTTCCGGGATCACCACGAAGGGCTTCGTGCGCTCGCGCGGCTGGCGCCGGCCATCGACGAGATCGGCGATCTTCACCTCGCCCTTGAGCGCGCGCTCGATCGAGCCGGCAACCTTCTCGGCACGGCGCAATTCATCCTCGTCCCGATCAAACGCCCGCGACAGGAAGATCGTATCGAGCGCCATACCATCCACCGTGGTGAAGATCTGGGCATCGACGATGTTGCCGCCGGCGGCGGCACAGGCGCCGGTGACGATGGCGAGCAGGCGCGGATGGTCCGGTGAGACCACGGTGATCTCGGTCACCCCGCGAAAGCCGTCGGTTTCGAATCCCGTGGCAACGCTCTGACCCGCCGCGTCGGCCTCGCGCATGAAGCGGGCATGGCGCTCGCGAAAGCGCTCGTCGGCCTTGAGCCAGTAGCCCGGATAATGCCGCTCGGCATAGGCAGCGAATTCGGCATCGCTCCATTCCGGCAATTGCGCGCGCAACCGCGCCCTGGCCTGGTCGATGCGCGCCGGTCGCGCCAGATCGGCATCGCCGCCGCCCAGAACGAGCTCGGTCTCACTGTAGAGCGTGCGCAGAAGCTCGCCCTTCCAGCCGGTCCAGACGCCGGGCCCGACGGCGGAAATGTCGGCGACGGTGAGCAGCAGGAGCAGCTTGAGCCGCTCCATCGTCTGCACCACGCCGGCGAAATCCGCGATCGTGCGCGGATCCGAGAGATCGCGGCTCTGGGCGATGGTCGACATCAGAAGGTGATGCTCCACCAGCCAGGCCACCGTATCGGTCTCGGCGCGCGTCAGGCCCAGGCGAGGCCCCAGCTTGCGCGCGATGCGGGCACCGACGATGGAGTGATCCTCCTCTCGCCCCTTGGCAATGTCGTGCAGGAACAGGGCGACATAGAGCGCCCGGCGGTGGCTGATCGTATGGATGATCCGATCGGAGAGCGGATGGGTGTCGCCCAGCCGCCCCGCTTCGAGGGCGGCGAGATGGCCGATCGCGCGGATGAGATGCTCGTCCACCGTATAATGGTGATACATGTTGAACTGCATCATCGCCACGATCCGCCCGAAATCGGGGATGAAACGGCCCAGCACGCCGGTCTCGTTCATGCGCCGCAACACGCTTTCGGGCTTGTTGTGCGAGGTCAGGATATCGAGAAACAGCGCATTGGCGCGCACATCCCGGCGCAGGTTGGGCGTGATCAGCTTGAGCGAGCGCGTGGCAAGCCGCGAGGCATCCGGATGGATCGCCAGATCATGCCGGTCGGCCTCGCGAAACAGCGCGATCAGATTGACCGGATCACGGCTGAAGGTCTCTTCATCGCGCACGCTCAGGCGGCTGTTCTCGACCACGAAGGGGCCGATCGCGCGGCGTCGCCGCGTTGCGCCGCGCAGGCCGCCCAGACTGCCGATGAAGCGATCGAGCATCGGTATCCGCTTGGCCTGGCGCGCCTCCATCGCCGCGCAGACGATCGCGGTGAGATCGCCGACATCCTTGGCGATGAGAAAATACGCCTTCATGAAGCGCTCGACGGCGGAGAGGCCGCCACGCTCGGAGAAACCGAGACGCTCGGCAATGATCCGTTGCAGATCGAAGCTCAAGCGCTCCTCGGCGCGCCCGGTCTCGAAATGCAGATGGCAGCGCACCCGCCAGAGAAACTCCTCGCAGCGCTGGAACAGCCGCAATTCCTGCGCGGTGAACAGCCCTGCGCCGACCAGCGCCTTCACATCCTCGACCTGGTAGACGTATTTGCCGATCCAGAACAGCGTGTTCAGATCGCGCAGGCCGCCCTTGCCGTCCTTGACGTTGGGCTCCACCAGATAGCGCGAGGCGCCGGCCTTGCGCACCCGCGCGTCACGTTCACGCAGCTTCGCCTCGACGAATTCCGCCGCAGATCCCTCGACGAGCTCGGCATCGAAGCGCTGTTTCAGCGCGCTGTAGAGCCCCGCATCGCCGGCAAGGTGACGGGTTTCGAGCAGCGCGGTGCGGATGGTGAAATCGCTGCGCCCCTCGCGCAGGCATTCGTCGACGGAACGGGTGGCGTGACCGACCTTCAGCCGCAGATCCCAGAGGATGTAGAGCATCGCCTCGACCATGCTCTCGCCCCAGGCGGTCTGCTTGTAGGGCAGCAGGAAGAGCAGATCGACATCCGATCCCGGCGCCAGCGCGCCGCGCCCGTACCCGCCGGTGGCGACGATCGAAAGATGTTCGCTGGTCGAGGGATTCTCGACCGGATAGAGAATGCGGTTGACGATCTCGTAGATCGTTTCGACCACCGCATCCATCTGCCGTGACAGGCGCCGCGCACAGGCAAGCCCGTCACCCTCGGCGAAGAGCCGCTCCTGGGCATGGCGGCGGCCATCGGCGAGAAGCGCGCGCAGCTCGGGCACGACACGCGCGCGCAACGCACCCGCATCACCGAACGGCTTCTTCCGGTGTTCGGCTTCGAGTGTGACGAGGAGGGAATCGAGGCGATCGCGGACCATACCCCTTCATAAAGGATTTTGCGGCAGGACGCATCGGCGATTTCGCCCCGCTGCCGCTCTAGCGTGAACCGCCTTGCGCCCGCGTGCCATCAACAGCTTCACCGAGCGCGTAGCGCAGAATTGCGACATCCGATTCCGCAGCGCGCAGGGCGGCATCGAGCTTGCGCCGGACATGCAGGCTGCGACCGGCATAATTGCGTTTTCGGGCAAGGCATTCGTCGCGATGGGCCAGCGCCCGCAACAAGGCGGAGCGCTCCGCATGCGGTTGCAGACCGGATGAGTCGTCGTCGCGATGACGGTCTTCGGAGGGACCATCATGCGAGACGCAGGAAGAGTCCACGCTCGGATCGTTCAATGACACGTCGCTACCTCAAGCAGCGGGTTCAAGGCCCGCGTTGCGATGATGACGGAAGGTGGCTCAGCATTGCCGCCAGCGACAGCCGCGTCAAGAAAAATATCAGCAATATCAGCAATTTAGAATTAGAATGATGATAAACTGGATTGCTGCCGCACGTGCGTCAGCCGCGATCTGCGGGCGCCGCGCCCGGGCTCAGCCGCGCCTGCTCATCTTCCGGGACCGGGCTTCCGGTCACGCCCGTGGCGTCGCCCGGGCGCACCGGCAGCGCGGTTTCGGGGAAACGCTTGCGGTATTCTTCGAGGAAGTCGAACAGGGTATCGCTCGATGTGACGCGCGTCGCCAGGGTCCGAAAGGCCTCGGTGTCGAGGGAATCGGGAGCCGAGGCCACGGCGAACGCGTCGGCATCCTCCGAAGCCATCATCTGATCGAGGAATTTCGCGCGCAGCCGGTCGAGGGCGATCGCCTCGTCGGCGAGCGTATAGGCGATCGCGGCGCGCAGGATGTCCGTGCGCTCGCGCCGGCTGAGTTCGTCCCCATCCTGCCAGCGCCGACCGGCCAGCGCTTCATGCGCCTCGCCGGCATCGCGCCAGCGCTGCGCCGTCCAGAGGATGTCCGCGCGCAGGCGGTCGACCTCCGGCCCTTCGGTATCGGCAAGGATTTCGAGGGCGAGATCCGTGCGCGAGAGATCCGACAGTGCCCGCGCTTCGAGCAGGATGCGGGCCTGGCGAATCGATTCCGGCAGTTCCGGCAAGCGCGTCTCCGCCAGCACCTCGCGTGCGGCCAGCGGTTCGCCCTCCATCAGATAGAGCGTGGCGAGACGCGCCGCGACCGTGGCGCGTGCCGAACCGTCAAGGCGGTTATCGACCTGATGCCGCAGCAATTCCGTGGCCTTGTCGATGAGGTCGAGCTCGACCAGCCGGTTGGAAAGCTGGCGCACGATCTCGTCGCCACGTCTTCCGATCGGCAGGAATTCGCGGAAATCGAAGAACAGGGCCACGGCCTCGACCTGGTCGAGCGCTTCGTCGCGCCCGCCGAGAAAGATCTCGTCGAAGATGCGCGCTGTCTCATCGTGCAATTCCCGCGAAACCGGATGGTCGGGAAAGAAGGCGCCGGCATTGCGTGCAGCGACGAAGGCATCACGCCAGCGCCCTTCCTCGGCATAGAGCTGCCCGAGCAGGCCGAGGGTGCGGACCTCCACTTCGTCACCGCGCCAGGAGACGATGAGACGCTCCAGTGCCGCGATGGCCTCGTCGGTATCGACCGCGCCGCGTGCCAGGCCATGCTCGAGACGCAGCAATTCCGCCTGCGCGGCATAGGGGCGCGCGGCTTCTTCGGCGAGGCGGGCCAGATTGGCGAGTGCCTGTTCCGGCTGGCCGATGGCGATGTCGATCCGGGCTTCGAGCAGATGCAGCGCATCCGGCTCAACGGAGCCGGGGGCCAATTGTGCCAGCGCCGTCGCCTCACGGCGTGCCAGGTTGATTTCACCCTCTGCGAGCGCGCTCTCGGCAAGGCTGAGGCGCATGGCGCCCTGAAGATCGTCGGGATAGGCCTCCAGCAATGGCCGCCCGTGTCGGAAACCGGCGATCGCCTGCTGCGCGCGGCCTTCGCGGGCATCGAGCCAGGCCCGCCAGAGCAGGATTTCGCGATCACTGTCGTGTTCGGGATGCGAGAGAAGCGCGCGCGCTTCATCGAGACGCTCCATCGCCATGGCTGCAGCGGCCTTGAGGAGCAGCCAGCGTCTTTCCGTCCTGCGGTCGGGCTCGTCCTGGGCGACGACGTCGAGGACGCCTGCGGCTTCCGTGGCGAGGCCGTTGGCCAGCATGAAACGCGCGACATCGAGACGGGCATCGCCGCGTTGCGACGGGCGGGCCTCGATCACGGCCTCCATCTGTTCGTGCAGGCGCTGGCGTACCGCGCCGCCGCGGGCATCACGCCACGGACCCGCTTCGAAAACGGCTTCTCCCGAGATCTCGCCCGGGGCGGCCTCTCCCGCTGCGGGCGATGTACCGCTGATCAGCAGATCGCGCGGCCGCGATACGACGACCCCGTCATCGCGCACCCTGACGCGCAAATCATCCGCAATGGCCGCGACGGCCGCGCCCTGCACGGTCTGGAGCAGCTGAAATTCGAGAAAGCGCTGATCGCGCGGCAGATTGCGCGGCTCCCCTGCCGCAGTGGCAACGGCGATGCGCATCCCGGTCTCCGGTGCGTCGATCCAGTGCACCGCGGAAACCTCCGGCAGATCAACGGCGACGACATGACGCCCGGAATCGTCGATATCGGGACGCACTGTCACAGGCATCGCGGCGCGGTCGGGATCGGCGTCGATACCGAGCGTCCAGCCCCGATCATGCGGTGTCAGATGGGCCAGCCGCGGCTCCGGGAGCGCAAAGCGCACAGTGACGAAACGCCCCTCGCGCAGGATCCCGTCAAGCCGTGCCACGGCCTCGCTCGCTTCCGGTTGCGGATCGAGCGCGAGCGGCTTGCGGCTGTCGAAGATCACCCGCAGAATGCCGCCATGGGTGAAAGCTGCGGCAGGGACAGCCTCACCGAAATCGAAATCGAGCCGCAATGATTCGGGAACGCCGTCATCCGGGCCGGGCAGGAAGCGCCCCCGCGCATCCTCGGTCTCGCCGCTCTCGGGCTCGGGAAGCTGCTCGCGGATCAGCTGCTCGATGCTGGTGACCGATGACGCGGGTGCGGGATCTTCGACATCCGCCGCAACCGGGGCGTCATCACCCGCATCATCCGGTTCCGGATCGATCGGGTCCGGCATCCCGGCGCGGCGGTCCGCGCCGGGGAGTTCATCATCGGGGGATGACGCCGGAAGGGCCGGCAGATCGGACGCGACGACCTCCTCGAAACCTTCGCGCGGTTCAATATCAACGATATAACTGTCATCCTCGTGGAAGCCGCGTGCATCGAAGCCCCGTTCGAGCAAAAGACGGACCGTCAGATTGCCGTCGGGATCACTCTCTTCATAAGCGTCGATGCCGGGTATGGCGGCGAGCGGGCGCTCGGCCTCGAGGCGGAAGGGGTCGCCGAAGCGAAGCTCGAACACGTCCTCCTCGACCCGGCGGCTGATGGCCGTGGGAACCGGCGGCTCGAAGACAAGCCGGGTCAGTGTCGGCAGTTCTGCCACCCGCACGGGCAGCGGGCGGATCGGAACTTCCTCCTGCCGCTCACGCTCTTCCGCGATGAGCGCTTCGGCGGCGCGGGCGCGCCGGGCCAGATCGGCAACGACTTCCGGGGGCAAACCCGGCATCATGCCGCTCCAGCGCTCGGGCAGGATGTCGACGAAGACGAGCTCCCCGGCATGAATCACGTTGACGTTGAAATTCTGGGTGAGCGCCATGCGCATGCCCGTTCCGTCCGGATCATGGCGCACGACGGAAACATAGGCGGGCATCTGTTGCGCCAGCCGCTCGCTGCGGATGACGGTGGGTTCCTCGAAGGCGATCACCATGACACCGTTGGCGGCGCGTGCTTCGACCCGGACCGGCTCGCCGAATTGCAGCTGAATGCGTCCGAAGCCCTCATCCTGCTGGCCGCGCACACTGACCTCGCCCGGCTCTTCGGCCATGGCAAGGCCCGGCGCGCCCATGATGGCGGCGAGCACGAGCCCGCAGCACGCGATCATCATGACAATCGCGGCGCGGCAAGCCCGGATCGGTCCGGCTTTCCCGATCGCGCAATGCGCGGGAAGCCCGGGGAACAGACGCATCGACATATCCCGTTACGCAGGGCACGCTCACCGTATGGATCCCGTACGGTCGCTTCTTTCTAGCGCAACGCGGCTAACGGGGCCTTAACCCGGTCCGCGATTGCGCGGCCCCGTGCGAGACGCTATCCAGATGGCATGAACGGCAAACCCGAAGGCGCCGACGGCGCCGGGCAAGAAGAGACGATCCGGCAAGCCGCCCGGGCCGATCTGCGATCGCGCGCACCTTTCGCCGCCCTGTGGGCGGCTTCGGTGCTGCTGCCTTTGCTGGTCCTCGGCCTCGCCGCCTGGTGGAGCTGGCACGGCGTCGAGACCGCAGCGCGCGACAGGGTGCAGCGCATGGTCGACATGATGCATGAGCACGTCCTGCGCAGCCTCGATACCCAGGAGGCGATTCTCGAAGCCATCGATTACGGCATGGGCCAAAGCGATTGGGAGAGCATCGCGGAATCACGGCGGCTGCATGCCCTCCTCGCCACGCTCAACCGGCGCTCGCCGCCATCGGGCGGCATCGTGCTGGTCTCGCCCGACCGCAGGATCGTGGCCGGCAGCGCGGAATTCCCCCTGACTCCCATCGATGCCAGCGACCGCGACTATACCCGGCCCGAAGCCCATCATGGCGACCGGGTCTATATCGGCGAGACCGTCACCGCGCGTCCGCGCGGAGAAAGGGTCTTTCCCGTCAGCCGTGCCCGCAGCCGCGCACCCGAGGCGGGCGGATGGATCGTGGCCTCGTTCGCGCCTGATTATTTCGAGGATTTCTACCGCGCAGTGCGCGAGAGCGACGCGGACGCGGCGGCCCTGGTGCGCAGTGGCGGCGCCGTGCTCGCCCGGATTCCCTCCGGAGACGCAACCCGTGACGCCGGAGGCAATCCGGGCGAGCGGGATGGATCTTGGCGCCTGCCGGCGGAGGAGGTCGTTGGGGCGGCCCTGGCGGAGAACCCGGATCAGGGTCTGATCGATGCCGTCTCGACGCATGACGGCAACCGCCGGCTGTATGCTTACCGCAAGGTAACCGGCTATCCCCTCTACGTGGTCTACGGCATGAGCCGGCAGACGATGCGTGCGGCATGGCTGCGCGAACTCGTGGCGCATGCCGCCATCGCCTGGATCGCGGCCATGGCGCTGCTGGTGCTGACGGCGCGGATCCAGCGGGCCGCGCGGCGCGAGCGGGTGGCACTCGCCGATGCCCGGTTCGAGGCCGAGCGGCGCGCCGAGGCCGAGAGCCGGCTCGCCCATGCCCAGCGCGTCGATGCGCTCGGACGGATCGTCGGCGGTGTTGCCCATGATTTCAAGAACATCGTCCAGGCGATGCGCGGTGGTGCATCGCGTGTGGCCAAGCGCGCGGACGATCCGGACGAGGTCCGCCGCATTGCCGGCATGATCGACGCTTCGGCCGAGCGCGGTGCGCGTCTGATCGAACGCATGCTCGCCTTCGCGCGGCGCGACCAGATGCCGACGGCGCGTTTCGACGTCGCCGCAGCCCTGGCTGAAACCTGCGATCTGCTCGAACGCACGATCGGCCCGGCCCATCGCCTGATCTGCGAATCCGGCGCCGATCTGCCTCAGGTGACGGGCGACCGGGCCGAATTCGAGACCGCCCTGGTCAATCTCGTGCTCAATGCCCGCGACGCCATGCCCGATGGCGGCCCCATCCGGATCACGGCGCAGCATGAGACTCCCGAAGCCGCCGCTGCGGAGGGCGCCGACACGGCAGCACGCATCATCGCCATCGCCGTCACCGATGCAGGGACGGGGATGGACGAAGCGACGCTTGCACGTGCCGGCGAGCCGTTCTTCACCACGAAACCGGTCGGTGAGGGTACGGGGCTCGGCCTCGCGACCGCCCGCGCTTTCGCCGAACATGCCGGCGGTACGCTCGAGATCGCCAGCGTCGCCGGCGCCGGCACGCGCATGACATTGCGTCTGCCCGCCGCCTGATCCTTCTGCGAACCATCAAGAAGTTACGCAAAGGAATTTTCGCAATCCTGTGTCGGTTGCGGAATTTTCGCGCTGCGTCCCTTATACCTTTGGCGAAGTTACACGAAGTCGATTCTTGCTCTTCCGTTGCGGAACATGGGAGGAATCGCTTCGGAAAACACGTCGGCATTTGAACCGACGACTTTCGCTTCGAGGAAACCCGTTCAGGAGGGACACGCATGTCCAGCAAGATGAAACTCGCCGCGCTCGCCGCAGGCGTCAGCCTCGCCATTCTCGCTGCTCCGGCTGCGCAGGCGCAGCAGGCACGTATCATGACCGGCCCGCAGGGCGGCTCCTGGTATCCGCTCGGTGGCGCATTCGCCAACATCATGGGCGAATACGGCGTCAACCTTCAGGTTCTGCCGGGTGCCGGCGTTGCCAATGTCCGCGCCGTTTCCGAAGGCAAGGCCGATATCGGCTTCGGCAACTCGATCTCCACGGTCGATGGCCTTGCCGGTCGCGCGCCGTTCGAAAATCCCCAGGAGAACGTCTGCAACGTCGCGACCTTGTATCCGCAGTATTTCCAGATCGTGGCGCTCGCCGATGCCGGCATCGATTCGATCGCCGATTTCGAGGGCAAGTCCGTGGCGATCCAGCCGCGCGGCAACACGGCCGAGTTCGTGACGGCGCAGGCGCTGGAAGTCGCCGGCCTGACTTATGACGATCTCGACCGTGTGAGCCACGTCTCCTACACCGATGCCGTCTCGCTGATGCGCGACAACAATGCCGAGGTCTTCACGCTCGGCACCACCGTTCCGGCTTCCGCCGTGATGGATCTGGCCTCCTCGCGCGACATCAAGCTGGTCAACATGCCGGATGACACGTTCGAGGCCATGCGCGAGCTTAATCCGGGCTACACCAAGCTGACGATTCCGGCCGGCAGCTATCCGGGCCAGGACGAGGACGTGCAGGCGGTGGGCTATGCCACGCACATCATCGCGCGCTGCGATCTCGACGAGGACGTGGTCTACAATCTGGTCGAGGGCATGCACGAGAACATGGAGGACCTCACCTCCATCGTGCGCGTGATGGCCGATACCAGCCTCGAAGTGATGGCGACCGATACCGGCGTGCCGATGCATCCTGGCGCGGTGCGCTTCTACGAGGAAAACGGCGTGATGTGATCACGCCCGACGCGTGAAGATACTGCCGCCGCCCGCGAATCCTCGGGGGCGGCGGTTTGCGTCCCGGGCACTGCACCCGCGACGCCCTGCATTCGTGACAACCGAAGTATCGGCATCCGCGAGGAGGCGAGGCGCCCTGTCAGCATGCGGCGCGCCCCCGCGATGGAGGAGGGGCCATGTTGTATCTGCCGCAGAAGCTCACCGGATGGCTGATCACCATCGTCGCGGTCTCGATGTCGGTGTTCCATCTCTACGTCGCCTTCTTTGGCGCCCCCGATGCCTATGTGATGCGGGGCATGCACCTCGCCTTCGCCCTGGCGCTGGCCTTCCTGATCCTGCCCGGACGCGACGGCAAGGCGAAGAGCCCCAATCTGTTCGATCTGGCGCTGCTGGTCGCTGCGGCAGCCGCGTCGCTCTATCCGATGTTCAACCTCGAATACATCCGCATGCGGATGTATTACGTCGATGATCCGACGACGCTGGACTATGTTTTCGGCATCACGCTGATCCTGGTCGTGATGGAGGCCGCGCGCCGGGCGACGGGACTCGCGCTGACCGTCACGGCGGCGCTGTTCCTGCTCTACGGTCTGACCTGGGGCAACCAGAGCATCGGCATCATGCTCGACCAGCTCTATCTGACCACCGAGGGCATTTTCGGCATCCCGCTTTATGTCTCGGCCACCTATGTGATGCTGTTCATCCTGTTCGGCGCCTTCGTCGAGCGCTCGGGCGCCGGTCAGCTGTTCATGGATTTCGCCCTGGCGCTGGCGGGCCACACTTCCGGCGGCCCGGCAAAGGTGGCGATCATCACCTCGTCCCTCTTCGGCACCGTCTCTGGCAGTGCCGTCGCCAATGTGATGACGACCGGAACCTTCACCATTCCCCTGATGCGACGCACCGGCTACCGCCCGGCCTTCTCCGGCGCGGTCGAGGCCGTGGCCTCAACCGGCGGGCAGCTGATGCCACCGATCATGGGCGCCGCCGCCTTCGTCATGGCGGAATTCCTCGGTACGAGCTATCTCACCGTGGCGGCCTTCGCCATCCTGCCGGCGATCCTGTATTACGTCGCCGTGTTCATGGCGGTGCATTTCGAGGCCAAGCGCATCGGCCTGAAGGGCATTCCCAAGCCTGACCTGCCGCGACTCGGCAAGGTGCTTCGCGAGCGCGGGCATCTGTTCCTGCCCCTGTTCATCATCGTCGGCGTGCTGCTGTCGGGCTATTCCGCCGCCTATGCCGCGCTTTGCGGCATCGGCTCGGTGATCCCGACCACCTGGCTGCGCTCCACCACCCGCTACACCTTCACGCCCAGGGCCATCATCGAGGCGCTGGAAGCGGGTGCGCGCAACACGCTGGTGGTGGCGCTGGCCTGTGCCTGCGCCGGTATCGTCATCGGCACGATCACGCTCACCGGCCTCGGCCTCGCCTTCACCAATGTCGTGATGGCGGCCTCGCAGAACCTGCTGCTGCCGGCGCTGATCCTGACCATGCTCGCCGGGATCGTGCTGGGCATGGGCCTGCCGACGACGCCGGCCTATATCGTCCAGGTCGCCCTGCTCGTTCCCGCGCTGGTGCGGCTCGGCGTGGAGGTCGAGGCGGCGCATCTGTTCGTGCTGTATTTCGCCGTGCTCTCGGCCATCACGCCCCCCGTCGCCATGGCGGTCTATGCGGCAAACGGCATCTCGCGGGCCGGTTTGATGGAGAGCTCGTGGGCGGCGGTAAAGCTCGGCCTGACGGGCTACATCATTCCGTTCATGTTCGTCTTCGGTCCCTCGCTCCTGATGATCGGCGAATGGCACGTCATTCTCGGAACGGTGATCACGGCCACGATCGGCGTCATCTGTCTGGCCGCCGCGCTGCACAACTACTTCTTCTTCGGCCATACCCATATCTGGGAACGCCTGCTGCTGCTCGCAGCGGCCTTCGTGCTGATCAATCCGGGGCTTTATACCGACATTGCCGGCGCATCCCTCGTCGGCCTGACGGTCGCGAGCCAGTTGCTGCTGGCGCGCCCGAAACGCGGAGAGGCCGAAATCCCGTTCATCGATGCGCCGGAAACGCAACCCGTGGCGCCGGCGACGCGGGAGAGACAGCCCGGGGAGTGATCCCCGGGCGCTCCCCGCTGCCGCGCGATACTTCGGCGAGAAGCCGGCTGGCGCACGGCTCAAGCCAACGTGATTTCCATATCCGGCCCGGTTGCGTTTAACTGGCGTCATGTTCTCCGCATCCCTTCGGCTCCCGATCATGTCGCATTCGGTCCTGCGCATCCTGCGCAACGGTTTTCGGGCGGGTGCTTTCCTGGCGCTCGCCGCGCCGGCCTTTGCCGCCGCCGCGACGGAGGCCCAGACCCCGCGCGCAGTGATCGAACTCTTCACCAGCCAGGGCTGTTCGGCCTGCCCGCCGGCGGATGCGAAACTGATCGAACTCGCGCGCGACCCCGATCTGATCGCCCTGACCCTGCATGTCGATTACTGGGATTATCTGGGCTGGGAGGATACGCTCGCGCAGCCGGCTTTCTCCGAGCGCCAGCGCGCCTATGCCGAGACACGCGGTGATCGCGGCGTCTTCACGCCGCAGATGGTGGTGAACGGCCTCTACGCCTGCATCGGCTCGGATCCGCGCGCCATCGCGGCCTCGCTGGCCGCCGCCGATCGCCACGCCACACGGCTGCCGGTGCCGGTCTCCGTGACACGCGAGGGGCGCGATCTCACCATCGCCTTGCATGGCGACCATGACGCCGGCGGCGAGATCTGGTTGCTGCAGGTCGAGCCCCTGATCAGCGTCGCTATCGAGCGCGGGGAAAACAAGGGGCGTGAGGCGCATTACGGCAACGTCGTGCGCGCGATGAGCCGCGTCGCGGAATGGGATGGAACCGCGATGCGGGTATCCGCCCGGCTTGCCGATGCCACGGGTCGATTCGTCGTCCTGGTGCAGCATCATGATGACGCCGTACCGGGGCGAATCCTCGGTGCAGCGCGCGGGGACGGGCTTCGGGCCGCGCATTGAGCAACACCGTGGCGACGGCCCGGAAGCGCTGAATTGACGCAGCATGCGATGCCCCGCGCACCCTGCCCGGGTCGCGCGCCTGCTCCATTTGCCCTGTCATGGATACGAACTCCCCCACGCTCACCGTCTTCTATGATGGTGACTGCCCGCTCTGCGCGCGCGAAATTGCCTTCTATCGACGCCGCAAGGGCGCGGAGCGCCTGCGCTGGAGCGATGTCGCCAAGCTCGCGCCCGATCAGGACGTCGCTCCCGGTCTCGCGCGCGCCGATGCCATGGCGCGGTTTCACGTCATGGATGCGCAGGGAAAGCTGATTTCCGGCGGCCGCGCCTTCGCCGAGATCATGGCCCGGCTCGACGGGTTTCGCATCATCGGACGCGTCCTGCGCCGTGAGCCGCTGGCGAGCCTGCTGGATGGCGCCTATGCCGTGTTCCTGCCCATACGCCCACAGTTGCAGCGCCTCTTCGGCGGCAGACGGGAACCAGCCCCATGCACGGATGACGGCGCCTGCGATCCGGCATCGCAGCGCCGGGACTGATCGCGCGTCAAACCGGCCATTGCCGTTCTTGCGAAACCGGGCCGCAGGACGCATCCTCTCGGGCAGAAAAGCCCGAGCGAGAGGATCACGGCGATGCAGGAAGACAATGTCGCGGCGGCGGATATGGCGAACGGGCGCGACGATGCCGGGTATCGTTCACGTTTCGTGTCGGCGGCAGACGGGCTGGTGCTGCATCTGCGTGACTACGGCCCGGTCGACTCGGCCCTCACTCCGGTCGTCTGCCTGCCGGGAATCGCGCGCACGGCTTACGATTTTCATGATCTCGCGCGCGCCCTGTCCGGTGCCGAAACACCGAGACGTGTGCTCGCACTGGATTATCGCGGGCGCGGCCTGTCGCAGCATGATCGCAACTGGCGGAATTACGATATCGGTATCGAGATGGATGATTGCCTCGCCGCGATGACCGCGATGGGCGTGCATCAGGCGAACTTCGTCGGCACCTCGCGCGGCGGGCTCGTCACCATGGCGATCGCGGCGGCGCGTCCAACGGCAATCCGCGCGGCGGTGTTCAACGATATCGGCCCGGTGATCGAACCGAAGGGATTGATGCGCATACGCGGCTATGTCGGCAAGCTGCCCGTGCCGCGCGATTTCACCCAGGCCGTGGAAATCATGCAGACGATTTCCGACAAGCAATTCCCCGGTCTCGACGATGAAGGCTGGATGAAGCTTGCGCGGGGGACATGGCAGGAGAAGGACGGCAAGCTGGTGCCCGTCTATGATCCCGCGCTACTCAAAGGGCTGGCCGGGCTCGATCTGGAAAAGCCGCTGCCGCCGCTCTGGACGCTTTTCGCGGCCCTCTCCCACGCGCCGCTCCTCGTCCTGCGCGGCGCGCATTCCGACATCCTGTCAAACGAGACGCTGCGCGAAATGGAAAAACGCCATCCGGCCTGCGAGACACATAGCGTCCCCGGCCAGGGCCACGCCCCGCTGCTCGACGGCGAGGCGGCTGCGCGCATCGTCGATTTCATCGCGGCGGTTGAGCGTGGGGGCGCGCAGAGCGAGGCGGAGGAGACGAAGCCCGTGCCAGGCCCGGAACCGAGCATGCCACGGGCGGGTGGGTTTGTTGCGAGGCCGGTGCTTGAGGAGGATAATACAATACAAAGTTGATATCCCCACCTGATACTGTAAACTCTCTGCGTTCAATACGGTGGAGCAGGGGGCGCGTCATGAATGGTATCACCTGGAGTTTCAGAGATCTCGCAAATCATCTTTTTCCCGGAATTATAATTTCTTTTCCTATATTTTATATTATTAATGCGGAAATGGATATAAATTATGACGCTGGCGCTGCTGTTATTTTCGCATTCTTGATCCT
>Ga0208623_100055_pt1 | contig 164573 bp, 152 predicted proteins | sample HotLakConsUCCL28_FD_184737 | JGI IMG/M metagenome (GOLD analysis project Ga0208623, IMG submission 184737) | Hypersaline microbial mat communities from Hot Lake, Washington, USA - Hot Lake Consortium UCC-L28 (SPAdes) (version 2) ...
CGCTGCGCTACGCGACTTACGGCTACATTCTGGAGACCGGGCGCGTGGTCATGGACGGCGAGGCCAGGATGCTGCGCGAGAACGAGGATGTGAAGGAATTCTACCTCGGCATCTCGGATAGCGGCGCACGCTCATTCCGTAACGTCAAGACCTACAAGCGCCGCAAGCGCTGGCTCGCTTGAAGTCAGGCCCGCAGCATCAGTGTCCGGCAAGAGTGCGCAAGGCCTCCTGCGGGATCTCGATCAGCGTCTCGATGGCCGCGCCATCCCCGACCAGCGTGAAGCGGAAAGGCGTTGCGCCCGTGATTTCACGCGGGGTCTCGGCAAAATCGACCGTGAAGACCTGGCGGCCCGACGAATCGGTCCGTGCTGCCTCATCGGGATCAAGGAACCAGTGATAATCCGGGCCTTCCGCCATCAGCAGGGCATCAGGCGGGGCCTCGACGGTCAGTGCGAGCTTGCCGTCATCGGTCAGGTCGTGGTCATGGAAGGCGAGCCCGGCATAAGGCTCGCCCGGTGTGACGCGGCGGGGCACCTGCCTCGACGCGTCGGCGAGGCGGGGCGCATGACTCCCGCTCTGTGCCACGGGAATGGTCAGTTCGAAATCGGCGAAGGCGGGAATGCAGACATCCTTGCACACGCCGTAGCTGAGGCTGACGCTGAGCGTCACCGGCTCGCCGGTATCGGTCGGGGTGATCATCACCGGCAGGAGCACCTCATCCTGGTAACCGAAGAACGTGCCGCTCGCATCCCTGAAGCGCCCCGGGGCGGGAAATTCGAGTGAAAGATCCGCGACGTTGCGCGAGCCGGACCAATCGATCTCCGGCGGCAGGCCCGAATCACCGGCATGGCGCCAATAGGTCTTGTAGCCCTCAGTGAGTTCGATCTCGATACCGGCGAGCAGCTGTGTCCCGTCGCCGGCGCCGGCGATGAGCCGTGCGCGGGAGGCATGGCCTTCTTCCCAGGCGGTTTCCTGTGCGACGGCCGATCCGGCCATACCCGCCGACAGCGCGAGCAGCATCACCAATGCCGCTGCCGAGGCATACGATGGCTGAAACCGGTTGCGCCGCCCGGCGCGCGCCATGCCGCCATCAAAGAATTCACCACATCGCGCAAACGTCATCCGCATTGCCCTTCCGTTTTGAAATCTACAGGTAACCATCTCCCGCCCGGCCTCCAAGCCCGCCGCGCTCAAGGATGCGTGACCGGGGATCACAAATCGATGGACATCGGCATCCGGTTTCGCGATTCTGGCTCCTGCAGAGAGGATTGTGTCACCATGGACAAGGACCGGGTCAGCGCATTCGACAATCTCGAAGGGCATCTGCTCATCGCCATGCCCGGCATGCCGGATGAGCGTTTCATGCGTGCCGTGATCTATGTCTGCGAGCATTCCGCGCGGGGCGCGATGGGTATCGTCATCAACAAACCGGCCTCCGATCTGCGGCTGCCCGATCTCCTGGTGCAACTTGAGATCATCGGGGATGATGATGCGATGCATCTGCCTGATGCGCTCGATCGCGTGCCCGTCCTGATGGGCGGGCCGGTCGAGACCAGCCGCGGATTCGTGCTGCATTCCCCCGATTACCGCGTGGCGCAATCGACCCAGGCCGTCGCCCCCGGGATCTGCCTGACGTCAACGGTCGATATCCTGCGCGCCATCGCCCGCGGGCATGGACCACGCGATGCGGTGCTCGCGCTGGGTTATGCCGGGTGGAGTGCAGGACAGCTCGAGAATGAAATCCAGAGCAATGGATGGTTGAGTTGCCCGGCGGATCCGGATGTTGTCTTCAACCATGCTGCCGATGATCAATATGCGCGCGCTCTGCGCCTTCTGGGTATCGATCCGGCATTGCTGTCATCATCGGTGGGCCATGCCTGACCGGGCGCTCCCGATCATTGTCGGGCGCATCGGTTTTTTCATTGCGCCGGTTTCCGCCTGCTGAAACTCGTCCCTGAAACGAAACCGCCGCATCTCGTCACGGACGCGGCGGTCAGGCCCGCCGCGCGCGACGGGGCCGGTCATGAAACAATCTCAGTGGACGGTGGCCTTGCCATTGGCCTGTTGCAGGCGCGAGATCTCGTCCTTGAGCTGGAGCTTCTTGCGTTTGAGTTCGGCGACTTCGCGGTCATCCGAAGAGGGGCGGATCTGGGCTTCGTGAAGCGCCTTCTCCAATGCCTGGTGCTTCTTTTCCAACTCCACGAGATGGCTCTGCAGCGACATGTCGGGTCCTCCATTCGTTCGTGCCGACGTCATCATACTGTCACACGAAACGTGGCGATTCAAAGATAATCGCATCATTCGGATTTGATCGATTTGCCGAATTCTGCGGGCTGGACGCCTGCTGTGGAAAGGCTTACTGTACGCTTCGACAGCAAGTGAGGCGTCGCGGAGCGAATATGGTCGGCGAAGAAGAGACTTACCGCAATGCGGGAGATTGCGGGAATGACAATGTCGACAATCTGGTCGCCGACAACATCGTCGCCTTCGGCGGTCCCCGTGACGAGGAGCGGGTGCTGCGCCGCGAACTGGCGCGTCTGCGCCAAGAGCATCGCGACCTCGATTCGGCGATCGACGCGCTCGAGACAATGAGCACCAGCGACAAGCTGCAGCTGCAGCGCCTGAAGAAGCGCAAGCTCGTCCTGCGCGACCGGATCATCGATCTCGAAGACCGGCTCAACCCCGATATCATCGCCTGAACGCGCCGTTATCGAAGGCGCCAGACAGCGCGTCAGCGCACGGCGCGCACGGCCTCGTCATCCTCGATGACATAAAGCACGGGTTCTGCGACGGGTGGCCGGCGAATGCCGGGGCGCACGGGATCGGCGATGACGATGCGGATCGTCTGATCGCTCCGGGTGCCGGCAAGCTCTGATTGATTTGCCTGCGCCCCGGTCAGGACCGTGATCCGGCTGGTCTCGGCAGTGGCCGGTGTGGCGACGACGGCAAGCGGGACGACAGCCAGGGAGAGCAGCGCGGCAGCGCAAAGGGCGGCGCCTGTCAGGCTGTGGCTGATCGGTGCAAGCGACATGGCATTCATCCTTCGATCCCCGATTTTCTGCAACACGGTTAACGAAGTGTAAACGCCATTAGCCATCGCGTCAGCACGAATCTGACCCGAATCACGCTTGCGATGAAACTATTGCGAATTGTATCGTGGCGCTCCGGACGCCCCAGCACACGGGAACTCCCACACATTTACGATCCTGGCCGGACACCCCATCGGAATTCTTGCATCCGGTACCGAAAACGGGGTAATGGCTTGCGCGATGCCGGTTTAGCTCAGTTGGTAGAGCAACCGCCTTGTAAGCGGTAGGTCGTCAGTTCGAGTCTGACAACCGGCACCATTGCCTCTCCCTCGGCCAACAACCCTCGTCCGCCCTGCGATCATCGGGGATCTGCTCCGCAGTCGCGGTTTCGCGCTTGCTATCCAGCGCCTTCTCCATGCTCTTCTGCATCCCGGGCTTCGGGGTTTGCGCGCTCATGGCGCCATATCCGCTGCCGGCGTTGCGCGTTCGGATCATCCTCGCACGCCGAGCGCCTCACTCCTTCGCCTTGTCGATTTCATCTTCGCCGGCGCTTTCGGGCGGCTTGTCCTTGCCGGTCACCAAACGTTCGGCCTCACCGAGCCATTTTGAATGCGTGTGGCCCATCCGGGTATCGGCATGATGGAACCCGCCCTGCCCCGGGGAATTATCCGTGCCAGGCTGCTTGCGCTTTTCGCTTTCTGCAGGCGCTTGTGTTGCGGCGTCTCCCCTTTTCCTGCCGTCGGATTCCTCGGCCATGCACGCCTCCTCTCATGAACTTGCAATGCGTTTGATCAACGCGCCGACCGCGACCGCGTTCCATGATGACACCGGGTCTTGTGTGGCGCATCAGCAACACCTAGATCAGGGATGCCGGTCGCTTGTCAGGAAGGGCCGGCGCGACAGACGAGCATCATGAGGCGTGCCCGTTCGGGGCGTCGGTGGGTGGCTTGAAAGGACGAGATGATGAATATCGAAAAATATACCGAACGCGCCCGCGGTTTCCTCCAGGCGGCGCAGACCATTGCCCTGCGCGAGGGGCACCAGCAATTCGCGCCGGAGCATGTGCTGAAAGCCCTGCTCGACGATTCCGAGGGCATGGCCGCAGGCCTGATCGCGCGTGCCGGCGGCGACGCGAAAACCGCGCTCCAGCTCACCGACCAGGCGCTCGCCAAGCTGCCGAAGGTCGAGGGCGGCAGCGGCCAGCTCTATCTCCAGCCCGGCACGGCGCGCGTCTTCGACGCAGCGGAAAAGGCCGCCGACAAGGCCGGCGATTCCTTTGTCACGGTGGAGCGGCTCTTGCTCGCACTCGTCATCGAGAAGGATACCGAGGCTGGCAAGGCGCTCGCCAAGGCCGGGCTCAGCGCGCAGAATCTCAACGCCGCGATCAACGCCCTGCGCCAGGGCCGCACTGCCGACAACGCCTCGGCGGAGAACGCCTACGAGGCCTTAAAGAAATACGCCCGTGATCTCACCGAGGCGGCGCGCGACGGCAAGCTCGATCCGGTGATCGGTCGCGACGAGGAGATCCGCCGCGCCATCCAGGTGCTCTCGCGCCGCACGAAAAACAATCCCGTCCTGATCGGCGAACCCGGTGTCGGCAAGACCGCCATTGTCGAGGGGCTTGCGCTGCGGATCGTCAATGGCGACGTGCCCGAAAGCCTGCGCGACAAGCGCCTGCTGGCGCTGGACATGGGCGCGCTGATCGCGGGGGCGAAATATCGCGGTGAATTCGAGGAGCGGCTCAAGGCCGTCCTGCAGGAGGTGACATCGGCGGAGGGCGAGATCGTGCTCTTCATTGATGAAATGCACACCCTGATCGGCGCCGGCAAGGGCGACGGGGCGATGGACGCCTCCAACCTGCTCAAGCCGGCGCTGGCGCGCGGTGAGCTGCATTGCGTCGGCGCCACCACGCTCGACGAATATCGCAAGCATGTGGAAAAGGATGCAGCGCTCGCCCGCCGCTTCCAGCCCGTCTTCATCTCCGAGCCCACCGTCGAGGATACGGTCTCAATCCTGCGCGGGCTGAAGGAGAAATACGAGCAGCATCACGGCGTGCGCATTGCCGATTCGGCGCTCGTCGCGGCGGCAACCCTGTCGAATCGCTACATCACCGACCGCTTCCTGCCCGACAAGGCCATCGATCTCGTCGACGAGGCCGGCGCGCGGCTGCGCATGCAGGTGGATTCGAAGCCTGAAGAGCTCGATTCCATCGATCGGGAAATCATCCGCCTCAAGATCGAGGGCGAAGCGCTGAAAAAGGAGGCGGATACCGCCTCCAGGGATCGCCTCGCCCGGCTCGAGAAGGAACTTGCCGATCTCGAGGAGCAATCCGCGCAGATCACCGCGCGCTGGAATGCCGAGAAGAGCAAGCTCGGCGCAGCGGCGGAGCTCAAGCGCCGCCTCGACGAGGCCCGCACCGAGCTCGCCCAGGTCCAGCGCGAGGGCCAGTATCAGCGCGCCGGCGAACTCGCCTACGGGATCATTCCCGATCTCGAGAAGCAACTCGCCGAGACCGAGGCTGCAGAGGACGCCGCTCCCGCAGATGGCGCCCTGATGGAAGAGGCGGTGACACCCGATCACATTGCCGGCGTGGTCTCGCGCTGGACCGGCGTGCCGGTGGATCGCATGCTCGAAGGTGAGCGCGAAAAGCTGCTCGCCATGGAGACGGAGCTCGCCAAACGGGTCGTCGGCCAGCGCGAGGCGGTGCGTGCCGTCTCGACCGCCGTACGCCGCGCGCGCGCCGGATTGCAGGATCCCAACCGCCCGATCGGCTCGTTCATGTTCCTCGGCCCCACCGGCGTCGGCAAGACCGAACTGACCAAGGCGCTGGCGTCGTTCCTGTTCGACGACGAGAGCGCGCTGGTGCGCATCGACATGTCGGAATACATGGAAAAGCACTCCGTCGCCCGCCTGATCGGCGCGCCTCCCGGCTATGTCGGTTACGATGAGGGCGGGGCGCTGACGGAAGCGGTGCGCCGGCGGCCCTACCAGGTGGTGCTCTTCGACGAGATCGAGAAGGCCCATCCGGACGTGTTCAACGTGCTGCTCCAGGTACTTGATGACGGACGCCTCACCGACGGCCAGGGCCGCACGGTGGATTTCCGCAACACGCTGATCGTGATGACCTCGAATCTCGGCTCGGAATTCCTCGTGGCCCAGAGTGAGGGCGAGGATTCCGATGCCGTGCGCGACGAGGTGATGGGTGTGGTGCGCGGCCATTTCCGCCCCGAATTCCTCAACCGCGTCGATGAGATCATCCTGTTCCATCGCCTGCAGCGTGAGCAGATGGGCGCCATCGTCGCGATTCAGCTCAAGCGCCTGCAAAAGCTCCTCGACGAGCGCAAGATCAGGCTCGAACTGACCGAGGAGGCGCGCGACTGGCTCGGCCAGAAGGGCTATGACGCGGCCTATGGGGCGCGTCCGCTCAAGCGCGTCATCCAGAAATCGGTGCAGGATCCGCTGGCCGAGGCGATCCTCGCCGGCGCCATCAAGGATGGCGAGACGGTGCCCGTCAGCGTCGGTCCGCTGGGGCTGATGATCGGCGGAATCGCGGCGGCGCCGGGTGCGCTGCCGCCCGGCCCGGACAATCCGGTCGACAAGCCGGGCGACGGCTCCGCGCTGCACTGAGAGCCGTGCTGCGCTGCATCAACACACTGCGTCGGGAAACCGGCGCAGTGGTCGCAAAGCTGCGTGAAAGCTTGACAGGACGATGCAATCCTGCGCATTCATGCGGATATTGCGCCGCAAAAAATTTTGTTAAGGAATTCTGGAACCGATCTTGCTTCGGCAGTGTTGTCGGAATGCGAAACGGGAGGTCAGAATCATGAACGTGTTCAGGATAGCCAACAGGGATCTCATGCCGATGCTCGGCGTTTCCATTGTTTTCGGCGCGATCGGCGCGGCGGCCATGATCAGCCTCGCGACACTCTCCGCCCCGAGCTTCTCTCTGGCGGCATTGCTGCCCTGATAACGAGATGCACAAACAGGCGGCATTTGCCGCCTTTTTATTGTCTATCGGACGGTGCAGCTGCTGGTTCGGCATGCGGGCGTGATTCAAATCCAGGCTGGCCGGGCCGGTATATCCGGCGCGCGAATTCGGATAGTGGTGCTGCGCAAATCCGTCTCGCACCATAGTCGCGGTCGTGTGATTGCCGGATTGCGAGAAGCAATACCCGGGTACCGGGCCTCCACATGATGGACGAGGCCCACATTGCAGCAGCCCAAGCTGCATACGTCGAAATTTCGCCAATGAGGGAAACTGGAGCGGGCGATGGGATTCGAACCCACGACCCCAACCTTGGCAAGGTTGTGCTCTACCCCTGAGCTACACCCGCACGCTCCGTGACGGCCCTGAAACCGTCTGCGGTGGTCGCCACCGCGTCGATGGCGTTGATATGAACCAGACGCGCGGGCTTTGCAAGAGGATTTTTTGAGGATTTTTTGAGGAATTTCTTGCGGATTTTTTGCCGATTTCCCGGCACAGGCGCCTGCAGAAACGCCGTACGCCTTGAGGCCGGGCCCTTGCATGGTTACAAGCGAAGCCATGATGACACCGCAACAGCTTCTCGACGCCCTTGATCGGCGCGGCTACGCGATCACCACCACCGAGCACGAAGCCGTGTTCACGGTGGCCGAATCGCAGCATGTCAAGGCCCGTATTCCGGGCGGGCATACGAAAAACCTCTTCCTGAAGGACAAGAAGAGCCGCATCTTCCTGGTGACGGCGGAATCGGAAAGTCCCGTCGATCTCAAGCGGCTGCATCCGGTGATCGGGGGCTCCGGCCGTCTGTCCTTCGGCTCGGCGGAACTCCTCGGGGAATTGCTCGGCGTCGCGCCGGGCTCGGTAACGCCGCTCGCGCTGGTGAATGCACCGCCGGAGAAAATCTCCTTCGTGCTCGACCGGCGTCTGGCCGACCAGGAGATCATCAACGCCCATCCGCTGATCAATACCATGACCACCTCGATGCGTGTGGCGGATCTGATCAGCTTCCTCGCGGAGCATGGCCACGAGACACGGATTCGCGATCTGCCGGTGCCGCCGGAAGAGGAATCCACTGATGCCGGGGCTGGTCAAAACGATGCGGCGATCCCATCTTGAGGGCAACCGGTTGCACGGCAACCTCGAACAACCCTGCGCCGATACCCGGCGCGATCACGCCAACGGACCGCGCAGCGGTTGAAGAGCCAGAGAGTGAGACGAGCATGTTCGGCAATTCGATGACGGGACAGGCGACCCCGGCCCCCGGCGCGGCGCAACAGGCGGGCGCCGATCTGATCAAGGAGACGACCACCGCGACGTTCCGCGAGGACGTGATCGCCGAATCGATGAACCAGCCGGTTCTCGTCGATTTCTGGGCGCCCTGGTGCGGCCCCTGCAAGCAGCTCACCCCGGTGATCGAGAAGGCGGTGAGCAAGGCGGCCGGCAAGGTCAGGCTCGTCAAGATGAATATCGACGATCACCCCGCCATTGCCGGCCAGCTCGGCATCCAGTCGATCCCCGCCGTGATCGCCTTCGACAAGGGCCAGCCCGTTGACGGCTTCATGGGGGCTGTGCCCGAGAGCCAGATCGATGCCTTCATCGCCAAGCTCGGCGGTGGCGCGCAGGGGCCCTCGCCCGTGGAGCAGGCTCTGGAGGAGGCGCAGAAGCTTGCGGCCTCGGGCGATGTGCAGGGTGCCGCGCAGCTCTTCGCCGCCGTGCTGCAGCAGGAAAACGACAATGCCCCGGCCATCGCCGGCATGGCGCGGCTGCATCTCGAGATGCAGGATGTGGAGGGCGCCCGGCGCTTCCTCGACATGACACCGGAAGACAAGCGCGACGACCCCGCCATCACCGCCGTGCGCAAGGCGCTGGAGCTTGCCGAGCAGGCCGGAAAGCTGGGCGATACCGCCGAACTCGAGGCGAAGCTCGCCGCCGATCCTGATGATCATCAGGCGCGTTTCGATCTCGCCACCGCCCTGGCCGGAGCCAACAGACGCATGGAGGCGGCGGAGCATCTTGTCGAGATCGTCAAGCGTGATCGTGAATGGAACGAGGACGGCGCGCGCAAGCAGCTCCTGGAATTCTTCGAGGCCTGGGGGCCCAAGGATCCCGCGAGCATTGCCGGACGCCGCAAGCTTTCGGCTGTGCTCTTCAAATAAGCGGAGGGCACCATGCCCACGAATATCGCCTATCGCGGTCCGCAGGATTGCCCCGACGTGATCCCGATCTTTCCCCTGCCCGGCACGCTGCTTCTGCCGCGCGGCCAGATGCCGTTGAACATTTTCGAGCCGCGTTACATGGCGATGATCGACGATGCGCTGCGCGGCGAGCGGCTGATCGGCATGGTACAGCCGGAATCAGACGGTATTCCGGGCTCCGGCGAAGGCGGAAACGCCACGCCCGGGCGGCTCTATCGGGTCGGCTGTGCCGGACGCATCACCCAGCTCGCCGAGACCGGTGACGGGCGCTACCTGCTCACGCTCACCGGCATCGCGCGGTTTCGCGTGGTCGAGGAGCTCACGGTGATGACGCCCTACCGTCAGGTGCGCGCCGATTTCTCCACCTTCGAGACCGATTTCATCGCCCGTGCCGGCGAGAAGGAGGTCGATCGCGAACGCCTGATCGCGGCCCTTCGCCAATTCGTCAAGGTGATGGAGATCGAGGTCGACTGGCGCGGTGTCGAACAGGCGCCGAACGAGGCGCTGGTCAATGCGCTTTGCATGATGACCCCGTTCGGGGCGGCGGAAAAACAGGCGCTGCTCGAAGCGCCGGATCTGAAGAACCGCGCCGAGGCGCTGATCGCGCTCACCGAGATAGAGGTGTTGCGCGGTGGTGACGACGAAGATTCCTCGCCGACCATGCAATAGCCCGACCGGGCCTTCAGGGATATCGATCCATGTCCGAACACCAACCCGTCCCGGAACATCAGGACGCATCACCCGAGACTGCAGCGGCAGCCCCTTTCGGGATCGATCCCAAACTGCTGGAGATCCTCGTATGCCCGCTGACCAAGGCGACGCTTGAATATGATGCGGACAAGCAGGAATTGATCTCCAGACAGGCGCGCCTAGCCTATCCGATCCGCGACGGGATTCCGATCATGCTCCCCGAGGAAGCGCGTCAATTGCCTGATTGAGGCATGCTTGTCGCGCGTTCGGCGATGGCATCGGCGAGGGCGATGACGCGCTCGGCCATCCGCGCATGCAGCCGCTCGACCATGCGCCCCTCAAGCGCGATCACGCCCTTGCCGGCATTCTCCGGCTGCGCGAAAGCATCGCGGATCGCACGCGCCTGTGCGACCTCTTGCGGATCAGGCGCGAAGACCGTGTTGGCGGGCGCAATCTGGGCCGGGTGAATCAGGCTCTTGCCGTCGAAGCCGAGATCGCGCCCCTGCCGGCATTCAGCCTCGAAAGCCTCGGTATCGTGGATGGCGTTGCAGACACCGTCGAGAATATCGAGCCCATAGGCGCGCGCGGCGATCAGCGTGGTCTGCAGCCAGGGCAGCATGCCCTCGCGTCCCGGCGTGAGCCGTGCGCGGGTCTCCTTGGCCAGATCGTTGAGCCCCATCACCAGACAATCGAGCCGCGTCGCGGGATCCTCCGCACAGGCTGTTATCTCGGCGATGCGCAGGATCGCCCCGGGCGTCTCGATCATCGCCCAGATGCGCATATGCGGGCTCGCATCGGCTTCGCGCAGCCGGATCGCGATATCGAAAAGGGTGCAGGCGGTTTCGACCTTGGGGATCAGGATCGCATCGGGCCCTGCCGCGCAAGCGGCCTTGAAATCCGTGTCGAACCACGCGGTTCCGGGGGCGTTCACGCGGATCACGGTCTCGCGTCCGGGCCAGGCGCGCGCCGCCACCATGGCGCAGACTGTCTCGCGTGCAGCTTCCTTCGCTGTCGGCGCGACCGAATCCTCCAGATCGAGGATCAGCACATCGGCATCGAGGCCGCGCGCCTTGTCGAGAGCGCGGGAATTGGCGCCGGGCATGTAGAGCGCGCTGCGACGAGGGCGAATGCTCATGATGCGATCAGTCTCCTGCCTGTTATTGCGGCGCAATGCCCGTGATGCCGTCAGGCCCGATCAGCCCGTTCGCCGCAGACGCTCACGATAGAGCAGGTAGAGCCCGGAGGCGATGACGATGCTCGCGCCGACAAGCGTCCAGGGATCGGGCCAGTCGCCGAAGACGAAATAGCCCAGGAGCAGCATCCAGAGAAGCTGGCTGTAGATGAAGGGTGCCAGAATCGGCGCCGGTGCGCGGGCATGGGCCAGAATCAGCAGCCAGTGTCCGAACCCGCCATAGAAACCGACGGCGCAGAGCAGGAACCAGATCAGCGGCTCGTCCGGCATCTGCCAGACGAAGGGCAGGATCGGCGTCATCAGCGCGACCCCGGCAAGCCCGGAATAGACCATCGTGGTGCGCGAGGAATCGGTGGCGGCCAAGAGGCGCGTCGAGATGCCGTAGAGCGCGTAGCAGATCGCCCCGGCCACCGAGAGGAAGGCGGCGGGATGCATGCCGCCGAAGCCCGGACGCGTCACCACGAGCACGCCGAGAAAGCCCACGCCGATGGCGATCATCCGGCGTGGGCCGGCCCATTCACCCAGGATCGGGCCCGCGAGCAGCGCCACGAGGAAGGGCGTGGCGAAGAGGATCGAGATGGTTTCGGCCAGTTGCAGATATTGCAGGGCGATGAAGTTGAGGATGGTCGAGGCCATCAGCAGGATCGAGCGTGCGACCTGCAGAACCGGGCGGCTGGTGCGCAGCACGCCGGGACTGGTCCAGTGGTTGACGAAGAACGAGACCAGCACCACGCTGACCGTATAGCGCGCCCAGACCGTCTGGAGCGGATCGACCCCCTGGCTCGCGAGCCATTTCGCGGTCGCATCGAGGCAGGAGAAACAGGCCAGAGCGCCGCTCATCAGGGCGATGGCGATCAGCCTGCTGCGGCGCTCCTCGGGGGAGGCGGGCGCATCGAGATTGCCGGAAGATGCGGGGTGGCGGGCTGGTTCGTCCATGAGGCGAGCATAAACCTGTGCGCAATGTGCTGGCCTTGCGATTGCGCACAGGGCGATCGGAAAGTTTCGAAAGGCCTGCTGCAGCGTCAGGCGGAAATCGGATCCCGATCCGGCGCCCCGGAGGCGAGGGCGATCGCTTCCGGGCTGTCGGCATCGACGGCGTCGTCGCCATCCTCGTCATCATCGCCATCGGCCAGTGCGGAATCATCGGCGGCGGCAAGGCGCGCGAGATTACGCCCGACCTTGCGCAGGAGCTTGCGCAGGCGCTTGCGATCCTTGCCGTCGAGCCCGGCGAGCAATTCGTCCTCGACCTCGTCCCAGAGCCCCGTGATCGCCTCGGCGCGGTCTTGCCCCGCCTCGGTCAGCGCAACGCGCACGACACGACCATCGCGATCACGGTCCTGGCGCGCGACGAGGCCCATCGCCGAGAGGCGCGAGACCGTCTTCGAAGCGGTCGGCGGACGCACCTGCAGGATGGCGGCGAGTTCGCCCATGCTCATGCCGGCGGGAGTGTTCACGCCATCGGTTCCGGTCTCGTCCTTGACAATATTCTTTGCACTTTCCTTGCCGGCGCCTCTGCCAGCCAGCGCCTGAAGCACCTGCTCCTGGCCCGGATACAGCCCGAGTGCGACGAGTTTTTCGCCCATGCGGGCACGATGCAGACGCGCCGCCCGCATCAGCACCCAGCCCACGCTCTTTTCGCCCGGATGTTTCATTCCATACCCGCCGATATCTCCGGTCCACCCTTCGTATCAGGGCGCCCGGTTCAAAGCATGTCACGGCAATCCTTTGCCGCATACAGTTTGTCACGGCCACGATGACGCCCGCATGACAATGCAGGCCATCATCCGCCATGGCAGGAGTCGATTCTTCTCATCCGGCATGGCAGGGGCCGGATCGTGCCGGATTTCTGGCACGGTTCGTGTATGCTCCTGTTGCCAAAAAAGCGACCAGAGCAAGCCGCCAGAGCAAACCGCCGGAGAAACCCCATGCCTTATTCCATCCCGCGCGCCGATTACGCCGCCATGTTCGGCCCCACCACGGGCGACACGGTGCGGCTGGCCGATACCGATCTCGTCATCAGGATCGAGCGCGATTTCACCAGCTATGGCGAGGAGGTGAAATTCGGCGGCGGCAAGGTGATTCGCGACGGGATGGGGCAGAGCCAGCGCACCCGTGCGCAGGGCGCCGTCGATACGGTGATCACCAATGCCACCATCATCGATCATTGGGGGATCGTCAAAGCGGATATCGGCATCAGGGACGGGCGCATCGCCGGCATCGGCAAGGCTGGCAATCCGGATATCCAGCCGGGCGTCGACATCATCATCGGCCCGGGCACCGAGGCGATCGCGGGCGAGGGCAAGATCATCACCGCAGGCGGCTTCGACGCGCATATCCATTTCATCTGTCCGCAGCAGGTGGAAGATGCGCTGATGTCGGGGCTGACCACCATGCTCGGCGGCGGCACCGGCCCCGCCGACGGCACCAACGCCACCACCTGCACGCCGGGCTCCTGGCATATCGCGAAGATGCTTGAAGCGGCCGATGGGCTGCCCATGAACCTCGCCTTCGCCGGCAAGGGCAATGCCGCCCTGCCCGGCGCGCTGGTCGAGATGATCGAGGCGGGCGTCTGCGCCATGAAGCTGCACGAAGACTGGGGCACCACGCCGGCTGCGATCGACAATTGTCTCTCGGTCGCCGATGAATACGATGTGCAGGTGATGATTCACACCGACACGCTGAATGAAAGCGGCTTCGTCGAGGATACCGTGGCCGCCTTCAAGGGGCGCACCATCCACGCCTTCCATACCGAGGGCGCCGGCGGCGGTCATGCGCCGGACATCATGAAGGTGGCGGGGCTCGAGAATGTCATCCCCTCCTCGACCAATCCGACGCGCCCCTTCACGGTCAACACGATCGACGAGCATCTCGACATGCTGATGGTCTGCCACCATCTCGACCCGTCGATTCCGGAGGACCTCGCCTTCGCCGAGAGCCGCATCCGCAAGGAGACGATCGCGGCGGAGGATATCCTGCACGATCTCGGCGCGCTCTCGATCATGGCTTCAGACAGCCAGGCCATGGGCCGGGTCGGCGAGGTGATCACCCGCACCTGGCAGACCGCCCACAAGATGAAGACGCAGCGCGGCGCGCTTGCCGAGGATGCCGGCACCGGGGCGGATAATTTCCGGGTCAAGCGCTATATCGCCAAATACACCATCAACCCCGCCATCGCGCACGGCATGGACGCGCATATCGGCGCGGTCGAGGTCGGCAAGCTCGCCGATCTCGTGATCTGGGACCCGGCCTTTTTCGGCGTGAAGCCCAAGCTCGTGATCAAGGCCGGCACCATCATCGCGGCGGCGATGGGCGATCCCAACGCCTCGATCCCCACGCCGCAGCCCGTGCATTACCGCCCGATGTTCGGCGCCTTCGGCAAGGCGCTGCAACGCACGAGCTTCACCTTCCTCTCGCAGGCAGGCATCGACAAGGGCGTGCCGCAGGCGCTCGGACTGGCAAAAACCTGCCTGCCCGTGCGCAACGTGCGCTCCGGCATCTCCAAGAAAAGCATGATTCACAACGATGCCACGCCGCAGATCGCGATCGATCCGGAAACCTATGCGGTGACGGCGGACGGGGAACTGCTCGTCTGCGAACCGGCGAAGGCGCTGCCGCTGGCGCAACGGTATTTCATGTTCTAGAGCACCATGCCGTCAGGTCGGGCGCTCCAATCAGGATCAGCCCGCGCCGGCCTTGCCCACGCTTGCCAGAAAACGCGCGGTGATCGTGATATCCGCCGGGGTCAGGCCATGGCTTGCGGGCAGGATCTCGAGGCTGACGGCGGCGCCGGCTTCGCCCAGCGCTGACGCCAGTTCCTGCGAACGCGCAGCCGGGATCAGCGGATCGGCGGCGCCAGCCAGAATCAGCACGGGTTTGTCGGCAAGCGCTATTCCCGGTGCTTGCGGAAACGGGCGCATGACCCGCCACAGGGCCGCACCCGCGAGTCGATCCGGGGCGAGCCAGAGCAGGGATGCCGCGATGTTGGCGCCGTTGGAAAAACCCAAAGCGACGGGCCGGGTCAGCGCATAGGCCTCGCAGGCCTGATCGATGAAGGCTGTGAGCGCCTGCGTCTGCGCGCGCAGATCCGCTTCGTCGAACACGCCTTCAGCAAGGCGCCGGAAGAAGCGCGGCATGCCGTTTTCGCTGACGTTTCCGCGCGGCGACAGGATCGCGGCACCCGGCGCGATCTGACCGGCGAGCGGCAGCAGATCGCGCTCATCGCCACCGGTGCCGTGCAGAAGCAGCAGCGGCGGCGCCTGTTCCCCGCCCTCCGAGGCCGGCACGAATATGTGCCGGAAGCCGAAAGCGTCGCTCACCTGTGAATTGGAGGGTATCGCATTCATCACGCGTCCTCCCGCTCCAGCGAGGGCAGCCTCGCCGCGATCGTCTCGCGACGCGCTTCGAGGCCCGGTGGCAGCTTCAGGCTCTCTCCGAGATGACCCGGATCCTCGTCCACGGCGAAACCCGGACCGTCGGTGGCGATCTCGAACAGCACGCCGCCGGGTTCGCGGAAATAGATCGAGCGGAAATAGTTCCGGTCGCGCTGCTCGGTGGCTGCGATCCCGAAACGCTCACGCAGGGTCTGAACCATTGCCGCCTGCGCCGCATCGTCGGCGGCGCGGAAAGCGACGTGGTGCACCGATCCGGCGCCGAGACGCGGACGGGTGCCGTAAGCGGATGGCGCGATCTCGACGGCGGTCAGCGGCGAATCGCTGCCGGCGAGGCCGAGATAGCCGGGACGCGCTTCGCTGTGGCGAAAACCGAGCACGTCGCGCAGGATGGCGGCCGTGGCTTCCGGATCGGGCACGGCGAGGGTGACGCTCTCGAAACCGCGCAGCGCCTGCGCCTCATCGATCCCGGGGACGGTCCAGGCCGGCTCGTCCTCGGCGCCCGCGACGCCGATAATGGCGAAAGCCATACCGTCGGGATCGCGAAAGGTCAGGGCGCGGCGTCCCTGGCGTTCGTCTTCGGCGCAGGCGACGCCATGCGACTCAAGCCGTTCGCGCCAGAACCCGATCGCCCCTGCCGGCGCGCGAAACGCCGTCTCGACGGTCTCGCCGTCACCAGGGCGACCGGGCGCGATATGGGGCCAGGGAAAGAAGGTCAGCGCCGAACCGGGGCGCCCCGCCGCATCGCCGTAATACAGATGCCAGGTGGAAGGATCGTCGAAATTGACGGTGCGCTTGACCAGACGCTGGCCGAGGATCTCGGCGTGAAAATGCCGGTTGCGACCGGGCGCGCCCGCCATCGCCGTGACATGATGAATACCCGCGACGCTCATGGCCGTCTCCCGAAACCGCGCGGCGCCCATGCGCCTCAACTGATGCTCTACAGATCGTCAGCCGATTGCGCATCGGTAAGCAGAGCAAGCGCAATCTTGCAAAAATGCAAGATGCGACCCGTGTGATTCACCCCGAGCTTGTCGAACCCGCAAGGACGGGCGACAAAGGCGTGTCCGGGAGCAGCTCCCGCAGGCGGCGCGCGCGGCGTGGCGGGATCCGGTCGATTTCGAGCCCTGTGAAGACATGCAAGGTATCGAGATCGGTATCGATCACCGCGTGATCCGATACCCGGCCGCCCAGCCCGAGATATGAGCGCAGGAGCGGCGGAAGCGCCGCAAACGCCTCACGGGGATCGCCTTCGTGATGGCGCGCCCTTTCTGCAAAAGAGACGATGCGCGGCGCCTTGATGCCCGGCATCCAGTGCGCCGGAGCCTGATAACGGGCGGCGAGCAGGTCGAGTGCCGCAGCATGCGCTGCATGGGAGGCGCCCGTGAAGGAGCTGCAGCCGAACAGGAGGCCGGCATCGTACTCATCCACGACATTCGCGACCGCACCCCAGGCCAGCCGCAGGATCGCGGGATCGCGCCAGCCCGGACGTGTGCAGAATCGCCCCATCTCGATAACCGGTGCACCATAGTTGCGCAGCGCGGAGAGATCGTAGAACTGCGCCGTGTAACTGCGCCCGATCTCCTCCCCGCAGTGCAGCGGCAGCAAACGGAAACACGCAACGAGCGTTCCGCTGACCTCGTCCTCGATCAGGAGATGCCGGCACATGTCATCGAAGGCATCCCGATCGAGCCCATCGGGGCGTGGGCGCGCACCGGGTCGGTTCGCGATGAAGGCAACGTGGCGCAGTTCCTGGGCACGCACGAGATCGGCGTGGTCCTCGGCGAACCGGATCCGGTAATGGCTGCGGTGGATCGCATGCATGCCGCGCCCTCCGGGCTGGTGACGGATTTGTCGCCGGGCCAAGATGCGCGGCCCAAGATGCGCGGCCCAAGATGCGCCGGGAAAAACCGATCTGCGCGCATGACCATGCAAGTCAGCGACATTCCAAGGTGTCCGACCACCGTCAATCCGAACACCAGACTTTCAATCTACAGCAATTCCAGTCGAATCGCGACAGGAATCAGCTTTCTTGCCTTGCAGTGCGCAAAACGCACGCCCTTGCGCAAAATCAGCATTCTCGCGTCGAAGATCGCCCTTCACGCCCCGCGAAATTGCGGATCGCGCTTCTCGGCGAAGGCCTTGCGGCCCTCTGTATGATCGGCGGTGGCGAAGAGCATCGGCTGGCCGTCCAGCTCACAGGCGAGCACGCGGTCGAGATCATCCGTGCCGCGCGCGAAGGCGGCCTTCGTCATGGCGATGGAGAGCGGCGCGAGGCGGGCCATGTCGCGGGCGCGGGCGAGCGCGATGTCGCGCACGGTGCCGGCGGGGGCGAGCACATCGACGAGCCCGAGCGCTTTCGCCTCCTCGCCGCCGATGACGGGGGCTTCGAGCATCATGCGTTTGGCCGTGCCGAGCCCGACGCGCGGCGGCAACGACCAGATCAGTCCGGCATCGGGCATAAGCCCCACCTTGGCGAAGGAGGCGCAGAATTTCGCACCCGGATCGGCCACCACCACGTCGCTTGCCGTGGCGAGCGCGAGTCCGGCGCCGAAAGCCGCGCCCTCGACGGCGGCGATGACGGGTTTCGGCCCCGCCGCGATGCGGCGCACGATATCATGGATGATGCCGATGCGCCGGCGCGCGCCCATCGGATCGTCTGGACGCATGGCGGAGAGGTCTCCGCCCGAACAGAAAGCCCCGCCCTCGCCGGTGAGCACAATGGCGCGGCAGGCGGGATCTGCGATCAGTTCGTCGAGCGCTTCGAGCAAGGCAAGCCGCAGATCCATGGTCAGCGCGTTGCGCTTGGCCGGCTCGTTGAGGGCGAGGATGGCGACGGCGCCGTCACGGTTGACGAGCAACGGTGCACTCTTGGAAGAATCGGCGGGTTTCTGGCTCATGGCTGAGGGTCCGGACTGTGACGGCAGATGCCAGGACGATAACCCGGACGCGCCGCCGCGCCAGCGTCATTGGCCCACATCCGTTGCGGGATTATGCCTGTGATGCGCCCTGCAGCCCGCCTCAGCTGATCTCCACATCGACCACGCCGGGCACGGCGCGCAGCGCGCCTGCGATCTGCGGCGTGGCGAGATACTTGCCCGGCAGCCTGACCTCGACCTCCTGCGCACCCTCGTCGAGGATCAGCACCAGCGAGACCTCGCCCTCGCCGCGCGCCGCAAGCCGCTGCTGTACGGACGGGATCGGACGCGCGTCGCGCAGATAGATGCGCATGCCCTTCTGGTGCTTGGCAATGGCCTCGTCGAGGGGCTCCGCCGTGCCGATCCGCGCGCGCACCTCCTCGCCCTCGATGCCCGCCTGCATCATCAGGATCACGGCGGCGCCGGGTTCGAGAATGTCGCGATAGCGTTGCAGGCCTTCGGAGAAGATGATCGCCTCGAAATGGCCGCTCTGGTCCGAGAGCTGGTAGATCCCCATTTTCGAGCCACTCCTGGTGCGCCGCTCCTGCTTGTCCAGCACGGTGGCGGCCACCCGCCCGACGCTGGAGCCGCTCTTGACGGCGCGCACGAAATCGCTCCAGCGCTGCACCCTGAGCTTGTCGAGCAGGCCTTCATATTCGTCGAGCGGGTGGCCCGAGAGGAAGAAGCCGACCGCGTCGTATTCGCGCTGCAGCCGCTCTGATGCGGTCCAGGGCGTGTATTCGGGGATGCGCAAGGCGACATCGGCGGAGGCGACGCCGCCGAACATGTCGATCATGCCGCCGGCTTCCGCCTCGCTCGCCTGCTGGGCCAGCGCGAAGATCGGATCGACCGCCGCCATGGCGCGGGCGCGGTCGGGCTCCAGCGCATCGAAGGCGCCGGCGGCCACGAGATTCTCCAGCGTACGCTTGTTGAGGGCGCGCGGCTTGATGCGCCGGGCAAAATCCGCGAGATCCTTGAAGGGCTCGTCCCCGCGCGCCGCGACGATGCTCTCTACCGCCTGGCGCCCGACGCCCTTCACCGCAGCCAGCGCATAGATGATGGTGCCCTCGCGGACGGCGAATTCCACCCCCGATTCGTTGATCGAGGGCGGCGCCACGGTGATGCCGAGCCTCTGCGCCTCGCGGCGGAATTCGGAGAGCTTGTCGGTATTGTCGATATCGAGCGTCATGGAGGCGGCCATGAACGCGACCGGGTAATTCGCCTTCAGCCAGGCGGTCTGATACGAGACCAGCGCATAGGCGGCTGCGTGGGATTTGTTGAAGCCGTAATCGGCGAACTTGGCCAGAAGGTCGAAGATCTCGTCGGCTTTCTCCTTCGCGATCCCGCGCTCGGTGGCGCCGGAGACGAAGCGCCCGCGCTGGGCATCCATCTCCGCCTTGATCTTCTTGCCCATGGCGCGGCGCAACAGGTCGGCATCGCCGAGCGAATAGCCGGCGAGCTCCTGAGCGACCTGCATCACCTGCTCCTGATAGACGATGATGCCGAAGGTCTCGCGCAGGATCGGGGCGAGTTCGGGCAGCGGATACCACTTCGCCTCGGGCTCGCCGCGCCCGTGCTTGCGCTCGCAATAGACCGGGATATTCGCCATCGGGCCCGGACGGTAGAGTGCCACCAGCGCGATCAGGTCCTCCACCCGGTCAGCCGCCATCTCGACGAGCGCCTTGCGCATGCCCGCCGATTCCACCTGGAAGATGCCGATCGTCTCGCCCCGGCGCAGCATGTCGTAGGTGGTCTTGTCATCGAGCGGGATGGAGGAGATGTCGATGCGCTCCCCGCCATCCTGCGCGATCAGGCCGATGGCGCGGTTGATCACGGTGAGCGTCTTCAGGCCGAGGAAATCGAATTTGACGAGGCCGGCCTGCTCCACCCATTTCATGTTGTACTGCGTCACCCGCATCCCGGTCTTCGGGTCGCGATAGAGCGGCACGAGCTCCTGCAGCGGGCGATCGCCGATGACCACGCCCGCCGCATGGGTCGAGGCATGCCGGTGCAAGCCCTCGAGCTTCTGGGCGATGGCGAGCAGGCGCTGCACCACCGGCTCCTCCTCCGCCGCAGCCTGGAGGCGGGGTTCGTCGGCGATGGCCTGGGGCAGGGTGACAGGCTTGGCCGGGTTCTGCGGGACGAGCTTGGTCAGCTTGTCGACCTGCCCGTAGGGCATTTCGAGCACGCGCCCGACATCGCGCAGCACGCCACGTGCCAAAAGCGTTCCGAAGGTGATGATCTGCGCGACATTGGTCTCGCCATAGCGCTCCTGCACGTAACGGATCACGTCCTCGCGGCCCTCGACGCAGAAATCGATGTCGAAATCCGGCATCGAGACGCGCTCGGGATTGAGGAAGCGCTCGAAGAGCAGGCCGAAACGCAGGGGGTCGAGATCGGTGATGGTGAGCGAATAGGCCACCAGCGAGCCCGCACCCGAACCGCGCCCGGGGCCGACGGGGATGTCGTGATCCTTGGCCCATTTGATGAAATCGGCCACGATCAGGAAGTAGCCGGGGAACTGCATGTTCTGGATGATGCCGATCTCGTAATCGAGCCGGGCACGATAATCCTCCTCGGTGAAACCCTCGGCCAGGCCGTGGGCCATGATGCGGCGGGCGAGGCCCTCCTCGGCCTGGCGGCGCAATTCCGCATTCTCGTCCGCGCCCGGTTCGTCGGGACGGGCGAAATTCGGCAGGATCGGCTTGCGCGTGCGCACCCGCCAGGCGCAGCGCATGGCAATCTCGACGCTGTTCGTCAGCGCATCGGGCAGATCGGAAAACAGCGCCTGCATTTCGGCGCGGGTCTTGAAACCGTGCTCCGGCGTCAGCTTGCGGCGCTGATCCTGCGAGACGACCTGGCCTTCCGCCACGGCCATGAGCGCGTCATGCGCCTCGTAATCGTCCGGGCCGGGGAAGAATGGCTCGTTTGTGGCGACGAGCCCCACCCCGTGCCGGTCGGCCATGGCGACAAGCGCGCCCTCGACCGCGCGCTCCTCCTCCATGCCGTGACGCTGGATCTCGACATAGAGCCGGTCACCGAAAATGGCGTGCAAGGTCGCAAAGCGCTGCTCGGCCAGCTCCGAGCGCCCGTGAAACAGCGCCCGGTCGAGCGGTCCGCGCAGGCCTCCGGTCAGCGCGATCACGCCTTCGCCATGCGCGCGCAGGGCCTCAATCGCGATACAGGGCTCGGCGCCGAGATCGACATCGAAATAACCCCGGCTGACGAGGCGCATGAGATTGACATAGCCCTCCTCGCAGGTGGCGAGCAGAACGAGATCCGCGGTGCCGGGCGCGCTGATGCGCTGCGTCGGATCGGCGGGCTCGAAGGCGGTGGTGATCTGGACGCCGGGAATCGGCTGGATGCCGACGCCCGAGAGCTTTTCGGAGAATTCCAGCGCGCCGAAGAGGTTGTTGGTATCGGTCAGGGCGAGCGCGGGCTGACGATCGGCCTCGGCGAGTTTCGCGAGCTTCGCGATGGGCAGCGCGCCTTCCAGCAGCGAATAGGAGGAATGGACGTGCAGATGAACGAATCCGACTTCGCGCAATACGCTCATTTCCGCTCTCCCCGATCCGCGACGCCAGATCGTTTGTGACAAAGCGGGCAGGCGAAGTCGAGGGAATCAGCGAACGCCCGCCCCCTATCCCTGTGGACGAAAGCAGCTTCGACCGCGCATCAAAGAGGGGCCGCGTCGGTGTGACGCGGCCCACAAGTCGAGGGTATCGAACCAGTGAGGTGTCTCGATCAGCGGAACAGCGAGAGGATGTTCTGGCTGTTGCCATTGGCAATGGAGAGCGCCTGGATACCAAGCTGCTGTTGTGTCTGAAGGGCCTGCAGACGCGTGGATTCGGCGTTCATGTCGGCATCCACCAGCTGGCCGACGCCGCGATCGATGGAGTCCTTCAGTTCGGAGACGAAGTCCTGCTGCAGGCCAATGCGGTTCTTGATCGCGCCGAGATTGGTGGCGGCATCGGTGATGTCGGAGAGAACCGCATCGACGAGGCCCACGGCCACTTCCATATCCGCCGAGAAGTCGCCATCGGCGGCGGCCGCATTGACGTCGATATCCACCAGGCTGGTACCCGTCACCGAAGCGCCGGCGAAGGTGAAGGTCCCCGAGCGATCCTCATCGAGAATGCCGGCATTGGCGCCACCGGTATCGACAAGCTGCGTCCCCGTGATCTCGACGGTCGTCGTCTCGAGGCTCACGGCACCCGTAGCGGTGCGTGTGAACGAGCTGACGATCTCGCGATCGGCGGCAGCGCCCGCATCGGTGGAGTCGAATTGCAGCCAGTTCTCGCCGTTGAACACGGCCGAGGCGGCGATGTTCTGCAACTGGTTCTGCAATTCGTCGATCTCGCCCTGGATCTTGCCGCGATCGACGCCGGGCTGCGCGGCGGCGGTGACCTTGGCCTTGATTTCGGAGACGACATCAACCGTCGAATTGAGGGCGGTATACATCACATCCACGGTCGCGGCGCCGAGGCCGAGGGCGTCCTGGACGGCGCCGAGTGCCTTGTTGTCCGAGCGCATGGTGGTTGCAATCGACCAATAGGCGGCGTTGTCGGCGGCATCGGACACACGGTAACCGGTCGAGATCCGGTTCTGCGTGGTATCCATCTGCTTGTTTGTGCCCGACAGCGTCTGGAGGGCGGTCATTGCGGCGGAGTTGGTGAGAAGGCTAGACATGGTAAGTCCCTTTCAAGAAATGCAGAGCGAAGGGACATGCCGGGTTTTCACCGGTATGGCGGGAGCGGCGTCATGCCTTTGAGCCGGTCTTCATGCTGCGGCCCAACCCGTCATGGGAAAGAGATTGCCAGCCGAAGCTTGCGCGAAGCTTAAAAGTCGTCGCGCAATTCGACGGGTCGGTCGATTTCGCGCCCTTCGGCACGCGCCGGCGAGCGTATCACCTTGACGAGCAAGGCTTACGGGCAGGGGCCGGTCTCGAGGAACTCGATCGACGTCATCGTGCCCGCCAGCGCGAAATCGCCGAAATCCATCGTCAGATCGGTGGTGACCCCGTTCTCGTGCAGATCGAAACCGGCCACATAGCCCGGCATACCATCGCCAGCTTCGCCGCGATCGAAATAGCTCAGGGTGACGCGCCAGCGCTGGGTCCGGGTGAGCCGGGAAAATGCGCTGCCCTCATCGGGGCCGAGCGGGGCGCCGATCACGGCGAGGGTGTCGTGAATGTCGTCGCCTTCATCGCCACCGTCGAACACTGCTGATTCGAGGATCGCCTCACCGCCTTGCGCGGCATCGAGGATCGCGATGATGTGCTGCGCTGGGAAGGCGGGCGCCTCCGCATGCATGACCTCGTCGCTGCGCGGCTCCTCGAGCAGGATCCGCAGCCCGCCATCGATGATTTCCGCCTCGCCCTGCGTGCGCATCGTCGGCATGCCGTCGAGCAGGGTGCGGGTGTGGAAGCTGAACGCGCCCGCCTCGCCATCCTCGAAGGTCGTGACGTTGGTGTCGAGGGTCATCGCGCCGGCCTCGCCGATCAGCGTGGTAAGCTGGCGCACATTCGTGGTGTAGCCCTCGCAGGCGCTGCCGACGAATTCATAGACGATCCGCCCCTCGGCATCGATCACGTCGCCGCCACCGCGCAGGAGGCTCAGATCATAAACCGCCCGGTGCGAGGCGAGGGCGACAGCCTCCTGCGGCGCCGACCAGGCTCCCGAGGGGGCGACAAGCGCGCCGCCGAGCATTGCGGCGGCGGTTGCGATCCGGGCGGAGCGCGAGAGCAGGGGGGATGACCCGCGTGACGGCAGGGAAACGGACATGCGCAAACAACCTTCGATTCGACGCGCCGACTGTAAGCGGCGTGCGGGTGCGGCGCAAACACCATCGTATCGCGCAGCGCTTTCTCCCCTCTTGCTCTGCCCTCTTGCTCTCGCGCCCGCGATCCGCCACAAGCGCAGATCAGGCGGGACGCTGTTCCGCAGCGGAGAGCCAGAGCAACGGGAGCGCATCATGAGCAACGCCACGCAGGGCCGGATCGAGGCCCGACTCGCCGAAATCGGCATCAGCCTGCCTACACCCGCCGCACCGGTCGCGAATTACGTGCCCTTCGTGCGCAGCGGCAATCTGGTGATCATTTCCGGCCAGATCTGCCTGGGCCCCGACGGCAAGATCGCGCCTGCGCATCAGGGCAAGCTCGGCGATGTCGTGGACGAGACCGCCGGACGCGCGGCGGCGCGGGCCTGCGCGATCAATCTGCTGGCGCAGCTGCGCGCCGCGATCGGCGATCTCGACGCGGTGACCCGCGTCGTGCGCCTTGGCGGTTTCATCAATTGCGTGCCCGATTACGGCGCGGTCGCCCAGGTCATGAACGGCGCCTCGGATCTGATGGTTGAGGCCTTCGGCGATGTCGGGCGCCATGCCCGCTCCACCATCGGCGTCGCGCAACTGCCGCTTGATGCCGCCGTCGAGGTCGAGGGCATGTTCGAGGTGCGCTGAGCGCCGCCATCCGGGGAGACAATCATGACATCCAAGCTCGAGCGCCTGCGCGAGATGACCGTGGTCGTGGCCGATACCGGCGACATCGCGGCGGTGCGCCGCCTGAACCCGCAGGATTGCACCACCAATCCGACACTGCTTCTGAAAGCCGCCGGCGATCCCGCCTCCGCGCCGCTGGTCGACGAGGCGATCGCCTGGGGACGGAGCCTGTCGGGGCCGATCGAGGCGCGGGCAGAAGCGGTCTGCGACCGGCTGGCCGTCTCCTTCGGCGCGGAGCTCGCCGGGATCGTGCCGGGCCGGGTCTCGACGGAGGTCGATGCCGATCTCTCCTTCGACACGCAGGCCACGCTCGCCAAGGCCCGCGCCATCATCGCCGCCTATGAGGCGCGCGGCATCGGGCGCGAGCGCATCCTGATCAAGATCGCCGCGACCTGGGAGGGCATCCGCGCTGCCGAGATCCTCCAGAAGGAGGGAATCGACTGCAATCTCACGCTGCTCTTCTCGCTGGTCCAGGCGGTGGCCTGCGCCGATGCAGGCGTCTTCCTGATCTCGCCCTTCGTCGGGCGTATTCTCGACTGGCACAAGGCGCGCGGCGGCGGGCCCTATACGCCCGATGACGATCCCGGTGTGGTCTCGGTGCGGGCCATCTACGCCTATTACAAGGCGCATGGCATCGACACGGTGGTGATGGGCGCCTCCTTCCGCAATGCCGGCGAGATCGAGGCGCTGGCCGGTTGCGACCGGCTGACCATCTCCCCCGCCCTGCTCGACGAACTCGCCGCCGATGAAGGCGATCTGCCCCGGCGCCTGTCGCCTGACACGATTGCCGAGGCCCCGGCCCGGCTCGCGCTGGACGAGCCGCATTTCCGCTATCTCCTGAACGCGGATGCGATGGCCACCGAGAAACTCGCCGAGGGCATCCGTGCCTTCGTCAAGGATCTGCACGCCCTGCGCGCCCTGGTGACGGAGCGCCTCGCCGGCTGATGTCGCGGACCGGCCCCGCAGATTCCGCGCTTGCGCAGGATCAATGCGCGGAGCGCCGCCCCGTGATCATGTGTCGCTCTCGAGCCCGGCCCCCGCGGGCTGATCCCGGACATGCGACATGCGGGGGAAAGACGATGAGCGATCAACTGACGCGGCGGGTCGTGGCGCACCGCGATTATCTCGACGACATGCTGCGCAGCCTCGGCTACGCCATGACCGATCTCGACGGCACACCGGCGCTGCCCGTGGCCTGCGGCGATTGCGGGCAGAGCCGTGATTGTGGCACCTGGCGCGATGCGCGCGTGGCGGATAGGGTCATGCGCCGGTCCGGTGTGACCGATTGCGCGGATGTTCCGGCATCGGTCTGGCCGCGTTTCTGCCCGAACCGCGATGCCGGGGAGGGCCGCGTAAGCCCCCTTCCGGTTCAGCGTTGCAGCACGTAGGTTCCCGGCGCATCGCAAAGTGGCGGATAGCCATTCTCCGGAGCGCCGGTCGCGGGTGGCGTAACGGGTTCTGCGGAACGCGCGGCAAGCCATTCCGCCCAGGCCGGCCACCACGAGCCCTGCCGGACCGGCACCTGCTCCATCCAGCTCTGCGCATCAACGAAGGGCGCATCGTGCTCGGTGGTATGGATGCGGTAATGACGGCGCGGATGGTCGGGACGCGAGACGATCCCGGCATTATGGCCGCCATTGGTGAGAATGAAGGTCGTCTGCGTTTCGGTCAGGCGCTGGAACTTGTAGACCGAGGACCAGGGTGCGACATGATCCGTCTCGGTGCCGACGCCGATCACCGGGATGCGCAGATCATTGAGTGCGACCGGGCGCCCGTCCACCTCGTAACGCCCGTGCGCGAGCCGGTTCTCGAGGAAGAGCCAGCGCAGATATTGCGCATGCATGGCATAGGGCATGCGCGTCGCATCGGCATTCCAGGCCATCAGCGCATTGGGGCTGACCCGCTCGCCCAGCAGATAATCACGCACCATCCGCGTCCAGAACAGGTCGTTTGAGCGCAGCATGGTGAAGGCACCGGCCATCTGGCTGGAATCGAGATAACCCTGGCGCCACATCATGTCCTCGAGCAGCGCCACCTGCCCCTCGGTGATGAACAGGCTCAGTTCGCCCGCTTCGGTGAAATCGGTCTGGGCGGCGAAGAGCGAGAGTGAGGCGAGGCGTTCATCCCCGTCCCGCGCCATCGCGGCGGCGGCGATCGCCATCAGCGTGCCGCCCAGACAATAGCCCGCCGCATGCACGCGCTCGGCCCCCGTGATCGCGGTGATCGCGTCGAGCGCCGCGCGCGGGCCGAGATCGAGGTAATCCGCCATGCCGCAATCGCGATCATCAGCATCGGGGTTGCGCCAGGACAGCATGAACACGCTAAAGCCCTGATCGACGAGATGACGCACCAGTGATTCCTGGGGCGTCAGGTCGAGAATGTAGTATTTCATGATCCAGGCCGGGACGATCATCACCGGCTCTGGATGCACCTTCTCCGTTGTCGGCGTGTACTGGATCAGCTCCATCAGCCGGTTGCGCGCCACCACCTTGCCCGGTGTGGTGGCCATGGTCTCGCCGACACGGAAATCACCGGCCTCCGGCGCCACATCCGCCTTTGCCTGCACCGCGCGCGTCGCATCCTCGATGGCATGCAGGGCGCCCTCGACGAAATTCGAGCCGCCGGTCTCGCGGGTGCGGGCGAGTACTTCCGGGTTGAACGGCACGAAATTCGACGGCGCGACCGCGTCGAGCATCTGCCTGACCATGAAGCTCAGCATGGCTTCGTTCTGCGGCGCCACACCGCGCGTCTGCGTCGTCGCCACGCGCCACCAATCCTCACTGGCGAGGAAACTGTCGCGCATCAGGCGAAACGGCGCATCGTCCCAGGACGGCGCAGCGAAGCGGCGGTCGGTGCCGGTCGCGGTTTCCGGCTGCATACCGAGGGCGAGGCGGGATGCGTCACGCCATGCCTTGTCGACCAGATCAGCCTGTTTTCCGGGCGAAAGCGCGAAATGCAGGGCCCAATCCGTCCAGGCATTGATCAGCGCCGTCGGCGCGATCCCGCCCGTTGCCTGTGCAATCCCGGCGCCGGCCATCCGGTCCAGGATCTGTGCGCGTTCTGCGTTCTTCTGAAAATTGACCATGTGTTGCCTCTTCCCGCAGCATCCTGCTGCCGTTCATGCCTTCAAAGCATGGTTTCACGACGCTTTTGCGTCATCGGCGCCGCCGGAATGCGAGTCAGGCAAGATCGACGCCACTTTCGTTGTCGCCCGGGCGCCATGACGGGAGAGCCCGAGCCGCCGGTTCGAGGCCGACCGCGCGCGCAACGCCAACGGTCGCTCTGCCGGGGAAAGCGACCGGTTCGTCATGTCGGGGGCGATACGCCGTCAGATGTCGAGATTGGCCACGGTGAGCGCGTTGTCCTGGATGAATTCGCGGCGCGGCTCGACCACGTCGCCCATCAGCTTGACGAAGAGATCATCGGCATCGGCGACGTCCTTGACCTTCACCTGCAGCAGCGAGCGCGCATCGCGATCAAGCGTCGTCTCCCAGAGCTGATCCGGGTTCATCTCGCCCAGACCCTTGTAACGCTGCAGATTGACGCCACGCGCACCGAAACTGGTGGCGGCCTCGAACAGGGCCATCGGGCCGTAGATCGCCTTGGCATCGCCCTTGCGCACGAGCTTCGCCGGCTGGCCGTAGACTTCCTGCAGGGTGGTGGCGAATTCGTCGATCCGCTTGGCTTCCTGCGATTCCAGCAGTGCGGCATCCAGCACCTGGGCTTCGGTCACGCCCCGCACCATGCGGGTGAAGACGTAGCCGCCATTCTCGATGCGCCCCTGCCAGCCGCGCTCGGTCTCTTCCGAGAGGATGTCGAGGCGCTTGGCGACATATTCCGCCGCCTGGGGCCCGCGCTCGGGATCGTCGACGATGTCGGCGCGCAGAACACCCGCGATCGCCGCCTGCTCGACGACGAAATGCGAATAGCGCGAATGCAGGGCGCGGATGGTGTTGCGCACGATGCGCGCCTCCTCGACCAGCTTCACCAGCTGCTGGCCCTGGAAGGAGGTGCCGCTGGCGAGATCGAGGCTGGCTTCGACGGTGCCGAGATCGATCAGGTAATCCTCGAGCGCGCGCTCGTCCTTGACGTAGATCGCGTTCTTGCCACGCGAGACCTTGTAGAGCGGCGGCTGGGCGATGTAGAGGTGCCCGCGCTCGATCAGTTCCGGCATCTGGCGGAAGAAGAAGGTCAGGAGCAGGGTCCGGATATGGGCGCCGTCGACATCGGCATCCGTCATGATGATGATCTTGTGGTAGCGCAGCTTGTCCGGATTGAATTCCTCGCGCCCGATGCCGGTGCCCAGCGCCGTGATCAGCGTGCCGATCTCCTGGGATGAGAGCATTTTATCAAAACGCGCACGCTCGACATTGAGGATCTTGCCCTTGAGCGGCAGCACCGCCTGGTATTCGCGTGCGCGGCCCTGCTTGGCCGAGCCGCCTGCCGAATCACCCTCGACGATGAAGAGCTCGGATTTGGCCGGGTCGCGCTCCTGGCAATCGGCGAGCTTGCCGGGCAGGGAGGCGATGTCGAGCGCGCCCTTGCGCCGGGTGAGCTCGCGGGCCTTGCGTGCCGCCTCGCGGGCGGCGGCGGCCTCGACGATCTTGCCGATGATGATCCGCGCTTCCTGCGGATTGAGCTCCAGCCAGTCGCGCAGGGCTTCGTTGACGCCATTCTCCACAGCCGGGCGCACTTCCGAGGAAACCAGCTTGTCCTTGGTCTGGGAGGAGAATTTCGGATCCGGCACCTTCACCGAGACCACCGCAGTGAGCCCCTCGCGGCAATCGTCGCCGGTGAGGGAGACCTTTTCCTTTCTGGTCAGACCCGAACTCTCGGCATAGCTTGTCATCTGGCGCGTCAGCGCGCCGCGGAAACCCGCCAGATGGGTGCCGCCGTCGCGCTGGGGAATGTTGTTGGTAAAGCAGAGCACGTTTTCGTGGTAGCTGTCGTTCCACCAAAGCGCGACCTCGACGCCGATCCCGTCGCGCTCGGCGCGCAGCATCAGGGGCTCCGACACGAGCGGCTGCTTGGCCCGGTCGAGATAGCGCACGAATTCGACGACGCCGCCCTCATACATCATGTCCTCACGCTTCTTTTCCGCGTGGCGGTTATCGGTGAGGATGATGTGGACGCCGGAATTCAGGAAGGCGAGTTCGCGCAGGCGGTGCTCCAGCGTGTCGTAATCGTATTCCGTCATGGTGAAGGTTTCGGGGCTGGCCAGGAAGGTGAGTTCCGTCCCGCGCTTGCCCTCGGAATCCCCGACCACGACGAGCGGCGAGACCGGCACGCCGTGGCGGAATTCGACGAAATGCTCCTTGCCGTTGCGCCAGATGCGCAGTTTGAGCCAGGTGGAGAGCGCATTCACCACCGACACGCCCACCCCGTGCAGGCCGCCGGAGACCTTGTAGCTGTTCTGGTCGAACTTGCCGCCCGCATGCAACTGGGTCATGATCACCTCGGCCGCCGAGATGCCCTCACCCTTGTGGATGTCGGTGGGGATGCCGCGCCCGTTATCGTTGACCGTGACCGAACCATCGGCATTGAGGATGACGTTGACCTCCGTGGCGTGGCCCGCCAGCGCCTCGTCGATGGCGTTGTCCACCACCTCGTAGACCATGTGATGCAGGCCCGAACCGTCATCGGTGTCGCCGATATACATGCCCGGACGTTTGCGGACCGCGTCGAGCCCCTTGAGGACCTTGATCGATTCCGCGCCATAGGCGTCGTCATTGGGTGATACTGCTGGTTCAGCCATCAATCTTTCCCTGGGAAGCATCCGCGCAACTGCGCTGCCCGGCGGGCGCTTCGTCTGATTCGCTTACGCTCAATCTAATCATGGATCACGACTTTTTCACGGTCTCAAGCCCTGACGAACCATGCTCGGAGCGCAGGTTCAACAGCTTTCTTTCACCGAAGCGTCATTCCATCCCCTCGCAATGCGCCCCGGCGCCCCCGGCGCGGCCTCGCGCCCCCTCGACCGGCCCGGCGCGAGCGCGTATAGCTGTCCCGAGGGCCGGTCACGGCGCAGGCGGAGAATCGCGATGAAGGATCTGATGGGTTTGATGAAGCAGGCACAGGCCATGCAGGAACGCATGCAGTCGATGCAGGCGGAGATGGACGAGATCGAGGTCGAGGGCCAGGCCGGCGGCGGCGCGGTCAAGGTGACGATGAGCGCCAAGGGCATGATGCGCGGCGTTTCCATCGATGCCAGCCTGATGAATGCCGACGAGAAGGAAATCGTCGAGGATCTCGTCGTCGCCGCCGTCAACGATGCCCGGGCCAAGGGCGAGCGTCAGGTGCAGGAGCGTATGGCCGAGATCACCGAGGGCCTGCCGCTGCCTCCGGGCATGAAGCTGTTCTGAGGCACGCGCCAACGCCATGCCGAAAGCCTCTGCCGGGCCCGAAATCGAGCGCCTGATCCAGCTGCTCGCGCGCCTTCCCGGGCTCGGGCCCCGCTCGGCCCGGCGCGCGGCGCTGCATCTGGTCAAGAAGCGCGAGCAATTGCTGACCCCGCTCGCGGACGCCACGCGGGCGGCGGCGGAACGGATCGTCACCTGCTCGGTCTGCGGCAATATCGATACCAGCGACCCCTGTGCCATCTGCGCCGATGGTGAGCGCGATGGGCGTATCATCGTGGTGGTGGAGGATGTCGCCGATCTCTGGGCGCTCGAGCGCGCCGGCATCCTGAATGCGCGCTATCACGTGCTCGGCGGCGTGCTCTCGCCCCTGGACGGAATCGGCCCGGAAGAGCTCAGCATTGCCGGCCTCGTCGCGCGTGCATCCGAGCCGGGCGTCGAGGAGATCATCATCGCTCTCAACGCCACCGTCGACGGGCAGACCACGGCGCATTATCTCACCGATTCCCTGCGCCACCTGCCGGTGAAGATCACCCGGCTCGCCCACGGGGTGCCCGTGGGCGGCGAGCTCGATTATCTCGACGAGGGCACGCTCGGGGCGGCCTTGCGCGCGCGTACCGCCTTTTAGAGAGCCCCGGGCATGCATTCGCGCCCCGGGGCGTCATGCCTGATCAGGAACCCGCAGCACCGTCGAGCAGGGTCACGGCGCGGCGGTTCTGGGCCCAGCACCCCGGTTCGGCGCAGGCGACGACGGGGCGCTCCTTGCCGTAGGAGACCACGCGCATGCGATCGGCATCGACGCCGCGCGAGGCCAGATAATCGCGCACGGTCTGGGCGCGGCGGGCGCCGAGGGCGAAATTGTACTCGCGGGTGCCACGCTCGTCCGCATGACCCTCGATCAGGAAGGTATAGCGCGGATAGCGGTTGAGCCATTCCGCTTGCTGGTTCAGCGTGGCGATGGCGCTGGCATTCAGATCGGTCGAATCCGTGTCAAAGAAGACGCGGTCACCGACATTGACGGTGAAATCCTGCGTCGAGCCGGGCGTGCCCGCCCCGCCCGCACCGAACCCGCCGGCGCCGGCGATATCCTCCGCACCGCGCGCACAGGCGGCGAGTGTCAGACCGAGGGCGAAGAGCGCGGCGATACGCAGGCCGCGCGACAGGGTGATGGAAGCAAACATGACGAGACCGACTCCTTGACGCAGGTCCGATGGGGCGTCGCGGCTGTTGTAGCGTGAAGACGTTAAGCGAAGATTTCATCAACCTTGATGAAGTGTTTCCCGCAAGCGTTGCGGCAGTCACTTTGTCGTGAAACCGCAACAGCATGGCTTTCGCTCGGCTTTGCGGCAAAAGCGCGACGGTTTCCGGACCGGCATCGGGCGGGGGCGGGGCGAAGTTCCGGCAGGGGCTCTTCCGCCTCCCTGCAGCAGCATGCCGGCGCCCTGTCAGGCGGCGTCGACGCCCAGACCCTGCAAGCGCGCGAGGGCGGCATCGAGGGTCGCATCGCGTTTGGCAAAGCAGAAGCGCACGACATTGCGCACCGCGCCCTCGGCATAGAAGGCCGAGACGGGAATCGCCGCCACACCGTATTCGCTGACCAGCTGCCGGCAGAAGGCGACGTCGTCTTCCCCGCCGATATCGATATTGAGGAAGTAGGTGCCCTGTGCCGGGATCACGCGATAGCCGAGCCGCTCCAGCCCGGCGGCGAAGAAGTCGCGCGAGCGTTGCAAGTCGCGGCGCAGCCCATGGAAGAATCCGTCTTCCTTCGATAATCCGTAAGCCACCGCCTCCTGCAGGTTGGGGGGCGTCGTGAAGGTGAGGAACTGGTGGGCTTTCGCCAGCACCTTGAGGATCTCGGGCTGGGCGCAGACGAAACCGACCTTCCAGCCGGTGAGGCTGAAGATCTTGCCGGCAGAGCCGATCTTGACGGTGCGATCACGCATGCCCGGACGCGCGATCAGCGGCAGATGCTGCAATCCGTCGAAGACGATATGCTCCCAGACCTCGTCGCACAGGGCGATCGCGTCGAAAGCGACGCAATAGCGCGCCAGCAGATCGAGCTGCGCGGCGGGAAACACGGTGCCCGTCGGATTGAGCGGGTTGTTGAACAGCACGACCTTCGTTTTTTCCGAGAAGACCGCGGCGAGCGCTTCCTCGGTGATGGCGAAATGCGGTGGCTGCAGGGTGACGAAGCGCGGTACACCACCGGCGCGGCGTACCAGCGGCAGATAGGCGTCATACATCGGCTCGAACAGAATGACCTCGTCGCCCGGTTCGATCAGCGCCATCAGCGCCCCGGCCAGAGCCTCGGTGGCGCCGGAGGTGACCATCACTTCGTTCTGCGGATCGAGATCGAGGCCCTGCCAATGCTTGTAATGCGCCGCGATGGCCTCGCGCAGGACGGGCAGGCCGAGCATGGGCGGATACTGGTTCCAGCCCTCGATCACGGCTTTTGCCGCGCGCTCGCGCACATCCTGCGGGCCCGGATCATCGGGAAAGCCCTGGCCGAGATTGACCGCATCGGTCTCGCGGGCGACGCGCGACATTTCCTCGAAGATCGTCGTCGGCATGCCGGAGAGAACCGAATTCATGCGTGGCTGGACCATGGCCTCGTTCCTTCATTCAAACGCCGGGTCCGTTATATCGAACGCATCGCCTCCATGCCAAGTGGAAATTCTCGTCGGATGGAAATTCTTATCGCCGTGAAATACTGACCCGGAGTCCCGCCACCGACGCCAATGCAGGCTCGCGCCCGTCACAAACTCGCCGATCCCACCGTCATGCCGCCGCAGACATAGAGCACCTGCCCGGTGATGAAGCCGGAGCGGGCATCAAGCAGGTAGCTCGCCGCATGCGCGATATCCTCCGGCTCGCCGACACGGCGCACCGGCACCGCGTCGATGATCGCCTGGGTGCGCGGATCACCGGGCGGGTTGGCGCGCTCGAACAGTTCCGTGCGGATCGGGCCGGGGCCGATCGCGTTGGCGGTGATGCCGTGCGGGCCGAGCTCCAGCGCCCAGGTCTTGGCCATGCCGATCAGGCCGGCCTTGGTCGCGGCATAGGCGGTGCGCAGTTCCTTGCCGAGCGCCGCGCGCGACGCGATGTTGACGATGCGCCCGAACCCGGCCGCCTTCATCCCCGGCAAGAGCGCCTGCGCGCATTGCATGGCACAGCGCAGATTCAGCTGCACCGTGGCATCGAGATCGGCGAAGGTCTGCTCTTCCAGCGTCGCGGGGCGCACCACGCCGACATTGTTGACGAGCCGGGTGATGGAGCCGCCCGATAATGCTTTCTCGATCGCCTGCGCCGTCGCCTCCGGATCGGACAGGTCGGCCTGGATGTCCCCGCCGACGCGATCGATGACGATCGGCTCGTATCCGTCCTCGCGCGCCCGCTTTGCGCAGGCCGCGCCGATGCCTGAGGCGCCGCCCGTGATCAGAATCCGTTCCATATTACCGTCCTCCCGCTGGATTTTTCGCAAGCAGGATAGACGCTCACAAGCCGGGGTCACCGCGCGCGCTGAGACAGGCCGCATGCGTGCTATCCCCATCCGCAGGCCGTGGATCGGTCGATCACGGGCCTGCGACCGGTTTTCGCGTTTGCGGCACCGGTTTTCGTGCGCGCGGCGTTGACTCGCGCCCCGGCCATGCTAATCACCCCGCACGCCTTGCAGCGCCGCGATTTGCAGCGCCGCGATCTGCGAGGATCAGGCGGCAGCACCGGATGCGCCGCGCCACGCGAGCAAAACGGATAGCGAACCAGTGACCGACCAGACCTCTTCGACGCCCGTCTCCCATTCGCAGATGGCCAATGCCGTGCGCGCTCTTGCCATGGATGCCGTCGAGAAAGCCAGATCCGGCCATCCCGGGCTGCCCATGGGCGCTGCGGATATTGCCACCGTGCTGTTTGCCGAGCATCTGAAATATGATGTCGCCGATCCCGCCTGGCCCGATCGCGACCGTTTCGTGCTCTCTGCCGGCCACGGCTCGATGCTGCTCTACGCGCTGTTGCATCTGACCGGCGTGAAGGGCGTAACCATCGACGAGCTGAAGAATTTCCGCCAGCTGCATTCACTGACGCCGGGGCACCCGGAGAATTTCGTCACTCCGGGTGTCGAGACCACGACCGGCCCGCTCGGGCAGGGCATTGCCACCGCCGTCGGCATGGCCTTGGCCGAGCGCATGCTCGCCGCCGAATACGGCGCCGATCTCGTCGATCACCACACCTTCGTGCTGGCTTCCGATGGCGATCTGATGGAAGGGGTGAGCCAGGAATCGATCGCGCTCGCCGGCCATCTCAGGCTGAATCGGCTGATCGTGCTCTTCGATGATAACGGCATCTCCATCGACGGGCCGCTCTCGCTCGCCGATTCCACCGACCAGATCAAGCGCGTCGAGGCTTCCGGCTGGCGCGGTATCCGCGTCGACGGGCATGATCCGGAGGCGATTTCGCAGGCCATCGCGGAGGCGAAGACCTCCGACCGCCCGGTCCTGATCGCCTGCAAGACCATGATCGGCTACGGCGCCCCCAACCGCGCCGGCACCTCCAAGGCCCATGGCGAGCCGCTCGGCGCCGAGGAGATGGAGGGCGCGAAGAAGGCGCTCGACTGGCCGCACGCACCCTTCGAGATCCCGCAGGAGATCAAGCAGGCCTGGGAAGCAGCCGGGCGCCGCGGCGCACAGGCCCGCGCCGAGTGGCAGGCCCGGCTCGGCAAGCTGGAATCGTCTGCGCGCGCCGAATTCGAGCGTCGCCTGAAGGGCACGGTTCCCGCCGGTCTCGCCGGTGCGGTCACCGCGCTCAAGGACAAGCTCGCCGCCGAGCCGGCCAAGGTAGCGACCCGCAAGGCCAGCGAGATGGCGCTGGAAGCGATCACCCCGGTCATGCCGGAACTGACGCTGGGCTCCGCCGATCTGACGCCGTCGAACAATACGAAGACCAAGGCCGCCGTGCCGGTGAAGCCCGGTGATTTCGCCGGTCGCTATATCCACTACGGCATTCGCGAGCACGGCATGGCTGCGGCGATGAACGGCATCGCCCTGCATGGCGGGCTGCGCCCCGCCGGCGCGACCTTCTTCGTCTTCACCGATTACGCCCGCCCGGCGATCCGCATCGCAGCGCTTTCCGGGCTGCCTTCGGTCTTCATCATGACGCATGACTCCATCGGTCTGGGCGAGGACGGGCCGACGCACCAGCCGGTCGAGCATCTCTCCGCCTTCCGCGGCATGCCCAATATCAGCGTGTTCCGCCCCTGCGACGCGATCGAGACGGCGGAATGCTGGCAGCTCGCGCTGGAGCGCACGGACGGGCCGAGCATTCTGGCGCTCACCCGTCAGGGTCTCTCCCAATCGCGTGAGACGGGCGGGGCGGATAATCTGTGCGCTTTCGGGGCCTACGAGATCGCGCCGGCGAAGGGCGAGGCACAGGCGAGCCTGTTCGCCTCCGGTTCCGAGGTCGAGATCGCCTTGCAGGCAAAGGCGATTCTGGATGAACGCGGAACGCCGACGCGCGTTGTCTCGGTGCCTTCGCTTGATCTCTTCCTGGCGCAGCCCGAAGAGGTGCGCGCACGCATCATCGGCAAGGCGCCGGTGCGGGCGGCGGTGGAAGCGGGTGTGCGGTTCGGCTGGGATGCCGTGATCGGGGAAGACGGCATCTTCGTCGGCATGGCGAGCTTCGGTGCGAGCGCGCCCTACAAGGATCTCTACCAGCATTTCGGCATCACGCCGGAGAAGCTGGCGGATGCGGTGACGGCGCGCCACAACGGCTGAGGGCCGGTTGAGCGCAAAGCGGTTGAGACAGATTTGACAGGGAGATTGACGTCATGACGGTTAAGGTCGCCATTAACGGCTTCGGGCGCATCGGGCGCAACATCCTGCGCGCCATTGCCGAGAGCGGGCGTACGGATATCAAGGTCGTCGCCATCAACGATCTCGGCCCGGTCGAGACCAATGCGCATCTCCTGCGCTATGATTCGGTGCATGGCCGCTATCCCGGCGAGGTCAAGGTCGATGGCGACACCATCGATGTCGGCTCCGGCCCGATCAAGGTGACGGCGGTGCGCAATCCCGCCGAATTGCCGCACAAGGAACTCGGCGTCGACATCGCACTCGAATGCACCGGCATCTTCACTGCCCGCGACAAGGCGGCGGCGCATCTGGAAGCGGGCGCGAAGCGCGTGATCGTCTCCGCGCCGGCATCGGGGGCGGATCTGACGCTGGTCTATGGCGTCAACCACGACAAGCTGACGAAGGATCACCTCGTCATCTCGAACGCATCCTGCACCACCAACTGCCTCGCGCCGGTGGCCAAGGTGCTCAATGATGCGGTGGGGATCGAGCATGGTTTCATGACCACGATCCATTCCTATACCAACGACCAGCCCTCCCTCGACCAGATGCACAAGGATCTCTATCGCGGACGCGCTGCGGCGGTCTCGATGATCCCGACCTCGACGGGCGCGGCCAAGGCGGTCGGGCTGGTCCTGCCGGAACTCGACGGCAAGCTCGACGGAGCTGCAATCCGCGTGCCGACGCCGAATGTCTCGGTGGTCGATCTGAAATTCGTCGCCGCGCGCGAGACCACGATCGACGAGATCAACGACGCGATCAGGCAGGCCGCAGACGGCCCGATGAAGGGCGTGCTCGGTTACACGCTCGAGCCCAACGTCTCCATCGATTTCAACCATGATCCGCATTCCTCGGTCTTCCACATGGATCAGACCAAGGTGACGGGCGGCAAGCTGGTGCGCGTCGTTTCCTGGTACGATAACGAATGGGGCTTCTCCAACCGTATGGCCGATACCGCCGTGCTGATGGGCAAGACCCTCTGAAGCCGTGAACGTGCCGGGCGGCCTGCAGGTCGCCCGGAAGCCTGCGCCGGCCCGCTTCCCTTTTCCGCTGATAGTTCCGGAGCCCTGTTGATGAGCGATTTCAAGACCCTCGACGACGTCTCGTTTCAGGGCAAGCGCGTATTGCTGCGCGTCGATCTCAACGTGCCCATGGAGAATGGCCGCGTCACCGACAAGACGCGGATCGAACGTGTCGCATCCACCATTCGCGAGATTGCCGGCAAGGGCGGGCGTGTGGTGCTGCTGGCGCATTTCGGACGTCCCAAGGGGAAGAAGGTCGAGAGCGAGAGCCTCGCCCCGGTCGCGGACGCAGTGGGCAAGGTGCTCGACCGCAAGGTCGCCTTCGCCGACGATTGCATCGGCGAGGCGGCCAGGGCCGCCGTCGATGCGCTGGATGACGGCGAGATCGTGCTTCTGGAGAACACCCGTTTTCACGAAGGCGAGGAAAACAACGACCCGGACTTCGCCAAGGCACTGGCTGCAAACGGCGATCTTTACGTCAATGACGCGTTTTCCGCCGCCCATCGCGCCCATGCCTCGACGGAGGGCCTCGCCCATCTGCTTCCGGCCTGTGCGGGCCGCGCCATGCAGAAGGAGCTCGAAGCCCTGACCAGGGGGCTCGAAAAGCCGACGCGCCCCGTCTGCGCCATCGTCGGCGGCGCCAAGGTCTCCACCAAGATCGACCTTCTGGAAAATCTCGTCGGTCGGGTCGACAAGCTCGTCATTGGCGGTGGCATGGCCAATACTTTCCTGCATGCCAACGGCGTCGCCGTCGGCAAGTCGCTGGCCGAACGCGATCTGGCCGAGACCGCGCAAAAGATCCTGGCGCGGGCGAAGGAGACCGGCTGCGAGGTCATCCTGCCCGTCGATGCCGTGGTCGCAAAGGAATTCAAGGCGGGTGCCGCCAGCAATGTCCATATGATCGACACCATTCCGGAAGACGGCATGATTCTCGATCTCGGCCCCGCCTCGGTGGAGCGGGTCAAGGCGGCGATGAGCGATTCGCGCACCATCGTCTGGAACGGGCCGCTCGGTGCGTTCGAGATCAAGCCGTTCGACAAGGGGACCGTGGATGCCGCGCGCTATGCCGCAAGGCGCACCGAGGCGAAGGCGATCATCACCGTCGCGGGTGGCGGCGATACGGTTGCCGCGCTCAACCATGCCGGTGTGGCCGATGATTTTACCTATGTCTCGACCGCCGGCGGTGCCTTCCTCGAATGGCTGGAAGGCAAGGTGCTCCCCGGTGTCGCGGCCTTGCGCAAGAGTTGATGCCGGTTCCCGGCGCTGTTTTCGCTATATGAGGGGATGAAACGTGATGAATCTGGATCAACTGACCGATATCGCCGAAAAGATGGTCGCCCCCGGCAAGGGCATTCTCGCCGCTGACGAGAGCTCGGGCACGATCAAGAAGCGCTTCGACGCGATCAAGGTGGAATCCACGGAAGAAACCCGCCGCGACTACCGCGAAATGCTTTTTCGCACCGAATCGGCGATGAAGGAGAACATTTCCGGCGTCATCCTCTATGACGAGACCATCCGCCAGAAGGCCGCCGACGGCACGCCGCTGGTCAGGCTGATCGAGGCGGCGGGCTCGATCCCGGGCATCAAGGTCGATGCCGGCGCCAAGCCGCTCCCCGCTTGCCCCGGCGAGACCGTGACGGAGGGCCTCGACGGTCTGCGTGAGCGGCTGAAGGATTATCATGAACTCGGCGCCCGCTTCGCCAAATGGCGTGCGGTGATCGACATCGCCGACGGCATCCCGACCTGGACCTGCGTCAAGACCAACGCCCATGCGCTGGCGCGCTATGCGGCGCTCTGCCAGGAGGCGAATATCGTCCCGATCGTCGAGCCGGAAGTGCTGATGGATGGCGATCACGACATCCAGCGTTGCGCTGATGTCACCGAATGGGTGCTCAAAACGGTCTATGAGGAGCTCTACGAGCAGCGTGTCGTGCTCGAAGGCACCATTCTCAAGCCGAACATGATCGTGCCGGGCAAGAAGAGCGCGAAGCAGGTTTCAGTCGAGGAGGTGGCCGAGCGCACCATCATGGTGCTGGAGCGCTGCGTCCCCGTCGCGGTGCCGGGCATCGCCTTCCTCTCCGGCGGCCAGTCCGACGAGCAGGCCACGGCGCATCTCGATGCCATGAACAGGATCGGCGGCTTCCCCTGGAACATGACCTTCTCCTATGGCCGCGCCCTCCAGGCCGCGCCGCAGAAGGCCTGGTCCGGCAAGAAGGAGAATATCCCCGCCGCACAGAAGGCCTTTGCGCATCGCGCCAGGATGAACGGGCTGGCCTCGCTCGGCGAATGGAGCAAGGATCTCGAGAGCGCCTGATCACGCGGCGTGCCGAGCCTGCGGGCAGGGCCGGCGCGGATCTTGACAACGCGAGCCACTTGTCGTAGCCACGGCGCTTCAGCAAGACTTGCACGTTTTGCATGCGCCGTGCGCCGCTTCGGTGGTGCGCATTCATGATAGCCGGAAACTGCAAAGAAGCCGGCCCCGACGGTCGCAAGCCGCCGGAGAGCCGGATCGAACACGAGGAAAAAAACGATGTTCGCAGTGATCAAGACCGGCGGCAAGCAGTACCGCGTCGCCGCCGATGATGTGATTACGGTCGAGCGCCTTCCCGCCGCTGCGGGCGAGAGCGTCACGATCACCGATGTGCTGATGCTGGCCAATGGCGACGACGTGAAGGTCGGTGCGCCCACGGTCGAAGGTGCTTCCGTCGTGGCCGAGGTGGTCGAGCTGACCCGCGGCCCGAAGGTCATCGCCTTCAAGAAGCGTCGCCGCCAGAATTCGAAGCGCAAGCGCGGTCACCGCCAGGATCTGATCACCCTGCGCATCACCGAGATCCTCGCCGACGGGGCCAAGCCCTCGGGCAAGAAGGCGACGGCGAAGAAGACTGCCGCGAAGAAAGCCCCCGCCAAGGCCGAAGCCGAGGCTGCCGGGGATGCCGCCGCTGAAGAGAAATCCGCGTAAGACGCGACCGTCACCGGGCGTCACACGCAAGTAGCATTGAGGGGAGTAGACCCATGGCACACAAAAAGGCAGGCGGCTCGTCCCGTAACGGTCGCGATTCCGAAGGCCGCCGTCTCGGCGTGAAGAAATTCGGCAACGAGCGCGTCGCGGCCGGCAATATCATCATTCGCCAGCGGGGCACGAAGGTGCATCCGGGGGTGAATGTCGGCCTCGGCAAGGATCATACGATCTTCGCGCTTTGTGAAGGGCGCGTGCAGTTCGGCAAGAAACTCGGCCGATCGATCGTATCCGTAGTACCGGCCCAGGAGGCCGCAGAGTAAACCGGCGAGAGCGAAGTCCGACGAAGGAGCTCCCGCCGGGTCCCACACCCCCCGGCGGTCGAGAAGCTCCAGATGCGGCACAATGCCTCGCCAGAGAGCTCCGACAGACCCCGGGGGAGGTGGAACGCCACCTCCCTTTCGTCGTTTTCAAGCGGCTTCCCCGGCCAATCCGGAATCCGCGAGATCGGAGCTGAATGCATGTTCCCCGACCTGACCCGTGATGACGTCTTTCGTCTCGAGACCGCCCGCCTCTGGCTGCGCTGGCCGCGCCATGGTGACGCCCGAGCCGTAGAGGATCTCGCCGCGGCCAAAGAGGTCGCGGACATGATGACCAAGCTGCCGCGTGCCTATCCGCATGGCGGCGCCGACGGTTTCATCCTTTCCGCGCGCCATGCCAACATGGAAGGCGCGGGGTTGATGCTCGCCATCGCACCGAAGGCGCGCCAGACCATGCCGATCGGCGTGATCGGGGTGTTTCCCGACCGGGATCCGGACGAACCGGAGCTCGCTTTCTGGATCGGTCGTCCCTATTGGGGTGAGGGCTTCATGACCGAAGCCGTCGAAGCGATGCGCGATGCCGCCTTCCGTTTCGCGGATACGCGGGTGCTGAAGGCGCGCGCCGCCCTCGACAACCCCGCCTCCCGGCGGGTTCTGGCCAAGTCCGGCTTCGAGCAGGCTCCCGGCGACGGCGCCGACACTTTCCGGATGACGCGGGCGCAATGGCGGCAGGAGGCGCAGGCGCAGCAGGAAAAGCCGCTGCGCGCGTCGCAATCGCTCCTTCGGGGCTTGACGGCGCGCGCGGGCACTGAAAACGATCTGCCGCAAGCGGCGGAATAAGCACAACGGCGCAAGCCACCCTCCACCGCCCCGGCTCGTCCGGGGCGGTTTGCATAGTGAAGACGAAGACGATGAAATTTCTCGACCAGGCCAAGATATTCATCCGTTCCGGCGATGGCGGGGCGGGCTGTGTCTCGTTCCGCCGCGAGAAATACATCGAGTTCGGCGGTCCTGACGGCGGCGATGGCGGGCGCGGCGGCGATGTCTGGGCCGAATGCGTCGAGGGGCTCAACACCCTGATCGACTATCGCTACCAGCAGCATTTCAAGGCGCAGAAGGGCGTGCACGGCATGGGCCGCAACCGCACCGGCGCCTCGGGTGAGGATGTGGTGCTCAAGCTGCCGGCCGGCACGCAGATCCTCGACGAGGACGGTGAGACGGTGATCGCCGATCTCACGGAGATCGGCCAGCGCATCCGGCTCGCACGTGGCGGCAATGGCGGTTTCGGCAACGCGCATTTCGTCTCCTCGACCAACCGCGCCCCGCGCCGGGCCAATTCCGGTCAGGATGGCGAGGAGCGCTGGATCTGGCTGCGGCTCAAGCTGATCGCCGATGCGGGGCTGGTGGGCCTGCCCAATGCCGGCAAATCGACTTTCCTCGCCACCGTCACGGCGGCGAAGCCGAAGATCGCGGATTACCCCTTCACCACCCTGCATCCAGGCCTCGGCGTGGTGCGGATCGACGGGCGTGAATTCGTGCTCGCCGATATTCCCGGTCTGATCGAGGGCGCGCATGAGGGCGTGGGGCTGGGCGACCGCTTCCTCGCCCATGTCGAGCGCTGCCGGGTGATCCTGCATCTCGTTGAGGGCACCAGCGAGCATGCCGGCAAGGCGTATAAGACCGTGCGCGAAGAGATCGAGGCCTATGAGCACGGGCTCGCCGACAAGCCCGAGATCGTGGCTCTGTCGAAGACCGATGCGCTCGACCCGGATACCTTGAAGAAGCAGCGCGACCGCCTGCGCCGCGCCTGCGGCAAGACCCCGTTGCTGCTCTCCTCGGCGACCGGGACCGGTGTCACGGAGGCCTTGCGGGCCTTGTCCGGCACCATCGAGGAAACCCGTGGCGACGCGATCCGCTCGGAAAAGGAGGCGACCTGGTCGCCGGTCTGAGAGCGCCGCCCGCATCTTCATCACGCAGACATCCTGAGGGAAATTTCATGGCCCGCAAGCTCTCTGGAACCATCATCATCGCCACCCACAATGCCGGCAAGCTGCGCGAGATGCGCGAATTGCTTGCGCCTTTCGGGATCGAGGCGACATCGGCGGGGGAGCGCGGACTGCCGGTACCGGATGAGACCGGGCACATGTTTTCCGAAAATGCCGCCATCAAGGCGCATGCCGCAGCCCAGGCGACGGGGCTGCCGGCGCTGTCCGACGATTCCGGCCTGTGCGTCGCCGCGCTCGATTGCGCGCCGGGCCTTTTCTCTGCCGATTGGGCGGTCAACAAGGATTTCGCCCCGGCCATGGAGAAGGTCGAGCGCGAATTGCAAAAGCGCGGCGCGACGGCGCCCGAACAGCGGCGGGCGTACTTCGTCTCCGCCCTCGTCGTCGCCTGGCCCGACGGGCACGAGGAGATCTTCGAGGGGCGGGTGCATGGCGCAGTCATCTGGCCGCCGCGCGGCGAGAAAGGTTTCGGCTATGATCCCATGTTCGTGCCGGACGGGTCCGCGCGCTCCTTCGGCGAGATGAGCGCGCAGGAAAAGCACGGAATCGACTGGCTGGCCGCGCCCGACAACGCGCTCTCGCACCGCGCCCGCGCCTTCGTCGCGCTGGCCCGCGCCTGCCTGGAGCCGCGCTGAACCGCGCAAAAGCTCCCGACAGGCTAAGTCACGGCAGGACCTGCCGCAGATACGGCGCGATGCCGCGTCGCGGCTGCCATTGTTTCGGATAGCCCAGCGAGACTTCCTCGAAACGCGTGCCGTCGCGGATATCGCTGCGGCGCACATGAAGATGGCCGCTGATCGCGACGCGGGCATCGAAGCGGCGGTGCCAGTCATGCGTCGCGCGCGTGCCGCACCACGGTGTGAAGCGCGGGATCCGGGGAATGTGGATGAGATCGGCGCGAAGCGGATAGTGATTGACGAGGATCGTCGGCAGCCCGTGCGGGCGCGCTTCAAGGCGCCCGGCACTGATGGCGACACGCGCGGCGCACCAGTCCTCGCGCGACGCGTAAGGGGCAGGGTCGAGCCGGATCTCGTCGGCGCAGACGGCGCGGCCCTCGCGCGCCCAAGCGACGACATCCTCTCTCGCGAGACCGGGCGGACGGAAGCTGTAATCATAGAGCAGAAACAGAGGCGCGATCAGGCACGGGCCGCCCGCCCCCTCCCAGACCGGCCAGGGGTCTTCCGGCGTGACGATCCCGGCGCTGCGGGCGATTTCAACCAGCGCACGATATTTCGCGTCACCTGCAAGCGCCGGGCGACCGCTTTCCGGCGCGCTCGTCCAGAGTTCGTGATTGCCGGGCACCCAGATCACGCGGGCAAACCGTGCAGCCAGTGCCGCGAAGGCGTCGGCCACGGTTTCCGGCTTTTCGGCAACGTCTCCGGCGATGATCAGCCAGTCCTGCGGATACGCCGGCAGCGCGTCCAGCGCTTCGCGGTTGGTCGCATGCGCGAGATGCAGGTCACTGATGGCGAGGAGACGCATGTTGATCCATGGGTGCATGGGGGAATGCGGTCGGTTTTCCTGGTGCCGCAATCATGAAAGCATGCCCGGTGACGGCACGAAGGCTTCGTCCTGCTTGACCACCTTGGTGACGACATAGGTGAAATAGCGGTCGATCCCGAGATCCCGGGCAAGCCAGCCGTCGATGATATCCTGGTATTCGCCGATATCGCGCACGACGATACGCAGGAGATAATCGATTCCGCCGCCCAGCGACCAGCAGGCCGTGACCCGTGGATCGGCACAGATGACGGACTCGAATCGCTCGAAATCCGCGCGCGTATGGCTGCGCAGGGTGACTTCCAGCATCACCGTGGTGAGCGGGCCGAAAGCATCGGGGGCGATGCGTGCATGATAGCCGGTGATCAGCCCGGCCTTCTCCAGCCGCGCAAGCCGTGTCCAGCAGGGTGTCGGTGACAATCCCACGGCTTCGGCGAGCGCCCGTTTGGTGATCCGGCCCCGGCGTGCCACGGTGGCGAGAATGCGCAGATCGTAGGTGTCGAGCTTGATGCTTGTCATCGCTGCATCTCATAGCCACACTGGCCCCATTCAGGAATCACAGCATCCGTCCGGGCGGACCGGGCGTGAAGCGTATCGGAGCGAGCATGAGCGATGCGCATCTGAAATTCAGCCGCGCGGAATATGCCGGGCGGCTGGCCCGGACCCGTGCGTCCATGGCCGAGAAGGAACTGGATCTGCTGATCGTCAGCGATCCCTCCAACATGGCCTGGCTCACCGGTTACGACGGCTGGTCCTTCTACGTTCACCAATGTGTCCTCGTTTCGCATGAGGGGGAGCCGGTCTGGTACGGTCGCCTGCAGGATGCCGCCGGTGCACGCCGTACGGCCTATCTGCAGGATGACAACATACTCTCCTATCCCGACCATTATGTGCAATCCACCGACCATCATCCGATGGACCTTCTGGCCGCGATCATCGAATCGCGCGGCTTCGACAAGGCGCGGATCGGGGTCGAGCTCGACAATTACTATTTCACCGCCGCCGCCTATGCCGCATTGACCACGCATCTGCCCAATGCGCTCTTCCTCGATGCCACCGCGCTGGTGAACTGGAACCGCGCCATCAAGAGCGAGGCCGAGATCGGCTTCATGCGCAAGGCCGCGCGGATCGTCGAGGCGATGCACCAGCGCATCCTGGAAAAGGCCGAGCCGGGCATCCGCAAATGCGACCTCGTGGCCGAGATCTACGATGTCGGGATACGCGGGGTTTCGGAGACCGGCGGCGATTATCCCGCCATCGTGCCACTGCTGCCCTCGGGCCCCGACGCCGCCGCGCCGCATCTCACCTGGAATGACCAGCCCCTGCGGGCCGGGGAGGGGACCTTCTTCGAGATCGCCGGCTGCGTGAACCGTTATCATTGCCCGCTTTCGCGAACGGTCTTCCTCGGCAAGCCGCCCCCGGCCTTCCGGGATGCGGAGAAGGCCGTGCTCGAAGGCATGGAGGCGGGGCTCGAGAATGCGCGTCCGGGCATGACCTGCGAGGATATCGCCTTCGGTTTCTTCAGCGTGCTGGAGCGCTACGGCATCATCAAGGACAACCGCACCGGCTATTCCATCGGGCTGAGCTATCCGCCCGACTGGGGCGAGCGCACCATGAGCCTGCGCTCGGGCGACCGCACCGTGCTCGAACCCGGCATGACCTTCCATTTCATGAGCGGGCTCTGGCTGGCCGATATGGGGCTCGAGATCACCGAGAGCATCCTGATCACCGAAACCGGGGTGGAATGCCTTGCGAACGTGCCGCGCGAACTCTTCATCAAGGAATGACCTCGCAGCGATGACCGACAGCCTGCCCCCTTCCCCGATCAGCTGTGACCTCGATCTTGCGCGTGACGGCGCGCAACACGGGTTCCTGCGCCTGCCCTGGAGCCGTGACGATTCTGCCTGGGGCGCGGTAATGATCCCGATCAGCGTGATCCGCAACGGCGCCGGTCCCACCGCGCTCCTCACCGCCGGCAATCACGGGGACGAGTATGAAGGGCTGATCGCCCTGCATGATCTCGCCGCGACGCTCGACCCCGCGCAGATCACCGGGCGGATCATCATTCTCCCGGCCATGAATGCCCCCGCCTTCCGCGCCGGCACGCGCACCTCGCCGATCGACGGGGGCAATCTCAACCGGCTCTTTCCCGGTCGCCCTGACGGCACGCCGACGCAGAAGATCGCCGATTACGTCACCCGCCATCTGCTGCCGCTGGCCGATTGCGTGCTCGACTTTCATTCCGGCGGCAGGACGCTGGATTTCCTGCCGCTGGCCGCCTGCCACATCCTCCCCGACAAGGCGCTCGAAGCGCGCTGCCGGGAAGCTTTGGCGGCTTTCGGCGCGCCCTATGCGCTGCAGATGATCGAGATGGATGCGGTGGGCATGTTCGACACGACCGCCGAGGCGATGGGCAAGACTTTCGTCACAACCGAACTCGGCGGCGCCGGCACGGCGACACCGCGCAGCATCGCGATCGCCAAACGCGGCCTGCGCGGCTTTCTCGCCCAGGCGGGAATTCTCGCCGGGGATGAAGGCGCAACCACACAGGCGGCCTGGCCGGAAACCATCTGGCTCGACATGCCTGATGGCGACTGCTTTCTGGTCAGCGAGGAGGAAGGGCTGATCGAGCCGCTGGTGACCCTCGGCGACCCGGTCATGCGCGGCGATGTCGTCGCGCGGATCTATCCGTTCGGGCGCTCCGGGCGCATGCCCTTGTCCTGCCATGCGCGCCGCGACGGGATCGTGATGGCCCGCCATGTGCCGGGGCTCGTCAAGCCGGGGGATTGCATCGCCGTCTTCGCCGTTCCCGTCAGCTGAAACCGCCGGCTGATCAGGAGCGAAACAGCCGCGTATACTGGGTTTCGTGGAGAATCGCCCCGAGATCCGAGGCGAAGACGCAGCCGCCGAGGCTTTCATCGAGGCCCTCACCGTCATGGGCGCTGATCAGCGCGGCGGCGCGCGCCGGCAGGCCGGGAAGCAGGCCCGCGATGATACGCTGCCCGTCCGTCTGGCCGATGGCGCCGAGGCGGATCGCGGCGGAGACGAGATTGCCGATGAAGCCCGCGAGATAGGCTTCGAGCAAGGCCTGCAGCGGCAGCCCATGGCCTTGCCCTGCCATGCCGACGGCGACCGGATAGGGCGTTGCTTCCGCGCCGTCCAGCACCGGACGCTTCGTCTGCCACGTCTCCACCGTTGCGCAGGGCCAGGCGCTCGCGATCGCGGTGAGGAAGGCATCGCCCTGCATGCAGGTCTCGAGCCGGCGCTCGCGCGAACCGGCGAGCGAACGCGCCAGCGCCGCGAGTTCTGCAAGCCGCACCGGTTCATCGCTGGCCCGATGGGCGGCGATCAGGAACAGCGCGTCGTTGCGCCCCGATCCATGATCGAGAAGAGCGTTCAGCCACGCGGCCAGATCCTGCGCCTGCAAAATCTCGCCGCTCTCGCAGGCCCATTCGAGCGCATGCGAATAGGCGAAGGCGCCGACGGGAAAGCCCGGCGAGAACCAGATCATCAGGGGCAGATGCGCGCTCATCAGCCGTGCCGGTCGTGGTCATGATCATGCGTATGGGCATGGTCATGCGTATGGTCATGTCCGTGATGGTGGTGTGCGTGCCCGTGACCATGTCCGTGATCATGCCCGCAATCGTGATCATAGGCCCCGCGTTCCGGCTGAAACGGCCGTTCGACGCGGGTCGCCGTGCCGCCCTGCCCGCGCACCATCTCGGCCAGGACGTGATCCTCCTCGATATAGATCGCATCCGCCGTGATCTCGGCGGGCGTGTGCCGGTTGCCGATATGCCAGGCGAGGCGCAGCAGCCGCAGCGGGTTCTCGGCGCGGATTGCCAGAAGCGGCTGCGGCGCGGCGATGATGCGCACCAGCTGCCCGTCCTCAAGCCTGAGCGCATCGCCGTCATTGAGGATCACGGCCTTGTCGAGATCGAGCAGGAAGGCGAGCCCGCCATCGCCCGTAAGCGTCACACGCCGACGGTGGCGGCCCTCGTGATCGAGGGTGACGCTGTCGACGACCTTCTCGGCCTTCACGGCGGGCTTGCGGATAACGGCGGTGGCACGCAGCATCGGGACCTCGTTGCGGCTTTTCATGACATGGCGCTGACAGGTTAGGCGAGGCGGCGACGGAAGGGAAGGGCGCAGCGTTCATCGCGCCGGCGCTGCGTTGGCAATATCGCCTCACCCCCAACGCTTCTCCACCGGGGAGGGGCGTGCCGGCGCGCGCCTGCGCCTGCCTTACGGTTCGAGCTCGGTATCCCAGTAGAGATAATCGAGCCAGCTCTCGTGCAGATAGTTCGGCGGGAAATGGCGACCGTTCTGGTGCAGCTGGAAGACGCTGGGCGCGAAAGGGGCCTGACGGGGCAGCATGTCCGCCTGCCGGGGCATCCGGTCCGCCTTCCTGAGATTGCAGGGTGCGCAGGCGGTAACGACGTTTTCCCAGGTGGTCTGGCCACCCCGGGATCGGGGGATCACGTGATCGAAGGTGAGATCGTCGCGGGCGCCGCAATACTGGCAGGTGAAGCGATCGCGCAGGAAGACGTTGAAGCGGGTGAAGGCGGGATTGCGGGAGGGCTGGATGTAGGTCTTGAGTGAAACGACGGATGGCAGGCGCATTTCGAAGCCCGGACTTCGCACGCTGCGATCATAATGCGAGACGATGTTGACCCGCTCGAGAAACACCGCCTTGATCGTATCCTGCCAGCACCAGACCGAAAGAGGGTAATAGCTCAACGGTCTGAAATCCGCGTTGAGCACGAGGGCCGGACAGGCTTCCGGCGAGACGGTTCGCTGAACATGAACGTTCACACCACCTCCTCCGACAGATGGCGAAGTGCATCTGCGTGAGAGTATTAAGCCCCAGTACGACAGGAATGTGAAGCCTCCCGATGGTCGCAGGCGAAATCATGCACAGGGACAAGGCAGTAGGTGATCCTGATGGCAGATGCCGCGGAGCCGGCCCGGGCCCGCGTCAGACCGAGATATCGAGATTGCGGCCCTGGCCAGGCGGCGGTGCCGGACGGGCAGGCTCATCGCTGATTCGGGAGGGGGCGGGCTCGCGGGACGGCGTGATCTCGGTCGGCCCCGTTTCAACCCCGCCCCGCTCGGAACGAGCCTCCTGGGCGCTGGAGACTTGTTGCGCAGCCGCAGATGCGGAATCTCGCGGCTGCGTTGCCCAACTGGCACTCATTCCGGCGGTGGCGTCGATCGACATGACAACTGGCTCCGTGACAATGCCACCATGCCAGCTTCGCTTTACGACGAGGTTTGCGCGCGCATTCGGATTTGATTCAAATGCGCGCCAGTTTTGCGTCGTGCGCGCCGCATTTCAGCGCGTGGGAACCGGTGTTTCGCCGCGATAATCGTAGAAACCGCGCTTGGCCTTGCGCCCGAGCCAGCCAGCCTCGACATATTTCACCAGCAGCGGGCAGGGGCGGTACTTCGTATCGGCCAGCCCGTCATGCAGCACCTGCATCACCGAAAGGCAGGTATCGAGTCCGATGAAATCGGCGAGCTGCAAGGGCCCCATCGGATGGTTGGCACCGAGCCGCATGGCGGTGTCGATCGATTCGACCGAACCGACACCCTCGTAGAGCGTATAGATTGCCTCGTTGATCATCGGCAACAGGATGCGGTTGACGATGAAGGCGGGAAAATCCTCCGCCACCGTCGCCGTCTTGCCCAGTCGCGCGATGAAGCCCTTGGCGGCCTCGAAGGTCGGATCCTCCGTGGCGATGCCGCGGATCAGCTCGACGAGCTGCATCAAGGGCACCGGATTCATGAAATGGATGCCGATGAAGCGCTCGGGCCGATCCGTGGCCGCGGCGAGGCGGGTGATCGAGATCGAGGAAGTGTTGCTCGCCAGAATCGTGTCGGGCCCCAGCGCTGGGCACAGCGACTGGAAGATCCTGCGCTTGATTTCCTCGTTTTCGGTGGCGGCTTCGATGATCAGATCGCAGGACGCCAGATCCTCATAGGACGGCGCAGGCTTGACCCGCTCCAGTCCGGCCTGACGCTCGCCCTCCTCGATGATCCTCTTGGAGACCTGGCGCTGCATGTTGCCGTTGATCGTGGCGAGGCCCGCAGAAATGCGCTCCTCGTCCAGATCGTTGAGCATCACATTCATGCCTGCGAGCGCGCAGACATGGGCGATGCCGCTGCCCATCTGACCCGCGCCGATAATGCCGACAGTCCTGATCTCCATGATTGCGCGCCCCGTTCGTCGTCTGTGGCGAAGCCGGTCCGTGCGGTACCGGCTTCGCGGGTTTCAGGAATGACGGCCGCGCGCCTCTAGCGCCCGGCCTTGCCGAGTTCGTCCTGCAATTCCGGCAGCAGCTGGAACAGATCGCCCACGAGGCCGTAATCGGCAACCTGGAAGATCGGCGCTTCCTCGTCCTTGTTGATGGCGACGATGACGCGCGAATCCTTCATGCCGGCCAGATGCTGAATGGCACCTGAAATGCCGACAGCGATATACAGATCCGGCGCCACGACCTTGCCGGTCTGGCCGACCTGCCAGTCATTGGGTGCAAAGCCCGCATCGACGGCGGCGCGTGAGGCGCCCATGGCCGCACCGAGCTTGTCGGCGATCGGTTCGATGTATTTCTCGAAGTTCTCCGCCGAGGCCAGCGAGCGACCGCCGGAGATGATGATCCTGGCCGAGGCGAGTTCGGGGCGATCGGATTGGGCGATTTCCTGGCTCTTGAACTGCGAGAGGCCCGGATCATCCGAGGGTGTCGCATCCTCGACGGTGGCGGAGCCGCCCTCGCCGGTCGCCTGGAAGGAGGAGGTGCGCACCGTGATCACCTTCCTGGCATCGGTGGATTGCACGGTCTGGATGGCGTTGCCGGCATAGATCGGACGCTCGAACGTATCGGCCGAGATCACCTTGGAGATGTCGGAGACCTGCATCACGTCGAGCAGCGCGGCCACGCGCGGCATCACGTTCTTGCCCGTCGTGGTGGCCGGTGCCATCAGCACGTCATAGCCCTCGGCGAGACCCGTGATCAGGGCCGCGAGCGGCTCGGCCAGACTGTGCTCATAGGCCGGCGCATCGGCGACGAGCACCTTCTCGACGCCTTCGATCTTCGCGGCTTCCTCGGCAGCGGCCTTGCATCCGGCGCCGGCGACGAGAATATGAACCGGGCCGCCGATCTGGGTGGCTGCGGTGACGGATTTGTGGGTCGCGTCCTTGAGGGCGGAATTGTCGTGTTCCGCGAGGAGAAGGATGGCCATGGTCAGATCACTCCCGCTTCGTTCTTCAGCTTCTCGACGAGTTCGGCGGTGGAGCCGACCTTCACACCGGCTTCGCGCTTGGGCGGCTCGGCGGTCGAGAGCACCTTGAGGCGCTGGGCCACATCGACGCCGAGATCCTCCGGCGCGGTCTCGTCGAGGGGCTTCTTCTTGGCCTTCATGATATTGGGCAGCGAGGCATAGCGCGGCTCGTTGAGGCGCAGATCCGTGGTGATGATGGCCGGCATGTCGAGCGTCACGGTCTGGAGGCCGCCATCGATTTCGCGCGTCACATCGACCTTGCCGTCGGCGATCTCGATCTTCGAGGCAAAGGTGCCCTGGGCCCAGCCGAGCAGGGCGGCGAGCATCTGGCCGGTCTGGTTCGAATCGTCGTCGATCGCCTGCTTGCCCATGATCACGAGGCCCGGCTCTTCCCTGCCGATCACTTCCTTCAGGATCTTGGCGACGGCGAGCGGCTCGACGGTCGCATCGGTCTTCACCAGGATGCCGCGATCGGCGCCCATGGCGAGCCCGGTGCGGATCGTCTCCTGGGCCTGCTGCGGCCCGATCGAGACCACGACGATCTCATCGGCGACGCCCTTTTCCTTGAGGCGAATGGCCTCCTCGACGGCAATTTCGTCGAAGGGGTTCATCGACATCTTCACATTGGCAAGCTCCACGCCCGATCCGTCAGGCTTGACGCGGATCTTGACGTTGTAATCGACGACCCGTTTGACAGGTACGAGGATCTTCATCGGTTTCCATCCCTTCGACTGTTGGCGGTTCCCGTGACGGATACCCGGCATCGCGTCGGTCATCGCGACGGAGGTGCCCCGCTGGCGCAGATCCGGATGATGCTGTCCGTTCTCCGCCGGAAACCGCTGGCTTCGAGCGCGCGCGGACCGTAGCGAGGCGCATCAATGCTTGTCAACGCGACAACGGACCGGGCCCAATGCCGATTCGCATCAGGCATTTCGGCACCGCAACACGCGCGCCACGGCATCGGCCCGTGCCATGCTCCCCCCGATATCATTCAACGATATCATTCAACGATATCATTCAACGATATCATTCAACGATATCATTCAACGATATCATTCAACGATATCATTCAACGATATCATTCAACGATTCTTGCCCGGCACCCACAGCACGTCACCCGCGCCACCATTATTGACATAGCGCGACGCAACGAAGAGGAAATCCGAGAGCCGGTTGAGATACTGGATCGACGCATCCGAGACCGTCTCGTCCTGGCGATGGGCGAGTTCGACGACGCAGCGCTCGGCGCGGCGGCAGACGGTACGCGCGAGATGCAGGGCGGCAGCGGCGGGAGCCCCGCCGGGAAGCACGAAGGAGCGCAGCGGCTGCAGTGAGCCGTTGAGCGTATCGATCTCCTTTTCCAGGCGCTCGACCTGCGCCGGTACGATCCGCAGCGGTTCGTATTCGAGCTTTTCGCCGGTCTCCGGCGTGGCGAGATCGGCGCCGAGATCGAACAGGTCGTTCTGGATGCGGCCGAGCATCGCATCGACATCGGTGTCGCTCTCACCGGTATGCAGGCGCGCCATGCCGATACAGGCATTGGTTTCGTCCACCGTGCCATAGGCCTCGACCCGCAGATCGTATTTCGGGCGCCGTGACCCCGTGGCCAGCGCGGTATCTCCGCCATCTCCGGTGCGGGTATAGATCTTGTTGAGAACGACCACGTCCGTCTCCCTGTCTGCATGCGCGTTTGCGTTACGGGGCAGTTAGGCAGACTGCGCGATCAAGGCAAGGTGTGCAAGGTCGGGCCGGGCAGGATCAAGCGGTAAAGGCACATCGCTCTCCACCGGGGCAAACGGAGTGCCGGCGCGGCCCTCATGACGAGACGCGCGGCGGAGCGGGCTGCTCCGCGTCAGAAGCTGTAGCCGAAACGCGCGCCGATATTGGTCAGGCCGCGATTCTGCGAGCAGAGCCCGGCATTGCCGTAATGCTCCACCGTGGCCATGAAGGAGAGCCGCTCGCTGAAGCGATAGCCGAGCGAGGCGCTTTCGCGAAACAGCGGGGCGCAACCCAGAGCGGCCTGGTTGTCACGCAGGACGCCGCCGCGATGACCGTCATGCAGGGCGCCGCCGAAGCTCGCCTCGACGAAGACGCGCGGCGACAGATCGATGTTCCAGCTCAACCCGGCAAAGACGAAACTGGTGCGTGAACCCAGATTGAACGATGCGCCGATATGTGGCTGCGGCGTGAAATAGCGCATCAGCGGATCGCTCGGTCGGACGGGGCGGGCGAACAGCACCTCGCCATGCAATGCGCCGGTCTGGGCCTCGGGGCTCCACGGATCCTGCGCGAGCAGCCCGAGCCGGGTTTCGGAGATGAAGGAGGTGCGCAGCGCGACAGGCTTCTCGGGCGCTTTCGCCATGCTCGCGGGCATAGCGCCCGCGTGTCGGGAAACCGGATCGGCGCGGTGCTCAGCCGCCATGGCGGGCAGGCCCGCTGCGCTTGCGACGTGAACGGCGATGGTGGTCGCGGCCACCAGCAAAGGGAAGCGCGAGCTGGAGTCATTGCTGATCCCGCGATGCGTGGCAATGCCGCCCGGGCTGAATCCGCGCCCGATCATTCTGCCGGTGTCGTCGGAATCCATTCCGGTCAGCATATGTGCTGGCACTCCCTCACGCTGCGCAAGACTTCAAGCGATCATGCCGAAAATCTTGCGCGCTGGTTACGCATAACCGCCTCAATTGAGGCAAAAACAGGGCAATGGCTAGCATGCCCCCTCCTTGCGGGCAATCAAAAGAAGTTATCAAGGATGTGAATCATCTTTGAATTGTGGCATGCGAAACCGCCCGCATGCTCTGGCCATGCCCGCACCCGCTGCGGCATTGGCAGCCGGGCGGACGGCTTGCATCATGACGCCACGTTGTCCCGGCGCCCCCCCCGAGGCGCGCCGATCATCAAGGAAGCCGCCCATGAGCCGGAATGCCCCGTCAGCCAACCCTTTACCGGTCGATCCCGACCTTCAGGAGAAGATCGCGCGCGCCGTCGCCGACGGATTCGCCGAGCAGGTCGCCTTCACCCGGGAACTCGTGCGCAAGCCGTCTCTGCGCGGTGAGGAGCACACGGCGCAGGATCTGATGTTTCGCGCAATGCGTGAGCGCGGGCTCGTCATGGACCGTTTCCACATGGACCACGAGGCCATTGCCGCCCATCCCGGCGGCTCGGCCATCGCGCCGGAGCATTCGGACGCGCCCATCGTGGTGGGCACGCACCACCCGCGCGACGAGCGGGGGCACTCGCTGATCCTGCAGGGCCATGTCGATGTGGTGCCGCCGGGTCCTGCCGACATGTGGGCATCGTCGCCATTTGATCCTCAGATCCGCGATGGCTGGATGTACGGACGCGGCGCCGCCGACATGAAGGCGGGCGTCGCGGCCAATCTGTTCTGCCTCGATGCCCTGCGCCGGATCGGCATGCAGCCCGCCGCGACTTTGCATGTCGAATCGGTAGTCGAGGAAGAATCGACCGGAAACGGCGCGCTGATGACGCATCTGCGCGGCTATCGCGCCGATGCGGCCCTGATCCCCGAGCCCGAAGACGAGATGCTCGTGCGCGCCAATGTCGGCGTCGTCTGGTTCACCGTGGAAGTGCGTGGCGTGGCCGTACATGTGCGCGAGATGGGAGCGGGCGCCAATGCCATTGACGCCGCCTATCGCGTGATCGGGGCCCTGCGCGGGCTGGAACAGGACTGGAACGCGCAGAAGGCCGATCACCCGCATCTGTGCGATGAGGCCCATCCGATCAATTTCAACATCGGCAAGATCGAGGGCGGCGACTGGGCCTCCTCGGTCCCCTCCTGGTGCCGCGTCCACGGGCGGATCTCGCTCTATCCGGGCATGGACAAGCACATGGCGATGCGCGCCATCGAGGAATGCGTTCTCAAATACTCGCGTGAAGACGCCTTTCTCGCCAACAACCCGCCGCGCGTCGTCTTCAACGGTTTCACAGCGCAGGGTTTCGTGCTGGAAGAAGGCTCGGCGGCGGAGGCGGTGCTGGGGCAGGCGCATCGGGGCGCGACCGGCAAGGCGCTGCAGAGTTTCGTTACTCTCGGCTACCTCGATGCGCGGGTGCATGCGCTTTATGACGCGATTCCCGCGCTCTGCTACGGCCCGATCGGTCGCAACATCCACGGCGTCGACGAATGTGTCGACCTCGCCTCGGTGCAACGCATCACCACCGCGATGGCCCTGTTCGTGGCGCAATGGTGCGGCCTGGAGCGCGCCTGAGCGGCGGGCTCAACGCGCCTGGATGGCGAGCTCAACGCGCCTGGGCGGCGGGCTCAACGCGCCTGGGCGGCGGGCCTGCCTCGGCCCGCCACCGCACTCCTTGACTTGTGGTCGCACCCGGATAGCATTGATTGCGTGCGCAACCAATAACAGCCCGGGCCATGTCCCCGGGGAGGGAACGGCCACATTCAACCAGGGAGGGAAAATTCATGATCAGGAATCTGTTACTCGCCGCCGGACTCGCGGGCGGCGTCGCGCTGGGTGCGCTCGTCACCGCGGCACCGGCACAGGCGCAGGACGTCACCCTGCGCGTGCATCACTTCCTGCCGGCGCCGGCGCCGGTTCCGGCCAATTTCATCACGCCCTGGGCGGAGAAGGTCGAGGCGGAATCGGATGGGCGCATTGCGGTGGAAGTCTATCCCGCCATGCAGCTCGGCGGTGCGCCACCCAATCTGATCGACCAGGTCCGTGACGGGATCGTCGATGTGGTCTGGACGCTGCCCGGCTACACGCCCGGGCGGTTCCCGCGTGCGGAAATCTTCGACCTGCCCTTCGTCGCCGCCGATGCCGAGACCACCTCGCGCGCGGCCTGGCGTTTCTATGAAGAGCATATGCAGGAGGATTTCGCCGATATCCATCCGATCGCGGTGCATGTTCACGGGCCCGGCAATTTCCACATGAAGGCGCCGGCGGTGGAGAGCCTCGAGGATCTGGAGGGTCGTGCCGTGCGCGGACCCACCCGGATGATCACCCGGCTGCTGGAGACGCTCGGCGCAACGCCGGTCGGCATGCCCGTGCCGCAGGTGCCGGAATCCTTGTCGCGCAACGTCATCGACGGCACGGTGATTCCCTGGGAGGTGACGCGCGCCCTGCGCGTGGCGGAGCTCGTCGACACGCATACCGAATTCGGCGGTGATCGCTCCTTCTACACCACCCTCTTCGTCTTCGCGATGAACCGGGACAGCTATGAAGGCCTGCCCGATGATCTCAGGGCGGTGATCGACGCCAATTCCGGCATCGAGACCTCGGCCTGGGTCGGGCGCGTGATGGATGAGGGCGATGCCCCGGCCCGCGCGATCGCGGTGGAGCGTGGCAATACCATCGCCACCATCGACGGCGAGGAACTCACACGCTGGCAGGAAGCCGCCGAGCCGGTGGTCGCGAGCTGGATCGCGGATATGGAAGACCAGGGCATCGATGCGCAGGCGCTGATCGATTCGTTGGCCACCATCCTTGCCGAGGAAGAGGCCCGCTGAGGCCCTGATCGAATCGGCGGCGGCGCATTCCGTGCGAACGCGCCGCCGCAGGCCCTGGAGCAGGGAGCGTTTTGCATGACGGTCATCATCGCCGGCGCGGGTATCGGCGGGCTCACCCTGGCACTCAGCCTGCATCAGGCGGGTATCGGTGTGCGCATCGTCGAGCAGGCCGAGGAAATCCGGCCGCTTGGTGTGGGCATCAACGTGTTGCCGCATGCGGTGCGCGAGCTCGATGAACTCGGCCTGCTCGCAGATCTCGCCGCCACTGCGATCCCCACCGCCGAACTCGCCTATTATTCTAAACGCGGCCAGCTGATCTGGTCGGAGCCGCGCGGGCGCGAGGCCGGTTATCTCTGGCCGCAATTCTCGATCCATCGCGGCGCGCTGCAGATGATCCTGCTCGAAGCCGTGCGCGCGCGGCTCGGGGATGATGGCATCATGACCGGGCGCCGGCTCGTCGCGGCGCAGCAGGATTCGGCAGGTGTGCGCATTGATCTCGCTGATCGTCACGGCAACCCGCAGGGCAGCCTTGAGGGCGACGTCCTGATCGCCTGCGACGGCATTCATTCCACCATCCGCGCGCAATTCTATCCGGATGAGGGCCCGCCGATCTGGAACGGCGCGATCCTGTGGCGCGGCGTCACCGAGGCGAAGCCGTTCCTGACGGGGCGCTCGATGATCATGGCGGGCCACGAATTCCAGAAATTCGTCGCCTATCCGATTTCGCTGGCGGCTGCGCGCGCGGGCAAGGCGGTGATCAACTGGATCGCGGAGAAGAAATTCGCCCCCGACCATCAATGGCGCCGCGAGGACTGGAACCGCCCCGGCGATCCGGCGGATTTCCTGCCCGATTTCGAAAGCTGGCGCTTCGACTGGCTCGATGTGCCGGATCTGATCCGTCGCGCCAGCGCGATCTACGAATTCCCGATGGTCGATCGCGATCCGCTGCCGCACTGGACGCGCGGGCGCATCACGCTTGCGGGCGATGCCGCGCATCCGATGTATCCGATCGGCTCCAACGGCGCGAGCCAGGCTATCCTGGACGCGCGCGTGCTCTCCGAGGCCTTCCTGCGCGAGGGGATCGGTGAAGCGGCACTCAAAGCCTACGAGGCCGAGCGGCGTCCGGCCACGGCGGCTGTGGTCGCGGCCAATCGCGCCAATGGCCCCGAGCAGGTGATGCAGGCGGTGGAGAGCCGTGCGCCCGACGGTTTCGACGATATCGACGCCGTCATCAGCCGCGAGGAGCGCGAGGAGACCGCGCGCGGCTACAAGCGCATCGCCGGTTTCGACGTCGAGACCCTCAATGCGCGTCCCTCCATTGTCCAGGTTGCGGGAGCCGGTTCATGAATGCGCGGGCGTCCCGCGCGCCCGGGCCGGCGGGGCTGTTTCCCCGGGCTGAGGCCATGGTCGGCCTGTGGATCGGGCGCTTCGCCGGCGCGCTCGCCGTGCTCGGCGGTAGCGTGCTCACGCTGGTCACGATCCTGGCGGTGGTCTCGATCATCGGGCGTTATGCCTCGCGCACGCGCTTGCCGGTCTTCGACGGGCTCGGCCCGATACCGGGGGATTTCGAGCTGGTCTCGATGGGGGCGGGCTTCGCGGTGTTCAGCTTCCTCGCCTGGTGCCAGTTCAATCGCGGCCATGTCACCGTCGATATCTTCGTCTCCTGGATGGGCCCGCGCGCGCTCGCCGCGCTCTCGACCTTCACCAATCTGGTCCTGACCGCAATCGTGGTGCTGATCGCCTGGCAGCACGGGCTCGGCCTGCATGACAAGATGCGGTTTCGCGAGACCACGACGATCCTGCAGATTCCGGTCTGGTGGGGTTATGCCGGGGGGCTCGCCGGGCTGTGGAGCTTCGCGCTGGTGAGCGCCTATACCGTCTGGCGCAGTCTGAACGAGGCGCTGGGCGCCGGTGAGCCCGACGGGGACGGCATATGAGCGGGCTGGTCATTGCAGGGCTTTTTTTCGGGTTGCTGCTCTTCCTCATTTTCGCGCGCATGCCGATCGGGCTGGCGATGCTGGTCTGCGGATTGCTCGGCTCTTACACGATCTTCGGGCGCTGGGCGCCGGTCTTCGCCCAGCTCAAGCATCATGCCTTCGAGACCTTTTCGAGTTATTCGCTCTCGGTGGTGCCGCTGTTTCTGCTGATGGGGGCCTTCGCCATGAAGGGCGGCCTCTCGGAAGCCCTGTTTCGCGCTGCCGCCGCCTGGCTCGGGCACCGGCGCGGCGGCGTCGCCATGGCGGGGGTGGGAGCCTCGGCCGGTTTCGGTGCGATCTGCGGCTCCTCGCTCGCCACCGCCGCCACGATGGGCCGCGTCGCGCTCCCCGAATTACGCAAGCACGGCTATTCCGGCGCGCTCGCCACCGGATCGCTGGCTGCCGGCGGCACGCTCGGCATCCTGATCCCGCCCTCGATCATCCTCGTGATCTACGCCATCCTCACCGAGCAGAACATCGCCAAGCTCTTCGTCGCGGCCATGATCCCGGGCCTGCTCGCCGCGCTCGGCTACATGATCACCGTGGCGATCACGGTGCGGCTCAATCCGGATGACGCAATGCGCACGCCGCGCCTGCCGCTGATGGCCCGGCTCAAGGCCCTGGGCGAGATCTGGCCGGTCGTGGCGATTTTCGTGGTGATGATCGGCGGCATGAACATGGGCGTGTTCACCCCTACCGAGGGGGCTGCCATAGGCGCGGCGGGGACGGGGCTGGTCGCGGCCCTGCGCGGCAAACTCGGATTTGCTGCGCTGATCGATTGTTTTCGTTCCACGGCGGCGTCGACGGGAATGATCTTCTTCATCATCCTGGGGGCGGGCTCCTTCAACAGCTTTCTCGCCATCACCCGCCTGCCCGTCTTCGCCGCAGACTGGGTGGGCGGCCTCGCCGTGGCGCCGGTGATGGTGCTCCTGGTGATCCTGCTGATCTATCTGGTCTTCGGTTGCGTGATGGATTCGCTGTCGATGATCCTGCTCACCGTGCCAATCTTCTTCCCCATCATCATGACGCTGGATTTCGGGCTCACCCCGGAAGAGACGGCATTGTGGTTCGGGATTCTCGTGCTGATCGTGGTGGAGGTGGGTCTGATCACGCCCCCGGTGGGGATGAATCTGTTCATCATCAATTCCATGGCGCCGGGGGTGAGCATGATGCAGACCTATCGCGGCGTCATACCCTTCGTCGCCTCCGACATCATCCGCACCGGCATCCTCATCGCCCTGCCGCCGCTGACACTGGGGCTGGTCTGGCTGCTGTTCTAGATGCAGTCGCGCTCATGAAAAATCCCCGGCGCCGAAGGCACCGGGGATTGCGATCTTCGAGGCAAGCCGCGCCTGATGATCAGCGCAGGAGCTGGAGCACCGACTGGTCGTTCTGGATGGCGAGGCTGAGCGCGGACTGGCCGAGCTGCTGGCGCGTCTGCATCGCCAGATTGTTGGCCGCTTCCTCGTTCATGTCGGCCAGGGTGAGCCCGTCCGAACCGGCCTGGAGCGTATTCACCATTTCCTTGGTGAAACCCTCGCGGTTCTCGATGATGGTCTGGGCGGTACCCATCTGGGCTGACAGGCTGCGCAACTCGCCGATGCCGTTCTGGAGCGCCTGAAGACGCTCCTCGAGGCGCGCCGAAGAGCCAAACATGTCCGCATCCGCCTCGATGGCGCCGAGGCGATCGGCTTCGACATCGCCGAAGGCGGTGCCGTCGGCCTGGCGGGTATTCACGGTAAAGCTGGTGCGCTGGTCGCCGGTGAGCTCGTTGAAGACGACTTCCAGAACATCGCTTTGCAGCAGATTGTTGCCGTTATAGCCCGAATCCTGCGAGAGCTGGTTCAACTCGTTGCGCAGATCGTTGAAATTGTTCATCAGCGAGCGGCGGGTATCGCTCATTTCAGCGGTGTCGGGGGCCGTGAGCGGAGTCGCCCCACCCCAGGCGCCACCCGCATCGAAGCTCACATCCTGGCCCGACTCGTTGACGAGGATGATCTGATCGGCATCATCCGGGTTGATCTTCGCGGATACCCCGGCGGCGCGGGCATCGGCATTGGTGTTGATGGTGTTGACGAAGGCGTTGGCACGTTCGGCAGCGGTGTTGATGTCCGTATCCGAATCATAGTTCAGAGCGCCGAGATCAAAGGTTTCACCGTTGATCGTGATCTCGTTGGTGCCGAAATCCGCATCCGCGATCGTGATCGCCGTGCTTTCCCGGCTCACCCCGCCCGGGTCACCGAGCGCCTGGCGCACCGTCCCGACGAGGTTCTCCATCGTCGTGGTGATTGACGACAGGCCCTTGGAGGCGGCGTCGATCGTCTTCATCCCGTTCTGCATGCCCTGCATGATCGAGGAGAGATCGTTGGCGCGGCCGCTGAGACCGCGTGCGGTGAAGAAGGCAGCGGCATCATCGAGCGGACCATTGACCTTCTTGCCTGTTGAGAGGCGCTCCTGCGTGCGATCCAGCAGTGAGGCCGTTCCTTGCAGGGAGAGGAGGTTGGAGCGGACGCCGGCGGAAAGGGTGATATCCGACATGGGATTCCTCGTGGACGCATGATCGCGGCGCCATTCGCCGCGTGGTTACGAAACATGATGAATCCAATCTTCCCGATTAACCTTACGATTTCGTAAAGCCCGGGCGTCGGGCGCGTTCTTGTGTCGGTTCACGACGAAGGGCTGCGCATGCGTTTCGAGCGGGCATTGCCCTCCACGCCGGCGAGATCGTCGAGCAGGGAAGGCAGATCCGTGATCGACGGGATCACGTGATCGGCGAACGGCGCCACCTCCGCCCGTGCCGCCTCCGCGCGCGGCCCCGAGAGCACGGCGATCGCACAGACGCCCGCAGCGCGCGCCGCATGCAGATCGTGCAGCGAATCGCCCACCAGCGCCACACGCGCCGGGGTGAAGGCATACGCCGCGACGAAGGCGCTGATCATGCCGGGCGCCGGCTTGGAGCCATGGCCCGAATCATAGCCGGCGATGAAGTGCATCGCCTCGGCAATTCCCAGCGCCCTCGCCTGCGCCACCGCCGAGGCTTGCGAATCATTGGTCGCGATCCCCAGCACATGACCGCGCGCCGCGAGATCGGCACACAGGGCCTGCGGATCGCCGATCGGGGCGAGATGGGCGAGTCCGGCCTTCAGAAAGAGATCGTCCATCCGGGCGAGGAAATCCGCGTCGCAGCCGCGTCCCAGCGCCTGCGCCCAGAGCGGACCGTAATGCGCGGATGATCCCGCGACCAGCGGCGAACTCGGCAGGAATCGGCGCTCGGTGAGCACGTATTCGCTGACTCGCATCAGCCGATCCAGCGCCGCGCCGTCGCCATCGGCGAGGGTCTCCATCACCGAGAAGGCCGCAGGTCCCCAGGTCGCGTCGAAATCGATCAGGGTGCCGTCCTTGTCGAACAGGATTGCATCGAAGGCGGCTGCAATGAGACGGGGATTGCGCACGCGGCATCCTCTTCCAGCTGTATAGATGACGTGCAAAATCGCACCCGATCATCTGCGATGCTGCGCACTTGTGGTCAAGTTGCGAATACCCGATCCTCCGGCGCAACGAAGACAAGCGGTCTTCACCGCGTGATGATGATGATCGGGAGGGTGGGTGATGCAGGGCATTTTTCAAGTCGGGCGGCGGCTGCCGCAGGTGCGCCGATGAGCGCAGAGCTGATTGTACCCGCTTCCCTGCTGAAGCAGCAGCTCGTCGCCGTCCTGCGCGCCTGGGGCGTCCCCGACGACCAGGCCGACGTCACCGCCGAGACCCTGACCCGGGCAGACCTGCTCGGGATCGACAGCCACGGCATCACGCTCATCCCGCTCTATGCCGATCTGCTCGCCTCCGGCAAGGTCACGCCGGGCGCCGAGATCACGGTCGCGCGCGCCTTCGGCGCGACCGCCGTGATTGATGGCGGCGCCGGCTTCGGCGAGGCGCCTGCGGTGCGCGCCATGGATCTGGCGGTCGATCTGGCCGAGGCCCATGGCATCGGTGCCGTCGGCGTGCGCAATTCCAACCATTACGGTGCGGCGGGCGTCTACGCGCTGCAGGCGGCCAGCCGGGGCTTTATCGGTTTGTCGATGACGGCGGTCTACGGCGCCTCGATCGTCCCGACCTTCGGGCGCGAACCACGCATGGGCACCAATCCGATCGCGCTGGCGGCACCGGCGGCGCGCAATCAGCCCTTCCTGCTCGACATGGCGACGAGCACCATCGCCATCGGCAAGCTCAAACTCGCCATGCGCACCGGCAAGCGCCTGCCCGAGGGCTGGGCGCTGGATCGTGACGGGCGTCCCCAGCATGATCCGGAACAGGCGCTCTCCGACAAGCTGATGACGCCGCTTGGCGGGTCGCGCGAAATGGGCGGCCACAAGGGTTACGGGCTCGCCGCCATGGTCGAGGTTCTGTGTACCATGCTCTCGGGCGCGAGCTATGCGCCTCTGCGTCCCGCCGACGCAAAGGCGTATAATGTCGGCCATTTCCAGCTCGCCATTCACCCGGAAGCGTTCCGCGACAAGGGGGATTTCGAATCCGATCTCGACGATTTCCTCGATTGCCTGCGTGCCACCCGCCCCGCCGATCCCGATCAGCCCGTGCTGGCACCCGGTGACCCCGAGCACGCCGTCTTTGCACGCCGCTCACGTGAGGGGATTCCGATCCCGCACACGCTCATTGACCAGGTGCGGGCGATTGCCCGGAAGGCCGGGGCGCGGTTCACGCTGGACGAGGCGGGATCGTAAGCGCTTGTCGCATCACTGCGCGCTCGGCAAAAGATGCGGTTGCAGCGCTGATGGCGGTCGACTTTCGCGCCGGGATGGGGGATCAATGCCGCGTTCCGGTGCGGCGGGATTGTCACGCGGCATCGGGGCACAGATTGGCGACAGGGCCGGGATGATGAGCGACGCGATCGTGCAGGCGGTGACCGAGACGGAGCTGAAACTGCTTTGCAGCCCCGCTGATCTCGCAGTCCTGCGCCGGCATAAACGCCTGCGCGATGCTTTCGCCGGGCTGCGCCCCCGGCACTTGCGCGCCACCTATTACGATACGCCTGATCTGCGCCTGCGCGCAGCGGGTTTCGGCCTGCGCCTGCGCCGGGACGCGGCGACCGGCGCCGTGCATCAGACGCTCAAGGCAGAGGCTGCCGGGGCCGGGCTCTTCCAGCGCGACGAATGGGAGAGCGCCGTGGCGGGCGAGCATCTCGATCGCGCGGCGCTCGCCGCGACACCGCTTCCCGACATCCTCCAAACCGACGACCCCGCCGCCATGCTGCAGGCGGTCTTCGTCGTCGAGGTCGAGCGGCTGAGCGCGCCGATACGCATCCGCGACGCCGTCATCGAAGTGACCCTCGACGAAGGTGCAGCCATTGCGGGTTCCGCGCGCACCGCCATTTGCGAGCTGGAGCTCGAACTGGTCAGCGGCAAGCCGCGCGACCTGTTCGCCCTCGCGCGCAAACTGGCCCGCAAGGCGGATCTGCGGCCTGCTCTGCAGAGCAAGGCGGAGACCGGCTATGCGCTGGTGACGGGGGCGCGCCCGGCACCGGTCAAGGCCTTTGATGCCGGCCTGCACCCCGACATCCGCGTGGGCGAGGCGTTTCGCGCCATCGCCCGGGCGAGCCTGCGGCAGGTCCTCGCCAACGAGCCGGCGCTGGTGCAGATGCGCGATCCCGCAGCCGTTCACCAGATGCGTGTCGGGTTGCGCCGCCTGCGCGCTGCCGTGGCCCTGTTTCGCCCTGCCATCCGCGACCGTTATCGCAAGGCGATCACTGCGGAGCTGCGCTGGCTGGCAAGCAGCCTCGGCGATGCCCGCGAACTCGACGTGTTTCTGGGAACCGATGTCGCGCGCATGCGCCACAAGCGCCCGAAAAGCAAGGATACCGCCGCGCTCGCCGCCCATTTCGAGGGTGCGCGTGAGGAGGCCTATGCGCACATTCTGGAGATCCTGTCGGGGCCACGTTATCGCGCGCTGCTGTTCGATACGCTGGCCTGGATCGAGGCCGGCGCCTGGCAGGGCAAGGCGGCGGCGCGCAAGGCGCGTGCCATGCCAGTCGCGGTGCTCGCGCGCGACAATCTCGCCCGGCGCAGCAAGGATGTGCGCCGGCGCGCGCGCATTCTCTCCTCGCTGCAGGTCGAGGAGCGTCATGCCCTGCGGCTCGATGTGAAGAAGCTGCGTTATGCCGCCGAATTCTTCGCGCCGGTCTTTGCGGCCCGCGACGAGAAGAGCGCGCGGCGCGCGGCGAAATTCGTCAGGGCGCTGGCGCAGATGCAGGAGCGGCTGGGCGAGCTCAACGATGCGGCGACGAGCCTCTCGCTCACCGGGCGGCTCGACCGCAACGACGCGGCCGGGCGCCGCGCGGCGAAGCTGATCGAGGAGGACCACGTCGGACGCGCCGCCGAATCGCTCGCCGCCGCCCGTGACGCCTGCGCCGCCTTCATCAAGGCGAAGCCGTTCTGGAAGGCGCGCGACTGAGCCTGCGGATCCGGGCTCCGTCACTCCCTTGTCCGCGCCGCGCCCTCCGTCACCGCGAGCCGGACGACCTTGAGATCGGCATCGTCGGGATCGGTGCGCATGGAGAAGCCGAGTTTGCGGCACATCTCCAGCATCGTCGTATTCTCGCGCAGGACCTGGCCTTCGATGACCGACAAGCCCTCCGCTTCCGCCCAGGCGATGATCATGCGCATCAGCCGCCAGCCCAGCCCGATTCCCTTGAGATCGGAGCGCAGCAGGATGGCGTATTCGCCGGTCTCCATATTCGCATCCGCGTGCAGGCGCACGGCGCCCAGCATCTCGCCACTGGCCCGGTCGACGGCGGTGAAGGCGATGGCGCGGGCATAGTCGATCTGGATCAGGCGGGCGATGAAGGCGTGGGAGAAATCCCGCACGGGCGCGAAGAAGCGCAGCCGCAGATCCTCCGTCGTGATCTGCGAGAAGAAGGTCTTGAACAATTCCTCGTCCTCGGGCCGCACCGGGCGGATCAGCACCGCGCGCCCGTCGCGGGTGGTGAATGGCGTCTCCCATTCCTTGGGATAGGGGCGTATGGCGAGGCGCAGATGACCGGAGCCGCGCCGCAGGTTTTCCGGCACCGGCGCCACGGCGACCCGCGCATCCACCGCGATCACGCCGGCCGCATCGGCGAGCAGCGGGTTGATGTCGAGCTCGCGCAAGGCCGGCAGATCGGCCGCCATCTGCGACAGCGCCACCAGCACCTTCTGCACCGCCGCGATATCGGCTGCGGGCACATCGCGATAGGCGGCGAGGATCCGCGAGACACGGGTGCGGGCGATCATGTCGGCGGCGAGATTGGCATCGAGCGGGGGCAGGGCGAGCGCCTTGTCGTCGATCTGCTCCACCGCCGTGCCGCCGCGCCCGAAGACGATGACGGGGCCGAAGGTCGGATCATCGGCAATGCCGCAGATCAGTTCACGGGCGCGCGGGCGGCGCATCATCGGCTGCACACTGAGACCGGCGATCTGCGCATCGGGGCGTTTCTCACGGGCGCGGGCCAGGATCGCGGCGGCAGCCTTGCGCACCGCATCGGTGCTGGTGAGATCGAGCGCGACGCCGCCGACATCGGATTTGTGGGGGATGTCCTGCGACAGGATCTTCACGGCCACCGTGCCGCCATCGGCGATAATCGGCGCCGCGATCCGTGCCGCCTCATCCGGATCCGCCGCGCGCAGGGTCGGTGTGGTGGCGATGCCGTAGGTCTGGAGCAGCTCCATCGCCTCGACCGGATCGAGCCAGCGGCGCTCCTGCGTCAGTGCGCCGGCGATGATCGCCTCGGCACGGGCGCGATCGGGCGCACGTTCCTGCGCCAGCGTCTGCGGCGTCTGCATGAGCTGATGCAGGCCTTCGCGATAGCGCACCAGATGCATGAAGCCGCGCACCGCTTCCGATTCGCTGGCGAAACAGGGGATACCCGCCTCCTCGAGAGCGCGCATGCTCGATCTCTCCGCCCCGGGCCAGACGGCGAAGACGGGCTTGCGGCGAAATCCCTTGCGGCGATCCGTGCGCACCGTCTCGGCCAGGGCCTGCGCCGCCGCATCGGTATCGGCGAGCGCATTGGGCAGATTGAGCGCGAGCACGGCATCGACGCCGGGATCGGCCAGCAGCGCCTGCATTGCCTGCGCATAGGCTTTTGCATCGGCTCCGCCACCGAGATCGACGGGTTCCGCAACGCCGCTCTCGCCGTGCCGCGCCGCTTCTCCGCCCTCGACCATCAGCGCATCCATGGCCAGCGCCCCGATTCCGCGCCCGTTGGTGAGGATCGCCAGCCGGCGCCCGTCGAAGGGTTTCGCGCGCCCCAGCGTTTCGGCGGCATCGAAGAGTTCGTCGAGGCTGCCGACACGCAGGAGCCCCGCGCGGCGGAACGCGGCGTCGAGCACCGCATCCGGGCGCGCCAGGGCGGCGGTATGGGTCGCGGGTGCTCCCAGCGCATCGCTGCCATGGCGTGGCTTGACGATCACCACCGGCTTGACCCGTGCCGCCGCACGGGCGGCCGACATGAACTTGCGCGGCGCCGAGATTTTTTCGACATGCAAGAGGATGGCCCGGCTGTGGCGATCCGTGGCGAAATGATCGAGCAGATCGCCGATATCGACGTCGCGCTTGTCGCCGACGGAGACGATTGCCGAGAAGCCGAGATTGCGCCGTGCCCCCCATTCCAGCATCCCCGCCGCGATGGCGCCCGACTGGGTGACGAGCGCGAGATCGCCCGCTGCCGGCTTGCGCCGGGCGAAGCCGATATCGAGGCCGATGCGCGGCACGATCACCCCGAAGGAATTGGGTCCCACCAGCCGCAACCCGTGGCGGCGCGCGATTGCGGCTGCTTTCGCGCCGTTCGAGCCCGGCCCGCGATCATCCTCGGCGGCGATGATCACCGCCGCGGCGACGCCGCGTCGGCCCGCTTCCTCGAGGGTTTCCGGCCAGTATCGCCCCGGGGCGGTGATCACGACGAGATCGGGGACGACATCGAGGGAGGCGAGATCCGGCAGGCAGGGCTCGCCGTCGATTTCGCCGTAGCGCGGATTGATGCAGGCGATCCGCCCGGCAAAACCGCCGCCACGCAGGTTGTCGAGGGCGGCCCTCCCGAGCCCGCCCGCCCGGGCACTCGCGCCAACGAGTGCGATCGTGGCGGGGTTGAAGACCTTGTCGAGACGGTAAGTGCTCATCGCAGCGCATTCCTGTATGGGTCGGCGTCGATGTGAACCGGTTACACGCCGCGGCGCATGACCGATCGAATACCTATGACGACCAACGCGGCGATACCCGGATATTCCCCCGGCTGCGGCGATCGGACGCTGTCACGGCGCGAATCGCGCGGGCTGTCTGCCGTCTGTATCGCGGATCGCGTAACGCTGCGCGAGATCGGCGGCATGCACGACCCGACCGGCATGAGCAGCGGCGTCGCCCTGCGCCAGCATGGCCGCGACCCCCCGTCCGAGATAGAGCGGGCTTTCGCCTTCATCGTCGCGCATCCCCGCCTCCAGCGCCCGCTCCGTGCGCACCCGGCCCGGGGCGAGGGCCAGCGCGGTGACGCCCGTTTCCGTGAGCTCCTGCGCGCAGGCATAAGCGAGCCGCGCCACACTCGCCTTGGCGATGTCGTAGGTGAGATCGCCGAGATAGCCGGAATCGGGATCGAAGGTGACGAAGCCGATCAGGCCGGCGCGGGCGGCCACCATGGCCGGTGTCACCGCATGGGCAAGTACCAGGGCCGCATGGAGCCCGGTCTCCATGGCGGGCGCGAAACGCGTCAGCGGGCGGCGCCAATAGGGATCGCCCCAGCGGGTACCGTCATCGTAACGCTCGCCGTCGAACCCCTCATTGCCGCCCCAGACGGCGCAGATTGCGACATCGATGCGCCCGAAGCGGCGCAGGCACCAGGCGGTGAGCCCGTCAACGTCACGGGGATCGGTATGGTCGCACCTGTAGGGATAGGCGGCCCCGCCCGCCGCGATGATCGTGCGGGCCGTGTCCTCGATGGTCTCGCGCCGCGCTTCCGTGATGCGCCCGCCCTCGCTGGAGCGCGCGGTCACCACCACACGCATCCCCGCCGCGCCGAGGGCAAGCGCAATCCCGCGCCCGACCCCGCGCGAGGCCCCGGCCACGATCGCGACGGGGGCGGTTGCGGGGATGGCTCTTCGCGAATCGGCGTCCGGGGCATTCTCCATGCCGGGAGGCTAGCGGGCGCGCGCCTGCGCTGCAACGGAACACGCGCGCCCCCCGCCGAGTTGATGCGATTCATCAAGGGAGTGCGATCATGCCGAAGCTCGAACGGATCCTCGAAACCGTCCTCTATGTGAAGGATCTGGAGCGCGCCGCCGCCTTCTATGAGGAATTCATGGAATTGCCCGTGCTGTTTTCCGATCAGCGCATGCGCGCCTTCGATGTCGGCGGCAACGGCACGCTTCTGCTCTTCATCACCGGCCAGTCCCTGCGTCCGGTCGAGACGCCGATGGGCACGATCCCGCCGCATGACGGGGACGGACCGGCGCATATCGCTTTCTCGATCACGAAAACCGAACTCGGAGCCTGGGAGAAGCATCTCGACAAGGGCGGCATTCCCGTCGAGAGCCGGATGGAATGGCCGCGCGGCGGCATCAGCATCTATTTCCGTGATCCGGACGATCATCTGATCGAACTGGCCACGCCCGGGCTGTGGAAGGGCTATTGACGGCCCTGCCTGCGGCAAACCCGCACGCGGACAACGATTTGCGTGATCTGCGCGTTAGCTGATCGGCAGTGGCTCTTCAGGGCTACGCTATCGAGGAGAGACACTGCGTGTTAAGCTCATGGGCATGAATGACCGGCACGAAAACCCGTTCGACATGATCGCGGACGACACCGCCCCGCGCGGTGGCATTCTCACCCGGCTGCGCGGGGCGCCGCGTATCGTCTTTGCGGTGATCTGCCTGCTGGTCGGGCTGGGCATCGCGGTTGCCGACGAATTGCTGCGCGATGTCGAGCGCGAGGCCGAGCGGGCACAGGAAACGGCGGTCGAGGACGCCACCCCGCTCGACATCAGCCGCGCCGTCATCGCCGATCTCGAAGGCGGGATCGGCCCCGCCGTCACCATGCTGATCGAGGAGGGGCTGGAAGAGGCGCGCAATCTTGGCGATGCCATGCTCGTCATCCGCATGAACACGCCGGGCGGGCTTGATTCCGCCACCCGCGACATCATCCGCCTGATCCTCGCCAGCGACGTGCCCGTGATGACTTACGTCGCGCCCAGCGGCGCGCGGGCCGCGAGTGCGGGCACCTACATTCTCTATGCGAGCCATGTGGCGGTGATGGCGCCCTCGACCAATCTCGGGGCGGCGACACCCGTCCAGATGGGCGGTGGCGGCCTGGGTGGTGGCGGTGAAGACGAGGACGCCTCCGAAGACCCGATGACACGCAAGGTCGTCAACGATTCTGTCGCCTTCATCCGGGGGCTCGCGGAATTGCGCGAGCGCAATGCCGACTGGGCCGAGGAGGCCGTGCGCGAGGGTGCGAGCATCACCTCCAGCGTCGCGATCGAGCAGAACGTTGCCGATTACATCGCCGATGATCTGCGCGCCGCGATCGACGGGGCCGATGGACGCGTCGTCAATCTGCCGCGCGGGAGCGTCGTGCTGGAGAGCGCCGGGGCGGAACTGGTGCAATTCGAGCCGAATTTCATGACGCGCTTTCTCGGGGTGATCACCAATCCCAATGTCGCCTATATCCTCATGCTGATCGGGATTTACGGGCTGATCTTCGAATTCGCCAATCCCGGCATCGTGTTTTCCGGCGTGATCGGTGCGATCTCGCTCATTCTCGGCCTGTTCGCCCTCAATCTCCTGCCGGTCAACTATGCCGCCTTCGCGCTGGTGGGTCTGGGAGTGGCGCTGATGATCGCGGAGGTGTTCTCGCCATCCTTCGGGATCATGGGGATCGGCGGCGCCATCGCCTTCGCCCTCGGTTCGATGATGATCTTCGACGGTGACGTGCCCGGTTTCGAGCTCGATATCAGTGTCGTGATCGCCGCAACCGCCGTAACCGGGCTGATCATCTTCATTGCGCTGACCACGGCCTTGCGCTCGTTTCGCGCGCGCACCGTCAGCGGTGACCAGGGCTTGCAGGACGAGACCGGAACGGTGCTGAACTGGTCGGGCAAGACGGGCGAGATCATGATCCACAGCGAGCGCTGGCATGCGGTTGCCGACGAAGCACTCGCGCCCGGTGACAGCGTGCGCGTGCTCGCCCGTGAGGGCCTGAACCTGCGTGTCGCACCCATGGCGCAAGCCGGATCCGACGCAAGCGCGCCCAGAATTCGAACGACCTGAACGCGAATGTCCTGAGGAGGGCCCAGATGCCGATCGATTTCGCTGCCTATATCCTTCTCGCCGCCCTGATCATCGTCGTGATCGGCTCGGCGATCAAGATCATGCGTGAATACGAGCGCGCCGTGGTCTTCACCCTCGGTCGCTTCACGGGCGTGAAGGGCCCCGGTCTGATCATCATCATTCCCTTCATCCAGCAGATCGTGCGGGTCGATCTGCGCACCGTGACCCTCGACGTGCCGAGCCAGGACGTGATCTCGCGCGACAACGTCTCGGTGAAGGTGAATGCGGTGATCTATTTCCGCGTCGTCGACCCGGACCGTGCCATCATCCAGGTCGAGAATTTCATGGTTGCGACCAGCCAGCTGGCCCAGACCACCCTGCGCTCGGTGCTCGGCAAGCACGATCTCGACGAGATGCTTTCCGAGCGCGACAAGCTCAACGAGGATATCCAGGAAATTCTCGACAAGCAGACCGATTCCTGGGGCATCAAGGTCGCCAATGTCGAGATCAAACATGTCGATATCGACGAGAGCATGGTGCGCGCCATCGCCCGCCAGGCCGAGGCCGAGCGTAACCGCCGCGCCCGCATCATCAACGCCGAGGGTGAATCCCAGGCGGCCGAGAAGCTGGTTGACGCCGCCAAGCTGCTCGGCACGGCTCCCGAAGCCATGCAGCTGCGCCTGCTCAACACGCTCTACGACATTGCCGGCGACAAGAACTCGACCATCGTCTTCCCCGTTCCGATCGACATGCTCAGGGGCATCTTCGGCGAGAATGCCAACATACCCGGGCCCTTTGTCGCGGGTGGCGACCAGACCGGCCAGCCGGCCCGGGCTGCACCCGCATCCGGTGGCACCGCACCGGGTGAGGCCAGTGGGACGAAGGGCGGCTGATTTCCCGCGCAAATCGTGACCACCTCCTTGCAGCAGGCGGGATCGGGCAAAGCCCCGATCCCGCTTTTCATTTGTGCCGTCACCTGCACCGGCCCGACATGGCGACGCGACGGAGCGGTGGTGCTAGCATCACGCAAAGGCCGATGAACGGCATGATCACGGGAGGTCACATGATCCGCTATCTCAAGGAAGGCGCCCCGGCTGAAGCGCTCGCCGCCGCCGACAAGAAGACCCGCCAGACCGTCGAGGCGATCCTGGAGGATATCGAAACGCGTGGCGACGAAGCCGTACGCGAATATTCGCGCAAGTTCGACAAATGGGACCCGCCGCAATTCCGCCTCGGCCAGGCCGAGATCGACGCGGCCATTGCCGAGGTGCCCGCCCAGGCCATCGAGGATATTCGCGTGGCCCGCGAGCAGGTGAAGCGTTTCGCCGAAGCCCAGCGCGCGAGCATGCAGGATCTCGAGATCGAGACGCTGCCCGGCGTGGTGCTCGGTCATCGCCATGTTCCGATGGATTCTGTCGGCTGCTACGTGCCCGGCGGCAAGTATCCGCTGATCGCCTCGGCGCTGATGTCGATCGTCACGGCGAAGGTCGCGGGCGTGCGCCGCGTCGCGGCGGCGGCCCCGCCGCACGGGGGCAGGCCGAACCCTTACGTGATCGCCGCAATGACCATGGCCGGGGCCGACGAGATCTACGCTTTCGGCGGCGTGCAGGCCATGGCGGCGCTCGCCATCGGCACGCAGGACATCGCCCCGGTCGACATGCTGGTCGGCGCCGGCAACGCCTTCGTGGCCGAAGCGAAACGCCAGCTCTTCGGTCGGGTGGGGATCGACCTGCTGGCCGGCCCGACGGAAACCCTCGTCATTGCCGATGATTCGTGTGATGCGCAGACCTGCGCCACCGATCTTCTCGGCCAGGCCGAGCATGGCCCGACCTCGCCGGCGGCGATGATCACCGACAGTGAGGAACTCGCCCGCGCCACTCTCGTCGAGATCGAAAAGCAGCTCGAAACCCTGCCCACGGCGGAAGTCGCGCGTCAGGCCTGGGCGGATTACGGTCAGATCATCGTCTGCGATAGCCGCGAGGAGATGCTCCAGGTCGCCGACGAACTGGCCTATGAGCATGTCCAGGTGATGACCCGTCACGATGACTGGTTCCTGGAAAACATGCGCAATTACGGCTCGCTCTTCATCGGTCACGAGACCAATGTCGCCTATGGCGACAAGGTGATCGGCACCAACCACACCCTGCCCACGAAGCGCGCGGCGCGCTATACGGGCGGGCTCTGGGTCGGCAAGTATCTCAAGACGATCACGCATCAACGGGTGAAGCCGCAAGCCACCGCGATTCTGGGCGAGTATTGCTCGCGGATCTGCGCCATGGAGGGCTTCGCCGGCCACAAGGCGCAGGCCGATCTGCGCGTGGCCCGCTATGGCAACCAGCGCGATCCCGCCGTGGCCGAGGCCATGGCCGCCGATCCCGCCCCCGCCGGCAAACCCGTCTACAAGCCGATCTGACGGCGATGCCCCAACGTCATGCACCGGCGGCTGTCAGGCGCCGCCGGTGCCGATTTGCCGATTGCACGATTTCTGCCCCGATTTCTGCGGTGATGGCGTTTGCGCGCTTGACGCATCCGCCCGATCCGGGCAAATCTCGCGTCATGACGAGGCTCACGCTCATTTGTCGCGAGATCATTATCAGCTAGCGCGCAACGCTGGCCGGAGCCGTCCTGTTTTCTTCACGCAAAGACAGACACTCTCCCGGGCCGGCGGCCAGACGGGGAAATGTTCATGTCGCAGGGTCTGACCCTCTACAACACGCTCACGCGCAGGAAGGAGCCCTTCGCGCCGATCGATGACAGGCATGTGCGCATGTATGTCTGCGGGCCCACCGTCTATGACTATGCCCATATCGGCAATGCGCGCCCGATCATCGTGTTCGACGTGCTGTTTCGCCTGCTGCGCCATCTCTACGGCGCCGATCACGTCACCTATGCGCGCAACATCACCGACGTGGATGACAAGATCAACGCCCGCGCCGCGCGCGATTATCCCGATCTGCCCCTCAACGAGGCGATCGCGAGGGTCACGGCGGCGACCGAGGCGCAGTTCAAGGCCGATGCGAAAGCGCTCGGCTGCCTCGAGCCGACCATCGAGCCCCGCGCGACCGAGCATATCGCCGAGATGCGCGCCATCATCGAGCGGCTGATCGCGCGCGGCGCGGCCTATGTGGCGGAAGATCACGTTCTGTTTTCCGTCGCGGCGATGGAGAAGTTGCCGCGCATGCCGGCCTATGGCTCGCTGGCGCGCCGCTCCCTGGACGAGATGATCGCCGGCGCGCGCGTCGATGTCGCCCCCTACAAACGCGATCCGATGGATTTCGTGCTCTGGAAACCATCGAAGGACAACGAGCCCGGCTGGGACTCGCCGGGCGGCATTACGACGAAGGGGCGTCCCGGCTGGCACATCGAATGCTCGGCCATGTCGTGGAAACACCTGATTGACGCCTTCGATACCCGCATCCGGTGCGACGATGCCGACCGCAACGTCTTCGACATCCATGGCGGCGGCATCGATCTCGTCTTTCCGCATCACGAGAACGAAATCGCGCAATCCTGCTGCGCCTTCGAGACCGAGCGCATGGCGAATGTCTGGATGCATAACGGTTTTCTGCAGGTGGAAGGCGAAAAGATGTCGAAATCGCTCGGCAACTTCATCACGATCCATCAATTGCTCGCCAGCGAGGATTTCGGGGGGCGTGCCTGGCCCGGCGCGGTATTGCGTCTGGCCATGCTCAAGACGCAATACCGTCAGCCGATAGACTGGACACTGCGCGGGCTGGAAGAGGCTTTGGCCAATCTCAAGGCCTGGCATGCGGCGGAGGGGATCGCCGGGATCACGCCTTCCGACGCGCTGCCGGAGGGTCTCGTCGCGGCGTTGTGCGATGATCTCAACACGCCCGGCGCCGTGGCCGAGCTGCACCGGCTGCGCAAGGCCGGCGAGACCGAAGCGCTCGCCGCCGGCCTCGCCTTCCTCGGCCTGCTCGACCCGGCAACCTTCGCGCCTGCAGCTCCCGGTGCGATCGCCCCGGACCTGCGCGCGCGCATCGACGCCCTCGTCACCGCCCGCAGCGAAGCCCGTGCCACGAAGAACTGGGCCGAGGCCGACCGCATCCGCGACGAGCTCACCGCACTGCGCGTCACCGTCAAGGACAACAAGGACGGCACCGCGAGCTGGGAGATCAAGGAATGAGCGATCGCGTGATGCAGGCCGGCTCCCCTCTCCCGCTGCGGAGAGGGGATGGGGGTGAGGGGCGCTCATGAAGGGGCTTTCGCTCACCATGTCCGCACAGCGGTTCCACCCTCACCCCCGACCCCTCTCCACAAGGGAGAGGGGAGATAGCGTCGTGCTCTGCAAGGAGCAAAACCCATGACCCTTCCCACAGTCACGCTTCGCCCCTACCTGCCCGAGGATGCGCCGGTGCTCGCCGCGATTTTCCAGGCGGCCGTCATGGTGCTGACGGAGGACGACTACTCGCAGGACCAGCGCGAGGCCTGGGCCGCAGCGGCCGATGACGTCGATACGTTCGGCGAGAAACTCGCGGCGCATCTGACTCTGATCGCCGCGATCGACGGCGACCCGGCGGGCTTCGCCACGCTCAAGGAGAACCGGATGGTCGAGATGCTCTATGTGCATCCCGATTGCGCCGGGATGGGGGTCGGCACGGCGCTGCTCGATGCGCTGGAAAAGCTCGCCGGGGCACGCGGGGCCCAAGAGCTTTCCGTCGATGCCAGCGAGACGGCCTTGCTCTTCTTCGAAAAGCATGGCTATACGCCCGAGCGGCGCAACACGGTGATGCGCAATGGCGAATTCCTGTCCAATACCACGATGACCAAACGGCTCGGCAGCGAGCCCTCACGGAAGGTGACGTCATGAGCGAGCGGCTTTATCTGTTCGATACCACCCTGCGCGACGGGGCGCAGACCACCGGGATCGACTTCTCCCTCGCCGACAAGATCGCCATCGCCAGCCTGCTCGACCAGATCGGCATCGATTACGTCGAGGGCGGTTATCCCGGCGCCAACCCCCTCGACACGGAATTCTTCGCGCAAAAGCGCACCCGCAAGGCGGCGTTTACCGCCTTCGGCATGACCAGGCGCGCGGGGCGTTCCGTGGCGAATGATCCCGGCATCGCTGCGCTGCTGGAGGCGGATGCGGATGCGATCTGCTTCGTGGCGAAATCCTGGGATTACCACGTGCATGTGGCGCTGGAGATCAGCCTTGAGGACAATCTCGCCGGTATCCGCGAGAGCGTGGCGGCGGCAAAGACGCGCGGGCGCGAGGTTATGCTCGATTGCGAGCATTTCTTCGACGGCTACAAGGCCAATCCGGATTACGCGCTCGCCTGCGCGAAGGCGGCATACGAAGCCGGCGCGCGCTGGGTGGTCCTGTGCGATACCAATGGCGGCACGCTCCCGGAGGAGGTGGCGCGCATCGTCACGGAAGTGCGCAAGCACGTGCCGGGCGAGAATCTCGGCATCCACGCCCATGACGATTGCGGCTGCGCGGTGGCGAATTCGCTCGCCGCCGTCGAGGCCGGCGTGCGCCAGATCCAGGGCACGCTGAACGGGCTCGGCGAGCGCTGCGGCAATGCCAATCTCGTCACATTGCTGGCCACGCTCGCCCTGAAGCAGCCCTGGGCGGAGCGCTTTGCGCTCAAGGCCGGGGTGGATGAGCTTGCGCGGCTCACCCAGGTCTCGCGGGCGCTTGATGAATTGCTCAACCGCGCGCCCAACCGCCACGCCCCCTATGTCGGCGCCTCCGCTTTCGCCACCAAGGCCGGCATTCACGCCTCAGCCGTGATGAAGGATCCCAGGACCTATGAGCATGTCGATCCGGCGCATGTGGGCAATCTGCGCCGGGTTCTCGTCTCCGATCAGGGCGGCAAGTCGAATATCCGTGCGGAGCTGGAACGCATCGGCATCAGCCTCGACAAGGACGATCCGCGCCTCAACCGTGTGCTGGAAGAGGTCAAGCGCAAGGAATCGCAGGGCTACGCCTATGAGGGGGCGGATGCATCGTTCTATCTGCTGGTCAAGCGCGTGCTCGGCGAGGTTCCGGGCTATTTCCTCGTCGATCGCTTCAGCGTCAATGTCGAGCGGCGCTACAACGCCGTCGGTGATCTGACCACGGTGGCCGAAGCCATCGTCAAGGTGATGCTCGACGGCGAGACCATGATCTCGGCGGCCGAGGGCAACGGCCCGGTGAATGCGCTCGACGTCGCCCTGCGCAAGGATCTCGGCAAGTATCAGCGCTTCATCGACGATCTCGAACTGGTGGATTACAAGGTCCGCGTCTTCCAGGGCGGCACCGACGCCGTCACCCGCGTGCTGATCGAATCGCGCGACCGTGACGGTGATATCTGGGCAACGGTGGGCGTCTCACCGAATATCATCGACGCGTCCTTCGAGGCCCTGCTCGATTCCATCGTCTACAAGCTGGTGATGCGCGGCGCCCCGGCCTGATCGAGCCGCCCGTCCTTCATTCCGGAGCCGGCTTGCCGCGCAAGGCCTTGATCCTGCCCTGGTGGGACTTGCCGGCGAGGCGGCGTTTCTTCGAGCCGAGCGTCGGGCGGGTGGGAATACGCGGGCGTTGGCGCTGTGTCGCGCGGCGTATCAGATCGACCAGTCGCTCGAGCGCCTCGGCGCGGTTGCGCTCCTGGCTGCGATGGTTTTGCGCGGTGATCACGATCACGCCCTCGCGGGTCAGGCGATGGCCGGCGAGGCGCGCGAGGCGGCTCTTCACCGCATCGGGCAGCGCGGGGGAATTCTGCATGTCGAAACGCAGCTGCACGGCGCTCGACACCTTGTTGACGTTCTGCCCGCCCGGCCCGGAGGCGCGGATGAAGCGCTCCTCGATCTCATCCGGGTCGATCGCGATGCTCGGCGTGATTTGAATCATGCTTTCGCCATACCATATGAAGAGTATAGGCTCACGTCGAAGATTCTGGATACGGGACCCGGTCAATGCTGCGCTATGTCAAATACGTCAACGGTGAGCCGCGTGTGGTCACGATCCCGCGCTGGGCAATCGCGCTCGGCGTGCTCGCAGCTTTGCTCGTCGGTTTCCTCGTCCTGATCCTCGCCGCCGGTGTGGCGCTCGTCGTGATTCCGCTTGCCCTGATTGCCGCCGCCATCGCCGCCTGGTTCGGACGCGGGCGCCGGGTCATGCCGCAGCGCGAGCGCGATCCCGATATCGTCGATGCCGAATTCCGCGTCATCGACCGCTCCGAGCGTGAACAGGATCCGCGCCGCGACGCAGATCGCCACTGAGGCGCATCGCCACCGATGCGGCATCCGCGCTGACCGGCATCCGGACGGGCCCGGGACGGCTCATGATCGCTCTGCGCCGGATCGTTGCCGACACACTTAAGTCTAATTGCACGAGACCGACGGGTGTAGTCGTATCGTCGTGTGTCGCGTCATGTCGTCGCGAGGTGCCATGCCTCGTCCAGACGGGATGGCCGCATCAATCGCAAGAACCCGCAACAAAGCGGGAGCACCAAATCGACGGGCGTCGGCAGCTTTGCTGAATTCGACTTGTGATCGCGCGTCCATTGGGTGCGTGAAGCCGGCGGCTCGTCCGAGGAAGATGGGGAGGGAAGCCGGCAGCTGCGCGAAAGAGCCGTCGCTGCGCCAGATGAATCACCAAAAATGGAAACGTCGCGAACGTGAGCGCTGGCATTGCTCCCCTTTCCGGGGCGAGGCATGGCGCGGACCGTTCGGTCAAAGGGAAGCTTTGGGCGGCTACCCTGATTCGATCAGGTAAACGGCGTCCTTGAAAAATAAAGGGAGTAAACGTTCATGTCTGACAAGTCGTCGTCCAACGACGCCTACTGGAAGGCCAATGTCCGGATCATCTTCATCTGCTTGATCATCTGGGCCTTCGTGTCTTTCGGCCTGGGCATCGTCTTCCGTCCGCTGATCTCCTGGATTCCCATCGGGGGCACCGATCTCGGATTCTGGTTCGCGCAGCAGGGTTCTATCCTGACCTTCATCGCGCTGATCTTCTACTACACCTGGTACATGAACCGGCTCGATCGCGAGTACGACGTGGACGAGCAGTGAGGGCGCAACGATGGATCAATTCACGCTGAATCTTCTCGTCGTCGGCGCGTCCTTCGCGCTTTATGTCGGCATCGCCATCTGGGCGCGGGCCGGCTCGACGGCGGATTTCTACGCTGCCAGCCGCGGCGTCAACCCGATCGTCAATGGTGCGGCCACCGCCGCCGACTGGATGTCGGCGGCTTCGTTCATTTCGATGGCGGGCCTGATCGCCTTCGTCGGCTACGGCAATTCGAGCTTCCTGATGGGCTGGACCGGCGGCTACGTGCTGCTCGCCCTGCTGCTTGCGCCCTATCTGCGCAAGTTCGGGCGCTTCACGGTGCCGGAATTCATCGGCGACCGCTTCTACAGCCAGACTGCGCGCATCGTGGCGGTGATCTGCCTTCTGGTGATCTCGATCACCTATGTGATCGGCCAGATGACCGGCGCCGGTGTCGCCTTCTCGCGCTTCCTTGAAGTGGAGAGCTGGCAGGGTCTGCTGATCGCCTCGGCCGTCGTCTTCTTCTATGCCGTGCTCGGCGGCATGAAGGGCATCACCTATACGCAGCTGGCGCAATATTGCGTGCTGATCACGGCCTATACCATCCCCGCCGTGTTCATCTCCCTGCAACTGACCAGCAACCCGATCCCGCCGCTGGGCCTGTTCTCGACCCATGCGGAATCCGGCATGCCGCTGCTGGGCAAGCTCAACGAAATCCTGCTGGAACTCGGCTTCCAGGACTATACCGGCCAGCATGGCTCGACCTTCAACATGTTCCTGTTCACCATGTCGCTGATGGTCGGTACGGCGGGTCTGCCGCACGTGATCATCCGCTTCTTCACGGTGCCGCGCGTGGCTGATGCCCGCAAATCGGCGGGCTGGGCCCTGATCTTCATCGCGCTGCTCTATCTCAGCGCGCCGGCGGTCGGCGCGATGGCGCGCCTGAACATCATCACCACGATCTTCCCCAATGGCACCCAGGAACAGCCGATCGCCTATGACGAGCGGCCGGACTGGATGCGCAACTGGGAGCAGACGGGCCTCCTCGCCTTCGAGGACAAAAACAATGACGGCCTGATCCAGTACTACAACGATGCTTCGGACGAGTTCCAGACCGTCGCCGCAGAGCGTGGCTGGGAGGGCAACGAGATGGTCACATTCAACCAGGATATCCTGGTGCTGGCCAATCCGGAGATCGCGCAATTGCCCGGCTGGGTGATCGCGCTGATTGCGGCAGGCGGGCTGGCGGCAGCCCTCTCGACGGCAGCCGGATTGTTGCTCGCCATCTCCTCCGCAGTCAGTCACGACCTGCTGAAATCCACCTTCATGAAGGATATCAGCGAGAAGAACGAGCTGCTTGCAGCCCGTATCTCCATGGCGGGTGCGATCGCGTTGGCCACCTATCTGGGGCTCAATCCGCCGGGATTTGCCGCACAGGTGGTGGCGCTGGCCTTCGGTCTGGCTGCGGCGACCCTGTTCCCCGTGCTGATGATGGGCATTTTCTCCATGAAGATGAACACCGAAGGCGCGGTCTCGGGGATGCTGGCGGGTCTGATCGCGACCCTGCTCTACATCTTCACCTATCTGGGCTGGTTCTTCATCCCGGGCACCAACATGCTCGCGAACACGCCGGATAACTGGCTGTTCGGGATCTCGCCGCTCTCCTTCGGTGCGGTGGGTGCCGTCATCAACTTCGCCGTGGCCTATGCGGTGATGAGCGTGACGCGCGAGCCGCCGAAGGAGATCCAGGAGCTGGTCTACTCGATCCGCGTGCCGCGCGGGGCTGCGGGTGCGATCGACCACTGACGAGATCGATGCGGGCCGGGTGATCCGGCCCGCATCACACGCCTTCTGGGGACCACCATCATGGCCGGGGATCGCGACGCGACGGATACGATCATCGCCTTTCTGGAGACGGTGCACCCCTATGATTCCCTGCCACGCGAGGAACTCTCCCGCGTGGCAGAACTGTTTGTGCCGGTGAGCCTCGCAGCCGGAGAGGCGGTCTACGCCTTCGGCGAGACGCTCGACGGGCTCTATCTGATCCGCAGCGGGCGCATCGAGATCCATGATCGCAACGGCGCACTGGTCTCGCTGCTGGGTCCGCGCAACAGTTTCGGCGAGCGTGGCCTCCTGCGCGACGGCAAGGCGGCGACCTCGGCCCGGGTGGCGGAAGATGCCGCGCTTTTACTGCTGCCCGCCGCCGATCTGCAGCGCCTGATCGCGGAGCAACCCGCCTTCGCCCGTTTCTTCTCGCGGCTGCGCCCGCCGGAGCCGCGCAGTGGCGATCTGACAACGCTCAAGGTCTCGCAGCTGATGACCCGCGAGCCGGTGACCTGCACGCCGGATACGCCGGTGGCCGCAGCGGCGAAACTGATGCGCGATCGGGGCATTTCCAGCATCTGCGTGGCCGAGAGTGGCAAGCTCGCCGGGATCCTCACCACCGGCGATCTGGCCGGGCGCGTCGTCGCGGAAGGGCTCTCCGCCGAGATTCCGGTCGCGCAGGTCATGACCCGTGACCCGCTGACCCTCACGCCCGACCAGCTTGGCTCGGATATCCTGCACCGCATGCTGGAGCGCCGGATCGGGCATTTTCCCGTGATCGCGCGCGGCAGGCTCGCGGGCATCGTCACCCAGACCGATCTCACCCGTTTCCAGGCAGTCTCCTCGGCGCAGCTCGTGCGCGACGCCGCCCGGGCAGAGAGCGTGGAGGCGCTCGCGAAGGTGACGCAGCGCATCCCGCAACTGCTCAGGCAGCTGGTGGGGGCGCATAACGCGCATGACGTCGTCACGCGGCTGATCACCGATATCGCCGATACCGCGACGCGCCGGCTTCTGGCCATGGCCGAGGCCGAGTTCGGCCCCCCGCCGGTGCCCTATCTCTGGCTCGCCTGCGGTTCGCAGGGGCGGCAGGAGCAGACCGGCATCTCCGATCAGGACAATTGTCTCTTCCTCGACGACAGCGTCAGCGATGCCGACATGCCGTATTTCGAGAAGCTCGCCCGCTTCGTCTGCGACGGGCTCGATGCGATCGGCTACGTCTATTGCCCGGGCGAGATGATGGCGGTGACGCCACGCTGGCGCCAGCCGGTGCGGGTCTGGCGCGAATATTTCCGCCGCTGGATCGCCAATCCGACGCCGGAAGCGCAGATGCTGGCTTCGGTGATGTTCGATCTGCGCCCGATCGGCGGGAGCTTCGCGCTGTTTGCCAATCTCCAGGAGGAGACGCTGGCCAAGGCGCGGCGCAACTCCATCTTCGTCGCGCACATGATCGCGAATTCGCTCACGCACAGCCCGCCGCTTGGCCTGTTGCGCGGCATCGCCACGATCCGCTCCGGCGAGCATCGCGACCATATCGACATGAAGCTGAGCGGGGTGATCCCCATCGTCGATCTGGGGCGCGTCTATGCGTTGCAGGGCGGCATCAGCGCGATCAATACCCGCGCACGGCTGATCGCGGCGGGTGAGCGCGGGGTGGTGAGCGGATCCGGCGGGCGCGAATTGCTCGCGGCTTATGATCTCATCGCCGGGACGCGGCTGCGCAACCAGGCGGCCCAGGTCGGGTCCGGCGGTGCGCCCGACAATTACATGGCCCCCGCCGCACTCACCGATTTCGAGCGCAGCCACCTGCGCGACGCCTTCGTGGTCGTACGGACCATGCAATCGGCGATCGGACAGGGCAAAGGTGGTCTGGTGTGATAGAATACGCGCAAGGACCGGGAAAACGGCCTGCGAAATGATCCGGGAAGAAGCGTTCAGGGAGTGAGAGTGCATGATACTGGAATTTGTCGCGGCCGCCGCCGTCGGTCTTGCCGTCGGTGGCATCGTGCATCTGGTCCGGCGTGCCGCGCCGGGGCGGATCGCGCCCTGGGCCGTCCCCGCCGGGGCGGGCGCCGCGATGATCAGCTTCGCCGTCTATATGGAATACAGCTGGGCGAGCCGTACCGTGGCGGCCCTGCCGGATCAGGCCGTCGTCGCCTCGCAGAATGCGATCAATTCCTGGTATCGTCCCTGGACCTATCTCTTCCCGCTGACCAACCGGATGATCGTGGTGGATCACCGCTTCACCCGGCGCAACGACGCCCATCCCGACCAGGTGCTCACCGCCGTGGTGATGCTCGGGCGTTTCGAGCCGGGCCGGCAGATCCCGGTCGTCTTCGATTGCGCCGAAAACCGGCGGGCTGAACTCGATGCCGAGGTGCAGTTCGGTGAGGATGGCGCGCTGGAGGGAGCCGACTGGCGTGATCTCGCCGATGACGATCCCATCCTGCGCGCCGCCTGCCGCAGCGGATGAGGGAGGGACATGCGATGGAAAGCGCCGTGAAGCAGGGCACCCGCGACGATCAGGCCGGCAGGCACGATCCGCGCCCGTTTCCCGCCGGTCCGTTTCCGCATGATCCCGATACCGGAGACCTCCCGGCAGGGCGTCCCGCCGGGCCAGTCGGGCCGCTGCCCGCCTCCTTTGCCGTGCCCGCCGAACGGGCGTCCAAGTCTGCGCCGACCCCGCAGCCGGGCCTGCTCGACAGGCTCGCCCGGCGTTTCAGCCTGCGGCTGCGGGTCTTTGCCATGTTCGCCCTCGTCGCGGGCGGGACGATGGCGGCGCTTGCTGCGGGTCTCGCCTTCGGCTATGCCCGCCTGCCCACAGGCCTGCAGGATGATCCCGATCTGCGCGCCGGCTTCATGCAGGCGGCGATCCTCGGCGGCTTTCTGATTCTGGGCCTCGTCGCCTGGATCTGGTGGCTGTTCGACCGGCATGTGGCCGGCGCCGTGGAGAAACTCGCCGCGACCCTGCGGGTGAGCGCCGATGCCGGCGCGCCCGGCAGCATCGCTCCCGAAACGGCCCGCTATCTGGGCGATCTCGCCCCCGCCATCAGCGATGCCGCCCGCCATCTCGGGGAATGCCGCATTGCGCTCTGCGACGCGATCAGCGAGGCCACGCAGCAGCTCACCCGGGAAAAGGCCTGGCTCGAAACCCTGCTCGCCGATGTGCCGGCGGCGGTGCTGGTCTGCTCCGCCGATCACGAGATCGTCTTCTACAACGCCCCCGCCGCCGAGATCCTCGGGGCGGAGGTCGGGCCGGGTCTGGCCCGTCCGGTGGGTGACTTTCTCGCCGATGAGCCGATCCGGCGCGCCCATGCGCGGCTCTCCGCGACGCGCGGGCCGCAGGCGCATGCGGATCTCCTGTGCACCAGCCGCGACGGCAGCCTCGTCCTCGAAGGGCGAATGCGGCTGGTCGGGCGCGAAGGGGAGGTGCAAGACGGAGGCGTGCAAGACGGGGGCGTGCAAGACGGGGGCGTGCAAGACCTGGAACCCGGACCCCGCCCGGATGCCGCCGGCGGCGGATATGTGCTCAGCCTCGCCGATGTTACCGCGACCCATGCCGCCGCCGCCGAGCGCGAAGCGCGCATCGCCCGCGCCCTGCCGCGTCTCCATGAGGCCCGGCGCGCCCTGCGTGACGGTGATGGTGACGCGGCCCGGATCACCCAGGACGCGGCGGCAATCCTCGCCGAACTGACGCATCTTCTGGCCGATGCGCCGACCCTGTCGGAACTGCGCTCGGCCGATCTCGCCGACGCCTTGCAGGCCCGGCTCGCCGGCCGCGGGATCGCGCTCTCGGTGGCGGGGCCGGATCTGTTCCTGCGCGTCGATGGCTACGGCTTCCTCGCCATGCTGGCCCATATCCTGCGCCGGCTCGCCGATGATGCTGCGCGGGCGGGTTTCGTGCTCACCACGATCGAGGAGGACGGGCCCGGCGCGGCGCTCGCGCTCAGCTGGCAGGGCGCGCCGCTTTGCGAAGAGGCGCTCGCGGATTGGTGCGCTGAGCCGATCGATCCGGAAACGCCTGAACTCACCGCCGCCATGGTGCTCGCCCGCCATGGCAGCGCGCTCGCGCCCGTGGATGACGGGTGGGGCCTGCGCATCGCCCTGCGCCGGGCGCGGCGTGCCGTGGCCCCGCCCGCGCCGCTGCGCCGCTCGACCGTTTATGATTTCGCCCTGCTCGACCGCGCCCGCAGCGCCGGGATCGCGCAGAGCGCGCTCAATGATCTGGCCTATGTCGTCTTCGATACCGAGACCACCGGGCTCGATCCCGAGAGGGACGAGATCGTGCAACTCGCCGCCCTGCGGGTGGTCAATGGCCGCATTGTCGATGGCGAGGTGTTCGAGACACTGATCGACCCGCAGCGCCCGATCCCGCCGGGCGCCACCGCCGTCCACGGCATCACGCCGCAGATGGTGATCGGCGCGCCGCATATCGGCGAGGCCGGGGCGCGCTTCCACCGCTTCGCGGCGGGCGCCGTGCTGGTGGCGCATAACGCGCCCTTCGACATGGCCTTCCTGCGCCGGCACGAGGCAATTATCTGCCAGCGTTTCGACAATCCGATCCTCGATACGGTGCTGGCCTCTGCCGTTCTCTTCGGCCAGGGCGAGAGCCATTCGCTGGACGCGCTCGCGTCCCGCTTCGGCATCATCATCCCGGAAGCCGCCCGCCACACCGCGCTCGGCGATGCGGAGGCCACCGCACAGGCGCTCGTGCGCATGCTCCCCATGCTGCGCGCCCGCGGCTTTGGCACGTTCGGCGAGCTGGTGAGCGAAATGCGCAAACACGGGCGGCTGTTGCAGGATCTGAACTGAGGCAGCCGGGACGCGCCGCTGGCCCGAGGGTTAAAGTGTTCCCGGAAGTCCCCATTCACAGCAAGGGTGCTCGATGCGGACGCCCTGCCAGACCGTGGTTTGTGTCTCCGGAAGTCTGCTATGGGGGGCGGAGTGGTCGTGCGCTTATTGGTTGGGGTGACCGTTCCTGGATAGGATTGGAAAACTTCAATGGTCAGACTTGTGCCGTTCAAAGATTTAATAATAGTATAATATAAAAATAACAATTAAAAATTGCTCTAAATGAGCTACAGTGTGATACCGCAGCGATTAAATGTAACAAAATAATTTCGGTGAGCAAAATCATGACGTTCCTGGTTTATGGTATAATAGTTTTTTGTTCGTTTTTTTTCATTATAGTTCCAATTACAGGTGGTGTTGTTCTCAATCCACTTTTGGCGCTAATTGTTGATCCACATTCGGCAATTGGAATGAGTGTGTTCTTTTTCATGGTTAACAGTTTGATAAAAGCATTCATTTTTAGGGATAAGATCATATTGCGATACGTTTTAGATATGTTGCCGGTATCAATTATATTCACTGTAATTGGCTCGATTATGGTCGGGATCATATCTGATTTTTGGTTGTATATGGCCATGTTGGTCATGACTGTTTATTTTCTCTACAAAAAGATAATTCGGGCACTGGGTAGTGGCAAAAAAATCTCGAAAAACGGAAATTTTACAGGAAACATTTTGGTAAGTGTTGCAAGTGGATTCATGCAGGGTGCCGGTCTTGGCGGTGGGGGCTCCTTGCGGAAAAGCTATTTTCTGTCAAACGGACTGTCACTTGTCGAAATGCACGGAACGACTGCCGTGTTGAGCATGGTGCTGGGTGGAGTCGCGACACTCCTTCGACTGGGAACCGATCAGGTGCAATTTGGCGAGTTGCTCCCGATAGTCTATCTGTCCCCGCTTCTCGTTGCTGCGACGTTGCTTGGCAGACATGCGGTCATTCGCCTGAATGAACGCCTCGCCGACAAGGTTATCATTGGAACCTTCCTGGCAACGATACTCCTGATCATCTATCAGATTGCGCAGGTGCTTTAAGGCAACGTGCGTAAATGACGTTGGTTTGACCGCCCACCGCTCCCCGCCCGGTTCTCTCCCGCGCCGCATCCGGCTGGTCTGCGCCGCCACGCCGCAATCAGCGCCGGCTCATCCCGAAGACGACTCCATTGACGAGATGCTGCGCCATACCCTTCCCGACGATGATCTGGCCACGCCCCGGAAACAGCGCAGACCGCAAGCGCGGCATCAATCAAGACGTGCGCAGCCGTCATACATGCGTGTGATCAGGAATCGCCGGCAAGGATGCATCCTCGCCCTCCCCCTCCACGGGCGTGAGCGTCGCGGTGCCGACATTGCGTGCGATCTTCGAGAAAAACCGGTTCAGATCATAGGAAGAACTCTGGTTGAAGCGCATGATCAGCCGCGAATCATCCAGTGCGGGCAGACCCTCGTCGCGCCCCAGCGGGACAAGATCGCGCGGAACGGCGCGGCGTGGCAGGACGCCGATGGCCCCCTGCGTGAGCATCGTCGCCTTCAGGATCGAGAAGCTCTTCGAACTGAAGCCGATATGCCATTCCAGATTGCTCTTCCTGAGCGCCTTGAGCGCGTTGCTGCGCACGCCGCAGCCATCGGGAAACAGGGCCAGGGTGAGCGGATCGCCCCGCTTGATCACCTCCCGGTTTCTCCCGACCCAGGTGAGACGTTCCTCGCACAGGCCGAGCCCGTCCAGTTCCTTGTCCTGGGTCATGATGGCCATGTCGAGTTCGCCATTGTCGATCATCACGTCGAGCGTCGTGGAGAGATCGGCGACGATCTGAATCTCGAGATGGTCCTCCACGCGTGACAGGCGTTCGACGATACCGGGCAGAATCAGCTCGGCATAATCATCCGGCACGCCCAGCCGCAGGACTTTCGGCTCTTTCTGATGCGCGATCTCGCGGATCATGGCATCGTTGAGTTCGAGGATCTCGCGGGCATATTGATAAACCAGTTGTCCATAGCTCGTCAGTGCCATGCCCTGACCGCTGCCGCGATCCAGGACCTTCTTGCCGAGAACATCTTCCAGCCGTTTCATCTGAAGACTGATGGCGGACTGGCTTCTCAGGAGCTGCTCACCCGCCGCAGTGAAGCTTTGACGCTCCACGATCACGATGAGGGTCCGCAGCAGATCGATATCGATATTGATCAGGCTCATTGGCAGTTCTCATCACTGAAATAGATCGAACTCATTTCCATTCACAGGGCCTCGCAACATATCATCTATGCAATCCAAGCGAACATGACTGAAAGTTACCGAATTTTGAATGACCGGACCAGCTCGAATCCGATCAATATGGAGCAACACCATGAATACCGGCCTGAAAATCGTTGTTGCAGGATCCTGTCTCCCTGAAACAAAAACCACAAATTACGCTATCGCTGCACAACTCAATCCGGCTGTTCGACCGGAATGGGCGCATGACAAGTCAGGTTCTGCGTCATCGACAATCGTGTTGTCCCATGCGCATCGCATGCCTGCGCTCGGAGGGTGATACCATGAGCGATATGCAGGCGGCAAAGATACAACCGCATACGCTGCCGTCCACTGAATCCGGTCATGTCTGGTCCTGGATGATCCTCCTCGCGGGTGGAATTTCCCTCGGCACCGCTCCGATCCTGGTCAAGGGCATGCCGCTGCCGCCGGAAAGCTCGGCATTCTTCCGGGTGCTGTTGTCTGCGCCCTTCTTCATGGTGCTCGCGCTGTGGAGCAATCCGCGCCCGCGGCGCGAGGCGTCGCTGAAGACGACCGCGCCGCTCTATCTCTATCTGCTCGCCGCCGTTTTCTTTGCGGCGGATCTGCTTGCCATGCATGTCGCGATCAAGGCGATCAACACCTCGATTGCCACCTTGTTCACGAATGCGGCTCCCTTGTTCATCGCCATCTACGGCTTGCTGGGCCTGACGGACCGGCCCGATGCCCGCTTCGGGCGCGCATTGCCGCTGGCGCTTGCCGGTTTGTTCCTGCTCGTCGGCATTGCGGCCTTTGATCCCACCGCACCGCTCTGGGGTTATCTGGTCGGACTCGCCGCCGGTGGCTTTTATGCGGCCTATCTCGTCGCCGTGCGTGCGCTGAAGAGCCATGATGCGGGCAGTGCCGGCATCATGGTGTCCGTGACGATCGGGTCGACGATCATCCTGTCGCCGCTTCTGCTCGTGCCGGATTTCACCGTCCCGCAAGAGGCGATGGTCTGGCTGCAGGTGATGGCTCTCGTCATCTTCGGCCAGGTTCTCGGCCAGGGGCTCGTGACGGTGGCCCTGCGCCATCTTCCGGTCGCGTCAAGTTCCGTCGTCCTCATGATCCAGCCGGTCTTCGTCGCCGCCGTATCCTGGCCGATCCTGGGCGAGTTCCTGGGCGGCTGGCAGCTTATCGGCATGCTGCTGGTGCTGATTGCCATGTGGATCGTCGTCGATCCCCTTGCTGCGCGGCGGCAGCGCAGGGCCGGGTGACAATCCGCAGAGCACGGCGGGACATTCGACGCGGCTGTCAAGAAGCAATGTCAGGACGCTGCGCGGGCCGCTATGTCCGGGCAGTGCTTGATACCGATGATATCGATCAAGGCCTCACAGCAACAGCCGCCTGCGGAAGGCCGGGTCCGGGATGGCGCACATATCGGCGCGCCCGAACAGGGTATAGCGGTTGCGCGCGACCCAGAGATAGAGTCGCTCGCGTGCAGGCCGGGGCAGAAGCCGCAGGATATCGGCAATCCGGCCCCGGCCACCGAGCAGCCGTCCGACATGGATCACCGCCTCGAAATTGCGATACCCGACACCTTGATCGATGAAGAGCCAGGATGCGGGATTCTCCGGGCAGAGTCCGTAATGGCGCATCAGCGCGGCTCCGCGCGGCGTCTGTAGCGGACAGATCCGCACGGTCTGCTCAACATCGAGCCGATGGATCATGCGTGCGCCCCAGCTGCACATTGCACAACCGGCATCCATCACCGCGAGCGGGAAGGAATCGTCGAAGTCAGGGACATGCGGATCGTCGCGATAGGAATAGGCTTGCGGCATGGTGTTCCAGCATCGCGCGAGAATGGGGTGCGTTCAAGCGAAACTATCCTGAATTCATGCTGATGCAAATTCCGCAATCTTAAATAACGTGAGCGCGCTGCCCTGCGCCGGTTCCCTCCACGCCCCGGTCCCGCTATCGTGCGCCGGCTCGTCGCATTCCGCACCGTGCGTAACAAATGCAGGGATCAATCGAACTGGGGGGATACAATGGCTCATCCGGACGAGGAGGTCTGGGCCGGGATGTTACGCGATGCTCTAGCCGGTGACGAAATCCGTTACCGCTCGTTTCTGGAGGCGATCACGCCGCCGCTGCGGCGGCTGGTATCCGTGCGCGCCGGAGGCATGGGGACGGCGGAATGCGAGGATATCCTGCAGGACACGCTGCTTGCCATCCATCTCAAGCGCCATACCTGGCGCGTGGATGAGCCGGTACGGCCCTGGCTGTTCGCCATTGCGCGCTACAAGATCGTGGATGCGTTCCGGGCACGCGGGCGACGGATCACGATCGATATCGCCGATTTCGCCGAGACGCTGCCCGCCCCGGCACAGGAGGACCCCACCGAGGCCGGGGATATCGCCCGCGTCATCGCCCATCTCGATTCGCGTTCCGCGCAGATCGTACGTGCCATCGGCCTTGAAGGGGCCGGTATCGCCGAAACCGGCGCACGTCTGGGGATGAGCGAGGGCGCCGTGCGCGTCGCTTTGCATCGGGGCCTCAGGAAACTCGCCGCCCTGCGCAGGAGTATGCTGGAATGAAGACGGATCACCTGATCGCCATGCTCGCGCGCGACGATACGCCGGTATCGCCGCTGCGCCGGGAACTGTTGCGCGCCGGTGCCATCGGTCTGGGCATGGCGGCTGTGCTGTTTGCGCTGATCTACGGGCTGCGCCCGGATTTCACTGCCGCCGCGCAGGATCCGCGTCTGTGGGTGAAGGTCGTGACGCCGCTGATGTTGCTCGCCGGCGCCGGATTGGCCGCATCGGCGCTGCTGCGTCCGGAGGGGCGCGCGCGCCGCGCCGCGCTCATTGCCGCCCCGCTCGTGCTCGGCCTCGCCGTCATCCTCGAACTCGTGGCGCTGCCCGCCGGGCGATGGGGAGTGGCGCTGATCGGCGACAATGCCCTGAAATGCATTGTCTCGATTCCGCTACTCGCGCTGGCACCCTTCATCGCGCTGATGCGCGCGGCACGCGAGGGCGCGCCGACGCGCCCCGGCCTGGCCGGTGCCGTGATCGGACTCGCGGCCGCGGGCGGCGGCGCGGCGCTCTATGCGTTGTATTGTCCCGATGACAGCCCGCTCTTCGTCGCCACCTGGTACAGCCTCGCGGCGCTGGCCATGGCCGGGATCGGCGCGCTCGTCGGGCAGCGTTGGCTGCGCTGGTGAAAAATCCGCTATTCTTCGCCCGCGCGCGGTGCTAATTCCCCGCCATGCTCGAAGGTCTGCACCCCAACCGCCCCACCCATGTCATGCGCATCGAGACCGATGAGCGCGCCGCGCGCGCGCTCACCGATCTCGTGGGTGAGATGTTCGATCCGACCGAGACCGCCGTCGCGGCTTTCGAGACCCATGATGACGGGCCGTGGCTGCTGGAGGTCTATTTCGCCAGCCCGCCGGACGAGACGGCGATGCGCGACCTCATCAGCATGATCATCGGCGAGCGCGCCCGCGATGCCGTCTTCATCGCGCTCGATCAGAAGGATTGGGTGAAGGCCTCGCTGGAAGGGCTCGCCCCGGTGCCAGCGGGACGCTTCGTCGTGCATGGCGCGCATGACCGCGACGCGGTGAAACCGAACCAGATCGGCATCGAGATCGAGGCCGCACTCGCCTTCGGCACCGGCCATCACGGCACGACGCGCGGCTGCCTGCTGCTTCTGGGCGATATCCTCAAGCGCCGCCGGCCGCGCCACGTCCTCGATGTCGGCACCGGCACCGGCGTGCTCGCCTTCGCCGCCGCCAAAGCGACGCGGCGCAAGGTCATCGCTGGCGATATCGACCCGGTCGCGGTGGCGGTGGCGCGCGAGAATGCCCGGCTCAACGGCATCGGCAATCTCGTCGATCTCTATGTCGCGCCCGGCATTGATCACAGCAAGGCGCGGCGCACCCGTCACTTCGATCTCGTTTTCGCCAATATCCTCGCCCGCCCGCTGCGGCGGCTCGCGCCCGATCTCGCCCGCGTGACGGCGGATGACGGCGTGATGGTGCTCTCGGGCCTGCTCGCGCATGACGTGCCCGGCGTGCTCTCGGCCTATCGCGAACACGGTTTCGCCCTCGCCGCCCGCCGCGATCTCGACGGCTGGGCCGCCCTGATGCTGACCCGCACCGGGCGCGATCCGAGGCCGTCGGCGGCTTTCTGAATCTCCGCGCAGGCCGGTTTCGCGCCTGCGCGCCTGCGCCCCGCTTTCTCGCCGCCTGCCGATTGGTTACACGGAGAGGTCGGAAGAGTTCGAGGAGGGCAGCATGAGTGCGACCGAATCAGCGGATGTCGTGATTGCCGGCGGCGCGGCGATGGGGTCTTCGCTGGCTTATCATCTCGCCAGCCATCCCGGATTTACCGGGCGCGTCATCGTGGTGGAGAAGGATCCCGGCTATGCGCGCTCTGCTTCGGCGCTCTCGGCGGCCTCGATCCGCCAGCAATTCTCGAGCCCCGTCAATATCCGCATCTCGCTCTACGGCATAGCCTTTCTGCGCGCCATCGGCACGCATCTCGCGGTCGATGGCGAGGCGCCGGTGATCGATCTGAAGGAGGGTGGCTACCTCTATCTCGGCCATGAGGGCAGCATCAACGTGATGCGCGAGATCAACGCGCTCCAGCGCGCCGAGGGCGCCGATATCGCGCTGCTGGACGCCGATGCCTTGCGCGCGCGTTTCCCCTGGCTTGAACCCGGCGAGGATGTCGTGATCGGCTCGCTCGGGCTCTCGGGTGAAGGCTGGTTCGACGGCTGGGCCCTGTTGCAGGCCTTTCGCCGCAAGGCGCGATCGCTCGGCGTGGAATATCGCACCGGGGAGGTCGCAGCCGTCGAGACCACCGGCGGCGCCGTCTCCGGTGTTCGGCTTGCGGACGGCGCGCGCATTGCCTGTGGCAGCCTCGTCAATTGCGCCGGCTCGGGCGGGCGCGCGCTTGCGGCGACGGTCGGGATCGATCTGCCCGTGCATGCGCGCCGCCGCTATGTCTTCAGCTTCACCTGCAAGGCCGATATCCCCAACTGCCCCCTGATGATCGACACGACCGGCGTCTATGTCCGGCCTGAAGGCGAAAACGCCGAGGGACGGATGTTCATCTGCGGCGTCTCACCCTCTCCGGAGGAAGACGAGAGCCTTGGCTGGCACGATGCCGACGCGGACAGCCAGCAGGTGGATTACAGCTATTTCGAAGAGCGTATCTGGCCCTCGCTCGCCAACCGCGTCCCCGGATTCGAGGCGATCCGCCCGGGGCGCGCCTGGGCCGGACCCTATGACATGTGCCTGCTCGACCACAACGCGATCATCGGCCCCGCCGGCCCTGACGGATTCCATCTCTGCAACGGCTTCTCCGGCCACGGATTGCAGCAATCCCCGGCGGTGGGGCGCGGCCTCGCCGAGCAGATCGTGGAGGGGCGCTATGTGACGCTCGATCTCACTGATCTGGGCCATGCGCGTGTCGCCGGGAACCGCCCGCTGCGCGAGCGCAACGTGATCTGAAAGGCGTCCGCCCCGTGGCGCCGTATCGCGCCCGGCTTGCCCTCGCCGGCACCGGGGCGCTATGCCGGGTCACCCGTTACCAAGATCGCCCTCCGGAGAGCAGCATGCGCGGACGCGCCGTCCCCCTCACCCCCGCCCGCACCCTGATGGCGGATCTGTCCTGGATCGCGCGCAAGGTGCCGATCGGGGTGATCCGGCGCGAGGTCGATCTTTCACCGCTGATCGCGGCACGCCGGGCCAGTGCGCCGCCGCGTATGCCGTTCACGGTGATGACGGCGAAGGCGCTCGCCCTCGTGGCGCGCGACATGCCGGAACTGCGCCGCAGCTATGCGCTGTTTCCCCGCCCGCATCTCTACGAGGTTCCCGTCAGCGTCGCCTCGATCATGATCGAGCGTGAGATCGACGGAGAGCGCGCGGTGATTCCGGTGCGGGTGAGAGATCCCGCAGGCCAGTCGCTGCGCGCGATCGCGGCCATCCTCGACAATGCGCGGGCGGGCGAGGGCGGCGAAGCGGCGCATCTGGCCAAGCTGATGCGGATCTCGCGCCTGCCGCTGCCCCTGCGGCGCCTCGCCTGGCTCTGGGGCTTCAACAGCGGACGACAGCGCCCGAATTATTTCGGCACCTTCGGCGTCTCCGTGCTTGGCCATCTCGGCGGGGAGATCACGCGACCGGTCTCGCCGCTGACGAGCTTCGTCAGCTACGGCCCCTTCACTGCCGACGGCACCACGCAGATGAGCATGGCCTTCGATCACCGGGTGATGGACGGAGCGCTGATCGTCGAGGCGATGGGCGGGATCGAAGCCGCGCTCAACGGGGCGATCCGGGAAGAACTCGCGGGCTGAGCCCTCACTCCGCAGCATTGCGGCTGGTATGCCAGCGGGTGAGCAGGGCGCGCAGCGCAGCCGGTTTCAAGGGCTTGTTGAGCAGCTGGATCGCCTTGGCCGCCGCATCCTCGCGCACACGCGGCGAGCGATCCGCCGTGAGCAGTACGGCAGGCAGATCCGCGCCCAGATGCCAGCGCAGGGCGAGTATGGCTTCGATCCCGTCACCCTCGTCGAGATGATAATCGACGATGATCCCATCCGGCACCGCGCCGGCGCGCCGCAGCGTCTCGCGCGCCTGTGCCAGCCCGCGCGCGCCATGCACCGAGCAACCCCAGCCGCCGAGCAATTCCTGCATCCCGGCGAGAATCGCGGGCTCGTTGTCGATGGCGAGAACGGTCAGCCCGTGGAGCCCGCCGGCGGGCTGCCGCGACGGGATCTCGTCGCTCACGCTGACCGGCAGGGACGCTGCTTTCGGCAGGTTCACGGAAAAGCATGACCCATGCCCCGGATGCGAGACCAGAGTGAGCCTGTGCTCCAGCACTCGGGCGATGCGTTCGACGATGGACAGCCCCAGCCCCAGCCCCTGCGCGATCCGCGCGCCCTGATCGAGCCGCTGGAATTCCTGGAAGATCAGCCGCTGTTTCGAGGCGGGAATGCCCAGCCCCGTATCGTGAACCTGCAGCGCCAGCCTGCCGCCGCGCCGGCGCGCGCCGACGAGGATCTTGCCCGAGGGCGTATATTTGATCGCATTGGAGATCAGATTCTGCATCAGGCGGCGCAGCAATTTGCGATCCGAACGGACACTGACCGCCGGGGCGACGAAGCGCAGCCGTAACCCCTTCGCCGCCGCCGAGGGCTCGAATTCCCGCGCGAGCTGATGCAGGAAGGCATCGAGGCGAAAGACCGCGTATTCCGGCTTGAGCGCGCCGGTATCCAGCCGCGAGATATCGAGCAGCGCCGTGAGGATCTCCTCGACCGCATCCAGCGAGGCGTTGACGTTTTCGGCGAGTTCGCCCGTGCCGCTGTTTGCCACTTGCGTGCCGGAGGCATCGCTTCCATCGCGATTGCGTTCCACCATCGCCGTTGCGTAGAGCCGCGCAGCGTTGAGCGGTTGCAGGATGTCGTGGCTGGCTGCGGCCAGGAACTGTGTCTTGGAGGCATTGGCTTCCTCGGCCTCCGCCTTGGCCTGGCTCAGTGCCGCATTGAGGCGGGTGAGTTCTTCGGTGCGCTCGCGCACCCGCCGCTCCAGCTCTTCCGCGACACGTGCCCGGGCCTCTTCCGCTGCAACGGCCTCGGTGACATCGGTATAGGTGGTGACGAACCCGCCATCGGGGAGCGGGTTGGTGCGGATCTCGATGACGCGTTCATTCGGGTAGAGCCGCAGCCGCACCGGCTCGGTTTCATGGATGAAGCTGTCGATGCGCGCCGCGATCTGCTCATCCATCGCCCCCGGCCCATAGGCTCCGCGCGCGGCATTGAAGCGCACGATCTCGCCCAGTGAGATTCCGACACGCACGAATTCCGGTGGCAACTCGTAGAGATCGACGAAGGCCTGGTTCCAGCATAGCAGGTGCAGATCCGAATCGAGCACCGTGATACCCTGGCGGGCGTGGTCGAGGGCGTGCTGGAGCAGATCACGATTGTACTGGATTGCCGCCGAGGCGTCATCGAGCAGTTTCAGCGCATCGCGGGTCGAGACGTTGCGCCGCTTGAGCACGAGTGAGAGGGCGAGGCGTGCCGATGCCGCGCCGATCGCCGAGGCGAGCAGGTGCTCGGCATAGCGCAAGAGATGGATATCGGCGGGGCCCATACGCGCGAGATCAACCCCGCGCATGCGTGCGAAACCCTCGAAGGAGCGCGTGGCGCGTTCCTCGCCGAGATAGCGCGCCACGGTCGCCTGCAACTCGGCCACGGTGACGGCGGTACGAAACAGCCGGAAGGACTGCGTGACGGGTGTGTTCGCCTCGCCGATGAAGGCATCGGCCTGCATGCGTTCGAGCGATGTGGTGGGACGCATCAGCGAGACGGCGACATAGGCGGCGAGGTTGAGCCCAAGGCTCCAGAGCACACCATGCGTCAATTGCGGCAAATCGAGCCCCAACAGCGCGGTCGGCCGCAGCCAGGCGAGCCCGAACGGCCCATGGGCGATCAGCTCGGCAAAGGGGCGGATCTCCCAGGCGATCGAGGGCACAAGCAGGGTATAGACCCAGACGGCGAAACCGAGGGTCAGGCCGGCGACGGCCCCCGCAGCCGTGCCCCGCCGCCAGATCATCCCGCCGAGAAAGGCCGGTGCGATCTGGGCCACGGCAGCGAAGGAGAGCAGCCCGATCGCGGCGAGGGCCGCATCGCCGGCGGCGCGGAAATAGACGTAGCCGAGCAGGATCACGACGAAGATGGCGATGCGGCGTATGCCGAGCACCATCCCGCCCAGATCGTGCGGGAGGGTGCGCCCGGCAGCTTCCCCTTCCGGCACGGCGCCGCGACGGCGCAACATCAGCGGGATCACCAGATGGTTCGAGATCATGATGGCGAGCGCCACCGATTCCACGATCACCATGGCCGTTGCTGCCGAAAGGCCACCCAGAAAGGCGATCAGCGCGATCTCCCCGGCCCCCGCAGCCAGCGGCAGGGCGAGCACCGTCATGTCCCGGTCGATCTCGCCGGAAGCGAAAGTGGCATAGCCGGCCACGGCGAGGGGCACGACGAAAATGTTGATCAGGATCAGGTAGAGCGGAAACAGCCAGGCGGCGCGGGCCACATCCGAGAGCGAGCGGTTCTCGACGACACCGACGTGAAACTGGCGTGGCAACATCAGGATCGCCATGCCCGACAGCGCGACGATGGTCAGGAAGGCGCCGGGTCCGGAGGTGCGGTCGAACACGTCGAGCGCGCCGCCCTGGATGCCCTCGACCCGCCCCATGATGTCGCCGATACCGCCGAACATGTGGAAGGTGACGTAATAGCCCACCATCAGGAATGCGACGAGCTTCACCCCCGATTCCAGCGAGATCGCGAGAACCAGCCCGTTCTGGTGCTCCGTCGCATCGGCGTGGCGCGTACCGAACCCGACGGCGAAGATCGCCAGCACGATGGCGACCAGCAGGGCGAGATCGCCGAAGGGGGGGACCATTGCGGGCGCCAGCGTCTCCTGTGCATCGGTTGCCAGAAAGACGTTCAAAGAGGAGGAGACGGCCTTGAGCTGCAGGGCGATGTAGGGCACCGAGCCGACCACCGCGATCAGGCTGACGATGGCCGCGACGCGCTCGCTCTTGCCGTAGCGCGCGGCGACGAAATCGGCCACGGAGGTAATGTTCTGTGCCCTCGCGATACTGACGATGCGCTGGATGAGCTTGTAGCCGAGCCCGATGACCAGGATCGGCCCGAGATAGACGGCGAGGAAATCCAGCCCCGAATGCGTGGCGAGTCCAACCGAGCCGAAGAAGGTCCAGGAAGTGCAATAGACGGCCAGGCCGAGGGCGTATACTGTCGCGCGCAGGCCGCCATCGAGCACGCGCTTGCCCTGCCGGTCACCCCAGAAGGCGACAGCAAAGAGCAGGCAAAGATAGATCAGGGCCGTTCCGACGACGACCCAGCCTGCGATCATGGCAGACGCCTTCCCCCCGTTTCAGCCGCCCCGGCTCGACTGGCGATGGCCGGTTCGACGACAGCCTAACCTGCTTGCAGCCGCAAGGCCAAGACGCATCGCAATGATGGCCGGGGGACCGGTCGCGCGACCGGGAAAGGTGCGAGACGCTTCAGTAGAGGCGCCCGCCGATTTTCGCGTCTTTCGCCGGCGTGATCAGGACGACTTCGCCATCGGCATCGGGCACGCCGAGAGTGAGCACTTCCGACATCATCGGCCCGATCTGGCGTGGCGGGAAGTTGACCACCGCGAGCACCAGCATGCCTGGCAGATCCTCCAGCGCATGGTTGCGGGTAATTTGCGCGGAGGAGCGTCTGGTGCCGATCTGCGGGCCGAAATCGATGGTCAGCTTGTAGGCGGGCTTGCGTGCCTCCGGAAACGGCTCCGCCGCGACGATCCGCCCGACGCGGATATCGACCGCAAGGAAATCCTCGAAACCGATCGATGCCTGAATTTCGTCATGCTCCGCCATGAGCGCCCCCGCCTTTCGCTGTCCCGCGCGCGTCAGATCGCTGCGGCGGGATCGCGATCCTCGCCGGGACGGTCAATCCCCGCATCCGGCCCCGCATCCGCACTGTCATCCTCACCATATCCGCCGTCACGACGGCGCCGGCGCATGCGCGCACCGCCTTCCATGATGGCCTGGCCGATCGCCCGGAACGGCGCGGTGACCCGGTGGAAATCCTCCGCACGCTCCATGAAGCGCTCTGCGCGCCCCAGTTCGCGGTCGAGCCGCGCCATGGTCTGTGCCAGTTCCGGCGCCTCATCCTCGAGCCAGGTTTCGAGCACCCGCGCCATGGTCAGGACGGAGCCCTGCAACTTGATCGGGCCGAGGGCATCCTCGGTGGGAATATGCGCTGCGGCCAGCATGTAGCGATGCGAATTCAGCGCGACCTGGTTGAGCGCGGCGAGCGTCAGCGGCTCACGCCGCACGGCGACGGCGATGCGCCGCAGGGCGGGTTTGTAGGGTGCCAGCGCATCGAGATAGCGCATATAGACGTCGAACAGCCTTTCGCGCGCCGGCTCCCCGATCAGGTCATCGGAATTGCCGGCGAGCACGGCCATGTCGATCTTGCGGGCAAATCCGCCGAGCACGGCGCCCTTGGAGGGGAAGAATTCGCGCAGATCCGCCAGCGTCACGCCCGCCGCTTCGGCGATATCGCCGAGTTCGATGTCATCCCAGGGGCGCTCGGCAGCGAGCGCCATGGTCGCCTCGACGATCTCGTCGCGTCCCGGTTTCTTCTTGCTGGTGGCCATGCCGTTCTCCCGTCACGCTGCGCTGCCTCGACGTTCTATGATAACGCAGCTTTGTCCTCTGTGTAGGGGATCGCGCACAAAACGCGGGCGGGTGGCTGATATGCCGATCAGCCCGAAAGCGCGCCGGCGCGGTTTTTCGCGGCAGCCACGGCATCGCGCAGCAGCGGGCGGAAGCCGTTTTCCGCCATCAGCACTTCCAGTGCAGCAGCCGTGGTGCCGCCCTTGGAGGTGACATTTTCGCGCAAGGTCCCCGAAGGCAGCGGACTTTGCGCCAGCATGGCGCCGGCTCCCGCGACCGTGGCGCGTGCGAGCTTCTGGGCGAGCTCTTCCGGCAGCCCGGCATCGATGCCGGCACGGGCGAGTTCCTCCGCCAGCAGGAAGACATAGGCCGGCCCGGAGCCCGATACTGCCGTGCAGGCATCGATCAGACCCTCGTCCTCGACCCAGGCGACGACGCCGATCGCACCCAGAAGCGCATCCGCCATGGCGCGGCGCTCCTCGGCGAGGCCTGGCGAGGTGCAGGCGCCAGTGGCCCCTTGCGCGATGGCCGCCGGGAGATTGGGGATCGAGCGCACGATACCGCCGCAGCCCGGTATCGCCGCGTCCAGATTGGCGATGGTCTTGCCGGCCAGAACCGAGATCAGCGTCGTGCGGGAATCGACCAAGGGTGCGATCTGCGGGCCGACTTCAGCGAGCACCTGCGGCTTGATCGCCAGAACCAGCGCCTCCGGCGGTGCGATCGTATCGCTGGCAGGATTGAGCGCGACCCCCCTGGCGGCGCAGAGCTGCTGCAGATCCGGGCCGGGATGGGGATCGATCACGGTGGCGGCGGAGCCGGGAAGGCCGACCTTGAGCCAGCCTTCGAGCATGGCGCCTCCCATCTTGCCCCCTCCCACGAGCAGGAGCGAAGCAGGCAGATTCTGCGCTTCACCGATCATCGCGACAGTCATGGCGTTTGCTCCCCTTCTGCGCGCTGCGATCCGTCTCGTTGGCGGATGTGCGCCGAAACGCGTTATCAGGCCTCACCTTCGGTCTCGAAGAGCACGCTGTCCAGTGCCTCGCGCGCGGATTTTCCCGCCCAGAGCACGAACTGGAAAGCCTGATAATGCCGCTCGCAGGCATCGATCGCCGATTTCATCAGCATTTCGCATTGTGCCCGGGCCGGCATGGTGCCGCCGGTCAGGAGCAGCGCATGGCGATACATCGCCACCTGTTCGGCGCCCCAGAGATCGAAATGCCCGACCCAGAGCTGCTCGTTGATCATCGAGACGAGATGCAGAAGCTCCGTGCGCCGGCGCTCCTGGACCCTGAGATCAAAGGCGCAGGCGATGTGCAGGGCCTCGACTTCCGGGATCCAGGTGAAGGCGATCTGATAATCGGCCCATTGCCCGGAAACCGAGACGCACATCTCGTCGGCATCGAAGCGCTCGAAGATCCAGTGCTCGTTCGCAGCAAGGCGCTCGACCTCATCGAGCGGGTGTTCGGCACGGTCTTCGTGAAGCAGCAGCGGGGTCATGGTCATCCGTCGAAACGCGTGCGGGCGGTCGTGTTGGGCAAAACGCATCACCGATGCGCGCAGCCGGCGCGTGAAGGTCACTCAATCCCCCGGCGGTTGCCGCCGCAGGCGCGAATCACCTTCATCTCGACTATATCCCGCGCGACTCGCGTCGATCAAAGTGCTTTCCGGGGCCGTGTGGCGTCTATCGACAGCATTCGGGGCACCTATGGCGATATCGCTGGAGGGCCGGTCGCGGCGAAATCGCGCCGGAATGCCCGCCAAATGCCTGTTTCACCGGGGCATGCACGGGCGAGGAGTCGGAAACGGAATCATGCGAATCGATCCGCGTATCTGCAGCCGGCCCGTGCGCACCCTGCAGAAATCTGGGGACATCCGATCCGGATGTCTTTCAGGGGGCCTGCCTCACGCCTCCTCGCCGTCGCGCGAGAGGGCCCGCCAGCCGATATCGGAACGGCAGAAGCCTTCGGGCCAATCGATCGCCGCGACGCCGCGATAGGCCCGCTCGCGTGCCTGCGCCACATCCGCGCCGAGCCCGGTCACGGCGAGCACGCGCCCGCCATGGGCGGCAAGCGCATTCGCGCTCTGGCGCGTGCCGGCATGAAAGACGAGGGTCTCGGGCAGCGCGCCCGCTGCTTCGACGCCACGAATGACGCTGCCGTTCTCCACCTTGCCCGGATAGCCGCGCGTGGCGAGCACCACAGTCAGCGCGGTTTCCGCGCGCCAGCGCAAAGGTGGCAGGGCGGCGAGCTTGCCGTGGGCGGCGGCCATGAACAATGTGGCGAGATCGCTTTCGAGCCGCGGGATCAGCACCTGCGCCTCGGGATCACCGAAGCGCACATTGTATTCGATCAGCTGCGGGCCTTCCCGCGTGATCATCAGTCCGGCATAGAGAATGCCGGTGAACGGCGTGCCGCGCTCAGCCATGGCGCGCAGGGTCGGTTCGATGATTTCGCGCATGACCTGCGCTTCGCGCGCCGGGGTCATCACCGGTGCCGGAGAATACGCGCCCATGCCGCCGGTATTGGGGCCGGTATCGCCGTCGAAAGCGCGTTTGTGATCCTGCGCCGAGGCGAGCGGCAGGGCCGTCTTGCCGTCGCAGATGGCGAAGAAGCTCGCCTCCTCACCCTCCAGATAATCCTCGATCACGACGCTCGCCCCGGCCTCGCCGAGACCGCCGGCGAACATGAAATCAACCGCAGCCTCCGCCTCCGCCATGCTCATCGCCACGACGACGCCCTTGCCGGCGGCGAGCCCGTCGGCCTTGATCACGATCGGCGCCCCGCGCCGGCCAATTTCCGCCATGGCGCGCGCGCGATCGTCGCAGCTTGCATGGCCGGCGGTTGGAATTCCGTAAGCGGCGCAGATCTCCTTGGTGAAGGCTTTCGAGCCTTCGAGCTGCGCGGCTGCGCGGCGCGGGCCGAAACAGGCGATGCCGGCATCGCTCAGGCTGTCGACGAGCCCATCGACCAGCGGCGCTTCCGGGCCGACCACGACGAGATCGATCCCCTGTTCGTCGCAGAAGGCCCGCATCGCCGCATGATCGGTCAGCGGCAGATCGCGGTTCTCGCCCAAAGCCGCCGTGCCGGGATTGCCGGGGGCGATGAAGAGCTGCTGGCAGAGCGGGCTGGCGGCAAGGCCGTGAGCGAGCGCGTGCTCGCGACCGCCGGAACCGATCAGCAGGATCTTCATCGCGTCGTCTCCCGTATTGCGTGCAGCCGGCACGCCCGATCAGCTGCCGGTACGCGCCAGAGACGGATAGACCCGGTGTACGCTGCTGGCAACAGAAGCCGCCGCTGCCGCCTTGATCAGATCGCCGGGCACGAAGGCCAGCACGCCGGTCGCCGCAATCTGCAGCGGTATCCCGGCGACGAGATCAAGCCAGGCGATGCCGCCGGCATAGATCACCACGATACCGCCCACGAGGCTCGCAAGGAATGCCGGGACGAAGGCCCCTTCGCGCCCGAAGCGCTGCATCAGCCAGCCGATCACGAAGGCACCGATCGGCCAGGTGAGGAGGAAGCCGGCCGTCGGCTCAAGGAAGACCGGCAGTCCGCCGCGCCCGCCCGGCAGAAGCGGCATGCCCATGGCGACGAGGGCGATGAAGACAAGGACGGCCAGCATGCCGCGCCAGCTGCCCAGCACCGTGCCGGCGAGCATCACACCGAGCGTCTGCGCCGTGATCGGCACGGGCAGGAAGGGGATCGGGATCGCCGGAACCAGGCCGAGCACCGCGATGATCGCGGCGAACAGGGCGATGTGTACGAGCTCAAGGGTGCGTAGCACTTCTTCGGGGCGTGAACCGTTTTCGGGTGGTTGCGGTTCGGGGGAGTTCGTCATCGCGGTCTCTTCAGACTTCCACAGGGTGTCGGGAATGCCACGGTTGCATATGGCGAGGCCGCGCCTGCGTCAATTGTCGCGCTGGTGAAATTGCGCGCGCAGCGGGCGAAATCTCCCGCGAAATGACCTATCCTGATCGGATCAGGCAAGCGCATCGCACGAAAGGGTGCGCGCGCCGTGCGTGTCACATGTCGAGCGCCAAGGGAGATATCCACATGCCAACGAACCGCCGCTGGGTCCTCGCCGCCCGTCCAAATGGAGAGCCCTCCCCCGACGATTTCCGGCTGGAAACGGACGAGATCGACGCCGCCGCGCCGCCGGACATGGTGCTCGTGCGCAACCGCCATCTCTCGCTCGATCCCTATATGCGCCTGCGCATGAACGACGAGAAATCCTACGTACCGCCCTATGCACTCGGCGAGACGCTCGGCGGCCAGACCATCGGCGAAGTGGTGGCTTCCGGCAGCGCCGATTTCACACCGGGCGACAGCGTCATCGGTTCCGGCGGCTGGCAGGATTACGCGCTCCTGCCGGCGAAGATGGTCCGGCGCATCGATCCCGACCGGATCCGCGCGCCGGCCTGGCTCGGCATGATGGGCATGCCCGGTTTCACCGCCTGGATCGGGCTCGACCTGGTGGGCGGCGTGAAGGCGGGCGAGACCTTCGTCGTCGGCGCGGCGACGGGACCGGTCGGCTCCATGGCCGGGCAACTCGCCCGACGCGCCGGCGCGCGCACGGTCGCCATTGCCGGCGGGGCACAGAAATGCGCGCTCGCACGCGAGACCTTCGGCTTCGATGAAGCCATTGATCACCGCGATCCCGATTTTGCAAAGCGTCTCGCTGCCGCCTGCCCGGACGGGATCGACCTCTATTTCGAGAATATCGGCGGCGCCGTCCTCGAAGCGGTCTTGCCGCTTCTCAACGATTTCGCCCGCATCCCCGTCTGCGGGCTGATCGCCCATTACAATGAAAGCGCGTCACCTGCGGATGCGAGCCCGCTCGCGAAGGTGATGCGCCAGGTGCTGGTGCAAAGGCTTCACCTGCGCGGCTTCATCGTTTCCGACCACTTCGCCCGCTATCCCGATTTTCTGGGCGAGGTCGCCCCGCTCGTCGGCAAGGGCGAGATCGTCGGGCTCGAAGACGTGGTCACGGGGCTGGAAAACGCACCCCAGGCGCTGATCGGGCTGCTCGCCGGGCGCAATCGCGGCAAATGTGTCGTCGCGCTCGATTGAGACGGTCGTCCACGGAAAATCCCGGTCGCCCGCCCGCCGGTGATTTCATCGGCGGGCGAAACCCTCTATCCAGTCGCCATGACGGCGCCCGCACTTGATTCGTCACATTCCCTCGACACGGCCCGCGCAACCATGCGCGAGACCTTCGGCTATCCGGATTTCCGCCCCGGACAGGACGAGGTCATCGCCGCCGTGCTTGGCGGGCGCGACGTGCTTGCGGTGATGCCCACGGGCGCTGGGAAATCGATGTGCTACCAGCTTCCCGCTCTGGTGCGTGAAGGGCTCACCGTGGTGGTCTCGCCGTTGATCGCGCTGATGCGCGACCAGGTGGCGCAATTGCGCACCAACGGTGTCGCGGCGGGCGCGCTCAATTCCGCCAATGACCAGGAAGAGAACGACCGCGTGCGCGACGCCCTGCGGACTGGCGCGCTGCAATTGCTCTATATCTCACCCGAGAGGCTGGTGAATAACGGTACGGCGGAATGGCTCGCGCGATCCGGCGCCCGGCTGCTTGCCATTGACGAGGCGCATTGCGTCTCGCAATGGGGGCATGATTTCAGGCCGGAATACGCGGCTCTCGGCGATGTCCGTCGGCGCCTGGGCGATATCCAGACCATCGCGCTCACCGCCACTGCCGATATTGCCACGCGCGGCGATATTGCCGGCCAGCTCTTCACGCAGGAGCCGACCACCTTCGTGCACGGCTTCGACCGGCCCAATCTCTATCTTGCCATGGAGCCGCGCACCGATCGCAGCCGCCAGATCCTGCGCTTTCTCGAAAAGCACCGCGGCGAGAGCGGCATCGTCTATTGCGCCTCACGCAAGGCGACGGAGACGCTCGCGCAGACGCTTTCGGACAAGGGCGTCACGGCGCTGGCCTATCATGCGGGCATCGAATCGCAGGAGCGCTCCCGCCGCCAGGACCGTTTCCTGCGCGAAGACGGGATCGTGATGGTGGCGACGGTCGCCTTCGGCATGGGAATCGACAAGCCGGATGTGCGCTTCGTGGTGCATGCAGCCCTGCCGAAATCGATCGAGGCCTATTATCAGGAGATCGGTCGCGCCGGGCGCGACGGCGCCCCCGCCGATACGCTCACGCTCTACGGGCTGGAAGATATCCGCCTGCGCCGCACGCAGATCGAGGAATCCAACGCCTCCGACGAGCAGAAGCGCATCGAGCGCCAGCGGCTCGACGCGCTGGTCTCGCTCTGCGAAGCGCCGCAATGCCGCAGGCAGACGCTGCTTTCGTATTTTGGCGAGAGCGCCGAGCCCTGCGGCCATTGCGATCTGTGTCTTGGCGGGGTGACACGTTTCGATGCCACCATCGAGGCGCAGAAGATCCTCTCGGCCATTGCGCGCACGGGCGAGCGTTTCGGCGCCGAGCACATCGTGGCGATCCTCGTCGGCGAGGAGAGCGAGCAGGTCCGCCGCCACGGCCATCACGGGCTCAAGACCTTCGGTGTTGGCAAGGACCGCCCCAAACAGGCCTGGCGCTCGCTGATGCGCCAGATCTACGCCGCCGGGCTGGTGCAGATCGCGATCGATGATCACGGGCGCTGGCGCATCACGGAGCGCGGCGACGCCGTCCTGCGCGGGCGCGAGCGCATCACCCTGCGCTCGGATGTGCTGGAGAGCGGCAAAAGCGGCAAGGGCACGAAGGAGCGCCGCGCCGGGGCCATTGCCGAATCCGGAATCGCGCCGGACGATCCCGTGCTCGCCCGACTCAAGGCGCTGCGCATGCAGCTCGCCCGCGAGCAGGAAGTGCCGGCTTACGTGATCTTCACCGACCGCTCCCTCGTCGACATGGCGCTCATGCGCCCGCGCGACCGCACCGAACTCGCCGCCTGCCACGGCGTCGGTCAGGCCAAGCTTACCCGCTACGGCGATGTCTTTCTCGAGGCCTTGCGCGAAGTGCAGGCGTGACGATCAGTCGTAGCTGCGCTCATCCGCAATCACCTTGCCGTCATTGGGCAGGCTGCCCGGCGCGGTGAAATCGACCTTGCCACGCAGCTTGAGGATGCTCTGCAGGCTCGCGCCCACGTCCTGCGCCAGCGCCTCATCGCGGTTTTCGGTTTCACATTGCAGCGTCATCGCGTCGCTTTCGCCCTCGCGGGTGACGACGAGGCGGGCCTTGGCGATTTGCGGATGCGCGGCGAGAATTGCGGCGATCTGCTCGGGGCGCACGAACATGCCCTTGACCTTGGTGGTCTGATCGGCGCGCCCCATCCAGCCGCGGATGCGGATATTGGTGCGCCCGCAGGGGCTCGGCTCATCCATCTGCGCGGTGAGATCGCCGAGCGCGAGGCGGATCACGGGATGATGCTGGTCGAGGGTGGTGACGACGATCTCGCCGACCTCGCCGGGCGCCACCGGATCGCCGGTGCCCGGGCGCACGATCTCCAGGATGATGCCCTCGTTGACGACGAGCCCGTCATGGGTGCCGGTCTCATAGGCGATGAAGCCGATATCCGCCGTGGCATAGGCCTGATGCGCCACGATCCCGCGCTCGGCGAAGGCGGCCTGCAGCGATTTCGGGAAGGCGGCGCCAGAAACGCCGGCCTTCCTGATCGAGGAGACGTCGCGCCCCTTCTCGGCGGCGGCATCAAGCAGGATCTTGAGGAAATCCGGCGTGCCGGCATAGACATTGGGGCGAAACGCCTCGATCAGGTCGAGCTGCGCTTCCGTATTGCCCGGGCCGGCGGGAATCACGGCGCAGCCGAGCGCCCGCGCCCCGGAATCCATCAGGAAACCGCCGGGCGTCATGTGGTAGGAGAAGGTGTTGAGCACGATGTCGCCCGGGCGCAACCCCATTGCATGCAGCCCGCGCGCGGCGCGCCAGGGATCGTCCTCGCGCCCCTCGGGCTCGTAGATCGGGCCGGGCGAGGTGAACAGGCGCCCGAAGGCGCCCGGCGAAGCCGGCACCAGGCCGCCGAAGGGCAGGGCCTGTTTCTGCAAGGCCGGCAGGTCGCTCTTGCGCAGGATCGGCAGTTGCGCGAGCGCCGCGCGATCGGTGATGGTCTCGATCTCGATCTCGCCCAGATGGCGCGCATAGGCCGGCGCCCGCATGGCGGCATCAAGGGCCTGCGGCAGGCGGGCGAAGAGCTCGGCCTCGCGATCGGCGGTCTGGCGCGTCTCGCGGGCATCGAAGAACTGGCTCATACTCGTCTCCCCTCATCGGCGCGCATCTCGCGCACGCGCTCTCTCGTGCCGGCTCAGCGCCCGATCAGATCGCGCGCGACGATCAGGCGCATGATTTCGTTGGTGCCTTCGAGAATCTGGTGCACGCGCAGATCCCGCACGATCTTCTCGATGCCGTAATCGGCCAGATAGCCGTAGCCGCCATGCAGTTGGAGCGCCTTGTTGGCGACGTCGAAGCCGGTATCCGTGGCGATGCGTTTGGCCATGGCGCACAGCCGCGTGGCATCCGGCGCCTTCGCATCAAGGGCGGCGGCGGCGCGCCAGAGGAACGTGCGCGCGGATTCGAGCTCGGTCGCCATGTCGGCGAGTGTGAATTGCAGGGCCTGGAACTGCGCGATGGCCCGCCCGAAAGCGTGGCGCTCGCGCATGTAGTCGAGGCTGCGCGCGAGCGCGGTCTGGGCGCCGCCGAGCGAGCAGGCGCCGATATTCAACCGTCCGCCATCGAGCCCGGCCATGGCGATGCGAAACCCGATCCCCTCGTCGCCCAGCCGGTTGGCCACCGGCACGCGCGCATCCTCGAAGATCACCTGCCGCGTCGGCTGGGCATTCCAGCCCATCTTCTTTTCCTCGGCCCCGAAGCTCAGGCCCGGCGTGTCCTTGTCGACGACAAGCGTCGAGATCCCGCCGGCTCCCTCGGCACCGGTGCGCACCATGGTGACATAGAGATCCGAGACGCCCGCGCCGGAGATGAACTGTTTCACCCCGTTGACGACATAGTCATCGCCCTCGCGCACGGCGCGGGTCTTGAGCGCGGCGGCGTCAGAACCCGCGCCCGGCTCGGTGAGGCAGTAGGAAGCCAGAAGATCCATGCTGCACAGGCCCGGCAGCCATTGCGCGCGCTGGTTGTCATTGCCGTAACGGTCGATCATCCAGGCCGACATGTTGTGGATCGAGATATAGGCCGAGATCGTGGGGCAGCCCCTGGCCAACGCCTCGAAGATCAGCGCCGCGTCGAGCCGGGTGAGGCCCGAGCCGCCCACATCCTCGCTGACATAGACGCCGCCCATGCCGAGTGCGGCGGCCTCGCGCATGACGTCGACGGGGAAATGCTTTTCCTCGTCCCAGCGCACCGCATCCGGCGCCAGTCGCTCGGCGGCGAAGCTCTCGGCCATCTCCCGGATGGCGATCTGGTCCTCGTTGAGGGCGAACATGGTTCCTCGCGTTTCCTGACGACGGGTCAGACGCCCGTTCGTTTTGCGCCCTGACGACGCTTTGCGCAGATCATAGCCAAAGCCCCCGCGCACGCAAATACCGCCCTTCGTCGCGTGCCGGGCGGCGCGATCACGCGCGAGCGCGGCTCGCAATGGCGACACCGATCGCGGCGAGCCCCATGCCGGCGATCTGCACCGGGGCGAGGGTCTCGCCGAAGAGCAGCCAGGCCATCAGGGCCGAGCAAGGCGGCACCAGATAAAGCAACGCCGCGACCCCCGCCACGGCGCCGCGCCGGATCAGTGCCAGCAGCAGGAATATCCCGCCGATCGACATCACCAGCACCGACCAGGCCAGTCCGAAGATCACATCCGGAATCATCGGCACCCGGTTCTCCTCGATGAGCAACGCCACCGGCAGCGTGACGAGTGCCGCGCCGATGAAATGCACCACGGTATTGGTACGCACATCCTGCGCGCCGCCGGTGCGCTTCTGCCAGATCGTACCGAGCGTGATCGAGAGCATCGCGATCAGCACGATCCCGACCGCCCCCGGCGGCAGGCCCGTCTCTACGCCCAGACGCGGCAGGATCACGAGGAGCGCGCCGGCGAAACCCACGGCGATGCCGAGCCAGCGCAAAGGCGAGACCTTCTCGCCCAGGGTCAGCCCGACCAGCATGGCGGTGGCGAGTGGTTGCAAGCCCACGATCAGCGCCGCGATCCCCGCCGGCAGCCCACCATCGACGGCCCAGAACACACCGCCGAGATAGATCCCGTGCAAGAGAACGCCCGCGATCAGCCCGTCGCGCCAGTCGCGAAGCGTGGCCGGCCATTGCGCCCCGAACCACCAGGCCACGGGCGCGAGCAGCGCGATCACGAGCAGATAGCGCAGAGCCAGAAAGCTCAGCGGATCGGCATGCGGCGTGACCAGCCGCGCCATGATGAAGCCGGTCGACCAGATCAGCACGAACAGGACCGGTGCGAGTTGCGCCAGCGGATCCCGCACAGCCTGTGTCGCCGAATCGCCGCGTACCGGTTTGATCATGTTTTGCCTCCGCCCGGACATCATTCCGGCGCAGGATGTAGCAGGTTGCGGGGCGCGCGCCCATGCACAAGCATGCAATGCACAGGCGCGCGATGCACGCGCTAGCAGGATGCGCAGGTCGCAAAAGGCTTGCACCAGAGATCGGCGTGGCCCATTTGCGGTGAGGGAGATCATCGACCTTGCACGCCCTTCGTCAGAGCTTCGCCATTCTCTTGCTCGCCTATAACCGCATGAATCTGCATGACGGCTGGGCGATCGCGAGCCATATCGCCCTTTCGGGCCTGTTCTCCTTCTTTCCATTCCTGATTCTGCTGACCGCGCTGGCGAGTTTCTTCGGCGCCGGTGCGCTCGCCGATGATGCCGCGGATCTGATCCTGCAGGTCCTGCCGCGCGAGATCGGCGAGCCGATCGCGCAGGAGGTGCGCAACGTGCTCACGGAATGGCGTGGTGACCTGCTGACCATCGGCGCGGTGCTCTCGCTCTATTTCTCGTCGAACGGGATCGAGGCCCTGCGCGTGGGGCTCAACCGCGCCTATGGGGTGCGCGAAAACCGTTCCTTCGTGGTGACGCGGCTCGAATCGATCTTCTATGTGGTCATCGGCGCCGCAGTGATGCTGGCTTTCGCCTTCGGCATCGTGCTCGGACCGCTCGGATGGGGCACGCTTTTGAATTATTTCCCGGCCCTGATCGACTTCACCCGAATCGTCGACCTGCTGCGGCTGGGCGGGACCAGCCTGCTCATCGTCGCAGCCTTGCTGATCACGCACAAATATCTGGCAGCAGGTGAACGCAGCCTGCTGAGCGTGCTTCCGGGCGTGGCGGTCACATTGTTTCTGTGGCTTCTCGGCGGCTTCGTCTTCGGCTTCTATCTCGCCCAGTTTCCCCAGGCCTATGCGACCACCTATGGCGGCCTCGCCACGGCGATGATGGCGCTGATCTTCCTGTATACCCTGGCGGTGATCTATATTTTCGGCGGCGAGATCAACGGTGCCGTCGCAGCCATGAACCGCGCAGCCGCCAAACGGCGCCGGGCGCGTGCCACGCATTACGATGACGGTTTCTACTGGTGAGGCTGACGATGTCGAAAGCGGATGATCACAGCGATCTCAAGGCGCCCGACCAGGCAGCGATCCAGATGATTGCCGATGCCGCTTTCGCCGATCTGCCGGCGGCGTTCCGCAGCCTGTGCGGCGAGATCGTCATCCAGATCGCGGAATTCCCCGCCGAGGACGTCCTGCGCGAACTGGGGGCGGAATCGCCCTTCGACATCCTCGGCCTCTTCCAGGGCATCGGTCTCGCCCAGGGCGGGGGCATCGAGGGGATGTTCGCCGCCGGTCACGAACCCAATCTGATCTGGCTCTACCGTCGCCCGATTCTCGATTACTGGGCCGAACACGACGAAACCCTCGGCGCCATCGTCTCCCATGTCCTCATCCACGAAATCGGCCACCATTTCGGCCTCTCCGACGAGGATATGGAAGCGATCGAGGCCGCTGCGGGGGATGTGTGAGGGCGGCAGCAGGGAATGACGTCACCTGGGGCTCGCCATGCCCGACGCAATCAAGTATTGCAATATGCGCCATGGTTCTCGCAGCGAGGCGCACCGGTATGACATCCCCCGAATTTCTGCAATCAGACGAACGCAGCACAACGGAGGCAGGATTTTCCGGCTGGGCCGTGGCGTCGACCGCCGATGCCTTTCCGCAGCCGGGCCGCGCGCCGATGGGGCGTCATGTCGCGGGGGAGGGGTTCCTCTCGGGGCTTGCGCGCCACGCGCAGGATGAACCGATTGCCGGTTTCGGCGATCTGCGTGAAAAGGAGCCCTTCGAGGCGCGCATTCGCGCCGCGGGATCGCAAAGGCGCATCGGCTTCATCGACCATCGCTTTCCCGAGCGCCTCGCCGGGCCCGGCAATCTGATCACCCATGCCCCCGATCTCGCGCACCGCGCATGGCAGCGCACGCGCCGTGCTCCCGATGGCTATAGCCTGGTCGGTGTCACGCATTCCCTGTCCGGTACCATCGTGCGCGAGGCGATCTGTGCGATGTCCACGGCGCCGGTCGCAACCCATGACGCGCTCGTCTGTACGTCCCGCGCCGCGCATGGAGTCGTCACGCGGCTGCTCGAGGCGCAGGAGGAGGATCTGCGCCGCCGGCTCGGTGCGACACGGTTCCCGCGTCCGCAACTGCCGATCATCCCGCTTGGCGTCGAGACGGCAGCATTCTCACCGCAGGATTCGCAGAACCGCGAGTTGCGCGCGCGTGAACGGGAACGGCTCGGCCTGTCCGGTGATGATCTCATGGTTCTCTCGGTCGGCCGACTCGACCCCCTGTCCAAGGCCTGGCCGATGCCGCTGCTCGTTGCACTCTCTCGCGTCGAGAGCATGCGGCGCATCAAACTGGTCATGGCGGGATCGAGTCCGCCGGGGCCGAGCGGGCATGATGCAGCACAGTGCATCAGCAGGCATTTGAGGGATACCGCCCGAGCAATCGATCCTCGCCTCGATCTCGTCGTGCGCCCGGATCTGACGGCGCAGGATCTGCGCGCCGCCTATGCGGCAGCGGATGTCTTCGCGGCCATGTCCGACAACATCCAGGAGACTTTCGGCCTGGCCGTGATCGAGGCCATGGCAGCGGGTCTTCCCGTCGTCGTCTCGGACTGGAGCGGTTATCGCGATCTGGTGCGCGAGGCGATCGACGGCTTTCTTGTCCCGACACGTGTGCCGCCGGAGAGCTTTTCCGAGCGCGTCGCCGGGCTGAACGAGGCGCAGCAGATCGGATATCGCGAATATGCCGGCGCCGTATCCGCGCTCACGGTCGTCGATGTCGATACCTGCGCCGACCGTATCGGCACGCTCGCGGCAGATCCTGAATTGCGGGCACGCATGGGGGAGGCAGCGCGGGCACGCGCCGTTCAGCAATACGACTGGGCCGTCGTGATCGGCCAGTATCGCGCCCTGATCGATGCCTGCGCGGAGCGCCGAGCCGCCGGGTCCTCAGTGCGATTTGCCGCGCCGGCGCACCCTTCCCCTTTCGGCCTGTTCGGTGAATTCGCGAGTACGAGGCTGGAAATGGCGACGATGGTGGCACCCGGTGAGGCCGATCTGATCAAGACGGCGCGCCTGCAGCCGATGCCGCTCGGCGCGTATTGCGGTGCCGAGGCGGTGACCATCATGGCGCGGCTCGGCTCGGAGGCGATGCCCCTGCAGGCGCTGCTCGGGCGCTGCCGCGACATCGATCCGGGTCGCGTCACCGCGACTGTGATGGCGTTGAGCAAGATCGGCGCCTTGCGCCTCTCCTGATCCCCGCCATCAGCACGCTCGCCGGATCAGACGATCTGATCGTAATTGACGAAGCTCAGATCCGAGCGGTTCACACCGGTCATGCCGATGAACCAGAACTCGGTGCCGTTTTTGTACAAGAGAGCCGTCGGAAACATGTGTATAAATGTTGCCCTGGTCAACCCAAACAAGTTCTCCAAAGAATCCGCCGCTTGGTTCAAAATTTGCTACGCGTTCGATCGTAAAGGTGAGACTGGTTTCCGATTGCGAGCGATCATAGGTGTTAAATCCGCCGCCGCCGTCAATCATGGAATTTCCGCCCTCGACGCGGAACCAGTCGCCATGATCCGAGCCGGTGACGGTGTTGGCACCGCCGGGTGTAACCAGGAAGACACCTTCCGCCATCTCGCTGAAATCGAACACGTCGTCGTGTTCGCTGCCGATGAAATAGCCGACATTCTCGATCTCGATTTCGTCTTCATCAGTGCCCACGGCCACCGCCGCAGTCGCGCCGGAGAAATCGACCACATTGACGCCGCCACGGCCGTCGATGAACGTCTCACTGCCGTCCAGCAGGAAATAGTCATCGCCCTGCGTGCCGATGAAGCGTTGGAAATTCGCGATCGAAATTGTGTAATCATCGATCATCAGCCGCCCCGCGACCGCGTCGACGACGAGGCCTTGTGCATCCAATGCCACCTCGAACGTGTTCTCTCCTTCGTAACCATCAATTTCGAGAAATTCGATACGGTCATAGCCGTTCATGAAAATGAAAAGATCATCATATCTGGAGCCAATGAAAGTATTTATCGCAAAAAGGCGATCTATATCGAAGTGATTGCCGTTGAATACGCGAATTTGGTCTTCGCGTCCGGATGACTCAAATCCAATATAAGCGGTGACACCCAACATAGCATTATTATAGGAGACCGTATTACGCCCGCGATTGCCATAAACCAGGTTCTCACCACCACCGTGCATTTCAAATGTATCATCTTTATCCCCACCAATCAGGACGTCACTAGAATTCGTTGAAACCAGTGTGTTTTCAACACGAAGACGCCCAATTTGCATATCAGAATCAAAGTATACATCCCGATCAATATCGAAATAAGATTCAATATTTTGCAACATTTCGTTATTGTTAGATTCAACTAATGCTAATGTACCTATTAGACCGATGTCATTATTATACATCGTTGACAGAAAATCACCGATTCCTGCTACCATGTTATTCATTTGATCTAAAGCAAATTCGTAGCCTTGCAAATGCGCAAACATATTGTAAATCGGTCGATTGCCGTTAATTATAATATTTTGAAAGAACGTATCTTCTCCAAGATACATGAAGAGTGAATTACCTGCCCACCCTGCTGAATCATTATCCAATAAATCTCTTGTAATAGAGCCAGCATCCTTCAAACCAAGTTCATAAATATTCGGCAAAACCGCCGGGCCGCCTGCATCGACATTTTCCAGTATCGTATCGAATACGGAGCGTGCAATCCCATCAGACGCCTCTTGTACCGTGTCATCGGTTGCCGGCTCGTTCAGCCGGAGGTCCATCTGATAATTTGTATAATTACGGATAAAGGCGGCAAAATCTCCGATATCCTGATTGACATCATGGGCGCCGTTAATCCAGAGCCAGGCCGATTGGCTGACACCTGCCTTGGGTCCGGAGCCGTCCGGTTCCGTAATGAGATCGTACAGAACCTGGTACGCGTGCCCCCAGTCTTCAGTAGCGCGAGCAGCCTGTAACTGTGCGATTTCGTCTTCTGTGAATTGATAAGACATTTGTTCCTCATGGTTTTGTCTATTAAAGTTCGAAGGGGTAATTCTAAAAAAGAGCCTTTAATCCAATTGATATTTAATCACGAAATATCTTGGAAATAATTACTAATTTTTCTGTAATTAAATCATCAATTAGAGAGCTATTAAAAGTACTAAAATAGTAATAAGTCTCAATTAAGAATCCAGTTTCATGGAAAATTAGTAATTTACAGAAATGGCCCTGAAAACGACTGCGTGGATGACTGATACCAATGTCTCGTTTGCAGCCATTTTCAAAGGTAAAATTTAAATTCTCAATTTTACCACTTCTTCTGAAATCTTCATGTCCAAATAAAATCCCTGGAAAGCCAGTTATATTGGGACTTGAATGAAAGCGATTTTGGCGAACACTAAGGCTATTCCTCCATTGGAAAAATTCTAGTTTTGAGTCAGTCGATAAATCGCCTATCGCGCGGCAAAACCGGACATTCCAGTCGCCATTGTCCGGTCTACAAGGCGACCCCGTATCGGATCCGAAATTGAACAGCCCGAATGCGATGATCGGGACGGCGTCGTGGCGCTCCTCCAGCATGGCGAGCATTTGCTGCTGATAGGGATTGCGTTCGAAACCGTGCGGCATGAAATCCACCTGCCTGACTTCACCATCGAGCACGAGCGTGATGTGCATGCCGGTGCCGCGCGGCAGATTGAACGCGACACCGTTCAGCGAGACGCGGATCGGGCGCCCGCCGAGCGGTTCATAGGCGTAATCGGCATAATAGGGCGGGGGCTCGGGCGTCTCCGGCTCGAACCAGGCGCGAAAGCCCGGATCGTTCTCGTAGAGATGCTGCATCAGCAGCGCGAGCCCGAATACGCTCGCGGCGAGGAGCGCGAGGATCATCGGCGCACCGCGCCAGACCCTGCCGGACAACAGAAACCGTATCACCAGACCCGCCCGAAACTCACCACACGCGGCGGTGCCTGAAGCCCCGGGGCGGCGCTTTCGGGCAGCAAGCCGTAGGGAAGTGTTTAGCCTGCGGGATCGAATTCAGCAATCTTGAATTGCCGGATATTAGCACTTGCGCCGCCACGCCGCAGGGCAGCGCGGCGGCATCCGCGCGCCCCTCACAGGCTCAGCATATAGGCGATGATGTCGGCGCGGTCCTGGTCGTCCTCGGCATAATGATCGGGCAGGAAGGCTTCGAGCGCTTCTGTCTTCTCCGCATCATCCGCGCCTTCGACGCGCGCGATGATGCGTGCCGGAGCGGCGTGGCAGGAGGCGCAATTGGCCTCGTAGGCCGCCTCGCCGCGGGTCACGTCAGCTTCTTCCGTCGCATGGGCCGGCGCGAGCGGTGCTGCGAGGGCGAAGGTGAGTGCGGTGCCGGCGACCATGAGCCCGCGCGTGAGGCGCTTCAGGTGAAAATGCCTGTCTTCACCGAGTGCTTCGAACATGTGCTTCTCCCCTCGTTGGTGGTTTCGCCGCATCGCGCGGGTCTGATCGTGAGCGCGGATGCGGCATGACAACGCATGAAGGGTAACCCGGTTCGCGTGTGACGCAAGCCGCACTTTCGGGCGGGGCGTCGGCTCGCACGGGCGCCTGCACCAACGAAAACGCGCGGGATGACGAGCACCCCGCGCGCAAAAGCCCGATCGGAGGGACGCCCGGCTCACGACATGGCGTAAGCGGCCGTCTCCAGCTCACGGATATCGACGAAATGGCCCGCGATCGCGGCAGCCGCCGCCATGGAGGGCGAGACCAGATGGGTGCGGCCCTTGAAGCCCTGACGGCCTTCGAAATTGCGGTTCGAGGTCGAGGCGCAGCGCTCGCCGGCCTCGAGCCGGTCCGCATTCATGGCCAGACACATGGAGCAGCCCGGCTCGCGCCATTCGAAACCGGCCTCGAGGAAGATCTTGTCGAGACCTTCCGCTTCGGCCTGCAGCTTCACCAGCCCCGAGCCCGGCACCACCATGGCCTGGACGTGGTCGGCGACCTTCTGGCCCGCGACGATGGCGGCGGCGGCGCGCAGATCCTCGATCCGGGCATTGGTGCACGAGCCGATGAAGACGCGGTCGAGCCTGATGTCGGTGATCTTCGTGCCCGGCTTCAGATCCATGTATTCGAGCGCACGCCATTTCGAGCGGCGCTTGTTCTCGTCCGGAATAGCGTCGGGATCGGGCACTTCGCCGGTGACGGAAATGACGTCCTCCGGGCTCGTCCCCCAGCTCACGATCGGCGGCAGATTGGCCGCATCGAGGCGGATTTCCTTGTCGAACACGGCGCCGTCATCGGTCTTGAGGCTCTCCCAATAGGCGACCGCACGATCCCAGGCCTCGCCCTTGGGCGCCTTGGGGCGATCCTTGAGATAGGCGTAGGTCTTCTCGTCGGGTGCGATCAGCCCGGCGCGGGCGCCGCCCTCGATCGACATGTTGCAGATCGTCATCCGGCCCTCGATCGAGAGCTCACGGATGGCCTCGCCGGCATATTCGATGACGTGGCCGGTGCCGCCGGCAGTGCCGATCTCGCCGATGATGGCGAGGATGATGTCCTTCGCGCCCACGCCCTTCGGCAACTTGCCGTCGACGATGACGCGCATGTTCTTCGCCTTGCTCTGGATCAGCGTCTGGGTGGCGAGAACATGCTCGACCTCCGAGGTGCCGATGCCCTGGGCGAGCGCACCGAAGGCGCCGTGGGTCGAAGTGTGGCTGTCGCCGCAGACGATGGTGGTGCCGGGCAGGGTGAAGCCCTGTTCGGGGCCGACCACATGCACGATGCCCTGGCGCGCATCGCGCTCGTCGTAATATTCGAGGCCGAAATCAGCCGCGTTCTGCGCCAGCGTCTCGACCTGGATGCGGCTTTCCGGATCGGCGATGCCGACGGAGCGGTCCGTGGTGGGGACGTTGTGATCGACGACGGCCAGCGTGCGCATCGGCGCGCGGACCTTGCGCCCGGCATTGCGGAGCCCCTCGAAGGCCTGCGGGCTGGTGACCTCGTGCACGAGATGGCGGTCGATATAGATGAGGCAGGTCCCGTCGGGCTGGGTCTCGACGACGTGATCGTCCCAGATCTTGTCGTACATGGTGCGGGGCTTCGTCATCCTCGGTCTCTCCTCGTCCTGCCGACGGCGGCTTCGAAACGGCCCGGCGCCGACATAAAAATCCATCGTCATCCTTGTAGTCGCTCATTCTCACGCCGATCAAGGGCGAAAGCATGGCGCGCATGCGCAGGAAGGCGCGCAGCGAAGCCGATATGAGACACAAGACGAAAAACGGCGCGGCCTCGCTCGAAGCCGCGCCGGAAATCGCTGCAGGCGGGATACGCCTTATTCGGCCGCGGGCGTGCTGTCAGCGGCGGCGGCGGCAGCAGCCTTCTCGGCGGCGATGCGATCCTTGCGCGAGACGCGGTTGCGGTCCACACGCTCGGCGATACGGGCCGACTTGCCGCGACGGTCGCGCAGGTAATACAGCTTGGCGCGGCGGACCTTGCCGCGACGCACCAGCTTGATCGACTCGATCAGCGGCGAATACAGCGGGAAGACGCGCTCGACGCCCTCGCCGTAGGAAATCTTGCGGACGGTGAAGCTCTGGTTGAGCCCGCCGCCATTGCGCGCGATGCAGACGCCCTCATAGGCCTGCACGCGGGTGCGCTCGCCCTCGCGAACGCGGACATTGACGATGACCGTATCGCCGGCGTCGAAATCGGGAAATTCCTTGCCGAGCTTTTCGATCTGCTCCTTGTCGAGCTGTTCGATGATGTTCATGGCGCTTTTTGCTCCAGCCGTTGCATGGCCGCGACGATCACGGCATACGGGATTTCGGCATCCTGTTTTCAGTTGAGAGCCGGGCCATAACCCAATCTGCGCCGGTTGTCGAGCACAATCGACGTTCGAGGATCGCCGGGCGAAAAGTCGCCGCGCCCGTCAACTTGCCTGCGCCGGTCCTGCGGGGCAAGCTCGCGCCGGATAGGTTCACCGCAGATGCATCAAAAGAGTCTTCTCAACCATCATGTTGCGCCCCGTCCTCATCGCCCTCACCGCCGGCATCGTTCTGACCGCGCTGCTCTTTGCCATCTTCCTCTGGCTCGGCCCGCTCTTCTTCCTCGACGGGCGGCGGCCCTTCCAGATCAACTTTACCGTGGGCGCGCTTGCCGGGCTCGTCATCGGGATCGTGCTCGCGCGCTGGCGCGTGACGGTGGCGATCGGAGGATTGCGGGCGGCGGCGCTCGTGGCGATCCCCGGCATGCTGGTGATGGCGGCGGTGGGCTCGCATTTCCAGGTCTTCTTTCCCGCCCTCGATCCGGCTCTCGACAAAGTCTTCGGCTCGTGGATGCTGTGGTTCTACGGCTTCATGCTGATCGGCGGCGGGGTTGCCTGCCCGGCGAGACGCAAGCAAAAAGACGATAACGACAAGACAAATCAGGGAGGATGACCATGACGAATATCGGTTTCATCGGGCTGGGCAATATGGGTGGGCCGATGGCGGCCAATCTGGTCAGGGCCGGGCATCGGGTGACGGGTTTCGACCTCTCGGCGCAATCCTGCGAGGCGGCGCGTGAAGCCGGCGTGGCGATCGCCGCCGACGCGCCGGGCGCCGTCGCGGAGGCAGAGGTGGTGATCACCATGCTGCCCGCCGGCAAGCATGTTGTGGCGGTCTGGCAGGAGATTCTGCCCGTCCTCGATACCGGTACGCTCGTGATCGACTGCTCCACCATCGATGTCGACAGTGCCCGCAAGGCGCATGCCATGGCGGCGGAAAACAACTGCCTTTCGCTCGATGCGCCCGTTTCCGGCGGTGTCGGTGGCGCACAGGGGGCGACGCTGACCTTCATGGCCGGCGGCGCGGCGGAGGCCTTTGCCAAGGCCGAGCCGATCCTCCTGCAGATGGGCCGCAAGGCGGTCCATTGCGGCGAGGCCGGCGCGGGCCAGGCGGCGAAGATCTGCAACAACATGATCCTCGGCATTTCCATGATCGGCGTGGCCGAGGCCTTCGTTCTCGCGGAAAAACTCGGCCTGTCGCATCAGGCTTTGTTCGATGTGGCCTCCACCTCCTCGGGGCAATGCTGGTCGCTCACCACCTATTGCCCGGTTCCTGGCCCGGTGCCGACCAGCCCGGCCAATAACGATTACAAGCCGGGTTTCGCAGCGGGGCTGATGCTCAAGGATCTCGGCCTCGCGCAGGAGGCGGCGCAGACAAGCGGGGCGGTCACCCCCCTTGGTGAACATGCCCGCGCCATCTATGAGCATTTCAACGCACAGGGTTTCGCAGACAAGGATTTCTCGGCAATTGTCGAGCACCTGCGCGCCGGCCGTGACTGAAAGGCTCCTGTCGGGGGCCATGATCAAAGGGGGCGCACAGGCTTGCGGCCATGAACGAGAATATTTCGGACAAGGCCGCATCCACCGAGATGCCTGCGCATCTGCGTCCCTTCGACGCCAGGGCGTTTATGCTCTACGCCGCCGTGGTCGGCTCGTGGGGGTTCAGCTGGATCGCCTTGCGCATGCAGCTGGGCGTGGTGGCACCTGAAGTTTCGCTGTTGTGGCGATTCATGATCGCCGGTGCGGTCATGTGGGGCTGGGTGCTGATAACCCGCCAGCGGATCGCCTTTCCTGCGCGCCTGCACGCGGCTTTCATCGCCGTGGGCGTGACCATGTTCTCGTTCAATTTCATCATGTATTACCATGGCGGCATGACGATCCCCTCCGGCCTCCTCGCCGTTGCCTTCTCGCTCGCGGCCGTGGGCAATCCGCTGATGGCGGCGCTCTTTCTGCGCCAGCCGATCGCGCGGCGCGTGGCTCTGGGTGGTCTTCTGGGCGTGACCGGGGTGGCGTCCCTGTACTGGCCCGAGATCACCGGATCGGGCTTCTCGCCGGCTGCCGCGACCGGGCTCTTGCTCTGCCTTCTGGGCACGCTGAGCTTTTCCACGGGCAATATCGTCTCGGGCATGATCGGCAGTCGGGGTGTGCCGCTGATTCCGGCGATCACCTGGAGCATGACCTATTCGGTGATCTTCCTCTTCGGCCTCAGCCTGGTGCAGGGGCATGAATTCATCATCGAGCTGAACCTGCGTTATCTCGGCTCGCTGCTCTTTCTGGCGCTGATATCCTCGGTGGTGGCCTTTGCCGCCTATATCGGCCTCTTGCGCCGGATCGGTCCGGGGCGGGCGGGATATGCCACGGTGATGTTTCCCGTCGCCGCGCTTTCGGTCTCGACCGTTTTCGAAGGCTATAGCTGGACGCTGATCGCAGGGATCGGCGCCGTACTCGCGCTTGCCGGCAATCTCGTCGTCTTGCGCAATCCGAAATCCGCCGGCTGAGCCGCCTGCGTGCAACGTGGCGACGCTCAGCGCGCGAGTTCGCGCAAGCCCAGCCGGATCAGTACCTGCGTCGTGGCATCCTCGCCGGCGGATTTCATCGCGGCGGCCACGGCGGCCGAGGCCTGCATCTGCGGATAACCGAGATTGACGAGCGCCGAGACCGCATCGGCGACGGCAGACGGCGCGGCACCTTCCTCCGATCCCGCTTCCGCGACGCGTGCGAGCGACGGATCGATCGGGGTGGCGGCGGGCGCCTTGTCCTTCAATTCGGATATGATGCGCGCGGCGAGCTTGGGGCCCACCCCCGGGCCGCGCGCGATCGCCGCCTTGTCGCCGCTCGCCACGGCCTGCGCGACTTCGCCGGGTTCCAGCACGGCGAGAATGCCGAGCGCCACCTTCGCGCCCACCCCCTGCACGCTCTGCAGCAGGCGGAACCATTCCCGCTCGGCCTCGCTGCGAAAACCGTAGAGGCGGATCATGTCCTCGCGCACATGCGTCTCGATGGCGAGCACCGCCGCCTCGCCGGTGCCGGGGAGGCGTTGCAGGGTGCGGCTGGAGCAATGCACCAGATAGCCTACCCCGTGCACGTCGAGGACGAGGTGGTCCTCGCCGATTGCATCGATGACACCTTTCAGCTTTCCGATCATGCGGGGTCAGGCTCCGGCAGTGCCCGTGGCGGGGCGGCGCGCCATGTCGGCGGCGAGATTGCGCGCCTTGCGCTGATGCGCATGGGCGATAGCGATGGCGAGTGCATCCGCCGCATCGGCGGTGGGCGGCGTCGATTTCGGAAGCAGAATGCGCACCATGGCCTGGACCTGCTTCTTATCGGCGTGGCCGACCCCGACGACGGTCTTCTTGACCTGGTTGGCCCCGTATTCCGCCACCGGCAGACCGGCCAGCGCGGGGACCAGCAGCGCCATGGCGCGGGCGTGGCCGAGCTTGAGGGTGGCCTGCGCATCCTTGTTCACGAAGGTCTCCTCGACGGAGACCTCGTCGGGCGCATAAGCGCGCACGATCTCCCAGATCCCGTCATGCAGCGATCGCAGCCGGCTCGCGAGATCATCCTTGCCGTCGGAGGTGACGACCCCCGAAGCAATGTAGGAAAGCTGCGTGCCGGTGGAGGCGATCATGCCCCAGCCGGTGTTACGCAGGCCGGGATCGAGGCCGAGAATGCGGATTGTGTCGCTCACACGCTGTCCTGATTCGCCGAAAAAGAAGCCCGTATAGAAGTCGCGGCTTCCGCGCGTGCGGTCAAGCATGCGCGCGGATGGCGGACTTGACAAATGCGCTACGTTATAATGTTACATATCCAGCTTCGAGCCTTTCCGACTTCGCGGAGACACACATGAACCCTGCTCACCGCCTGCCCGTCACCGTCCTCTCCGGCTTTCTCGGCGCCGGCAAGACGACGCTGCTCAACCATGTGCTGAACAACCGCGAGGGGCGGCGCGTGGCGGTGATCGTCAACGATATGAGCGAGGTCAATATCGATGCCGATCTGGTGCGCGAGGGCGGCGCGGATCTCTCGCGCACGGAGGAGAAACTCGTCGAGATGACCAATGGCTGCATCTGCTGCACCCTGCGCGACGATCTGCTCGCCGAGGTCAAGCGCCTCGCCGCTGCCGGCCGATACGATTATCTCCTGATCGAGGGCACCGGCATCGCCGAGCCCCTGCCCGTCGCGGCGACCTTCGATTTCCGCGACGAGAATGACGAAAGCCTGTCCGATGTGGCGCGGCTCGACACCATGGTCACGGTGGTCGATTGCGTCAATCTTCTGCGCGATTACGGCTCGAGCGACTTCCTGCGCGATCGCGGCGAGACTGCGGGGGACGAAGACGACCGCACGCTGGTCGATCTTCTCGTCGATCAGATCGAGTTCGCCGATACGATCGTGCTGAATAAAGTCTCCGATGCGGCCCCCGAGCAGCGCGATCTCGCGAGGAAGATCATCATCGCGCTCAACCCGGATGCAAAGCTGATCGAGGCCGATTACGCAAGCGTGCCGATGGCGGAGGTGCTTGATACCGGGCGCTTCGATTTCGAGAAGGCGCAGGCACATCCGCTCTGGTTCAAGGAACTCTACGGCCATGCCGGGCATGTGCCCGAGACGGAGGAATACGGCATCGCGAGCTTCGTCTACCGCGCCCGCCGGCCCTTCCATCCGGAAAAATTCAACGCCTTCGTCAACCGCTCCTTTCCCGGGCTTGTGCGCGCCAAGGGCCATTTCTGGCTGGCCACGCGACCGGACTGGGTGGGCGAATTGTCGATCGCCGGCGCCGTGTGCAAGGTCTCGGCCATGGGCTTCTGGTGGAGCGCCATCCCGAAAAGCCGCTGGCCCGATCACGACGAATGGCGCAAGCTGATGAACCGCCACTGGTCACCGATCTGGGGCGATCGCCGGCAGGAACTCGTCTTCATCGGCATCGGCATGGACGAGGGAGCGATTCGCGCCGCGCTCGATGCCTGCCTCGTCGGTTCCTCGACGATGCCGGAATTCGATGCCGATGCCTGGCGCGGCCTGCCGGATCCGTTCCCGGCCTGGCGCAGCGAAAGGGCAGCATAAGCGCGCTTCTGCTCACGCGGCCGCGTCGACCGGCCGGTGCGCCGCCGCGTCCCAGCGTTTCGCGAGGCCGGCATCACGCCAGGCGAAATAGCGCATGGCGGCGCCGATGAACCAGGGATGCCCGGTATAGAGCGGCATGGTCGGGAATACGGTGCCGTCGAAGACACTGGGGCCGGGTTCGTTTCCGAGAATCCGGTCGGCGATGCGCTTGCCGAAGCGGCAGCCCAAAGCCACGCCGGCAAAATTGTAGCCCAGCGCGTAATGCAGCCGCCCGCGTTGCCCGACATGCGGCTTCATGTCGAAGGTGCCAGCGCAATAGCCGTCCCAGACATGCGACAGGCGTACATCTTCAAGTTGTGGAAAGGCCTTGAGCATGATCTTGCGCATCCGCGCGGCGATCGCCTCTTCATCTGCCAGCTTCTCCGCCGTCGCGCCGCCGAAGATCAGGCGCGGCGCGTCGGGCGCGCGGCGGAAGAAATCAATATTCGTATTCGAGTCGATGATGGTACGCCCCTGCGGGATCAGCTCGTCGAGCAGCGCTGGATCCAGCGGCTCGGTCGTCGCCATGAAGGCGCGAAAGGGCACCAGGCGGCGTTTGTACCAGCCCGGATGCTGCGTATAGCCGTTCGTGGCCAGCACCACCTCGCGCGCCGTGATCTCGCCCCGCGTGGTCTCAAGGCGCACGCCCTGGTCGCTCTCGTGGATTTCGTTCACCCGCGTCTCGCCGAAAGCCGCGACGCCAGCCGCGATGGCGCGGTCGATGAGCCCCTGATGCAAAAGGCCGGGATGGATCGAACCGCTATCGGGGATGATCGCGCCGCCGTGATAATGATTGCTGCCGATCGCCGCGTGCTGATGCTGCGGATCGAGAATCGCGTAATCATGCCCCAGAGCCGCCTTCATCCGCGCGAGATCGGCATCGAGCCAGGCCCGGTGGCCCGGAGCGGTCGCGGCGATGAAGCGTCCGCAACGCGCAGCGTGACAGGCGATACCCTCCTCATGCGCGAGCGCGAAGACGTCTTCATAGGCCGCGTGCAGTTCCTGATAGGTCTCGCGCGCACAGGCCTCGTCCCTGGCATCCGCGACATCGCCGAAGCTCTTCTTCATCACCCGCCCGATGAAGCCGGCATTGCGGCGCGAGGCGCCGGCGCCGATACGCTCGGCATCGAGCAGCGCCACGCTGCGCCCGCCGCGCGCCAGATGCAGGGCCGCAGCAACGCCGGTGAACCCGCTGCCGATGACGACGTGATCATAGCTGGATGCGGGCGCATCCTCGCGTGATTGCGGCGGCGGTGCTGCTTCCCACCACCACGGCGCGAAACGGAAATCCTGCGTCAGCTGCGCGCGCATCGCCTTCTCCCGAACCCTTTGCATTGGCGCACAGCCATGTCCGGCGCGTCGCCCGCTCCGTGAAAATACACGTTTACGCAACCGTATGGCGAAGCTAACCTAGCGTCAATTCCGGCATCGATCGGATCGGGGAAGCATTCATACGGGGAGGCAAAGCAATGCGCGAGACGATCGACAGGATTGCCGTGCTCGGCAACGGGCTGATGGGGACCGGCATCTCCGCCGTCTTCGCCATGGCGGGCAAGGATGTCGTCATGATCGGACGCGATGCCGGGCGCGCCGGGGCGGCGCTCGAAGTGGTCGGCAAGCAGATCGACGAATTTGCCACGCGCGGGCTGATCGATGTCGATCACGCACGGGAATCCCATCGGCGCGTCTCCTCTTCGGCCGATCCGGGTCATGCGGCATCATGCGATTTCGTGATGGAGGCCGTGACCGAGGATCTCGCGATCAAGACGGAGCTTTTTGCGAAACTGGATGACGTCTGTGCTGACGATGTCGTCCTCGCTTCATCCAGCGGCCAGCCGGCCTCGGCGCTCACCGCGAAGGTCAAGCGCCCCGAACGCGTGCTGGCTGCGCATTTCTGGTTCCCCGCGACCTTGATCCCGGTGGTCGAAGTCTGCCCCTCGCCGGTCACGGCGGAAGCGGCGACCGCGCGCACGATGGCTTTGTTGCGTGAGGCCGGCAAGGAGCCGGTGCTGATGCAGCGCGAGACGCCGGGCATGATCGGCAACCGCATCCAGTTCGCCATCCTGCGCGAAGCCTGGGCGATGTGGGCGGAGGGTATCGCTTCGGCGGAGGCGATCGATACGGTGGTGCGCCAGACGCTCGGGCGGCGGCTCGGCGTGACCGGACCGATCGAATCGGCGGAGCTCGGCGGGCTCGATACGCTGCACGCCTTCGCGGTCTCGCTGCTGCCGCATCTCGACGCGTCACCGAAACCGGCTCCCGAGGTCACGCAGCTGGTCGAGAGCGGTGCGCGGGGCTTTGCCAACAAGCAGGGCATCTACGATTGGTCGAACCGCGACGGCGATGCGCTGAAGGCCGCGCGGGTCGATGAATTGTTCCGCTGGCTGAAGAAGGATGCGGGCAAGTAATCAGGCGACTGAAAAGAGAGCGCGTTACTGCGCGCTCTCGATCATGGCCCGCCGCCGCCGCTCCAGCCACCAGCCGGATTGCTCGGGCCAGGCGCGAAAGCTCTCCGGCGCCATGGCGTCGAGTTCCGAGAGCGCCTGAAGCGGCCAGTTGGGATTGACCAGGGCCTCACGCCCGATGGCGATGATATCCGCCTGGCCGGCTTCGAGGATCGCCTCGGCCTGGGCCGCCTCGGTGATCAGCCCCACCGCCATGGTCGGGATCTCCGCCTCGCGGCGGACAGCCTCGGCGAAGGGCACCTGGAAGCCCGGTCCGCGCCTGACCCGCGCGGCGGTGGCGGAACCCGCAAGCCCGCCGGAGGAGCAGTCGATCACGTCGATGCCGATCGCCTTCAATTGCTGCGCCAGCCAGATCGTATCGGCGATCTCCAGACCGCCCTCGATCCCGTCGACGCAGGACAGCCGCGTGAACAGCGGCAGATGCGCAGGCCAGGTTTCGCGCAGGGCGCGCGCCACCGCGAGCGGGAAACGCGCCCTCCCGGCGAGATCGCCGCCATAAGCGTCATTGCGGCGATTCGTGAGCGGCGAGAGGAAGGAATGCAGCAGATAGCCGTGGGCGGCATGAAGCTCGATCACGTCGAAACCCGCCTCGCGCGCCCGCTGCGCCGCTTCGCACCAGGCCATGACCAGCGCATCCATATCCGCCCGTTCCATGGCGCGCGGCGTCAGCCAACCCTCATCCATGGGGATGGCGCTCGCTGCGATGATCTCCCAGGGGTGATCGCCGCGGGCGAAATCTTTCTCGGTGAGCGCGCCGTTGCCGTACCACGGGCGCTGCATGCTGGCCTTGCGCCCGGCATGGCCGAGCTGGATCGCGGGAACGGAGCCTTGTGCGCGAATGAAAGCGGCGATCCGCGCCATCGGCGCGATCTGCGCATCCTCCCACAGGCCCGGGCAGCCATGCGTGATCCGCCCCTTCGCCGTCACGGCCGTGGCCTCGACCATGACGAGCCCGGCCCCGCCGAGGGCGAAGCGACCGAGATGGGCGAGGTGATAATCCCCCACCATGCCGTCGATGGCGGAATACTGGCACATCGGCGAGATCGCGATGCGGTTCTTCATGGTGACGTCGCGCAAGGCAAGCGCGGAGCCGAGCAGATGAGCCATGGATGATCCCCTTCAAACGCCCCATCGTGACCGCCCCCCGCCCGCAGGCCAAGCCCGCAGGACGTTCATCGAAGCGATGACCGGATGGGCCGGGGGCGTATGCGGGGAGAGCATGGGATCATCAGATCGAGCGTCCGCCGTCAATGCATACGCTTTGACCGGTGACGAATCCGGCAAGCGGCGAAGCAAGGTAACCGCAAAGGGCGCCGACTTCTTCCGGCTTCCCCAGTCGCGCCGCAGGCAGGTCCTCAACGAGCGCAGCGCGCGCCGCCGCGGCGCCGCCTGCCTCCGCCTCCCGTGAGGCGAGGTACTCCTCCGTGCGTCCGGTCGCGATGGGGCCGGGGAGGATGTGGTTGATGGTGACCCCGTCTCGGGCCGCCTCGCGTGCTGGTCCCCGTAATGCAGCGATCACGGCAGCGCGCGCCCCGGCGGATGCGTCCAGCCCCGGCATGGGCCTGATCGCGGCACTCGACAGGATCGTGACGATCCTTCCGAAACCGCGTGCCCGCATATCTGGAAGGCATGCGCGAGCCAGATCCAGCATGGCGATTGCATTGGTTTCGAAAGCGACGCGGAATGCATCCGGATCGAGCTCCGCAAAAGCGGCGGGGGGCGGCCCGCCGGCATTGGCGACGAGGATGTCGATCGCACCGGATGCGAGCCGCGCGCGAACGGCAGGTTCGCCGACATCGCCCGCGACCGGCGTCACGGCAACACCGTAACCCGCCAGCGCCTCCGCCGCTTCCGCCAAAGCCTTTGCGTTCCGCCCGTTGATCACGAGCGCTGCGCCACGAAGCGCCAGCGCCTCGGCGCAGGCACGCCCGAGCCCGCCTGAGGCTCCCGTGATCAGAGCCGTGCGACCGGCAAGCTCCGGCCTCATGGGTTTCGTGCCCGTCCGGGCCATCCGAAAGTGGCCAGAGCGACACCGCACAGGGCCAGGGCCCCTCCGAGAATTTGTTGCGGGGTCGGTGTATGGCCGAGCATGATTGCGGCCAGGATAACGGCGAGTGGCGGCATCAGGAACGTGAAGATACCGGTACGCGCAGAGCCGATGCGCCTTACGGCATCGTTCCACCAAAGATACGGCAGCACGGTCGCAAACACGACGAGATATGCGATCGAGAGCCAGAATGACGCGGTTGCATCGCCCAGTGCAATCGCCTCACCCATCAGAACAGGCATGGGAAGAAGAAAAACCGTGCCGAATACGAAGGAGATCGTCGTATTCTCCGTCGCGCTGAGTGATGAAGGTGCGAATTTGGCGGCAATTGAATAGCACGAGAACGACAAAGCAGCAGCGACGATGACGAGATTGCCGGTCAGAACCGTGTCGTCGCGCAGCGACAAGCCGCCAAAAATAACGAGGCCCGCCCCGAGCAGACCGAGTGCGAGGCCGACAACGAGCGCCGAGGTGATCGCGTCACGAAATGCGAGGCGACCCAGTATCGCGGTGAAGATCGGTTGCGTCGTGGGGATGAGCAATGCGGCATATGCCGCCGTCGAAGCGGCAAGCCCGAGATGCAGGAGCAGCGTGTAGAGCGCGACACCGAAGAACCCCATTGCCGCAAGCGCCAGCCAGGCGCCACGCCCGATCTCCGTCAGGCGAGAGCTTAAAGGTGCTGCATGCAGATCCCGCAACATGACGCACATGGCCATGTAGATAGCCGTCGTCAGGATGAACCGCACGACGGCGGTAAGGGCGGGCGGCTGATCATGCAGTGCGATTTCACTCGCGACGAAGGTCCCGGCCCAGAAGACCTGAACCAGAACCATCCGCGTGTAGACACCCCCGTTCGCTGCACGCGCTCCAATCGTAGTTTCCATATGCGCTCCCCGGATTCCATGGTGCCGGATCAAGCCAGAAGTCCGCCATCGACGGTCAGGCAGGCCCCGGTGGTGAAGCCGCTTTCCTCTGCGGCCAAAAAAAGGATTGCATTCGCAATTTCCTGCGGTCGTGCGAGCCGGCCGAGCGGATGCAGAGCCTCCCGCCGCGCCCGCCCGGCAGCGCGATCGCTCTCCTTGTCGAGCGACCGCTCAGTCATGGACGTATCTACGATGGCGGGTGCGACGGAATTCACTCTGATTCCGAAAGGCGCGAGATCTGCCGCAAATGCCTTTGTAAGTGCCAGCACAGCGGCTTTGCTAGCACTGTAAGCCCCGCCTCCCGGCCAAGTTTTGAACGAAGCAACCGATGCTAAATTTACTATTGCCCCCCGTCGCATAGGGATCATTCGCTGCGCAGCGGCCCTGCTACAAAGAAATACACTATGCGTATTTACGGAAAATAATTTTTCATAATCCTCGACCGACAGGTCGTACATTTTGCCTGTTCTTTCGATCCCCGCATTATTTACAAGATGTGTGGGCGGACCGTAAACCCTATCTACTCTTTCGAACAAATCAGTCACATCAGCTTCTTTTGATACGTCAGTCCTAATCGCAATAGCATTTGCCCCGCCATCGCATAGCGAAGAAGCTAGTGCATAAGCAGATTCTTCATTTATATCTACTATTACAACATTTGATCCGGATAAAGCGAAAGATATTGCCGTCTCTTTGCCTATCCCAGATCCTGCGCCAGTCACGATTACGACTGCGTTTTCACCGAATTGCATCAGGTGCCTCATCTATTGTTTTTCGCAAACGTTTTGGCAGCAGGTTCCATCGCGGTGGAATAAAAATATTCAACGACGTTGCAGGTCTATCTGTATCGTTGTGCCCCATATGTGGAATTTGATCGGGAGCGAAATAAACACAATTTTCCGAAAATCGTTGTGTTTCGTCTCCGACGTCCATGCGATACTCGCCTTCGAGACCGATCCCGATCTGTACACCACGATGCGCATGGCGCGGCATGAGCGCATCTGGCTCCAACACGGAGAGCATGATCTCGAACCAAGGGCCGACGAAAAAGTTGAGATTCAATCCACCCTTGATATTTCGCGCGGGAGTCATGTCGAGAAATCGCACCTCTGGCGCACATGGAGTTGATTGCCCTTCCTGCTCCGGCCTAGGGAATCGCTTGATATCGAGGGTAATGGCCGTGGTGCTTCCGATATTCATTGCCCCGTGAGTTTCGCCGCCCGGCACCCAGTATGCGCCCTTTAGTGCCTCGAGCTCACGCTGCTCATCACCAACGCGCATGCGGTAGACACCAGAAAGGCACATCCCGATCTGGTGCTCGGCATGCTCATGAGGCGGGGCTTCAGCCCCTGGAGGCATTCGCGAAATCATTACTATCGTTCGCGCATCGTCACCGAGCTCAAAGACATCAGCCTCGATACCTCCGAAAAGCTTAATGCGCTCAGGCTTTGGAAAGTAGGAATGGTTCATGCGACCGCATCCGCTTCGGGTGATCTTTCATTGGACGACGCCTCGTCATCGCCAAGCAAAAAGAGGTTCCATGTCATCGCAATCGCTATACCTTTTGGGTGGTGAGCCATATGCTGTGCATGGATCGTTTCCAGATTGCACAATGCAACATCTGCTTCGCCCACGAGAGCGGCATTGGCCGCGGCTACCGTGGATGGGCAGGAAGAAATCTCGTAGCGGACGCCCGCGGGAACCAGTTGCGGCAGCAGAGTAATCGGCGCAGGGTGCGTGGCCACACGAATCGTAGCATTTGGCGATAGCGGGTCGATTTGCGAAGCTGACCAAGCAAGGTGATAGGGTGGAGTATCGAAGCAGAAACACCCGACCAGACGCGTATGCTGGCTCATGAAAAACGATCAATCCCTGCATATGCACTAGGCACTAAGGCAAGGTGAGCACCAGGGCCTCCAGATTTGAGACTGGCAATCGAGTCAAGTATCATTTCGAATTGTGGATACAGTTTTATCTCAATATCTTCGCATATATTATGCAATAATGCCTGAGTAGCAATATGACTGCTCGTATTTTCCGGCCCTAACGTGTGTATTGCATCAACAGAAAAATCTGTAGCACCGAAAAAGCTAGGCGCGGGTGCAATTTTCAGCTTTTCGTTTTCGAGCAATCTCGCAGCATCAACGCGCGAGGATTTCAGTTGGCAATTCCCGTCAAACACATCTGCTTCCAGTACCATATCATTAATTCCTATGGTTGCCGTGCTCGAACCTACATTACTCCAAGTAGTGAGATCAGCAAGGCCAAATTTTGTTCATGTGCGCATTTTTTAGCCGCACAAATATTGAGATCAATTGTAGATAATTTATCTATTAATATACATTTATAAACGAATGCAGTGTAAAACTACAAAATTTCAGTATTAAGCCCAATGCCCTGCTTTAGAATAATCTAGAATAAATGATCACGCCGCGTGGCTGGTGCATAATGGACTTGCGGCAGGGCGGATGGAAGGGAGCTATCCGCGCTGACGTTTGCCTCACCCCGCCACACGGCTGACGCGGGGCCTTGCACCGTCTATGGCGGTGACCTCGACGATCTCGCCCTCCTTGACCGGGTCGTCGCTGACCACGGCGAAGCTGGTATCGGCGACGCGGATGCGCCCGCGTCCGGCTTCGAAATCGGCGAGCGCCACGTAGCGGCGCCCGATCATGGCTTGCAGGTCCTGGTTGAGCATCGGCGCGCCGCCGCCCTTGCTGCGGCGCTGGAGCGCGAATCCGAGGCCGAGCGAGGAGAGCATCGCCACGGCGAAGATCAGCATCTGCCAGGCCAGCGGCAGATCGGGCGCGAGGGTCAGGATGAGACCGACGGCGAGCGCGCCGAATCCGATCCAGAGCAGGAACACCCCCGGTACCAGAATCTCGAGACCGGCGATCAACGCGCCGGCAATGATCCAGATCCAGGGCGAATCGAACAGCGTTTCCATGGCGCTCGGTCATCCTCGTCTCGGGCCCCGGCGATTCGTTCACGCCGGGGCACAGCCTTCATACGCTCACGATTGCGACGGATTGCCGACAGTCTTGAGCAATTCGCCGATCCCGGCCACGGCGCCGGTCACGCCGCCGGCTTCCAGCGGCATCAGGACCAGTTTGGAATTCTCGGCGGCGCCGATCTGGCCGAGCGCCTCGACGTATTTCTGGCCGAGGAAGAACTGCACCGCCTGGATGTCGCCCTCGGCGATGGCCTTGGAGACCACCTGTGTCGCCTTGGCATCGGCTTCCGCCGCACGTTCACGGGCTTCAGCCTCGAGGAAGGCGGCTTCACGCAGCCCCTGGGCGCGCAGGATTTCGGCCTCGCGCTCGCCCTGGGCCTTGAGGATCTCCGCTTCGCGCAGGCCATTGGCCTCCGTGACCGAGGCGCGGCGGCGGCGCTCGGCGGTCATCTGCAGATTCATCGCGGCCTGGAGATCTTCCGACATGCGCAGATCGCGAATCTCGATGCGCATGATCTTGACGCCCCAGGGATTGGTGGCCTCGTCGATGATCGCCATCAGGATCTCGTTGATCTCCGCGCGTTTCGACAGCGTGTCGTCGAGATCCATGGAGCCGATCACCGAACGCAGGTTGGTGGTGGTGAGATTGACGATGGCATCTTGCAGGTTCTGCACCTGATAGGCCGCGCGGGCGGTATCCTGCACCCGGAAGAAGACCACGCCATCGGCGATCACGGCGGCGTTGTCCTTGGTGATCACGGTCTGTGCCGGCACGTCGAGCACCTGCTCCATGACGCTCAGGCGGCGCCCGATCCGGTCGATGAAGGGCACGATCAGGCACAGGCCCGATTGCAGGGTGCGGGTGTAGCGCCCGAAGCGTTCCACGGTCCATTCCTCGCCCTGCGGCACGGTCTTGATGCCGGCGTAAAGCACAAGGATCGCCACGACAACGATGGTCAGAGCGAAGATCATGATGGGTTCGAATGTCATGGTCGGTCCTTCGATGGCGTTCAGGCGGGAAAATGCCGATACGGGATCGGAGCGATATCGCATTGCAATGTTAATTTTTTGCACGGCCAGTGCCACATATCGACGAAAAGCCGCCTGTGCGTCCCGGTCAGCCCGCGCGCGCCAAGGCGGCATTACCGGGCACCTGCCGGCCCAGGATCAGATCAGCCGCCTTCTCGGCGATCATGTAGGTGGCCGCGCAGGTATTGGCCGACGGCATGGTCGGCATGATCGCGGAATCCGCCACGCGCAGGCCTTCGATGCCATAGACCCGCAAATTGTCATCGACGACAGCTGAGGCATCATGGGCGGGTCCCATCCGGCAGGCGCCGATCAGGTGATAGGCGGTGCTGCCGTTCTCGCGCGCGAAGGCGAGCAACTCGTCGTCGCTTTGCACCTCCTCGCCGGGTGACACCTCCCCGTCTCGGTATGGCGCGAAAGCCGGCGATTCCAGCAATTGGCGCACCAGCCTGATACCGGCCACCGTCACGGCCCGGTCCTCGGCATGCATCAGATAATTGGGCTGGATCACCGGATTGTCGAACGGATCGGGCGAGCGCGCGTGCACATAACCGCTGCTCTCCGGGCGCAGCTGATAGGCGCCGAGCGTCATGCCGGGGAAATTGTCGAGCACCCCGGTGACGCTCTTCATGTAGCTGCCGGGGGTGAAATTGAGCTGGATATCGGGCTCCAGCGAAAGATCGCGCGCATTGGCGAAGCCATAGGCGACAGACGGGCTGATCGCGAGAATGCTGGGGCGCCCGATCGCCCATTTCGCGATCTCGCGCCACAGCTTCACGCCGCGCGCCATGTCGTTGATCGTCTCGACGCCTTTGGCGCGTGCCACCAGACGGACCATGTAGTGATCGCGCAGGTTCGCGCCCACACCTTCGAGGGCATGGACGGGCGTGATGCCGAGATCGGCGAGGAGGCTGGCGGGGCCGATGCCGGAAAGCTGCAGCAGCTTGGGTGAATTCGCCCCGCCGCAGGTGAGGATCACTTCGCGCCTTGCGCGCAATTCCCGCACGGCTCCGCCGCGCTCCTGCACATAGCGGATCCCGGTTGCGCGCCGTCCCTCGAAGGTGATCGTCGTGGTATGGGCGTTGCAGCGCAGATCGACGCGCCCGGAGCGCAGCGCCGGGCGCAGGAAGGCCGTCGCGGCGCTGACGCGCCAGCCCTTGTCGATCCACCGCTGGAAGTAACCCACGCCCTTCTGCGTTTCGCCGTTATAATCCGGGTTCTTCGGCAGTCCGGCATCGACAGCGGCCTCGATGAAGGCCTCGCAAAGCGGATGCCGCCAGTCGCAATCGCTGATCGGGAGCCCGCCCTCGGCTCCGCGATAATGCGGCTCATGCGCGCCGATCCGCTGCTCCGTGCGCCGGAAATACGGCAACACATCGTCATAACCCCAGCCGCGATTGCCCTGCTGCGCCCAGCTGTCGTAATCGGCGGGCTGGCCCCGGTTGTAGTTGAAGCCGTTGATCGCGGTCGATCCGCCGAGCGTGCGCCCCTGCGGTATGGTGATACGCCGCCCGGCCGTGCCTTCGCCCGGTTCGGTGGCGAATTGCCAGGCATATTTCGGATTGGTCACCGCCTTGATGAAGCCGCCGGGCACATGCAGGTTGATATTGCGGTCGGGCGGGCCCGCTTCGACGAGGCAGATCGTGTAACGCCCGTCCTCGGAAAGACGCCGCGCCAGCAGGCAGCCGGCAGCGCCCGCACCCACGATCACGTAGTCGAACGTGTCGCCATCCTGCTGCCGCGTGTCCATGCCGCCTCCCCCTTCCTCGATCCCGCTCAGTTGTCGAAAGCGCGCTCGCGCGCCCGGATCAGCGCCGCCAGCGTGGTATTGACCGGTGCGGGCACCCCGATTTCGGCCCCGATACGGGGCACGGCGCCGTTGATCACGTCGATCTCGCAGCGTTTGCCGGCCATGTGATCGAGCAGCATCGAAGGCCGCGCGCCGGGGATCTTCTCGCCGAAGGCGCGCACATAGGCGACGGGATCATCGATATCGACGGCGATTCCCTTCGCGCGCGCCACCGCATATGCCTCGCGCGCGCAGGCGGCGGCGACGGAGAAGGCATCCGCATCGGCGAGCACTTCGCCAATGGTGAGGCCGGTGAGCGTGCAGGTGCCGCTGAAGGCGACGTTGCAGATGAATTTCTCCCAGACGAGCTGATGGATATCCGCGAAGAGCGCCACCTTGAAACCGCCCTTGCGCCAGATATCGGCGATCGCCTCCAGCCGCGCACTGGTACCGCCGCGATACTCGCCGAGCCGCACGAATTCCCAGCCGTTATGGTGGACATGGCCCGGCTGGGGGATCGAGGCGCCGAAGCCGCCGACCACGCCGATCATGGTCCGCTCCTCGCCGATGATCGCCGCGACCTTTTCGGCGGAACCGAGCCCGTTCTGGATCGTCAGCACGACGCCGTCCCCGGTGAGGATCTCCCGCGCGGCCCGGGCTGCGGCTTCGACACCGTCGGCCTTGGTGGCGATGATGACGAGATCCGCCGGGCCCGCCTTGCGGGCATCGGTTGTGGCCGAAATCCGCGCCACGCGCTCGCCGCTCGCCCCGGAAACCCGCAAACCGTCGCGGCGGATCGCGTCGATATGCGCTTGCCATGTGTCGATGGCGACGATGTCGAGCCCGGCATCGCCGAGCAGCCCGGCATAGACCGAGCCCATGGCGCCTGTGCCGATGATGGCGATACGCATCCGTCTTCTCCTTTGCCTGGGGCCGCTCAGTCGGGTTCGGCGACGCGCAGATCATGCACGCCGTGTTTTTCGATCAGCGCCGCGACGAGGCCGCCATCGCGCGCGGCTTTGACGAAACGCGCGACCAGCGGCAGCGCCTCGGCTCTGGCGATCGGCACCCCGATCGCCTGCTGTACCGCCATGAAGCGCCCCGGCAGGATCCGCGTTCCCGGCATGGCGCGCGCATCGGTCACGAGCCGCGAGCGCAGGCCCGCCAGCGCGTCGAGCCCCTCATCCCGGAAGAGCGTGAGCGCATCGTCGAAATCCCCGGCATAGACGAGTCCGGCATGGCGCAGATTGTTCTCCAGCCACAAGGCATAGGCGGTGCGTCCCGTGACTGCGATGCGCCTGCCCGGTGCATCGAGGGCCTGTGGCGTGTCGAAGGGCGCTTCGTCGCGCACGAGATAGCTCGCTTCGATCTCCACATAGGGGGGCGTGAAGGCGATCATGCGCGCGCGTTGCGGCTCGGCGCCGATCAGCCCGATATCCCAGGCGTCATTCGCTGCCGCATCCGCGAGCGGGCCCGGCGAAGAATAGGTCACGTAAGCCACCGCGACGCCGAGGCAATCGGCGAAGCAGCGCGCCATATCCGGTGAGACGCCGACCGGTTCGCCGGCATCGCTCTTGCCGGTCACGAGCAGGAAATTCGAGAGATTGGTGCCCGCGCGCATGACGCCGCCCGGTGCGAGCAGATCACGCAGGCGGGGGTCGACGGGTCCGATATCGATTTGTGCCGGCATGCTTGCCTCCCGCCCCGATCGCTTGTTTTCCAGGCTTCAAAGCAAAGGCTATCATCGGGAAGCCAGATCCGTCAGGTCCTGCTACCCGTCACAAAAGCGGCTTCCGGTTTGCCAGAGTTCCCAGACGCGCCCGGGAGGCAGCCGCGGCAACCGCATGCGATCCCGGCTCAGCCCCGTTCGCGGGCATAGAGCCACATCGAGAGCGGCGCAAACAATGCGGTCACGGCCAGCGGGGTGATGAGCGCCAGAGCCATCGCACCGAGGGCCGGCTCACCATCGAGCACGCCACGCAGGGCGGTGGTGATGTGGCTGACCGGATTGATCATGACGAAGGTCTGCAGCCAGCCGGGCATGGTTTGCGGCGCAACGTAGATGTTGGAGCCGAAGGTGACCGGCATCAGCACGAGCCATGACAGGGTCATCACCGTCCCCGGCGTGCGCACCATCAGCGCCACGGCGGTGAAGATCCAGCCGATTCCGAGCGCGAAGATGTTGAGCAGGATCAGCGCCACGAAGACGGCGCCCGCCCCGCCCTCGGCCCGGTAACCCATCACGAAACCGACGCCGAAGACGAGCAGCGCCGAGGCGGTATAGCGTAGCACATCGCCCAGAATCGCGCCCGCGAGCGGCGCCGGTCGCCAGATCGGCATGGCGCGAAAACGGTCGAACACGCCGCGCTTGATGTCCTGGTTGAGGGTGAAGCCGGTATAGATCGAGGTGAACATCACCGTCTGCACCAGGATGCCAGGAAGCAGGAATTGCAGATAGGCCTCGGTCGAACCCACCAGCGCGCCGCCGAACAGATAGGTGAACATGACGGTGAACATCACCGGCGTGACCACCACGTCGAAAGCCTGCTCGGGATTATGACGGATCTTGAGGATGGCGCGCCAGGCGAAGACCAGCGTGTCGGCAAGCGGGCGCGGCCCGGCGGGCCTGCGCGTGCCCGGACCGAGCGCCCGGTCGAGACGCGATCGCCGCTCGCTCATGCCGGCGTCTCCTCTTGATCCGGCCCGGCACCATGGCCGGTCAGCGCGAAGAAGACCGCATCGAGCGTCGGCTGGCCATAGGCGAAATCGACGAGCGCGATGTTCTGTTCAGCCAGAGCTGCGAGCAGTGGCACCGCCGCATCGGCATCGGGCAGGGGAATGGCGAGCATGCGGGGATCATCCGCGCGATGCGCGGCGAGATCGAAGCTCTGCGCGACGGAGCCCGCGCGCGCGGCCCCGGCCGGGTCGTGCAGCGTCAGGCGCAAAACCCCGCTTCCCACGCGGGCCTTGAGCTGCGCTGCCGTGCCCTGGGCGATGACGCGTCCATGATCGATCACCGCGATCCGGTCGGCCAGCTGGTCGGCCTCCTCGAGATACTGGGTGGTGAGCAGGATGGTGGTGCCGCTGCGCGCCAGCTGACGCGTGATCGCCCAGACATCGGCGCGCGCACGCGGATCGAGGCCCGTGGTGGGCTCGTCGAGGAAGAGCAGGTCCGGGCGGGTGATCATCGAGGCGGCAATGTCGAGCCGCCGGCGCATGCCACCCGAATAACCGCTGACGGGACGGCGCGCGGCAGCGGCGATGTCGAAGGCTTCGAGCAATTCGTCGCAGCGCCCGCGCGCCTCGCTTCCCGTGAGCCCGAGAAGCCGGGCGAGCAGCAGCAGGTTCTCGCGTCCGGTCAACTCCTCGTCGACGGAGGCGAATTGCCCGGTGAGCGCGATGCGCCGACGCAGCTGCGCCGCCTGCGCGACGATATCGTGCCCGAGTACGAAGGCGCGCCCGCCCGTGGGCCGGATCAGCGTCGCGAGCAGCCGAACGAATGTGGTCTTGCCCGCCCCGTTGGGGCCGAGCAGCCCGAATACCTCGCCACGCGAAACCCGCAGGCTCACGCCGTCGAGGGCACGGGTGGCGCCATAGGTCTTTTGCAGCGCATCGGTTTCGATGGCAGCGTTATTGGCAGATTCTTGTGCAGATTCTCGGGCCTCGTTCATGATCGGATGCTCGATCGGTGCCGCGCGGGCAGGGTGGCGGGTCGGATTGCGATGATGGTGCGCTGCCTCGCATTAAAGCATCATTCCGTCAGGTGGATACCGGCTGACGGAAAAAATGATGCGTCGAACAATAACTGAGAGCGCCCGGCCTGACCGCGTCAGGTCGGCATGCGCTCTAAAGCGTCGGTGCCCTTACGGCAATGCAAGAGATCAGGATAGAAGATCGGGATGGCAGATCAGGCAAGCTCGTACACGGATCCTGCCGGACGCAATGACATGGTTTCGTGGTGTCGGTGTAAAGCTTTGATTAACCGTGATTGCCACTGCACGAAACAAGAACTTTTCCAGCCGGGTAAATCAGAACATAATAGAACATAGATCGAACTTGGGGAGGTCGACATGTTCCGTTCCGTTTGCGCACTCGCCGCCGAAATCGCGTCACTGGGGATTTTCGTCGCCATGGTCGGCCTCTGGGCCATGGCCTTCGGGGTGGCTTGATGGTATACAAGTCAACAGGACATTTACTTCGCGCAATGGAGGATGGGCACGTGAAACTCCTGCGAGAAAATCCTTTTCCCTAGAGCGTCGCGCTGGTTTAGTATGCTCCTAGGGTTGCTTTAGGGGGAGGGTACACATGCAGGGATTTTTCAGTTATGCTCGAATTGATCAAGAGGCGCCGCAAGATGGATATCTCGTAGATCGGATCGAGACGGTGCTAGAAGGACAAACTCGGGCGGAACTGGGAAATCGTGAATTCCATATTTGGCGCGATCGCAAAAATCTCCTTTTCGGGGATATTTGGAAGGATGAAATCAAAGATGCGCTGCGGAATTCAGATTTTCTTTTCTGCTTATTATCTCCAGGATGGTTGAATTCCGAGTGGTGTCGTAAAGAGTATGGCTTATTTCGAAAAGTTAAGCCTGATAATCCTGTTTTTATAATACGATTTCGCGATATTTTTAATGAAAATAGGTTTGGGCAGCCGCACTTTCATCTTATTCAAGATTTGAACCGATACCAACAAATCCGTCTTGATGAACTGGAAGACCGATCAAGTGAAAAAATCGAGAAGCAGCTAGCGTCTATGGTAGCGCAACTACTCAAAAACTTACGTAAGTCCAATCATTTGAATTCGCCTCAGGTCCTATCGGAGTCGGTTGCGCAACGCGACTCCGCCGAACCAGCGCCCGCCATTCCGTTGGCGGGGCGGCGAATCGTCGATGGCTCACTGGATATGACCGCTCAGTCATCTGATCAAGTACTGCTGGACATCGGCTTCATCGAGCGCGCTGTTGTCAAGTTACGTGGAGAGGGTAATGTATATTTCGGAGTAAAGTCCGCGAGTTTGACGACGCAGATAAGTAGCGGGCGCATAAACAGTGTGCGCACGGAGTTTGGGCAGGGCTATAATCCGAAGCAGGTGATAGTCACCGCGCAGCCTACCGCAGAGCGCGTAGTGCGCCATGTCGATATGCGTCGATGCGATGGAAAAACTCTTGCAGGAAATCCCTTATGTGACCGCGGGGAGTCCGGAGCTGTCGACTTGTTCACAGTAGCAGACGCCGATCCCAATCTGGAAATTTTTGGCAGTGTTCGCATAGACGCTACCGGACTTCTCGTCGAAGAGGAGGAATCGAATGCTAGCCGTGAACCTAGCCAGCAGGCACGCGCAACAATGCTGCCTAAACTGGCTGAAAGAATATTGAAAAAATTCGGATCAGAGTATGAATTGGGGGCTTATCGTCGTGGGCAAGAATGAAATGAAAGATAGCGCTGTCGAAGTCACCTTACCACCGGAAGCCATGAAGGCTCTTGAAGCACTCCTAGCAACACCGGGAAGTGATTTTGCTAAGCTGGCGCGAGCAGCCGGACTCGATCCGGCACGTGATTTTCGCGGTCAGGATTTATGCGGAATCGATTTTGCAGCGTCGGATTTGACAGGTTTCGATTTTTCAGGGGCAGATCTTAGGGGTTCTGATCTTTCACGCGCGAAATGGGATCGCGCGAATGTTGAGGGTGCATCGGTTAGCGCCATGCCCCGATTTCTTGCCATGCATGGCCATGAAGGGGCAGTGACAGGAGTTTCTGTTTCACCTGACGGGTCGCGAATTGTGAGCGCGGGTGCAGACGGGACAATACGTGTCTGGGATGCGCGGATCGGCGAAGTCCAAGGGAAGCCTCTGCTTGGGCATTCCGGTCCGGTTTTTGGAGTCGCTTGTTCTCCCGACGGTGAGACCGCTGCGAGTGTCGGCGCTGACGGAACTCTGCGGCTGTGGGATATCGAGTCCGGCGAAGCTCTTCTGAGGCCCTTGCGTGGACACGAAGGTCCAGTGCACGCAGCAGTGCACGCAGTCGCATTCTCACATGACGGTACGCGTATCGCTACCGGTGGAAAGGATGCTACGCTTCGTATTTGGGATGCGAATACAGGTAAGCCCTTGGGTGAGCTACTGCGTGGCCACGAATATGACATAAGCGCTGTCGTATTCTCTTTTGATGACCAGCGTCTTATCAGCAGTAGCGCTGATGGCACCTTGAGGCGCTGGGATTCGGCCAGTTATCAGCAATTGGGCGATCCACTAAGCGGGCACACCATACAAATTACCTCTATCGCTCTTTCTTCTGATGGAACACGTATCGTCAGCGGAGACTGGAGTGGTCGATTGCGTCTCTGGGATGCGAAAACGGGCATGATGATTGCTGAACCACTCCTTCGTCATGGCGGGATGGGCGTAAGTGTCGCCTTCTCGCCCGACGGCAAGATGATCATGAGCAGTGGTGGTGATGGTGAGTTGCGGCTTTGGGACGGGCGGACCATGGCTGCCTTGGGGAAGCCATGCGCGGCCCATAACGGTACAACTTATTCCGTCGCTTTCTCTCCTGACGGGAAATATGTCGTCAGTGGCGGCAATGACGGCGTCGTACGCTTAACGTTTATGGACACATTGCAGTCCCAAATCTTTATCACCGCGCGCCCAGAAGACGATTTTTATGCCCGCGAGTTGATGCGGCGCCTTCTGAAGCATCCGGATATCATACGAAGGGAGATTACCGAGGCAATGCTTGACCCGAATACACATCCGCGTCCCGATGAAGGGGCCAGAGATGCGTTGGAGAATTCGGTTGCTGCAATATTCGTTGTTGGTGACAAGGAAATGGCCTTGATGCAAAAGGGCGAATTTGAAATGGCGCAACAGCTTAGTCGCGAGACCGGGTTTCCGCGCATAATTCCCGTCTTCATCAGCAGTGCGATCCAGAGTGAACGTCCCAGTTCTCTCGCGGGGCATCATTTTGCCCATATGCCCCTCGACAAGAAGGCCGCTTTCGATGCTCTTGTCGAGGCAATCTGCCAAGCTGCGGATGGGCTCGCCAATCCGCCCGGCGCGGTCTACGATATGCAAGATGCAACGGACGCGGCGGCATCTCTGAAGGTGGATGAAGGCTCTGAGAGCGACGCATTTCGGATGCCTGGAATCTATCCGCGCGGCTTTGTACCTCGCTCAACTGTTGGTAAGCTTCAGCTTTATTAGCCCACCCACGAAAAAACCCCTCCCGCCGTAGCGGAAGGGGTTCGGTTTGCCGCGTCAGCCGCCGATCAGGCGATGTCGAAGCGGTCAGCGTTCATCACCTTGGTCCAGGCGGCGATGAAGTCGTTCACGAAACGCTCCTTGCCGTCATCCTGGGCATAGACTTCCGCATAGGCGCGCAGCACCGAATTGGAACCGAAGACCAGATCGACGCGGGTGGCGGTCCACTTGGTCGCGCCGGTCTTGCGATCGACGATCTCGTAGAGATTGTCGCCCTTCGGCACCCATTTCCAGGCCATGTCGGTGAGGTTGACGAAGAAATCCGTCGTCAGCGCACCGGGCTGTTCGGTGAACACGCCATGCGCGGTGCCGCCGTGATTGGCACCCAGCGCCCGCATGCCGCCGACGAGGCAGGTCATCTCCTGCGCGGTCAGACCCATCAGCTGGGTGCGATCGAGCAGAAGCTCTTCCGGGCTTACCGCGTAATCCTGCTTCAGCCAGTTGCGGAAACCATCCGCGACGGGCTCCAGCGGTTCGAAGGAATCGGCATCCGTCTGCTCCTGGCTGGCATCGCCACGGCCCGGTGCGAAGGGCACCGTCACATCGTGGCCGGCAGCCTTCGCCGCCTTCTCGATGCCGACATTGCCCGCAAGCACGATCACGTCGGCGAGGCTCGCGCCCGCACCTTCCGCGATCGGCTCCAGCACGGAGATGACCCGCTGCAGGCGCTCCGGCTCGTTACCGGCCCAGTCCTTCTGCGGCGCGAGGCGGATGCGCGCCCCATTGGCGCCGCCGCGCAGATCCGAACCACGGAAGGTGCGCGCGCTGTCCCAGGCAGTGGCGACCATCTGCGAAATGCTCAGACCGCTCTCGGCGATCTTCGCCTTCACGGCCGATACGTCGTAATCCTTCGCGCCCCTGGGCACGGGATCCTGCCAGATCAGATCCTCCGCCGGCACTTCCGGACCGATATAGCGATCCTTCGGGCCCATATCGCGGTGGGTCAGCTTGAACCAGGCGCGGGCGAAGACCTCGGAGAAGTAGTCCGGGTTCTTGTAGAAGTGCTCGGAAATCTTGCGATATTCCGGATCCACCTTCATCGCCATGTCCGCATCGGTCATGATCGGGTTGAGACGGATCGAGGGATCTTCCACATCGACCGGCTTGTCTTCTTCCTTGATATCGATCGGCTCCCACTGCCAGGCGCCAGCCGGCGACTTCTTCAGCTCCCAATCGTAGTTGAGCAGCAGGTAGAAATAGCCGTTGTCCCATTTGGTGGGATGGGTGGTCCAGGCACCTTCGATGCCGCTGGTCACGGTATCGCGGCCGATTCCCCGGCTCTTGTGGTTGTTCCAGCCCAGCCCCTGTTCGGACACGTCCGCAGCTTCCGGATCCGGGCCCAGATCGGCGGCATCACCATTGCCGTGAGTCTTGCCGACAGTGTGGCCACCGGCGGTCAGCGCAACGGTCTCCTCGTCGTTCATGGCCATGCGCGCGAAGGTCTCGCGCACGTCCTTGGCGGTGCGCAGCGGATCGGGATTGCCGCCCACGCCTTCCGGATTGACGTAGATCAGGCCCATCTGCACGGCGGCCAGCGGGTTCTCCAGGCTGGCGCGGTCCTCGCCCTCGCCCTTGTAGCGGGCGGCGCCGAGCCATTCCTTCTCCGAACCCCAGTAGATGTCCTTCTCGGGATGCCAGATATCCTCACGCCCGAAGGCGAAGCCGTAGGTCTTCAGGCCCATCGATTCATAGGCGACATTGCCGGCGAGGATCATCAGATCCGCCCAGGAGATCCTGTTGCCGTATTTCTTCTTGACCGGCCAGAGCAGGCGGCGCGCCTTGTCGAGATTGACGTTGTCGGGCCAGGAATTGAGCGGCGCAAAGCGCTGGTTGCCGGTGCCGCCGCCGCCGCGTCCATCGGCGATGCGGTAGGAGCCGGCAGCGTGCCAGGCCATCCGGATCATCAGACCGCCGTAATGGCCCCAATCGGCCGGCCACCATTCCTGGCTGTCGGTCATCAGCGCCTTGAGGTCCTGTTTCAGGGCCGTGACGTCGAGCTTCCTGACCTCTTCACGATAGTTGAAACCCTTCAGCGGGTTCGTCTTGGTGTCGTGCTGGTGCAGGATGTCGAGATTGAGCGCGTTGGGCCACCAATCCATCACCGTGGTGCTGGTCGAGGTCAGGGCCCCGTGCATGACCGGGCATTTGCCGCTCGTCGGCTTGTCGATACCATCCATCTGTCTTCCTCCTCAGCTGGTTCCGGCGCGACCGCGCTTGATCGCACGGATTCGCGGCGAGACTGTGCAGATCGCGACATCGTCCGGGGGAAACGTTCTGCGACCTGTTTCGAAAGGTTCCTAACACGCCTGTATCATAAAAAGAATTTGCATTTTCTTATCGACACGATAGGTTGAACTTATGAATGCGATTACCCTCAAGCATCTGCGCTATTTCGATGCGCTGGCCCGACACGGGCATTTCGGTCGCGCGGCGGAGGCTTGCGCCATCTCGCAGCCGGCGCTCTCGCTGCAGATGAAGGAACTCGAGGAACTGCTCGGCGCGCAGCTGATCGAGCGCGGGGCGCGCCAGATCCGGCTCACCGGGCTGGGCGAGGCGCTGGTCATGCGCGCCCGCGATATCCTGCGTGGGGTCGACGAACTCGGCGATCTCGCCCGCGCCTCCTACAGCCCGCTGACGGGGCGGCTGCGCCTCGGCGTGATCCCGACCATCGCGCCCTATCTCCTGCCGCAGATCATCACCCGGCTCGCGGCGCGCTTTCCCTTGCTCGACCTGCGCCCGCGCGAGGCGGTGACCCACAAGCTGGTCGAAGATCTGATCGAGGGGCGGCTCGACACCGCGATCGTCGCCCTGCCGGTCTCTGAACCGTCGCTGCACGAGGAGCCGCTCTTTGCGGAGGAATTCGTGCTGGTGCGCCGGGAGGCGGAGGCGGGCAAACCGGTGCCCAATGTCGAGAGCCTGCGCGAGATGCGGCTCCTGCTCCTGGAGGAGGGGCACTGCTTTCGCGAGCAGGCGCTCTCGTTCTGCGCAGGGTCGGGCGCCGTGCCGCGCGATCTGATGGAGGGCTCGGCGCTCTCGACGCTCGTGCAGATGGTCGGCGCCGGCATCGGCGTCACGCTGATCCCGCAAATGGCGGTCGCGATCGAGACCCGCTCCGCGCCGGTTTCCGTTGCCCGCTTCGATACGCCGGCGCCAACGCGCCGGATCGGCATGATCTGGCGCCGCACGACGCCGCTTTCCGATCAACTGGCGGAAGTGGCGCGGATCGTGCGCATGGCAGCGACCGGAGGCCCGCAGGCGTAAGCGCGGCTCAACAGATCATGCAGCCCTGTTCACGGCGTGGTGGCAGCGGGGAATAGCCCTCTGCCACGACGCGCAGCATGCCGCCGGCAATATCGACCACGGGATTGTCGATCCGCTGCGCGATCTCACGTGCAGCCAGGGAGCTGCGGTTGCCCGAGCGGCAGATCAGGGCCAGTTCCTGGCCGGGTGCGAGCAAAGGCTCGATGCGTGCGATGAAGCTCTTGGCATCGGTGTAGGTCACGAGCACGGCGCCCGCGACGACGCCGGTCTGGACCCATTCCTCGGGGCGCCTGATATCAACGACGAGCGTATCCTCCTCCTGCGCGAGCGCTTCACCGCTGCGCGCCTCCAGGCTCAGATGCGCCGGTGCGGGGCGGGTCTCGATCAGGACGATGGCGAGCCCGGCTGCCAGAGCGGCGAGGAGGGCGAAGCCGTAAAGAATTGTCTTGCGCATGGCTCATCACGGTTCGGGACGGGGATGTGACCTTGGGTAAGCGTTCGGGCGGCGCATGGCTATCGCGATGATCACGGATGGCGGGTGGTACGGCGTCGCAGCCCGTGTCGTGCCATGCCGGACGGGTTCCGTCATCAGCGATAGAGATCCACGCGCGACAACGGCACCGGCAGGGGCGCATGGCCGCGATCGCCCTTGATGCGTTTCGAGGTCAGCGTCTGATTGACATAGGCGCCGCCCCGGGCGAAGGCGAGGGAGCAGCCGGCCAGATAGAGCAGCCACATCCGCAGCTTTTCCGGCCCGACCAGCTTTTCCGCTTCCTCCCGCCGCGCGGCGAGGCGTTCCCACCACAGATAAGTCGTGCGGCGATAATGTTCGCGCCAGCCCTCGACATCGTGGATCTCGAAACCCGCGCGTTCGAGGTTGGAGATCGACATGCCCAGATGATCGAGCTCGCCGCCGGGGAAGATGTAGCGCACCAGTGCGCGGTATTCCGGGCTCATCTTCAGGAAGCGCTTGTCCGAACGCTTGGCACGCCTTGCGATGCAATGGTGCAGGTAGAGCCCGCCGGGCCGCAGCAGCCGGTTCATCGTGGCGAAGTAATCGCCGTGATTGCGGATGCCGACCTGTTCGAACATGCCGATCGAGGCGATCTTGTCGAAACTGCCCTCCATCGCCCGATAATCCTGGAAATGGAAGGTCACGCGATCGGCGATGCCGCATTTCTGCGCCTTCTCGCGGGCCAGCGCCAGTTGCTCGGAACTCAGCGTCACGCCATGCGCCTCGACGCCGTAATGCTCCGCCGCGTGGCAGACCAGCGCGCCCCAGCCCGAGCCGATATCGAGGAAGCGCTCGCCGGGTTGCAGCCGCAGCTTGCGGCAGATCATGTCGAGCTTGTCGCATTGCGCCCGCTCCAGATCCATATGATCCTCGGCGAAATAGGCACAGGTATAGACCATCTCCGGATCGAGGAAGAGCGCGTAGAAATCATTCGAAACATCATAGTGATAGGCGACATTGCTGCGATTGGTCGCCTCGCTGCCGTCGCGGGCGATCGCGTCGCCCTTGACCGGATCGAGCACGCTGGCGGGGCCCTGCGGCACGAAGAAGAAATGCCGGATGACGGCGAGGACGCGGCGTTTTGAGATGCCGCGCAAGAGCCGCCCCGGCTTGCCGGTCGGGCGCGCGGCGACGAGGTCGAAGAAGGAGCCGCCGGCGAGATCGAGCCGCCCGTCCACATGCAGCTTGATCAGCGTGTCGAGGCGCGGGCGGCGCACCAGTTTTGCCACGACGCCGGGATCGGCGATGGTGATGGCGAGCCTGTCATCCGGCCAGTCTGCCGGTACCCGCGAGCCGTCCCAGAGCCGGAAGCCGAAATCGCGGGCGAGCCTTGCATGCACGTCCTCGAGCAGCGCCCGCAGGGCGCGTATCGCGGAATCCGTCCCGGGCGCGCGATTCGCGCCGTTGACGTCAGCTTGCGGATTTCTCGGCTGGTCCATCCTGTCATCCTGTCTCTGCGGCAATCCGGCAGCACGCGACCATAAGCACGATCAGCGCGCGTGGATAGCCGTTACAGGGCAGGATGATGCGCACCAGGAGGGCGCATGGCAGCCTGTCCGCGGCAGCGGTGCCGTCAGCCGAAACCCGGTCTCGAGGGCAGGCCGAGGCGTTTGAGGAGCATCACGACCGGGCACATCCCCGTAAAGGAAGCCTGGACCAGATGCGCACCCATCAGCCCGGTGACCCAGAACCAGTAAGGGCTGTGATAAATCCCGAGCAGGACCGAGACGACCACAACGAGGCCGACGATCAGCAGAATCATGCGTTCGAGAGTCATGTCGCTATTCCCCTGGCAGTGGAGCCCGCCGCATCAGGCCTGCATCACGCTGATCCGTGAAGGCCTGCGACAGCCACGATCGTGCGAGCATACCACGAGATTCAGAAATCGATAACGATGTTCGCGCCTGCCCTGCAGCGATCCGGATATTGGCCGGAATCGCCATTGCGCGATCGGCATGGCGATCGCTGCCGCGCAATGGCGGCATGCCGCTGAGCCGAAAAGACCACCTCCGGCGGTACCGGAGGTGGCTGGTCTTGCCGGCATCCAGATGCTGTTGCCGACACGCGGTGACGTCGGGTTCAGGCGGCGCGGATATTCGCCAGAAAGCCGTCCATCGCTTCGCGCAGGGTGCGCGACCGGATCGTCATCGACTCGGTGGAGTTCTGCACGGTCGCAGAAAGCTCACCGGTGCGGCTCGCCTGACCGCTCACCTCGGTGATCGCGCGGCTGACATCCTGGGTGCCGGTCGCGGCTTCGGAGACATTGCGCGCGATCTCGCCGGTGGTGGCGTTCTGCTGCTCGGCGGCGGCTGCGACGGCGTTCATGCGCTCGGTGATGGCGTTCACCTTGTCTGCGACGGCCGATGCCGCCTGCATCGAAGCCTGGGCCGCTTCGCGCATGTCATCGATCTGACGCGCAATGTCCTCGGTCGCCTTGCCGGTCTGGTCGGCGAGGGACTTCACCTCCGCGGCGACGACCGCGAAGCCCTTTCCGGCCTCGCCTGCCCGCGCAGCCTCAATGGTGGCGTTCAGTGCGAGCAGGTTCGTCTGGGCCGCGATCTCGGAGATCAGCCGGGTGACGTCGCCGACACGCTCGACCACGCCGTTGAGGTTCGATACGGCGGCAGTCGAGCGCGCGACATCGTCTGCCGCACCGACCGCCATTTCAGAAGACGCGTTGACCTGGCTGGTGATCTCGCCGATCGAGGCCGACATCTCTTCCGCAGCGCTGGCGACGCTGCGCACATTGACCGAGGTCTCCTCCGAGGCCGTGGAGGCGCCGATCGCCTGCTCCGTCGTCCTTGCCGCGATTTCGGAAAGCGCTGCCGATGCTTCCCCGAGCCGTGCCGTCTCCGCCTGCATCTCGTCGGAGAGCTGCAGCACCGAGGCCTCGAATTCGCGGGCGAGACGCTCCATTTCCTCACGCCGCGCCCGCTCTGCCGCCGCACGCTGTTCGGCCGTCTCGGCTTCGAGGACGCGCGTGCGCTCGAGGTTTTCGCGGAAGACCTGGAGCGCCTTGCTCATCATGCCGATCTCGTCACTGCGTGCGCTGACATCGGGTCTTGCGTCGAGATCACCGTCAGCGAGGCGCTGGGTGGTATCGGCGAGGCGCGCAAGCGGACGCGAGATCGTCGCGAAGTTCAGATAGGCAAAGCCGATCGCGACGAGGGCAATCAGCAAGGACGCGCCGATTCCCATTCCCTTGACGACCGCAAGTGCGCGCTGCTGGGCTTCGACGAGTGTGGCGCTGACGGAGGCGATTTCCGCCTCGACCATGCCGACATCCGTGCGCATCTGCTCGAAACGCGCCTCGGCATCGACGGAACCGGCGACTGCGCGCGCGAGATCGACCGTCATCGGATCGCGCATGCGCTCGATTTGCGGGGCGACATAGTTCTCGCGCCAGGAATCCCAGCTGGCCTTCGCCTGCGTCACCGATTCGGCGAGCTGCGGATCGAGTGCCTGCGCCCCTTCGCCGAGTGCTTCGAAGCCGGCCTGGATCTCGGGCACGCCGGCTTCGAAGGCAGCCAGGCGACGGCGGTCGCCGGTCAGAACGAAGCCTTGCAGGGAGAAAGCCTGACTCATGATGGCTCCCTCGACGGTGCGCCCCTCGACCAGCAGATTGTTTGCCTGCGTTGCCTGCATGATGGCGCGTTCCGCGACACTTGCACGATCGAATGAGACGATACCGGCGATGACGCCGACGAGCGCCAGGCCGAGGAAGGCGGCGAGGCCTTTCCTGGTGACGGAGAGATTATTGAACATCACGACATGCCCCTCGGCTGGTTCAGCCGCCGATGACGGCCTGGCGCCGCATCAGCTCGGTCAGGTTGATTTCGATGGTGGCGGCGCCGATGGCCTGGTTTCCGCCTTCATCCGCGATCGTCAGATTGAGCTGGGCACGCCAGATCTTCAGCTCCCCGTCCCACTCGGCCTCGTCGATGAAGACGGCGTCCGCGCTGATCGGAAAGGTCTTTTGAAACTTCGCCTCGTCGCCCTGCCAGTAATCGGATGTGATCGCGCTCTGGCCGACATTGAGGCCTTTGTCATCCGTCACGAAGACTTCGTAATAGAGCCCCTGCGCCTGTGCCTGCACACGGGTAAGATAGACGGACAGGGGCGACGAGAGTGTCGCCGCGATCAGCGGCTTGTCTACGGCAGCGCGCTCGGCGACCCATTGCTGATCAAGGGCCTCGATCCGGGCGGAATCCACATCGACGTGACGGGCGTTCTGACTCTGCACGGACAGGCGCACGATTTCCGTTTCGAGCCAGTTGCGGACATCGGCAATCACGACCGAGTCGATCAGGCGTGCCGCATCGGGTGGTGTGCCCTGTGCAACGGCTGGGAAAGGCGCCATGGCGCTCATGGCGAAGGCGGCGAGGACGTTCCAACGCATTGATTGTCTCCGGATGTCGAAACTCTGCGACATCTTGGGAAGGGGACGATAAAAAATAGTTAAATATCTTATTCTGCCAAATAAAAGCATCCGGAAAGCCATAATTTTGAAAGGAAGATGTCGGTCAATACGACGTATCTATTGCAATTATATAATCCATAATTGCAAGTCAGCGTATTTTGATATGAAATTTATATTTCATAATAGAAAACATGATCCCCTAATGGGGAAATACCGGAAAAACGGCCTTGTCCTGCCGTGATTTTTCCCGGATCTGCAAATCGACGGGCGGCAGACAAAGCCGGGTGGGCATATTTGTGGTTTGCAAGACGCAAAATTGCGATCCAGGCATTCAGAAAAAAGCGGAAAAAGACGCTTGTCTGACCCGAAGATCATTTTCAGCGACCCGCTTGCCGGATGATCGGGAGGCGGCGCAGTGAGCCCTTGCGACTGTTGGTTTGACAAACGCGGAATCCGGACAGAACCGTGCTGGTGAATGGTCGGAGCGGCAGGATTTGAACCTGCGACCCCCAGTCCCCCGGACTGGTCCGCCAACCGGGCTGCGCTACGCTCCGTGACCTCGCGGGTGGAGGGGATCTGACCGCCCCGATGCGCGAGCAGGCGCGGGGCGTGCCAGAGCAAGCGAACGAGGGCGCGCGCAACTCGAGCCTCATTCCTTTTTGCACGTGGTCTCGCCGCATCCCGAGATGCGCCACAGGCTCAGCGCCGCCTGCCCGATGAGCAGGGGAGCGAGGCTGCCACTCAGGACCAGCATCCAGCCGAAGAAATCCAGCGGCACGACCTCGAGAAGCGTGCTCATGCCAGGCAGCCATGCGGCGGCCGCAGTCAGGACGAGACAAATCCCGATCGCGTACCAGACCCACCGGTTGCGCACGACCTCGTTGGCAAAAAGTCCGGATCCGGCGTCGCGCATGTTGAAGACGTGCCAGAGCCGTGCCAGGGCGAAGCTCAGAAATCCGATCGTCACCGCCGCGTCCTGTCCCATGTCTTGCGCCAGCGCGACGAAGAAGACTGTCATGACCGATGCCGCGATCAGGGCGCCCCAAAGCGCGGTCGCGGTCCAGTGCCCTTGGGTCAGAACGGGTTCCTTGGGGTCTCGCGGCTTGCGGTCCATGATGCCCTCCGGACTTTCGCCCACGCCGAGGGCGAGCGCGGGGAACACGTCAAGCACGAGGTTGATGTAGAGGATCTGGAGCGGCAGCAGAGGAAGGGGCGCGCCGGCAACGGCGCACAGACCGACCGCCAGAACCTGGCCGAGATTGCCGGAGAGCAGATAGATGATGAACCGGCGGATGTTCTCGAAGATCGTGCGTCCCTGTTCGATGGCCATCACGATCGTGGGAAAGGCGTCGTCCTTGAGCACGATGTCCGCTGCCTCGCGGGCGACATCGGTGCCGCGCTTGCCCATGGCGATGCCGACATCGGCCTTCTTGAGGGCGGGCGCATCGTTCACGCCATCGCCGGTCATCGCGACAACTGCGCCTGCCTCCTGCCAGAGGCGGATCAGGTCGAGTTTCTGTTCCGGGGAGACGCGGGCGAAGACGTGATTGTCGCGCAGCCCGTCATGGGCATCCGCCTGCGCCCCGTCGCCCAGCTTCGGCAGGTCACGGCCCACGGTCGCCTTCGGCTTTTCGGCAAGTCCGACCTGTTCGGCGATTGCGGCAGCCGTCACCGGCTGGTCGCCGGTGACCATGATGACGCGGATGCCGGCCCTTCGGCACCGCTCGATGGCGTCGGGCACGTCGTCGCGCGGCGGGTCCTCCAGACCCACAAGGCCGAGAAGGGTGAGGCCTTCGTAGGGATCAGCCTCGGCGCTGTCGGACTGTCGTTCTGCGAAGGCGAGCACGCGGTAGCCCTTGGCGGCCAGCGTCTCGATCCGCGCCTCCCAGTCCTTGCGGGCTGCGTCCGACAGCGCCCCGGCCTCACCCTCACGCTCACCCTCTTCGGTCGCGACCTGCGTGACAACATCCAGTACCGCCTCTGGCGCTCCCTTGACGGCAATGCGGAAGCCGCCGCCCCGCGCGTGAAACGTCGCCATCATCTTGGTATCGGCGTCGAAGCTTTCCTCGCGCTCTTCGGGCTGATCGTCGAGGAGACGGTCCCGCGCGAGGCCGGCGGCCGCGGCGGCATGAAGCAGTGCGATCTCCATCGGATCGCCGGTGCCGGCCGGGTGCTCACCATTATCGCCATCCGCCTGCTCAAGCTCGGCATTGTTGCACAGCGCGGCGACCTCCAGCAGCCGGCACGCCAAGGGCGGGGGCGCTTCGGGGCGCGCGTCCCCGTCCCAGTGCAGCTCTTCGTCCTGCCCCGGCAGCGCCAACCGCGCCACGCGCATCCGGTTCTGCGTCAGCGTTCCGGTCTTGTCGGCGAAAATCACGCTGGTCGAGCCCAGCGTCTCGACCGCCGCCAGCCGCTCGACCAGCGCGTTGCGCCGCGCCATGCGCCACATGCCGCGCGCCAGCGCGACGGTCGCCACGATCGGCAGGCCCTCCGGCACGGCGGCCACTGCAAGCGCCACCGCCGTCTCGAGCATGGAGACGAGATCCTTGCCGCCCAGCCAGCCAAGGGCGGCGACCGCCGTCGCCACGATCAGCGTGACCACCACCAGATTGCGCGCCAGCCGGTCCAGCCGCTTTTCGAGCGGCGTTACCTCTTCGCTGGCCTCCGAGGTCATGCGGGCGATTCCGCCCAGTTCGGTCTGCATGCCGATGGCCACGACCACGCCGGCGCCGCTGCCGCCCGTCACTGCGGTGCCCTTGAAGGCCATCGACGTGCGTTCGGCCAGCGGCGTTTCCTCCTCCACCGGCTCCGTGGTCTTGGTCACCGGCACCGACTCGCCGGTCAGGGAGGATTCGTCGCAGGTCAGACCGTTCGCCTCGACGAGCCGCAGATCGGCCGTGACGACATCGCCGGCGTCGAGCAGCACCACATCCCCGGGCACGAGATCCTCGGAATCGACAGTCATGCTCGACCCGTCGCGCGTCACCCTCGCCTGCACGGCACCGAGGCTGCGCAGCGCCTCCATCGACCGGACGGCCTTCCATTCGGTGAAGAAGCCGATGGCAGCATTGATCACGATCGCAGCGAGGATCGCCGCCATCTGCACGATCTCGCCCATCGCGAAGGACACGATCGCCGCGACGGCCAGGATGCCGATGACGAGGTTCCTGAACTGGTCCGCGAGGATCTTCCAGGGGCTGACCCGTTCCGCCTCGCCAAGACGATTCCGACCATGTTCCCCGCGCCGCTGCCGCACCTCCGCCTCGCCAAGGCCGCGCTCCGGATCGACGGACAGATCCTCGAGCGTTTCTTCGACGCTCCGAACATGGTGTTTGGTCATGAATATTCTCCGGCTTGGAGCAGGCCGAGGCGGGCCGTTCGACAAGAGTAGAATTCGCCGTTGGCAACGTTCAAGATCTGATCCGGTTCGGTCCCGGCATCGCATGCGGGCAGATCATTCCTCACCCGCGCCGGACGCGGCGGCGCTGAAGCCGGGTCCAGCCCGACCATTTTCAGCAATGGTGAAACCGCGTCATCGGTGCCTTCACAGCGCCGACCGGTCACGATCGGTTCCACGATGGCATCCGCCAAAATTGTAAAATCGCTGGATTGTCGGAAGCTTAAATGGTCGGAGCGGCAGGATTTGAACCTGCGACCCCCAGTCCCCCAGGCACATTTTCCGGCATAATCAGCGTGCCGTCACGATCACTGTGCATAACGTAAAGCCTTGCACAGCATCACTATTTCGATAAATTAAGACTATTCTGTCACAGGTTATAACGGCGTCCGTGCCGTCATGGTGCCGTCACGGTGCCGTCACAGGAAGCGGACCACCCCTCGGAGCTACACCGTGAAAATCAGGATCTCGAAGCGCACCGTTGACGGCCTCAAGCCCGCCGACAAGCCCTACATCGCGTATGACGCCGACCTCACCGGCTTCGGTGTCCGGGTGATGCCAACCGGGTCGAAAAGCTATGTCATCGAGTACCGGTCCGGCTTCGGCGGTCGGGGCGTTCGCAGCACCCGCCTCAGCCTGGGCTCGACCAAGACCTTGACACCGGACGAGGCGCGCAAAATCGCGCGTGACAAGCTCGCCGATGCCCGCCGTGGGGACGATCCAGCCGCCGAACGATCAGCGGCACGCAAGACCCCGCCGCTCTCGAAGGTGGTCGAGGATTTCTTGAAAGACGCGAAGGCAACGAAATCCGCCACCACGGCGAAGCTCTACAGCTACTATGCCGAGAGCTTCGTTCTTCCGCATCTTGGAACGAAGAAGATCACCGATATCACCCGGGCCGATGTGATCCGCATGCACCGGGAGATCGGTGAGACCGCGAAAGTCACGGCCAATCGCATCGTCCGGTTCCTGAGCGGGATCTACCGGTTTGCCGAGGTCACGGGCACGGTCCCGGAGCTGTTCAATCCCGCGCGCGGTGTCACCCTGTTCAAAGAACACGCGAAGGAGCGGTTCCTCTCGACCGACGAGCTGCAGCGCCTCGGTAGCGCGTTGCGTGAGGCCGAGACGGTTGGCATCCCGTGGGAGATCGCAGGCAAGCCGGCAAAGTCAAAGCACGTCCCGAAGGACGCGGTGGAAATCTACCCGAGGCAGGTCACCGGCGCGATCCGGCTTCTGCTGTTCACGGGCTGCCGCCTGCGCGAGATCCTGCATTTGCGCTGGGAGCAGGTGGACATGGAGCGCGGCTTCCTTCATCTCGACAAGAGCAAGACCGGGAAGCGGACGGTAATCCTCAATGCTCCCGCGCTTGCCGAGCTCGCATGCATCCCGAGGATTTCGGACTATGTGATTGCCGGCAACGATCCCGAGAAGCCCCGTGCGGACCTCCAGAGGCCATGGACTGCGATTCGTCGGGCCGCCGGTCTGGAGGATGTCCGCATTCACGACCTCCGGCATTCGTTCGCATCGGTTGGCGCGGGCGCGGGCATGGGCCTGCCGATCGTGGGCCGGCTGCTGGGTCACACCCAGGCAAGCACCACGCAACGCTACGCCCATCTCGACGCCGATCCGGTACGCCTCGCGGCCAACCGAATTGGGGAGAAGATTGCTGCCGCACTCGGCGGAAATCCTTCCGCAGAAATAGTTTCAATCAAAGGGCGGAAGGCATGAGGCAGATTTCGCCACGCTCTGATGGGGAATTACCCCGGATGAAAGAATAGGGTATAGATACCCCATAGTGATCGATTTCAGGGTATTTATACCCCATAAGTGCCCGATCGCATGAATTGGAATGAATGCTGGATTTTGTGGAGAAATTCGGAATTTAGACTTGCAGTCGAGAAAAATTCGTATCTAAAAATGATCTCCCATCACACGGAGGTCATGATGACGAAACATGTTCCCAACGACACCCCGCTTGCCGAGAAGCGCCTTCTGACCACGGCAGAGGCGGGTGAATACCTGTCACTCTCCCCGAACCATCTCGCCAATCTGCGCGTGCGTGGCGGCGGACCAGCCTATGTGAAGCTCTGCGGATCGGTCCGCTACGAGATCGCAGCCCTGGAGGAGTGGATTGCGGAATGCCGGCGCGCCTCGAGCTCGGTGCCTGCATCGGAGGAGGCTGTATGAAGCGCAAGACGCCACGGCAGCAGCTCGGGCCCCTGTTCACGATCGAAGATCGGGACTGCGGTCCGCTTGGGCACGCCTACGAGAAGCACGGTCGATTTCAGGTGATCGATCGCGATGGCGGCTATGTCGGGCAGGTGCCTCTCGGATCGCTCGCAGCGGCGAGGACGATGCTCCGGCAGCACAGCAAGCCGCACGGTGAGGGACGGCTCCACAGCTGACCCTTTGAAGATACCCCTACCACGGAGCCCCCCTATCATGACGCATAGCAACGTAATCGCCTTCCCAAGCCGCCACAGGCCCGTTCAGGCGCTTTCGGCTATCTCCCCTCTTGAGCCGGTCGAATGCCGGATCTCGGAGGCGCTGGGGCCGATTGCAGACGACTGGAAAAATCTGGTCCGGCACTGCGGCGAGACGCTCGCTCAATACGCTGCCCCTGTCGCGATCCTTGCGATGCGTCGTCACTTCCTTCGCCGCCCCGGTCGGGAGCTCCTGCGGATCGGCTACGGCCCGGACAATGTCGAGGAGACGTTGACCGCCTTCGCCGATGCGATGTGGGAGATCCGAGCCGCGACGAAAAATCGCCCGACGCCGAACCCCTTCTTCTGGTGGCGACTGGACGATGAAGCCCGCCCGGTGCTCCAGGCACTGGAACGTGGAAACCTGCTCCCTGTCGAAGGCGAGGCGCCGGAGTTCACGGGATGGCGCGCCGAACGAGGCCGGAAGGTCTGGGCCGGTGATCGCGTCGATGATCTCCGAGAGCGCGGCCTTGCCGAATTTCACGGGGGTGCACTGATCCCGGTCGATCCGCCGGAGATCAGGGACCGCCCCGACTGTCTCCAGATGGCCGCGCGGATGGCCCTGCGCCTCGCCATCGATGACCACCGCATTCTGGAGGAGTGCAATGCCTGAAAAGAAAACGGCGGCCCGGGTAGCCCCCCGGAACCGCCTGACAACCAATCACCACAAGTTTCTGTTTAATACCACGCGGGCCGCCCCTGACACAAGCCACGGCACCGAAGTGACAGTAGGGCGGTGCCGGTTGGGCCGGCATAGGTCCGCTCACGGCTCTTTGAGCGATGCACCGCAGCGCCGTCCGATAACCAATTTCCGCCTCGCCGAGCTCGAGCGCATCATGGTTGACCGCGTGCTGTCGCTACCGGAAGCCGAGGGACAGGCGCAGTTTCGATCGCTGCTCACTGAAATGCTCCCCCACCTCGCTCAGGTCGTGGACGGCGAACGGTCATTCCATCGGGTTATCCAGCTGCTGTGCCTTTATCACTGCCCCGCAATGATCGAGGACGGTGATGCGTGGATCGGCGACTTAAATCTGAAAACCTTCCGGGCGAAGCGATGGAAAGACGCCCCGACCCTCGGTGAGGCCATCAAGCTGGATCTGGCAACGCGCAGCCGTCTGAAAATCAAGACGATCCGCGAATTTGACCGTACCGGGCGGCAACGCAACGCCGACAAGAAGCGAAAGAAGGCCGAGTACCAGCGAGAATATCGCCTCAAGAAAGGGGCGACCCCCCGTTCGAAAAGCCTCTCGGCGTTGAAGCCTTGGGAAAAGGAGGGCATCAGCAGGCGCACTTGGGAATACCGGCGCAAGGCTGCAAAGGCTCGTTCAGAGGAGCTCGCCGCGAGACGCCCGAACCTCGTTTTGCGCAAATTCGTGTCCATTAACCCCAAAGGGGTTATTGTATCAGTCACGAAAGTGCGCAACGCCCTTTTCCCTACAGACAAGATTGAGGTGCTGGAACTGCCGAATGGCCTGCGGCTGCTGATGGTCTTTTTCGATGTGCCGGCTGATCCAGGACGCAACGTCGATGAGTTTATGCGGCGGTATAGGGCGTACTTGGGTGAATGCCCCCCTTGAGGGGGGCAGAGGGCGAAGCCCTTGGGGGTGTCCCCTGATCGAAATGATCCGTATGCCCCGCTCTGCTTTGCCGTCGGCGCGCTCAGCGATCCACCGTCGAGCTCTGCATCAGCGCCTCGCTTGGCGTGCTGCGCACACTCCGTCGAGCTTCTGTCGCGCTTATCGCCTGATCTCCACCGGCATGCCGGCTGCACCGTCTCTCATGATCTCCTTCGACGACGCCTGAATTTCTTTCGTGACGGTACAAGGGAAGGCTTTCGTGGTAGGCGGATCTGAAAGGGGTGGTGATAGGGTAATGCTTTCCTGGCCTTTGGATTGCCCCGTGGTAGGTGCCCTCAAATTTGAGGGCACCTCCGATACGTCCGCTCAAAGATGCGTATCGAGTGATGTTATCGACGTGCGCCGTCACTAGTTACAGCCGCTTCGCCGTGTGTGGATTTGCCGCCTTGACCCCGTTGAGCCCTAATGCACATATGCATGGGTTGCACGGGGGCGAGAGTATGCCGGATGCCAAAGCGGCAAATGATGATGTTGGGCCGTCATCGAAACGCCTTGAAAAGATGCGGGGTAATCCGCGGAACGACTGGACGATTGAGGACATTAAGAAAGTGTGCACGGATCTCGGCATGACCTGCAGTCGACCACAACGTGGGAGCCACTATGCCGTTTCGAGCGCTCTGATAGTTGGGGCGTTAACCGTTCCCTATAAAAGGCCCATTAAGAGCTTTTACATCAAGAAGTTTATCAGCTTGTGTGATGCACATTGCTCTGCGTGTTCGGGAGGACAACCAAAATGACCAATCGGTTCTACCCTGCGGTTGTCGTCGCGCTGTCCGATGAGGACGGCGGCGGTTTCCTTGCATTTGCCCCCGACCTTATGGGCTGCATGGGGGATGGGGATACGCCTGAAGCGGCTCTAAGTGATCTGAAAGGCGCGGTTCAGGCGTGGTGCGCTGAAATGGTTCGGCTGGAACGTGAAATTCCTGAGCCAGGCTCAGCGGCACGTGCGTCGCGTGATCGTGAAGCGGCATTGGTGAAGATCATTCGTGAGCAACAAGCTGCCTTGGAGCGCCAAGATGAGCAGTTTGACGAGCTGCAGGCTGAGATTAGCAAGATCCGGCGCGAGGTGGATGAGCTGTTTGCAAGCATCGCCGATACCGGGCCCGCCGGCAATGATTGGGCTTATTCGTTCCAATCGCGTGTTGTGCGAACCACGATACCAGTGCCTCATTGAGAATCCACATGGCGGGTTAGCCGTGTCGCTTCTGGGGCCCGGATAACTTCAATAACGAACGCCGTGTCTACGGCATGAAGAAGGCCTCGGCGCGCAGCGGGCCCTATGTCATCGCTTGTAGCTCGCGGCACCATCCAAAGACCCGCAGTTCCCGGCCCAATGGGGTCCGCGACGAGCTGATCACATGCTGGGCCTGTTCTTCGTTGAGGTAGTAGGCCACTGAGGGGCGACCACGACTTCCGGTATTTTTTCCACCGTGGAAATAATTCCGAAAGTGCGCAGCTCCTCAGCATTGCGCGGGATCAGCTTGCGAATGTTCACCGGGTTTTCGAAACCCAGAGCAACCGCCAAATCGATATCCATCAAGCGCGGTTCATCATAGATCGGGCTATGTCCAAAAACCTGCACACCCTCGTTACGGTCCCAAACCAGCGACCTGGGCTCAAGTCGCGATCGCCATGCTGCGACAAGCGGTGATAGACCGGCCACCCCCGCCCTCCGGGGCGTCCACGAGCCAGGCCTGCACCAGCGCGACATGGAACCGCCACCGGCGCTGGGGATCCATCTTGTTCGGAGTCCGGCGAGGAGGCCGGTGCTTCTCCGGATCCGAAGCCGCGAAGGTCCGCAGCGCCGCCGTCACCCGCGTGGTCAGTGCCCGCCTTTCACCCTTGGGGATCATTTCGATATCGAGAACATCACCGACGGTCAGCCAGTCGTCGAAGTCGAAGGTCGGCGAATACCCCCGGCTCGCCATCGTCCGCATCTGGTCCCGCATCTCGTGAACCGCATTCTCCAAAGCCGTGATCTTCTTGATCGTGGCCTTGCTGATGCCAAGGTCACGGGTCTGGTCCTCGATATGGCGCCGGTCGACCAGATCCCCTTCCATGTACGAGCGCACGACCTCGTTGCACCACATATGGAACTCGGGCGAGAGGTATTTCGCGTAGGCAAGGGCTATCTGCCAGTGCGCGAACGTCCCAGGCGATCTACCACCACGATTGACCTTGAAAAGCTCATTGCCGGATTTCCCGGCATTGAGAATCATGCCGACATGGTTCGCGAACTCAATTGACGACGACAACGCACGCCAGTCCGACGGCCCACGACCGTCCGGTTCGCCCGCCGCTTTCCACATATCCGTGAGTGAGACCATGTCACCACGATCCCGGATCAGCTCGGCCCGAACCTGCTTTGCGATCGGCGTGCGAGACAGGGTGCAAACCAGAAGGGCTTGGGCTTCGTTGAGGTAGTAAGCGGTGCCGGGGCGCCCACCGCGTGGGCCAGAGTTTGTCGACTTGGCCGACAAACCTCCAAAGCTTTCCAGTTCCTCACGATTCCCCTCGATGACGTTCGTGCGGATAATGTTGACCCGCTTCATCCCCAGCGCCTGCGCCAAGTCGGTATCGAGCACGCGGGTTTCGCGAATCCCTGTTACCTCAGCAATCCAGATAGATCGCCGTGCTTCCTCAATACTAAGTAGAGGGCGTAATTTTCGTGTAATTCGTGCTTTTTCATTGAAATTTATAACCTCTCAACACAAAGTAAAACGTAGAAGAAAAACGAATACGCATGAGGACTTGATATGAATACGTCTGCACGTGTCGCCCGCATCCGCAGAAAGGCCGTCAAGAGCAAGGCGGTGCGCGCCGAGATCGCCACCCAGGCGGTTGGCTATATCCGGGTCTCCACCGATGAGCAGGCCGCATCGGGCTACGGCCTCGCAGCCCAGGAGGATGCAATCCGCAGCTTCGCTGCCTCACAGGGGTATGAGCTTATCGAGGTGATCGAGGATGCCGGCGTGTCGGGCACGTCCCGGCCAGCCGAACGGGACGGCTTCCGCCGGATTGTCGATATGGTCGACGCCGGTCAGGCGGCGGTGGTGCTGGTCTGGCGCTTCGATCGCCTCGCCCGTTCCATCATTCACGCGCTCACCGCAGCGCAGGAGCTCACCGCAGCCGGAGCCGACCTCCGATCAGTCTCGGAGCCGATCGATACCAGCAACGCCATGGGCAAGACCCTGTTCGCGATGCTTGCCGGCATGGCCGAAGCGGAGCGTGCCGCGATCACCGAACGCACGCTGGCCGGCAAACGGGAGAAGGCGCGCCGTGGGGGCCACCCTGGCGGCTATGCGCCGCTCGGCTACCGGCTGGAGAAAGGCCGCCTTGAGGTCGATCCGGATCGGGCAGAGCTGGTGCGCCGGATCTTCGCGATGCGCGAGGCTGGCGCGACGCTGCAGGGCATTGCCGACAAGCTCCGCGCCGAGGGAATACCCACGGCGAGCGGCGGTCAGTGGTGGCCTGCGACCGTTCGCTATGTTCTCGAGAACCCTATCTATCGCGGCAGGATCGAATTCTTCGTGCGCCATGGGGCCGAGGCCTATATTCAGGCCGACGGGCTGCATGCGGCTCTCATCCCTTCGCCTCAAACGCCATAGCTACAGGGGTTGGGGGGAGATTATTGTGCTCTCAAAGCGCAGAGATTGACAGGCGGCTTGATCCGATCACAAACTTCCTGTCATGACTTTGCTTGATGAATTTGCTGCGCTTCATGAAATTCGCACGATCTTGGCTTCGACCGATCGGGCCAAATTGGCGGTGGCCTTCTGGGGAGATGGAGCGATTGAGCGGTTGGGGCTGGACCGCTCCTGGCTCGCGCTCCAAATTCTCTGCAACCTTGACTCCGGTGCCTGCAACCCTGCGGAGCTACGGAAACTGCTTGATCGGCAAAATGTTTCACTCAGATCGCACCCTGCTCTTCACGCAAAGGTGTGGTGGACGCCGATTGCAGCGGTGCTCGGATCATCCAATGCCTCGACCAATGGCCTTGCGCTTGAGCACGAGACCAATAGTGGCTGGCACGAAGCCAATATCCGAATTGACGACACCGGTGCGCTCGACGGCATCTGTATATGGTTCGACGACCTATTTGAGGCAGGATATAATATCGAGACCGAAGACCTTGATCGGGCAGAAAGCATCTGGAAGACACGCAAGCTGATTGCGCCATCTGGAAAGCGGCTTGCTAGGGCTTTGTTTGATGCCTATCGAGCATCACCAGACAATCAAGCTTGGCAGCACGTGAAGATCGCCTACTGCCGCGACATAGGAATCGACCAAAAAGATGAGAAGTGGATAAGCCAGGAGATCGAAGACGGTCGGCTTTCAAGCGACATATCTGCCTACTCCGAATGGAACGATATAATCTCCTCTAAAGATTACATAATCGACTATGATCTTACAAAATCCAAGCCTGAATATACTGGTATCTGGAGGGTGCTACCGGCAGGCATCCACCCGGCGACACTGCGACTGGTCCGGAAAATAAACCGGCTGCCGCTCGGTGCGCTCGGTCGGTTTAAGGTATCGGATGTTGAGCAAGAAGCGCTGGCTGGGATTTCTGCTGAAGCCGTCAAACGATACAGTGCTGATGGTCGCAATGCCGTAATCACGATTGCCCAAGCCCTAGCGTTGATAGATACGCCCAGCAAAGGAGGGAACCCCAAGGCATTCGAACGCGCAATGATCGAAATCTACGAAGAGGCCAAGAGCTTCGGCTACATACCGTCGATTTTCCGCAAAATGATTGCCGATTACGGCGGAGTAGAGACTGCGCGCCGGTTGATCCGAAAACCCGTTACCAGTGGGTTCGAGAAACTCTGGGAGAATCAGCGCCTGGATCTATCGGTCGAGGCGCTTATTGTTCGCCCGGAATGGCGCGGGCTTTTTACAGATGAGGAGCTGGCCCTCGCCCGTAAGCGATTGCTCCAACTCGATTATCGAGTTCCTGACTGATAGTGGTCACGCCGAGCCACGACCGGTACCCGCAATTCTCCCGTCTATTGAATTCTGGGACCGACGGGATGCATAGGGCACACAAGCTAGCGGGCTTAGCAAAGCCCTTACCGTCACCGCCCTCTACCCAGCTCTGCCGATAGCTCGCTCGCCATCAATGCCATCATCGCCCCCTTACCGCCGATCAGCCGCGCCTGACTCCTCAGTGCCGCCAGATCCATCTTGCGCACGGCGGCGGCCAGCTCGTCCTTGCGCTCCACCCAGCGCGGGAAAAGCCGGATCAGCTGCACCATGTGCGTGATCATGCCCTGGCTCAGCACGCCGGGCTGCTGCGTCTTCACGAGCGTCTCCAGCGCGGCGCTCACGACGCGCTCGCCGTATTCCCGGCGCAGCCGATCGATTGTGTTCACCGCGAAGGTCTCGTTCGGATGGACGTAATCCGAGTGCTTGCTGGTCGAGCACACCCGCACGCCAGGGCTGTTCAACGCTGACACCAAGTGATTTGATTTTGGCGTGACGCGCGGTGAATTTTGGGGATTCCCTCGCCGCATTTTGTCTGAATCTATGAGGGGCAACCATCATTTTGGAGGGTTGCCCGATGGCAAGCACGCTGTTGTCACTGTTTTCCCAGGTTTCTGACCCCCGGCGTGGTCAAGGGAAGATATATCCGTTGGCCCCGATCCTTTTGTTCACGGTGTTGGCGATGCTGGCCGGTGCACGGTCATATCGCCAGGTTCACGGCTTCATCCAGACCCATCTGGACCGGCTGAACAGCGGGTTTGGGGTGTCGCTTCCCCGTGCTCCTGCTTATTCCTCGGTACGTTTCATCCTGCATGGACTTGATGCGGACGAGATTGAGCGCGTGTTCCGCGAACATGCCTCCGGCCTTGCCGAGGCCCCGGTTGAAGGCGCCGGCATGCCTTCGGCGGTGGCCATCGATGGCAAGA